>Ga0310345_10000122_pt1 | contig 160821 bp, 157 predicted proteins | sample HC15DNA20500_MG_FD_204667 | JGI IMG/M metagenome (GOLD analysis project Ga0310345, IMG submission 204667) | Marine microbial communities from station ALOHA, North Pacific Subtropical Gyre - HC15-DNA-20-500_MG | ecosystem: Environmental > Aquatic > Marine > Oceanic | place: Pacific Ocean... | reverse complement strand
AGCGCGGGATGCTCGAACAGCTCATGCGGAGCGAAAAGGGCGGGCTGGGTTGTGAAGCTCTGTCTCATGGCCAACCATAGCAGGCTAAGACAACCAGAAGAATCCTCAATGTTTCGCTGAGGCCTCTTTGAAGAAAACGGGTCGGAATTTTTTGAAAATTCCGACCCGTCAGGAGGTTAGGGGGCGATCTTCACCAGCGCGTGGCGTTTCTTGCCCGCCGAGAGCTTGAGGACGTCGGCGAATTCGTCGGGTGTCATCAGGCGCGGCTCCTTGACCACCTCGTCATTGATGCTGGCGCCGCCGCTAGCGAAGAGGCGCTTGGCTTCCTTGCCCGAAGGGCTGAGCCCGGCCTTGACGAAAAGCGCGGTGTTGGCGATGCCCTCGCCGATATCCTCGGGGCTGAGCGTGACGGTGGGCAGATCGTCGCCGACGCCGCCCTTTTCGAAGACTTCGCGCGACGTGGCCTCGGCGGCCTTGGCGGCCTCGGCCCCGTGCAGAAGCGTGGTCACCTCGTTGGCGAGGATGACCTTGGCGTCGTTGATCTCGGAGCCGACCAGCGCGCCGAGGCGCTCGCATTCGGCGAGCGGCAGCTCGGTGTAGAGCTTGAGGAAGCGGCCCACGTCGGCATCCATCGTGTTCCGCCAGAACTGCCAGAACTGGTAGGGCGAGCACATGTCGGCATTGAGCCAGATCGCGCCCTCGGCGGATTTGCCCATCTTGCGGCCATCGGCGGTGGTCAGCAGCGGCGAGGTGAGGCCGAATATCTCGTGATCCAATACGCGGCGGGTGAGGTCGATGCCGTTGACGATGTTGCCCCATTGATCCGAGCCGCCCATCTGCAGCAGGCAGCCGTAGCGGCGGTTCAGCTCGAGGAAGTCATAGGCCTGCAGGATCATGTAGTTGAATTCGAGGAACGAGAGCGACTGTTCGCGGTCGAGCCGGGATTTCACCGATTCGAAGCTGAGCATCCGGTTGACGCTGAAATGGCGGCCGATATCGCGCAGGAAGGGGATGTATTTGAGGTCGCTTAGCCACTCGTCGTTGTTGAGCATGAGCGCGCCCGTGGGGCTGTCGTCGTAGTCGACATAGGCCGCGAAGACCTGCTGGATGCCGTCGATATTGGCCTGAATGGCGGCATCGTCGAGCAGGGGGCGTTCGTCGGCGCGGAAGGAGGGGTCGCCCACCTTGGTGGTGCCGCCGCCCATCAGCGTGATCGGCTTGTGGCCGGTTTTCTGCAGCCAGCGCAGCATCATGATCTGGATGAGCGAGCCCACGTGGAGCGAGCGGGCGGTCGCGTCGAAGCCGATATAGCCCGGCACCACGCCCGCGCTCAGCGCCTCGTCGAGGCCCTGGTAATCGGTGCAGTCGGCGAGGAAGCCGCGCTCGATCATGACGGTCATGAAGTCCGATTTGGGGTGGTAGGTCATATGGCTTGTTCCCGGGTTTTTCGCGCGGCATGTATAGGCATGGTTCGGGCGAAGGAAAAGAGCATGTTGAAGGCGGGGCGCATCCGGGCGCTCGGGGCGATGTCGGGCACCTCGCTGGACGGGGTCGATGCGGCGATGGTCGAGACCGATGGCGAGGCGATCTTCGGCTTCGGCGCGTCGGATTACCGGAGCTATACGGCGGAAGAACAGGCGGTGCTGGCCCGCGCGCTCGGCAAGTGGCCCGGGGAGGATGTGGCCGAGGCCGAGGCGGTGGTGCAGGGGGCGCATGCCGAGCTGTTGGCGCGCTTCGACGGGGCCCAGCTTGTGGGGTTTCACGGACAGACGCTGGCGCATGAGCCGCGGGGGCGGGGCACCTACCAGATCGGCGACGGGGCCGCGCTGGCAGAGGCTCTGGGCCTGCCGGTGGTGTGGGATTTCCGGTCGGCCGATGTGCGGTTCGGCGGCGAGGGCGCGCCGCTGGCGCCGTTTTTCCATTTCGCCTGTGCGAAGTGGATCGGGGCGGAAAAGCCGGTCTGTTTCCTGAACCTTGGCGGGGTGGGGAACCTGACATGGGTGGACCCGCGGAAGGCGGTGCCCGAGGCGGAGGGCGCGCTTCTGGCCTTTGACACGGGCCCGGCCAATGCGCCGATCAACGACGCGATGATGGCGCGGCGGGGGGAGCCGTTCGACCGGGATGGCGTGCTGGCACGGCGGGGAAAGGTCGAGGACGGCGCGCTGGAGCTGTTCCTTGATGACGCGTATTTCTCAAGGATGCCGCCCAAGTCATTGGACCGTAACGCGTTTTCCGACATGATCGGGCTGGTGAACGAGCTGGGCGATGCCGATGCCGTGGCGACCTTGACCGGGATGAGCGCGGCCGCCGTGCTGAGGGGCATGGAGCATTGCCCGGAGCCGCCCGAGCGGCTGCTTGTGACGGGTGGCGGGCGGCATAATCCGGTGCTAATGGAAATGTTGCGGGTGGCGCTCGATTGCCCGGTGGAGCCGGTCGAGGCGGCCGGGCTTGACGGGGACATGCTGGAGGCGCAGGCCTTTGCCTATCTCGCGGTGCGCGTGGTACGGGGGCGGCCGACCTCGGGCCCCGGCACCACGGGGGTGCGGGCCGCGGTCTGCGGCGGCACGATCAGCCGGCCGGATGGTGCGGGATAGCCGGTCGAAGGGGACGGGATGACGTATGAGCTTGACCAGGGGGCCGGTGCCGCTTTGCGGCTGGGGCTGATCCTGCTGAGCGTGGACGAGACGCTGGAATACGAGGCACGGCAGGTGATGGCCGGGCACGAGGTGAACCTTTTGCACGCGCGCATTCCCGCGCGGGGCGACGTGACGACGGAAGACCTTGAGACGATGACGGGCGAGATGACCGCGACCGCCGCGCTTCTGCCGAACGGGCTGGACGCGGTGGGCTATGCCTGCACCTCGGGTGCGACGATCATCGGGGCGGACCGGGTCGAGGCGCTGGTGCAGATGGCGCATCCGGGCGTGCCGGTGACCAACCCGCTGAGCGCGGCGATCGCCGCGCTGGGGGAGTTGGGGCTGCGGCGGATCGCGCTGGTCTCGCCTTATATCGAAGAGATCACCCGGCCGATGCGGGCGGCGCTGGCCGATCACGGGATCGAGACGGTGAGCGAAGTGAGCTTCGGCCAGAAGAACGAGCATACGGTGGCGCGGATCACCGAGCGGAGCACGCAGGCCGCGATTGTCGAGGCGGCCGGGAGGCCGGGCGTGGAGGCGGTGTTCACCAGCTGCACCAACCTGCGGAGCTTCGGCATTCTCGACGAGGTCGAGGCCGAGCTGGGCGTGCCGGTGATCAGTTCCAATTCGGCGCTGCTGTGGCACATGCTGACGCTTGCCGGGGAGCCGGCGATGGGCTGGGGGCCGGGGCGGCTTTTCGGCCGCAAGGCGGCGTGAGAGCAGCGGCATGAGCGATCTGGCCTACCGCAGGGAACTCGACGGCGTGCGCGCCATTGCCGTCCTCAGCGTGGTGCTGTTTCACGTCGGCTACCCCGACATGATGGGTGGCTTCGTCGGGGTGGATATCTTCTTCGTGCTGTCGGGCTACCTGATCTGCGGACAGACCTACATGCGGCTGGAGCAGGGGAGCTATTCGGTCACCGAGTTCTTTGCCCGGCGAATCCGGCGGCTGTCGACGGCCTATGCCTTGTGTTTCCTTGTCACCGCGCTTCTGGCGAACGCGTTCTTCCTGCGCTCGGAGATGGGGCTTGTGGCGGACGGGTTCCTTGGCTCGATCACCTTCACGAACAACTTCAACCTGTTGAATTCCGTGGGCTATTTCTCGGCACCTGCGCATGAGAACCCGTTCCTTCACACGTGGTCGCTGTCGATCGAGGAGCAGTTCTATATCGTGCTGCCCATGCTGGTCCTGCTGACGCGGCGCAACCGGGCGGTGTTCGCGTGGCTGCTGGCCGGGCTGTTCGTGGTGTCGCTGGCCCTGACGCTGTTTTCGGGCGACCTGATCTATGACCGGGAGCAGCGGTTCTTCTCGTCCACCTTCCGGGTGTGGGAGCTGGCGGCGGGGGGTCTGATCTTCCTCGTGACCTATCACAGGCTGATCCCGGCGAAGGTTCCGCTTGCGCCGCTGGTGGGGCTGGCGCTGGTGATCGCGCCGGTGAACCTGCTGGATGCGAGCTATCTCTATCCCGGCTGGGCGACGGTGCTGCCGGTGCTGGGCACGGTGATCCTGATCGCCTTTGCCGCGCCGGGCCATAGCTGGGTGGCGCGGGCGCTGGCGGTCAGGCCGATGGCCTATATCGGGCGGATTTCCTATGGCACCTACCTGTGGCACTGGCCGGTGATCGTGGGGGCGCTTTACTATGGCGTGACGCTGACCGACGAGATCCGGGCGGTGCTGGTGCTGGTGTCGCTGGCGCTGGGGGCGCTGTCCTATCATTTCGTGGAGATGCCGATCCGGCGGATGCCGGTGCGGGGCGAGGGGAAGAAACGGCTCTACCTGATGTTTGCCGGGCAGGCGGTGGTGCTGCTGGGCGTGGCCGTCTACCTGATGCAGCAACCGGGCAAGGCGGCAGAGGGCGAGGATGCGCGGCTCGAGGCGCTGAAGGCCGAGGTGATGAACGTGCATCCGGGCTGGAACCGGTGCTGGGACAAGACGACGCCCGAGACCTTCTGCAAGCTGGGCGTGCCGGGCGAGACGCCGGATTACGTGCTGTGGGGCGACAGCATGGCGAACTCGGCCTTCGGGGCGCTGGACGAGTACGGCAAGGCGCGGGGCGAGACCGGCTACCTGATCACGCGGGCGGCCTGTGCGCCGCTGCTGGGGGCGGGGACGAAGGCAGAGTGCATCGCCTTCAACGACCGGATCTTCGAGTATCTGGACAATGCGCCGCCGATGGACGTGTTCCTGTTCGCGCGGTGGTCCTATTACTCGGAAGGGTCGGGCCATGGCGGCGACCAGCCCGGCAAGGTGCCGCTTCTGCGGGCCGACGGCAGCGCGGCAGAGGAGAGTTTCCCGCTGTTCGAGGAAAGCCTGAACGCGGCGCTGGCACAGGTGGCGGAGCGGCACCGGGTGATCGTGATCAACCACGTGCCGGAATTCCTCGAGTCGGTGCCGAAATCCATGTTGCGGACCATGCGGTTCGGCTCGGCGCCGCTGCGGCTGAGCCGCGAGGAGTTCGACGAGCGCCGGGGGCGGACGGTCGAGGCTGTGGCGAGGGCGGCGCGCGAGCACGGCGTGGTTCATGTCGCGCCGCACGAGCTTTTCTGCGATGATGGGGTCTGTCACCACGAAGTTGATGGTATCCCGCTGTTCATCGACAACGTGCATCTCGGGCCGAAGGGGAACGAGGTGCTGTTGTTCGTGCTGAACGAGGCGCTGAAAGAGGAGGGCCAGCCATGAGCGCAGAGAAACCGCTCGACCCCGCGACGATCGCCGCACGGGCGGCGGGGGCGGTGGACACGGGCCACGGGGGCGTGGTGCCCGGCGTGCAGCCCGCGACCACCTTCCGGCGCGACGAGGGCTATGCGCTGCAGGCGGGCGGCAGCTATGGCCGGGATCACAATGCCAACGTGGCGCAGGCCGAGGAGGTGCTGCGCCAGCTCGAGGGGGCGGCGGAGACGATGCTATTCCCCTCGGGCATGGCGGCGGTGGCGGCGCTGTTCCGGACCTTGCCGGACGGGGCGAGGGTGGTCATGCAGTCGGGCATCTACTGGGGCGTGCTGGCATGGGTGCGGAAGTTCTGTGACCGGCGGAACATCCGGCTGGAAGAGATCGACGCGGCCGATCCGCTGGCCATCCGCAAGGCGCTGGTGGAGAGGGCCGATCTGGTGTGGATCGAGGTGCCGTCGAACCCGTGGCTGAAGGTGGCCGATATCGCGGCCATCGCCAAGCTGACCCATGACAGCGGCGGGCTGCTGGCGGTGGACGGGACGGCGGCGACGCCGCTGCTGGCCCGCGCGCTGGAACTGGGCGCGGATATCTCGATGCATTCCGCGACCAAGGCGATCAACGGGCATACGGATGTGCTGGCGGGCGTGCTGTCGTGCCGGGAGGCGGAGAGCGACGTGTGGCAGGCGATCCGGGCCGACCGGCAGGAGGCGGGCGCGATCCTCGGGCCGTTCGAGGCGTGGCTGCTGCTGCGCGGGATGCGAACGCTGCCGCTCCGGATGGAGCGGATGTGCCGCAGCGCGCAGGTGCTGGCCGAGGCGCTTGACGCGCATGACCGCGTCGAGGGGGTGCTCTATCCGGGCCTGCCGGAGCATCCGGCGCATTCGCTGGCCAAGGCGCAGATGCAGGGGGGCTTCGGCTACCTGATGTCGGTGCTGGTCAGGGGCGGCACCGAAGAGGCGCTGGCGGTGGCGGGGCGGCTGAAGCTCATTCACCGGGCGACCTCGCTGGGCGGGGTCGAGAGCCTCGTGGAGCACCGGGCGACGATCGAGCCGCATACGGGGATACCCGGCAACCTGCTGCGCCTGTCCGTGGGGATCGAGGATCCGGGCGACCTGCTGGACGATCTCGACCAAGCGCTTGCGGGGTAGGGCGGAGACGGCGTTCCGTACGGGGCTGCGCACGCAGCCGCTGTCTGCCTCCGGTGCAGGTTTCCGTCGGTGATCCCGTGCGAGGCGGGTGGAAAAGGCCGCTTATATTGCCGGGTGATTCTACGCGCCGAAGCTACCTGAGGTTGAAGCCGGCGCGGATTGTCTCGGTATGATAATCAAACGTGGCATAAATGTGTTTCTGGCCACAATTCGGACAAAAGCGTAAAGGCGTGGTTTTGTACCCTGTACGAAATCGCACGAACCCGCGCCGGCCCGTAGCGGCCGGACCAAGAGCGGGCCGGAAGTGTCCGAAAATTAACGCTTTATTAACCATACCTTGAACGAAACGACCGCCTTGACCCGCAAAAAACGCCGCGGTCAGGCCCCGATCGACATTCCGGTTCCGGTAATCAACTGAAATTTGAAGGCAGAGGGCGACGAATTTGACCTCCAGTATTTATCGTAAAAGGGTGCGCCTGTTCCTTTCCCTGATGGCCGCGGGGCTTGTTCTGGGCTGTTCGGATGCCGATCCGTTCGAACCGACCCGGATGAACCAGCCCGCGCGCATTCTTCCGGAGACGCAGACCAGTGCAGCCGTCAAGAACCTGCCGGCGCCGAAACGGAAGATGACCCTCGCGGTCTATGAATTCCCCGACCTGACCGGCCAGCACAAACCGAGCGAAAACTTTGCCGAGTTTTCGCGCGCCGTGACGCAGGGCGCCGACGCGATCCTTGTCGACGTGCTGACGAAGGCGGGGCGGGGCGAATGGTTCGACGTGGTCGAGCGGCGCGGGCTGACCAACATCCTGCGCGAGCGCCAGATCATCCAGGCCACGCGGCAGGAGCACGAGGGCGAGGCGGCGCAGCCGCTCAACCCGCTGACCTTTGCCGGCGTTCAGATCGAGGGCGGCGTGGTCGCCTATGAATCCAACCTGCGCACCGGCGGTTTGGGCGCGCGGTATCTGGGCATCGGCGCGCATACCGAGTACCGCGAGGATTACGTGACGGTGAACCTCCGGCTTGTCAGCGTCAGCAGCGGCCGGGTGCTGCACAGCGTGACGACCACCAAGCAGGTGTATTCGGCGCTGGTGCAGGCCAATGTCTTCCGCTTCGTTTCGAGCGATTCGCTGCTGGAGATCGACGCCGGCTATACACGCAATTCGCCGCCGCAATTCGCCCTGCGCGAGGCCATCGAGCTTGGTGTCTTCGCGCTGGTGCTGGAAGGCCGCGAGCAGGGATTGTGGGAGTTCCGGAACCCCAACGAGGGCCTGCGGGCGATGCAGACCTACAGGAAGCGTAACCCGAACCTGAGCGAACCGGCCACGCCGGTGGTGGTGTCGCGCGACGACCTGTCGGAGGCGTTTGCCCCCATCCCGCTGTCGGAGGTAGACGAGCGCTGGCTCGACCAGCCGGACACGGGTGAAGACCGCGCCCGGCTCGCCGCGATCCGCCCCGTGGCCCGGAGTGCCGCCCCGGCAGAGACGGACAGCGCGGACGATGCCATCCGGTCGGCGGGCGCGGAGGTCGAACTGGCCGAGGTGAGCATCGAACTGGCAGAGGTGCGCTAGACCGCTTCGCCGGGCTGCGTGGCCTTATCAGTCGTCCTTGATCCGCTCCATCGCCCAGCCGACGCTGAACCCGTGCAGGATGGTCGACAGCAGGATGACGAGGGCGACAAGCGTCCAGAGCTGGCTTTCATTGGCGAATTCCATGTGGCTGCCGGCGTAGCAGAGATAGTAGATCGAACCGATCCCCCGCACCCCGTAGACCGAGACGACGGCGCGGTCGCGGAAGGGCATGGGACTGCCCAGCAGGCCGATCCAGCCGGCAAGGGGCCGGACCACGAGGATCATCAGTAGCGCGAAGAGCGCGTGGACCCAGTTGAGATCGGCGAAAAGCAGCGGCAGCACGGTGCCGAGCCCCACCAGCAGCACCGCGGTGAGGGCGTGCTCGATGGATTCGGAGAAATCGTGCAGGCGGCGGTGAAACTCGTGATCCTGCTCGACCCGGCGCAGGGTCAGGCCCATGACGGCGACGGCGATGAAACCGTAGCCCTCGGCCAGTTCGGTCGAGCCGTAGCAGAGCAGCACACCCGCCAGCGCCACGACGCCGGAGCCGGTTTCGGCGAGGGTCGCGCTTTTGGGCACGATGAAGAGAACGTAGCCCAGCACCCGCGCCCCGGCCCAGCCCATCGCCGCGCCCACGGCAATGCGGTAGACCACGTCGAGCAGCAGCCAGTCGAGCAACAGGTCGCTCGCCGTCAGCCCGCCGGCGGCGGCCAGCAGGCCGAGATAGACGAAGGGGAAGGCCAGCCCGTCATTGAGACCGGCCTCGGTGGTCAGCGTGAAGCGGACGGGATGTTCGGCCCCTTCCTGCGGCGGCCCCACCTGCACGTCGGCGGCAAGCACCGGGTCGGTGGGCGCCAGCACCGCGCCCAGCAGGATGGCGCCCGCCACGGTGAGCCCTTCGAGCCCGACGCCCAGCAGCGCGACGGCGAGGATGGTCAGCGGCATGGCGATGCCGAGCATCCGCAAGGTGGGCGTCCAGCGGCGCAACGGTCGCAACGTGTCGATCCGCATGCCGGCGCCGAAAAGCGCGATGATGACGGTGAGTTCGCTGACCAGTTCCCAGATGCGCGGCGCCTCGCGCGGGTCGGGCAGGGTGGGCAGGCTGGGCACCAGCAGCGCCGCGCCCGCGCCGAACAGGATCATCAGCGGCGCCGAGGCCGGTTCCCGGTCGGAGACGAGGCGGGGCAGCCATTGGGCGAGGATCACGATGGCGCCGAGGACCGCAAGCGCGATGTGGTAGGAGCTCAGGTCGAAGAAATCTTCTGGCGGCACGTGGGGGGACATCCTTTGTCTTGGGGGCCGGGGGGATAGGATAAGGTGGATAAGCAACTGAACAAGCGCGATGATCAACGCAGGCCGGGCTGCCGGTGTTCCGACAGCGGCGGTGCGCGGGGGGCGGGTGTTGCGTTTGAGTATTTGTGACCAAGAAGAAGCAGGGGTGGCGCGTGGGCGGCGGCGGCGATTTTTTCGTGTACAGGCGGCGTCAGGCAGGGTAGGAGGGCGCCTTCCAGACCTGTCGCGCGACAGGGGCGGGGCCCGCGGGGCGCCGCATGCTCAAACAGAACGGTTTTCCTGATGATCCAGTCCCTCTCCGATGCGCTCGCCGAGCGCGGTTACGACATTCTGACCCCCGTGCAGGAGGCGGTGACGGCGCCGGAGCTCGAGGGCGCGGACCTGCTGGTCTCGGCGCAGACGGGCTCGGGCAAGACGGTCGGCTTCGGGCTGGCGATCGGGCCGACGCTTCTGGGCGAGGCGGGGGCGTTCGGGCCGGCGGCGGCGCCGCTGGGGCTGATCATCGCGCCGACGCGGGAGCTGGCGCTGCAGGTGACGCGGGAGCTTGGCTGGCTTTATGCCAAGGCCGGCGCGCGGATCGCCTCCTGCGTGGGCGGGATGGACATGCGCGACGAGCGCCGCGCGCTGGAGCGGGGCGCGCATATCGTGGTGGGCACGCCGGGGCGGCTGAGCGACCATATCAGGCGCGGGTCGCTGGAGATGGGCAGTCTGCGGGCCGTGGTGCTGGACGAGGCGGACGAGATGCTCGACCTCGGGTTTCGCGAGGATCTGGAGTTCATGCTGGGCGAGGCGCCGGAGGAGCGGCGCACGCTGCTCTTCTCGGCCACGGTGCCGCCGATGATCGTGACGCTGGCCAAGCAGTACCAGCGCGACGCCGTGCGGGTGACGACGCTGTCGGACAAGAGCCCGCATGCGGATATCGCCTATCAGGCGCTCAAGGTGGCGCCGCAGGATGCGGAGAACGCGATCATCAACGTGCTGCGGTTTCACGAGGCGCAGAATGCCATCGTCTTTGCCAATACGCGGGCGACGGTGAACCGGCTGACGGCGCGGTTCGCCAACCGGGGATTTGCGGTGGTGGCGCTGTCGGGCGAGCTAAGCCAAACGGAGCGGAGCCATGCCTTGCAGGCGATGCGCGACGGGCGGGCGAGGGTTTGCGTGGCGACGGATGTGGCGGCACGGGGGATCGACCTGCCCAATCTCGAGCTGGTGATCCATGCCGAGCTGCCGTCGAATTCGGAAACGCTGTTGCACCGGTCGGGGCGGACGGGGCGCGCGGGGCGGAAGGGTATTTCCGCGCTGATCGTGCCGCCCAAGGTCGCGAAGAAGGCCGAGCGGCTGTTGAAGGGCGCCAAGGTGGCGGCCGATTGGACGGTGCCGCCGGGAGCCGAGGAGATCCTTGCCCGGGACGAGGAGCGGCTGCTGGCCGATCCGGTCTGGCAGGAGGCGCCGAGCGCGGCGGAGGCGGATTTTGCCGCGCGGCTTCTGGCGGAGCAATCGCCCGAGGCGGTGGCGGCGGCCTATCTGCGGCTGTTCCGGGCGCGGCATTCGGTGCCCGAGGAGCTGTCGGACGTGGCGGCACGGCCGGAGCCGAAGGCGCGGGAGGCGTTCGGGCCGAGCATCTGGGTCGCCCTGTCGGTGGGCCGTGACAAGGGGGCGGAGCCGCGCTGGCTGTTGCCACTGATGCTGCGGGCGGGCGCGCTGGAGAAGGCCGATGTGGGCGCGATCCGGGTGCAGGATACCGAGACCTTCGTGGAGATTGCCGAAGGGGCGGCGGAGAACTTTCTTGCGTCGCTGGAGCAAGGGGGCGTGCTTGAGAAGGGCGTGAGCGTGCGGGCCATCGAGGGCGTGCCGGAATTCGGGCGGCCCGAGCGGGCGGAACGGCCGGCCGGCGGTGCGCCGAAGCGGGGCGGTGGCAAGCCCTGGCAGGAGAAGGGCAAGGACGCGCGGCCGAGGCCGCCCAAGCGCGAGTGGCGGGAGAAACCGGCGGCGGCCAAGCCGGACCGGCCGGAGCGCGCATCGAAGCCGGAGCGGACGCCGGGCCCGGACCGCAAGCCGGAGGCGCCGAAGGAGGCGCCGGGCAAGGCGTTCGAGAGGAAGGCGCCGGAGCGGGCAGGACCGGCGAAAAGGCCCTATGAGCCGCGCAAGCCCAAGCCAGCGGCGGAGGCCGGGGCGCCGGCGGACAGGGACACGCGCAAGCCGCGGAGCAAGGGGCCCAAGCCCGGAAAACCGGCGGGGAAACCGGCGGGCCGGCCGGATGCCAAGGCCGGGGCGGGCAAGCCCAAGCCAAAGGCCAATGCCTCGGACACGTCCAAGCGCTTCACGCCGCCGGGCAAGCCCGGAAAATCCGGCAAGCCCCGTGGTGGTGTGCGCGGCAAGGGCGGCAGCGCCGTGCCGAAACGCCGAAAGCCCTGACGGCCGCGGCCGTCAGTGGCCCATGATCATGCCTTCGAGGGCGGATTTCTCCATCGAAAGCTCCTGCAGCCGGGCCTTGACCACGTCGCCGATGGTGACGATGCCCACGAGCTTGCCGTCCTCGACCACGGGCATGTGGCGAAAGCGGCCTTCGGTCATGCGGGCGAGCACGGCGTCGGAGCTGTCCTGTCTGGAGCAGCAGACGGGGTCGGGCGTCATCATCTGATCGACGGTTTCCTGAAGGCACTTGGCGCCGCGGGCCGCCAGCGAACGGACGATGTCGCGCTCGGACAGGATGCCCTCGGCCACCTCGCCGTCCGACGAGACCACGAGGCCGCCGATCCGCTTGTCGGCGAGAATCTGGGCCGCGTCGGAGACGCGCGTGCCGGGCTTGATGGTGATGACACCGTCATTGCCCTTGGATTTCAGGATCTGTTGCACCAGCATGGCCGGTTACCCCGCAATATTATTCCGTCAATTCAAGGGTCTGTTATTCGATAGTTTCTGTCAAGCCTCGGCCTCGAGCCGGGCGACCTCTGCGCGGATTGCCTCGCAAAAGCTTTGGGCGAAGCGGTTGAGACGGTCGAGGCGTCGGTCGTCGGCGTGGCGGACGAGGTAGAAGCTGCGGGTCAGGCTGAGCTGATCCGTGAGCAGCTTGCGGGTGCCGGGGAAGAACGGCTTGGCGAAGTCATGCATGATGCCCACGCCCGCGCCCTGCCGGATCCAGCCCATCTGGACCGCGACGGAGTTGGAGGCCAGATCGACGCGGGTGAGGCCGGTCTCACCGAGATAGTCGAGTTCCTTGTCGAAGATCATGTCCTGAATGTAGCCGATGATGCGGTGGTTCTGCAGGTCGCCGAGGCTTTCGATGGGGGGCGCTGAGGCAAGGTAGTCGTCCGAGGCGGCGAGGTGCAGGCGGTAATCGGCGATCTTCTGCACCGTCAGGCGGCCTGCGGTGGGGGGCGAGACGGCGACGACCATGTCGGCCTCGCGCCTTGTGAGGCTGAAGAGGCGGGGGAGGGCGACGATCTGGATTTCCAGCCCCGGATTGGCGCGGCCGATCCGGTCGCAGACCTGCGGCAGCAGGAAATTGGCCGAGCCGTCGGGCGCGCCGATGCGGATCTGGCCGGAGATGCCGGCGGCTTGGCCGGCCATGTCGTCGGCGGCGTCTTCCACGGCCTGTTCGGCGCGGGTGGCGTGGGTCATCAGGCGCTGGCCCGCGTCGGTGAGGGCGTAGCCGGTGGGCGACTTGGCGAAGAGCGGCGCGCCGAATCCGGCCTCTAGCCGGGCCACGCGGCGGCCGACGGTGGCCGGATCGAGCTTCAGAAGCCGCCCGGCGCTGGACAGGCTTTCCGCGCGGGCCACGGCGAGAAACACTTTCAAATCATCCCATTGCACCTGCACCGATTCACCCTTTGCATTTTTGCAAGACGTTTTTGAGATATTGCCTCTTTTCCATCTATTTTTGCAACGATAGGGTCGCGCCAAATTCAGATGGAGGAGCGTCATGAAAGAACTGACCCATTATATCGGCGGCGAGCATGTCAAAGGCACGTCCGGCCGGTTTTCCGATGTGTTCAACCCGGCGACCGGCGAGGTGCAGGCGAAATGCCCGCTGGCCTCGACCGAGGAATTCGGCCGCGCGGTCGAGATCGCCGAGAAGGCCCAGCCCGCATGGGGCGCCACCAACCCGCAGCGCCGCGCGCGCGTGCTGATGGAATTCGTGCGGCTTCTGAACCGCGACATGCAGAAGCTGGCCGAGGCGCTGTCGTCGGAGCATGGCAAGACCGTGCCGGATGCCAAGGGCGACGTGCAGCGGGGCCTCGAAGTGGTGGAATACTGCATCGGCGCGCCGCAGCTTCTGAAGGGTGAATTCACCGACAGTGCGGGGCCGGGGATCGACATGTATTCCATGCGCCAGCCGCTGGGCGTGACCGGCGGGATCACCCCGTTCAACTTCCCGGCGATGATCCCGATGTGGATGTTCGCGCCGGCGATTGCGTGCGGCAACGCGTTTATCCTCAAGCCGTCGGAGCGTGACCCCTCGGTGCCGCTGATGCTGGCCGAGCTGATGGAAGAGGCCGGGCTGCCCAAGGGCATCCTGCAGGTGGTGAACGGCGACAAGGAATCGGTCGACGCGATGCTGGATCACCCGGTGGTGCAGTCGATCGGCTTTGTCGGCTCGACGCCGATTGCCGAGTATATCTATGGCCGCGGCTGTTCCAACGGCAAGCGTGTGCAGTGCTTCGGCGGCGCCAAGAACCACATGATCGTGATGCCCGATGCCGACATGGATCAGGCGGCGGATGCGCTGATCGGGTCGGGCTATGGCGCGGCGGGCGAACGCTGCATGGCGATCTCGGTCGCTGTTCCCGTGGGCGACGAGACCGCTGACAAGCTGATCGAGAAGCTGGTGCCGCGGATCGAGAAGCTGAAGGTCGGCCCCTATACGGCCGGTGACGACGTGGATTACGGCCCCGTTGTGACGGGCGAGGCGAAAAAGAAGATCCTCGGCCTTGTCGAGAAGGGGATCGAGCAGGGCGCCGAGCTGGTGGTCGACGGGCGGGATTTCTCGCTTCAGGGCTACGAGGACGGGTTCTTTGTCGGGCCGCATTTGTTCGACAAGGTGACGCCGGACATGGATATCTACACGCAGGAGATCTTCGGCCCGGTGCTGTCGACCGTGCGGGCGGGCTCTTACGAGGAGGCGCTGACGCTGGCGATGGACCACGAGTATGGCAACGGCACGGCGATCTTTACCCGTGACGGCGACGCCGCGCGCGACTTTGCCAACCGGGTGAATGTCGGCATGGTGGGCGTGAACGTGCCGATCCCGGTGCCGCTGGCCTATCACACCTTCGGCGGCTGGAAGAAATCGGCCTTCGGCGATCTGAACCAGCACGGGCCGGACGCCTTCAAGTTCTACACCCGCACCAAGACCGTGACGGCGCGCTGGCCGTCGGGGATCAAGGAAGGCGGCGAATTCAACTTCAAGGCGATGGACTGACGGTGCATCTTTGACGATAGTGACCGGGCCGCGTGCAACCTGCCGCGGCCCGGTTTCGTTTTGGGGAGGGTGTCACGATGTGGCCTGACACGCGGCTTTGCAGACTTCTGGGGATCGAGCATCCGATCATTCTGGCGCCGATGGCCGGGACGACGACGCCCGAGATGGTGGCGGCGGTGTCGAATGGCGGGGGCTTGGGATCGCATGGCTGTGCGACCATGCCGCTCGACCGGCTGGAGCGGGACGTGGAGGTGCTGGCACGGTCGACGAACCGGCCGGTGAACCTGAATTTCTTCTGTCACACCCCGCCCGAGATTACCCGCGCCCAGCACGCGGCGGTGCTGGAGGCGCTGGCGCCATTCTATGCCGAGGCCGGGGTCACGCCGCCCGAGGGCGTGCCGAAAGCGCCCTATGCGCCCTTCGGTCAGGCCCATCTGGAGGCGCTGCTGGTGCATCCGCCGGCGGTGGTGAGTTTCCATTTCGGCCTGCCGGAGGGGGATGCGGTGCCGGCGCTGAAGAAGCGCGGCTGCCTCGTGTTCAGCTCGGCCACCACGGTGGCCGAAGCGCGCTGGCTGGAAGCGCGGGGCGTCGATGCGGTGATCGCGCAGGGCTGGGAATCGGGCGGGCACCGGGGGGTGTTCCTCGAGCCCGAGCATGACGCGCAGGTGGGGCTGTTCTCGCTTCTGCCGCAGGTGGCGGACGCGGTGCGCGTGCCGGTGATCGCGGCGGGCGGCATTGCCGACGGGCGGGGGATTGCCGCGGCGTTCAAGCTGGGCGCGGCGGGGGTGCAGATCGGCACCGCCTTCATCAGCGCCGACGAGGCCGCGCACAAGCCCCTGCATGACGAGGCGGTGGCCGAGGGCGCCGATGACAGCACGCGGATCAGCCTTGCCGGGTCGGGCCGCCCGGCACGGGCGCACCGGACGCCGTGGCTGGATGCGATGGCCAAGGTGGGCTCGGCGCCCTTCCCGCTGATGTACCATTACACCGCCCCGCTATTGGCGGCGGATGCGGAAAAGCACCGCTTCTCGCTTTACGGCCAGAGCGCGCGGCTGGCGCCCGGGGGCGATACCGGGGCGCGGCTGGCGGCGCTGGTCGAGGGGGCGCGGCGGGCGTTCGGCTGATCGGCGCAAGAGGGACGGGCCTACGGACCGCTCTGCCGGAACATTCCTTGCGGCACATCCGTTGGTAGGACAGGCGCCGTGTGGCGCCGGAGCCCCCCGGAGGATGGAATGGACATGCAGAGGTTATCAATTGCCGCGCTGACGGTTCTGCTGGCAGGCAGTCAGCCGCTGCTGGCGCAAAGCACGCAGCAAGATATCGAGGCCGAGGAATCGCCCACGATCGAGATGCCCGACTCGGGGGTCGTGGATGAAGAGGCGGCGGATGCGGAAAAACGCGATCCGTCGGATGTCGGGGTCGAAACGAATTTTGAATCCTCCGACACCGAGCCCGCTCCCGAGGCGGCCGCCGAGCCGGAGGCCGATCAGGCCGCGGATCTCGACCTGCCGGGCAGCGCGCGCCCCTCCTACGAGATGCTGAACGACACGCGCAAGCTGATGGACAGCATCCGGAGCAAGACCGCGCAGCCCGACGAGCCGCTGTCGCATCTGGACAATCTTACGGATGTCTTCATCCTGCCGCTGAGCAAGGTGAAGGATGAAGGCAATTACGAGGGCCCGCCGATGGACGAGATCCTTGCGGGCAAACAGGACATGGTGGCGGAATATCGCAGCCAGATGGCAAACAACCAGTTGGTGCGGCTCAAGCTGGACGAGGCCGGATTCTCGCATGAGGATGTGCTGACATGGGAAACCGCCGGCACCGCCGTGGCGACCGTGGTGGTCGATGATCGCTGAGCCGGTCCCCGCGCCCTTGGCCGTGCATGAGGCCTTGATTTCCACCGTGTAACGCGGGGAAACTGGGTGTGGCCAGGGTAAGAGGGGCAAGGCATGGCGATCGCGGAGCCGGAGTTCACCATCGGGATCGAGGAGGAATACCTGCTCGTCGATCGCGACAGCCTTGACCTTGCCGAGGCGCCGAGCGCGCTGATGGAGGCCTGCAAGGACCAGTTGCAGGATCAGGTGGCGCCGGAATTCCTGAAATGCCAGATCGAGATCGGCACCAAGGTCTGCCGCACCGTGGCCGAGGCGCGGGAGGACCTCAAGCGCCTGCGCGCCTGCGTGTCGGAGCAGGCGGCGAAGCACAACCTCGTGCCGATTGCCGCCTCCTGCCACCCGTTTTCCGACTGGCGCGAGCAGCACCATACGGACAAGGAGCGCTATAACGATCTGCATGACGATCTGGCCGGCGTGGTCAGGCGAATGCTCATTTGCGGGATGCATGTGCATGTGGGCATCGCCGAGCCCGACCGGCGGGTCGACCTGATGAACCAGCTGGCCTATTTCCTGCCGCACCTGCTGGCGCTGTCTTGCTCCTCGCCCTTCTGGCAGGGGCGCGATACCGGGCTCGACAGTTACCGGCTGACTGTGTTCGACAACCTGCCGCGCACCGGGCTGCCGCCGCGCATGGCCAGTTTCGGCGAATTCGAGCGCTCGGTGCAGATCCTGACCGATCTGGGCGTGATCGAGGATGCCTCGAAAATCTGGTGGGATCTGCGGCCCTCGTCGAAATTCCCCACCATCGAGTCGCGTATCTGCGACGTGCAACCGAGGCTCGAACATACGCTGACGCTGGCGGCGCTGACGCAGGCGCTGACGCGGATGCTGTTCCGGCTGGCGACGCGGAACCAGCGCTGGCGCATCTACGACCCGTTTCTCGTCTCGGAAAACCGCTGGCGGGCGCAGCGCTATGGCAGTCGCGAGGGGCTCATCGACCTCGGCCGGGGAGAGATCGTGCCGATGGGCGAACTGGTCGAGGAAATCGCCGGGCTGATCATGGAGGATGCGCAGCATTTCGGCTCGCTGGAGGAGGTGGAGCGCGCGCAGGAGATCGTGCAGGGCGGCACCAGTTCCACGCGCCAGCGGCAGGTCTTCGTCGACGCGGTGGAGGCGGGCGACGACCCCGAGAGGGCGCTTCAGGCGGTGGTGCGGCACCTGATCGACGAGTATCACGCCGACCTGTGACAGGGCCGCGTCACGGGGTGGGCTATCGGTCTGTTTCGGCCTTGCATTCCCCGGCGCAGTATTGTTGCTTGTGCCCGCAAAAGAGCGCCCGGAGTGAATAGAGGAGCCGCCCATGCGTATCGGACTGTATCCGGGGACGTTCGACCCCATCACGCTTGGCCATATCGACATCATCCGGCGGGCCTCTTTTCTGGTCGACCGGCTGGTGCTGGGGGTGGCGATCAACCGCGACAAGGGGCCGCTGTTTTCGCTGGAAGAGCGCGTCGGGATGATCGAGGCGGAATGCGCCAAGCTGAGCGAGCAGACCGGCACCGAGATCGTGGCGCACCCGTTCGAGAACCTGCTGATCGACTGCGCCCATGACGTGAACGCGACGCTGATCATTCGCGGCCTGCGGGCCGTGGCGGATTTCGAGTACGAGTTCCAGATGGTGGGCATGAACCGGGTGCTCGACGATTCGGTGGAGACGGTGTTCCTGATGGCCGACGCGCATCATCAGGCGATTGCCTCGAAGCTGGTGAAGGAGATTGCGCGGCTGAACGGCGACGTGGGCAAGTTCGTGACGCCGCCGGTGAACGAGGCGCTGAAGGCGAAGTTTGCGGCGAAGTAGGCGGGTGGTTCGTCGGCGCTCAGTTCATATCGCTTGGCCTGAAGGGCCGCTGCCGATTGACGTGGCCAAGAAAGAGACACCGCCTCGCGCGCCCCGGGCCTGACCCGGGGCCTCTGGTGTCCCGATCTTGAAGAGCTGGCACACGCCCGGAACAAGCCGCGCTAAAGCGCGGCGCCGGGCGAGCGCCAGCCCGTCCCCACGGGCAGGCGCTTTCGCAGGTGTGGCATGACCTTCACAGGTAAGATGCACGCGGCACCATAAAGCGCACGCCAACCACGTTGCAGCGGCTACCCACGGGCCAGCGCTCGCCCGGCGGCATCTCACCCCAGACCACGAGGCCCCGGATCAGGTCCGGGGCGGGCAAGGACGCCCTCCACCGAATGCCCTACGGCGTGAAACACCCCGGCTGGAACACATCTATCGCCAGAAGGCCAGCCACTCGATCAGGTCGGCAAGCTTCCGGGCAAGAAAGATCGAGCCGGACCAGTCGTAATACATGTAATCGACGCCGAGCCCGATCAGGATCAGCACCCCCAAGAACAGAGCGACTTGGTTATTCATGACATCCGCCTTCGGACCTGGCTGGCCGTTGAACCACGGATATGCCCGAGGCGGCGCAGCCGCGCAAGGGGCGGGGGCGCAACGAAACCGCCCCCGCAGCGGCCTGCGGGGGCGTTCCTCTGTCACGCAGGAAAGGGTCGTCCGGTCAGGACAGCCGCCCCATCGCCACGGCCACGTCGGCCATGCGGCAGGAGAAGCCCCATTCGTTGTCATACCATGCCAGCACCCGCACGAGGCGGCCGCCGGTGACGCGGGTCTGGTCGGGCGCGAAGATCGAGCTTTCCTCGGTATGGTTGAAGTCGATCGAGACCTTGGGCTCGGGGTCGTAGCCCAGCACGCCTTTCAGCTTGCCCGCCGCCGCTTCGGCGACGATCTCGTTCACGTCGGCCGCGGTCACGTCCTTCTTGGCGAGGAAGGTCAGGTCGACCGCCGAGACGTTGGGGGTGGGCACACGGATGGCCGAACCGTCGAGCTTGCCCTTGAGATCGGGCAGCACCTCGCCAAGCGCCTTGGCGGCGCCGGTGGAGGTGGGGATCATCGACATCGCCGCCGCGCGGGCGCGGTAGAGGTCGTTGTGCCGCCGGTCGAGCGTCGGCTGGTCGCCGGTATAGGCGTGGATCGTGGTCATGATGCCGCTTTCGATGCCGATCCCCTCGTGCAGGACCTTGGCGACCGGCGCGAGGCAGTTGGTGGTGCAGGAGCCGTTCGAGATCATCTTCTCGCCCGAGGTCAGATCCTCGTGGTTGACGCCGTAGACCACGGTGCGGTCGACATTCTTGCCCGGCGCCGAGAGCAGCACCTTGCCGGCGCCGCGGTCGAGATGGGCCTTGGCCTTGTTGCCGTCGTTGAACTTGCCGGTGCATTCGAGAACCACGTCGACGCCGGACCAGTCGAGCTCGTCCATGTTGTAGGTCGAGAACATCTCCATCGGGCCGCGGCCGAGATCCATGGTGCCGTCGCCCAGCGTGATCTCGTTGGGGAAGCGGCCGTGGACGCTGTCATACTTGATCAGGTGCGCGGCGGTTTCCAGCGGGCCGGTGGCGTTGACCTTCACGACCTTGATGTCGTTGCGCGTGCTGGTGGCGATATGGGCGAGGGTGCAGCGGCCGATCCGGCCGAACCCGTTGATGCCGACGGTGATGGTCATGAGGCAGACTCCCGATGCGTGGATGTTGGCCGCGATATAGTCGCGGGCGGGGCGGGGAGAAAGATAAAAATCCGCCTTTATCAAAGTGATAGCGATAACGGAAGCGGGGTGTGGCGGGGATGCGCTTATGGTGGCGCTAACCTCACGGGGGGCGGCAGGGCTTTAGGGTCCGGCGCGGGCGTTTCGCCTCAACGGTGCGCGGCGGGCTTCGCCCTTTGTTCCGCGCAGGCGCTTCGTGGCGATGTCTACGAAAGGCTCCTGGCCGACATCTGACCCGCAAAAAAAGGGCCGGTCGCGATGACCGGCCCTTTGAGGTTTCAAATCGGCACCCTTAGCTGGGCACTTCTCTGATCCGGTTGACGTCGACGGTGCCCACGCCCTGCTGGCAGAAGGACATATCGGCGCGGGTGCCGCGGACCTCGACATATTCGCCTTCGGTAAAGCGGACATCGTCGCTGGTCAGCGACCACGTGTCGCCATCGCTGGTGCGCAGGACCATGCATTCGACGCCCTGTTGCACGCGGCCTTCGAGCGTGACGCGGTCGTTGCGCGGGGCGTCGCCCTCGTTGCCGCTGCGGTCGATCTCGGAGAGCCGCACGACGTCGAGCGTGCCGACCCCCTGCTGACAGAAGGCGGCGGCCTTGCGAGCGCCGCGGACGCGAACATATTCGCCGGTGGTGAATTCGACATCGTCGCTGGTCAGCGACCATACGTCACCGTCTGCCGTGGTGAGCGTGGCGCATTCGACGCCGTCGCCGACGCGGCCTTCGAGGGTCGTCATGGCCGTGTCGCGGCCGTCATCGTTGTCGCGGCCGTCATTGCGCCCGTCGTTGCGGTCATCGTCGCCCGGTGCGATCTCGTTGATGCGGGCGACATCGACCGTGCCGATACCCTGCTGGCAATAGGACATGTCGGCCCGCTCGCCGCGGACGCGGACATACTCGCCTTCGGTGAAATCGACATCGTCGCTGGTCAGCGACCATACGTCACCGTCCGGCGTGGTCAGCGTGGCGCATTCCACGCCTTGGCTCACGCGGCCTTCCAGCGTGATGCGGTCATCCTCGCCGTCGCCGCCGCCATTGTCGCGGTCGCGCCCGGTGACGTCGAAGCGGCCGGATTTGAGGGTCATGCCGCGATCGGTGTCGAGCACGTAGATCAGGTTGTCGCCGGGATCGGCCCAGTCGGGAAGGCCCACCTCCGTCGACAGGTTGCCCTGACCGTTGGCCCGGGCCTGATCCACGGCGCGCCATTCCGAGGAAACCCGTCCGACGCCGATCGTCACCCAGTCATCGGGCCGCAGGTTGCGGGCGCGCAGGGTGACTTGGGTTTCCGGCGGGCCGCTGTCGGGCGAAATGCGTACGGCAGCGGTGGGGTTGCCGGTGGGAATGTCGATGATCTCGCCCACGCGCAGGTCGGCGGGGTCGATATCGCCATTGGCGTTCAGCAGTTCGATGATCGACACGCCGACCGCCTGAGCGATGGAATAGAGGGTTTCGCCCTCGCCAACACGATAGGTCTCGGCGCCCCGGCGGGTGCCGTTGCGATAATCGGTGCCGGTCTCGCCGTCGGCACGGGTGCCGCGGGCAAGGCGGACGCTCTGGCCGACCGACAGGTCGCGGGCGTCGATATTGGGGTTGAGCTCCATGATCCGGGTCAGGCCGACATCGCAGCGCTGAGAAACCTGATAGAGCGTGTCGCCGGGCTCGATCGCGTAGGATGTGCCGCAGGCGCTCTGGGCGTTCGCCATGCCCGCCCCGGCGGTCAGCGCCGCCGCCGCGAGTGTGGCGCGGGGGGTGATACGTTTCATAAAGGTCCTCCTTTTCCTTTCTCCCTGAACGCCCAACCAAACCCCCGCCGCCCATGTTCCGGGGGAATTCGGCCTTGCGGCAGGAGGGGAGGCGGCTAAAACCTAGGCGATGAAGGCGACGGATGGGCGCCGTAGGGGACAGGACATGACCGATTTTCTGCTGCTGGCGTTCATCTTCCTCGTGGCCGGGGTGATCTCGGTGCCGATCGCGACGCGGCTGGGGCTGGGCTCGGTGCTGGGCTACCTGATCGCGGGAATCGCGATCAGCCCGGTGCTGGCGCTGCTCCGGGTCGATGTGGTCTCGATTCAGCATTTCGCCGAGTTCGGCGTGGTGATGATGCTGTTCCTCGTCGGGCTGGAGCTGGAGCCGAAGCATTTGTGGTCGATGCGGGGGCGGCTGCTGGGGCTGGGCGGCGGGCAGGTCGGGTTGACCACGGCGCTGGTGGCGGGGGCGGCGCTCGTGCTGGGGCTGCCTTGGTCGGTGGCGCTGGCGGTGGGGCTGGTGCTGGCGCTGTCCTCGACGGCGATCGTGCTGCAGACGCTGGGCGAGAAGGGGCTGATGAAATCCGATGGCGGGCAGTCCTCCTTCGCGGTGCTGCTGACGCAGGATATCGCGGTGATCCCGATGCTGGCCTTCCTGCCGCTGCTGGCTATGCCGGAACTGGCGGATCATGCCGCGGCGCTGGCCCATGGCACCGAGGAGGCGGCCCGCGGCGCCGCCGAGGCGGGGCATGACGCCGGCGGGCACGGGCCCGCGATCAGCCTTGTCGACGGGCTGTCCGGCTGGCAGACGGCGCTGGTGACCTTCGCGGCGGTGGCGGCGGTGGTGATCGGGGGGTCGTACCTTACGACGCCGGTCTTCCGCTACATCGCGGCTGCGGGGCTTCGCGAGCTTTTCACGGCGACGGCGCTGCTGATGGTGGTGGGCATCGCGCTTCTGATGCTGGTGGTGGGCCTCTCGCCCGCGCTGGGGACGTTTCTGGCGGGCGTGGTGCTGGCCAACTCGCCCTACCGGCACGAGCTGGAAAGCGATATCGACCCGTTCCGGGGGCTGCTGCTGGGCCTCTTCTTCATGACGGTGGGGGCGTCGATCAACTTCGCGCTGCTCTTCGACAACCTGTTTTCCATCCTCGGCATGACCATCGGGCTGATCGCGGCAAAGGTGGCGGTGTTGCTGCTGCTGGCGGTGCTGTTCCGGATCAGGGGCGCCGACCGGTGGCTGTTTGCGCTGGCGCTGGCGCAGGCGGGGGAGTTCGGGTTCGTCCTGTTGTCCTTCACCGTGGCCAACGGGGTGATCCCGACGGCGCTGGCCGATCAGTTGCTGCTGGTGGTGGCGCTGTCGATGCTGCTGACGCCGGGGCTGTTCATCCTCTATGACCGGGTGATCGCGCCGCGCTTTTCCACCGTGCAGGAGCGCGAGGCCGACGAGCTGCCGGGCGACCGCCAGATCATCATCGCCGGCGCCGGCCGGATGGGCGGGCTGATCGACCGGGTGGTGCGGGCGGCGGGGCTGAGCACGACGGTGATCGATTACAACGCAAGGCGGCTCGACATTCTCGAACGGTTCGGCACGCGGCATTACTACGGCGACGCCTCGCGCCCCGACCTGCTGCACGCGGCGGGGATCGGCGAGGCGAAGATGCTGATCGTGGCGATCGACGATCGCGAGCAGATCAACGAGATCGTCAAACACGTCATCAAGACCTATCCGCAGGTGCATATCGTGGCCCGCGCCGTCGACCGGGACCATGTCTATGAACTGTGGTCGTTCGGCTGCCGCGACATCATCCGCGAGACCTTCGACAGCTCGATGCGGATGAGCCGCTCGGTTTTCGAGGCGCTGGGGATCGAGCGGGATATCGCCCGGCGGATGGTCGACGCTTTCGTCGATACCGATCAGCAGGCAATGGTGGAGGCGGCGGAGGCCTATGACAGCGGGGTTCCCCTGCACGAGAACGCGGCCTATGTGGAGCTTGTCCGGTCCCGCCGGGGCGTCTGGGAGGCGGAATCGCGCGACCGGATGGAACGGATACGGGGCGGCAAGGCTTAGGGTTTGCAGGGTAACAAATGATGTGGGGGCACAGGGTATGAGTGGACTTCTGGCACTTCTGGATGACGTGGCGGCGCTGGCCAAGGTGGCGGCGGCCTCGGTCGATGACGTGGCGGGGCAGGCGGCCAAGGCGGGCGCCAAGGCCGCGGGCGCGGTGATCGACGACGCGGCGGTGACGCCGAAATACCTGACCGGCTTCGCGCCCGCGCGGGAATTGCCCATCGTCTGGCGGATCGCGCGGGGCTCCTTGATCAACAAGCTGGTCTTCCTGCTGCCGGCCGGTCTGGCGCTGTCGGCCTTTGCACCGTGGCTGATCCCTCCATTGCTCATGCTGGGCGGCGCGTATTTGTGTTTCGAGGGGGCCGAGAAGGTGGCCCATGCGCTGGGGTTCGCGCATGAGCATGGCGGCCCGGATGGCAGCCACAAGATCACCGACCCCGCGCATCTGGAAGAGGCGAAGATCAAGGGCGCCATCAAGACCGATTTCATCCTCTCGGCCGAGATCATGACCATCGCGCTGGCCGCCATTCCGCCCAGCAATATCTGGATGGAAGGGGCGACGCTGGCGGTGGTGGCGGTGGGCATCACGGCGGCCGTCTATGGCGCCGTGGCGTTGATCGTGAAGGCCGACGACGTGGGGCTTTACCTTGCCGAGAACGGGATGCTGGGGCTGACCCGGGCGCTGGGGCGCTGGATCGTGCGGGCCATGCCGCGCTTCATGTGGCTGCTGACGGTCGTGGGCACGGCGGCGATGCTGTGGGTCGGCGGCTCGATCATCATTCACGGGCTCGACACGATGGGCTGGCCGGTGATCTATGACGGCATCCACCATTTCGCCGAGGATATCGGCCACGAGGCGGGCCGGGCCGAGGGGGCGGTGACATGGGGCATCGTCGCGGCGCTGGACGGCGTGTTCGGGCTGGCGCTGGGGCTGGTTCTGGTGCCGGTGGGCACGCGGCTGATCGCGCCGGTCTGGCAGCGGGTGGCGAAGCTCAACCCGTTCGTCTGAGCGCCGGGCGTCCCGGCTTTGGAAACAAACTGGCACCTTGCCCGATCCCCTGAAGCGTGTATCGTTTCGGTTGTATTCGTGTGGGGGATATTGATTTGGAATTGTTGCTGCTGTTGCCGCTGCTCGTTGGCGGGGCATTCCTGTTCGACTGGGTCGGGGATGACGATGATGACGCGGCGGCGTCGGACGAGGAGATCGACCTCGAGGCGTTGCTCGGGCGGAGTGACGAGATCCCCGGCGGGGAGGAAGAGCCGGGCGAGGAACCCGGCGACGATCCGGGCGAGGATGACCCGGACGAGGAGCCCGAAGACGACCTGACCGATGAAGAGCTGCGCGAGCTTTACGCCGGCAACGACACGATCGAGGGCGGGAGTGCGAGTGACCAGCTCCGCGGGTATGCCGGCGACGACGTGATCGACGGCAATGGCGGCGATGACCGGATTATCGGGGACGAGGGCGAGGATACGATGACCGGCGGCCCGGGGTCGGATTCGATCTTCGGTGGCTCGGGCGACGACTCGATCGAGGGCAACGGCGAGGGGGACCGCCTCGATGGCGGGGCGGGCGGCGACGTTCTGCGCGGCGGCGGCGGCAACGACACGATGAGCGGCGACAGCGGCGACGATCTTGTCGACGGTGGCGCAGGCGATGACCGGCTGGAAGGCGGGCCGGGGGTCGATACGCTTCTGGGGGGCGCGGGCGACGACCGGCTGGTCGACGCCGACATCCCGCGCGACGACGGCCCCGGCTGGAGCGTCATGGATGGCGGGCCGGGCGATGACGAGCTGGTCTTCGAGGGCGGCAGCACGGTGACGGGCGGCGAAGGGGCCGACAATTTCCTGCTGCTGGATGATCTGTTTGACGACAACGTGACCCAGATCACCGATTTCGACCCGGAGGTCGACCGCCTGCAATTGAGCCTCGGCGTGAACGAGACCAGCGGCGGCGAGCTGACGCTGGAGCGGTGGGAGGACGGCACGGGCGCCGACCTTTACTATGGCGACGACCTGATCGCCGAGATCGCGGGGGGGCAGGATCTCGACCTCGCGGAAATCGACCTCTTCATCGAGCTCGATGAGGAAACCGAGAGCTTTGCGGCCGGCGATGGCGACGACTGGATCACGGGAAATGCGCTGCCCAACACCATCGACGCCGGCGGCGGCGACGACGTGGTTCGGGCCGAGCGCGGCGCCGGGGCGGATTTCGTGGATGGCGGAGAGGGCAACGATTCCCTGACCGGCTCGGGCGGGATGCTGGAAGGCTTCGATTTTGATGAAGAAGGCCCGGGCGGGATGGAATATTATCGGACGATCGAGATCGACACGCTGATCGGCGGCGATGGCGATGACGTGCTGGTCTCGAAGGACGGCGCGGTGCTGACCGGCGGGGCGGGCGCGGACACGTTCGGCATCGACCATGACGCGACGCCCGAGGGGGTGGAGCCGATGCCCGCGACGCAGGTGACGGATTTCGACGCGGGCGAGGACCTGATCATCGTGGCGCTGACACCGGATCAGCAGGCCGACGACCTTTCCGTCGCGGTCTGGGATGACGGGCAGGGCGCGGATATCGTGGTCGACGGGATCGTCATTGCCAACGTGATGGGCGGCCAGTCGCTGACAACCTCGGACATCCGGGTGGTGGACCGGTCGATCACGGCGACGGCGCTATAAGCCGGCGGTTGGTCCGAAGACTGCCGCGCCCGGAACTTAAGGAAGATGCCGGGCGCGCCTGTGGATCGCCTCAGAGCAGCGACTTCACCTTTTCCGCCACCGCCTCTGCCGTGATGCCGAATTTCTCGAACAGAACCTCGGCCGGGGCGGACGCGCCGAAGCTGTCCATGCCGACGAAGCCGGTCTTGTTCGGCCGGCCGCGTTCGCCGCAGAGCCAGCGGTCCCAGCCCTGCCGCACGCCGGCCTCGACCGCGACGCGGACGATATCGCCGCCCGGCAGGACGCGCTTGCGATAGGCTTCGTCCTGCGCCTCGAACAGCTCCCAGCAGGGCATCGAGACGACGCGGGTGCCGATCCCCTCGGCCTCGAGCAAGTCACGGGCGGCCAGCGCCACGTGCACCTCCGAGCCGGTGGCCATCAGGATGGCTTTCCGCGCGGCCCCGGCCTCGGCCAGCACATAGGCGCCGAACTCGGTCATGTTGCGCCGCTTGTGCTCGGTCCTGACCGTCGGCACGCCCTGACGCGTCAGAGACAGCACCGACGGCGTCGCGGTGGATTTCAGCGCCAGTTCCCACGCCTCGGCGGTCTCGACCGTGTCGCAGGGGCGGAAGACATAGGTGTTGGGCGTGGCCCGGCTGATCGCGAGATGTTCGACCGGCTGGTGGGTGGGCCCGTCCTCGCCCAGCCCGATGCTGTCATGGGTCATGACGAAGACGGTCGGCACCTTCATAAGCGCCGCCAGGCGCATCGAGGGGCGGGCATAATCGGTGAAGCACATGAAGGTGCCGCCATAGGGGCGCACGCCGCCATGCAGCGCCATGCCGTTCATCGCCGCCGCCATCCCGTGCTCGCGGATGCCGTAATGGATATAACGGCCCTTGCGGTTGCCGATGTCGAACACGGTCATGTCGCCGGTGCGGGTGTTGTTCGAGCCCGACAGGTCGGCCGAGCCGCCGAGGGTTTCGGGCATGATCGGGTTGATCACCTCGAGCACCATTTCGCTCGACTTGCGGGTGGCGACCTTCGGCGCCTCCTCGCTGACCTGTTTCTTCAGCGCGCTGATCCGCGCCGAGAGCTTCTTGGGCGTCTCGCCGGCCATGACTCGGGCGAACTCGTTCTGCCGGCGCTCGGAGGCCTCGCCAAGGCGGGCCTTCCATGCGGCATGTTCCTCGGCGCCGCGGCGGCCGATCTCTTCCCAGGCCTGCTTGATATCGGCGGGCACCTCGAACGGGCCGCCGGTCCAGCCATAGGCTTCTTTCGCGGCCCGAAGCTGATCTTCGTCGGTCAGCGCACCGTGGCCCTTGGAGGTGTCCTGCGCCGCGTGGCCGAGGGCGATATGGGTCTTGCAGGCGATCATCGTCGGGCGGCGCGACTTTTTCGCCTTGGTCAGCGCGGCGTCGATCGCCTCGGGGTCGTGCCCGTCGATCTGGATGACTTCCCACCCGGCGGAGGCGAAGCGCTTGGGCTGATCGGTGCGGTCGGCAAGGCCCACCTCGCCGTCGATGGTGATGTTGTTGTTGTCCCACAGCACGATCAGCTTGCCCAGTGACTGGCGCCCCGCCAGCGTGATCGCCTCTTGGCTCACGCCTTCCATCAGGCAGCCGTCACCGGCGATGACATAGGTGTAATGGTCGACCAGCTTGCGGCCGAACCGGGCGCGCAGCGATTCCTCTGCGATGGCGAAGCCCACGGAATTGGCGATGCCCTGGCCCAGCGGGCCGGTCGTGGTCTCGATCGCGTCGTGCATGAAGTTTTCCGGGTGCCCCGCCGTGATCGCGCCCAGTTGGCGGAAATTGCGGATCTGGTCGAGGGTCATGCCCTCGTAGCCCGTCAGGTACAGCAGCGAGTAGAGCAGCATCGAGCCGTGGCCCGCCGAGAGGATGAACCTGTCGCAGTCGGGCCAGTTGGGATCGGCCGCGTCGAATTTCAGATGCTTCTCGTAGAGAACGGTGGCAACGTCGGCCATGCCCATCGGCATGCCCGAATGGCCGGAATTGGCCGCGTGCACGGCATCGAGTGTCAGCGCGCGGATGGCCGCGGCCTTTTTCCAGTGATCGGGATTGGCAGTGCGAAGGGCGGCGATATCCACGGGTCGGGCATCCTTGATATGAAAACCGGTTGACGGCTGAATACCAGCCACGGGCCAAAGTTCAAGCGGGCTTGCCGGGCGAATTTTGAGGGGGCGAACTTTTCCCTGCGATTTTGTAGAGTTGGCCCAGGACGTTCTGTCGCCGATTCGCGGCGGGACCAAGAAAAGCAGACGAAGGAATGGGGATATGAGCCAGATAGAGGACCTGCAGGGCCGGATCGCCGCCGCGCTCGACCGGATCGGGCAGGGCATCGACCGGATGGGCGAGGGCGGCGGCGCCCCCGCAGAGGGCGAGACCGGCGACATAGAGGCGCTCCGTCAGGAACTCGAGGACGAGCAGATCGCCAACGAGCAGCTGCGCGAACGCGTCAAGAAGCTTCAGACCCGCCGGCAGAGGCTGGAGGAGGAGCTTCAGTCGGCGCGCGACACCATCGCGGAGAGCCTGAAGACATTCGATGGCGAGCTGCAGGGACTGCGCACCGCGAACGACAAGCTGCGGGAGATCAACACCCGCCTGCGCGAGGCCAACGCGGCCGGCATAGCCGACGCCGATCTGATCAACGCCGCGATGGAGGCCGAGCTTGAAGGGCTGCGCGCCACCCGCGAGGCCGACCGGGCCGAGACCACGATGATCTACACAGAGTTGAACGAAGCGGTGGAAAACCTGCGGGTTGCGAAACAGGCGGAGAATTGAGCATGCCGGAGATCGAGATTGAAATCGGCGGCCGGACCTTCGAGGTCGCCTGTCAGGAAGGCGAGGAGCATTACCTCAAGTTCGCCGCCAAGATGCTGGACGAGGAGGCACAGGTTCTGGCCGCCCAGATCGGGCGCATCCCCGAGGCGCGGATGCTGCTGATGGCGGGGCTGATGCTGGCCGACAAGACCGCCGGCATGCAGGACAAGCTGCGCGAGGCCGAGGACAAGCTTCAGGAGAAGGAAGCCGAGCTCGACCAGCTTCGCAACGCGCAGGCCGAGCCGCAGCGCGTCGAGGTGCCGGTGCTGCCCGACGACGTGATGGACGCGATGGCCGAACTGGCCGCGCGGGCCGAGGCGCTGGCCGATCAGGTCGATGGCGGCGCGGGCGACCGGCAGGCGGAAGAGGAAAACGCCTGATCCGCCGGGACCGGCGGCGCAGGCGCTATTGCATGCGCAGCGCGCCGTCGATCCGGATCACCTCGCCGTTCAGGTAATCGCATTCCACGATGAAGCGGGCGAGGCTCGCGTATTCGTCCGGATCGCCCAGCCGGCGCGGGCAGGTCACGTCGGCGGCCAACTGGTCCTGCACCTCCTGCGGCAGGCCCAGCAGCATCGGCGTCAGCATCAGCCCCGGCGCGATGGCCATGACCCGGATACCCTCGCGCGCAAGGTCGCGCGCCATCGGCAGGGACAGGCCGGTGATGCCGCCCTTGGAGGCCGCATAGGCCGCTTGGCCCTTCTGCCCCTCGAAGGCAGCGACGGAGGCGGTGTTGATGATCACCCCGCGCAGCCCGTCGGCGGAGGGCTCTGCCTTGGCCATCTCGGCCGCGGCGAGGCGGGCGACGTTGAAGCTGCCGACGAGGTTGATGTCGATGGTCTGCCGGAAGGTGCCGAGGTCATGCGGTCCGTCCTTGCCCAGCGTCTTGGCCGCCGGCGCGATGCCCGCGCAGTTGACGGCGCAGGTGATCTTGCCCATCGCGTCAGAGGCGGCGGCAATCGCGGCCTGAACCGAGGCTTCGTCGGTCACATCGGTCCTGACGAAGGTCGCGCCGATCTCGTCGGCCACGGCCCTGCCGCGCTCTTCGTCGCGGTCGAGCAGGGTGACCTCGGCACCGCGCTTGCGGAAATGCCGGGCGGTGGCCTCGCCGAGGCCCGAGGCGCCCCCGGTGATGATGGCGGCGGTGTCTTCGATACGCATGGGCGGCTCTCCCGTCAGGAAATGAACATGCGTTCAGATAACCTGCGTGGCGCCCGGTGTCAAAGTTTCAGAAATGGCGCCGCACCCACCCGGCCGAGGCCATCAGCCAGACCACCGTCATCAGGATGCGAAAGATGTGGTGCAGGGTGACGAAAGCCGGGTTGGCCTGAAGGCTGAGCGCGACGAGCGACATCTCGGTCACCCCGCCGGGGGCAAAGCTGATCAGCAGCACGTCGATCGGTTCCGCCACGAAGGGCACGACCGCGAAGGCAAAGACCAGCGCCAGCACCAGCATACCCCCCACCGACAGGATCGACAGGCCCGCCCCGCGCAGGATCAGCGCGCGCGACAGGCCGGTGAACCGCATCCCCAGCGCGCAGCCGACGATGATCTGCGCGATGTTCACCAGCCAGATCGGGATATCGACATGGAAAAGCCCGGTCACCGAAAGGATCGCCGCCGCCGCCATCGGCCCGGTCAGCTGCGCTGCCGGAAAGCGCAGCAGCGTGCCGCCGAGATAGCCCGCCGCCCCGGCCAGCACGATATAGGGCAGGGCGGTCCACGGCACGTCGTCGCGGGCCAGCGTCACGCCGCCCGAGCTGCCCACCGGCTCACCCAGCCAGAGCGACAGGCCCACGGGCAGGGCGGTCACCACCACGATGATCCGCAGGAATTGCTGCAGGGTCAGCCGCGCCACGTCGCCGCCCGCCGCCTCGCCCATGGCCAGCGACTCGTAAAGCCCGCCGGGCGTGCTGGAATAGAAGGCGGTCACCCGGTCATAGCCGCCGAGCTTGCGGAAGACCCAGTAATTGAAGCCGAGGCAGACGCCGATGAAGAGGGTGAGCGCGGTGAAGGTGACGGCGAATTCCGGCGCCGAGGCGAACAGCTCCGGCGTGACCTGCGCCCCGATCATCAGCCCGATCACCCCGATGAAGACCTGCCGCAGCCGGTGCGAGAAGCGATAGCCCTCGGGCAGGCGGTGCGGCAGGATCGTGGCGATGGCCGCGCAGATCAAGAGCGGCCCGATCAAAAACGGCAGCGGCAGCCCGAGCCGGGACGCCGCCCAGCCCGCGCCGGTGCCCAGGCAGATGAGGCCGAAGGTAACAAGCATGTTCGCCATGCCGCCTATGAACCACCCCGCTGCGGGAGGTGCAAGCCGATGCGGGCGCGGGTCAGGGGATCCAGACCGGATCGTGCCGGGTCAGCCGGTCGAGCGCCTGCGCATGCAGTGCCGGGGTGGCGGCGGCGAGAATGGCGCCCTCGGAAGCGAGCGTGAGCGGCCGGTTCTCCCAGTCGGTGATGGTGCCGCCCGCCTGCGTGACCACGGGGACGAGGGCGCAGATATCGTGAGGATTCAGGTCGGGCCCGTTCAGGCAGAGGTCGACCTGCCCGCGGGCCAGCGCGCCATAGGCGAGGCAGCCGCCGTCATAGACGGTCATGCGCGCGGCCTCGGCAAGGCTCTCGGCGCCTTCGCGCATATCCTCGGGGAAGGAGGCGGGGTTGGCGATGGCGAGGGTCGCCTGCGACAGGGCCCGGGTGGCACCGGCGGTTATCACCTTGCCGTTCAGCGTGGCGCCATGGCCCTCGGCGGCGGCATAGCGCGCGCGGGCCAGCGGCTGGTCGATGATCCCCAGCACCGGCCGCTCTTCTTGGCAGAGCGCGATCAGCACGCCGAAATTCATCAGCCCCGCCGCGAATTGCCGCGTGCCGTCGATCGGGTCGATGACCCAGACGAAATCGCGTTCCACCGCCTTGGCGCCGAACTCCTCGCAAAGGATGCCGTGGTCGGGGTGGCGGGCCTCGATCATCTCGCGCAGGCGGGTTTCGATGCGCGTGTCGGCCTCGGTCAGGGCCGTGCCGCAGGGCTTGAACCCGGCCGCGCCGCCGCCGAACCAGTGATCGCGGGCCATCTCCCCCGCCGCGTCGGCGAGCAGATGGGCGGTTTCGAGGAAGGCCTCCAATGCCGGCCCGCTCATTTCCACGCGAATTCCGGCTGGTCGTAATGCGCCACACGCGTGTCGAACCCGCGCAGGGCCACCTCGCGGAACTGGTAGAGCACGGCGGCGGTGGGCGCGTATACCGTGTGGCCGAGCGTGGGAAAGAAGGCCGAGAGGACCGGGTGCTCGCTGTGCGGCTTCTGGTCGAGCAGCGGAATATCGTCGCTGTCGAGCTCGCCGAGGGGCAGGGAATGCACCTCCGCCACCTCCGACGGGTCGGGCCGCAGGGCCGAGAGATCGGCGCACCAGAAAACATGCGGCATCATCGCAAAGCCCGAGCGGGTGGGATAATCGTCGAGCCGCCCGATCAGGTCCGCCTCGGTCAGGGTCAGGCCCAGCTCTTCCCGCGTCTCTCGGATGGCGGCCTCCAGCGGGGTCTCGCCGGGGTCGAGCCGGCCACCGGGCAGGGCGTATTGCCCGCCATGCCGGTTGAGCCGCGTGGCCCGCAGCGTGATCAGAACGCCGGCCTCGCGGCTTCCGGCGCGCGGGGCGACGAGGATGGCCACGGCGGCAAGCCGCAGATCGCCGGTGCGCGCGCTGGCGGCGGCAAAGCGGGACAGCCGCGTCTCCATATCCCGCCGGAGCGCCGGGGCGAAGGCAAAGTCGGGCACGGCTGGCGTGTCGGTCATGGTTTCCCCTTCGGTTTGGCCCAGTGGATCAGGTCTGCCTGCCGGTGTCGAGGCGATAGGCCCGGCTCAAGTGAACCATGTGGGCCCGCCGGGGCTGTCACCGTGCTGAAGCCAGAGGTTGAGGGCAGGGCGGGCGCCGGTGGTCAGGGCGTGGGGCTCGGAGGGGCCATGGGTGACCGGTTGGCCGGGCATGGCGCGTGTGTCGGCGCCGGTGGTGGCCTGCCAGAACAGCGCGCGGCTGTCGTTGACGGGCAGGTAGATTTCGGCCGCAAGATGGGCATGGGCCGGGTAGGCGGTGTGCGGGGCGAGCAGGTTGCAGCCGAACAGCGCGCCGTGGCCGCGCGCGATGACGGCGTGGGCAAAGGTGTCTTTCAGCGTCGGATGATCGGGGTAATCGGCGGTCCAGGGCAGGTGATGGACGAGGGCGGCGAGGCGGCTGGCCGTGTGGGCGAACGGGCCAGTGGCCGGGCAGTGGGCGAGCGCCCCGGCGAGATGCGCGCAGGCCGGGGCCGGCCTGAAGGCGAGGGGGGTGAATTGCCAGCTTTGCACCGACAGAGACGCCACGAGGTCGGGGTGCGTGCATCGCAGGTGGCGCAGGAGGCCGGCGAGCAGGTCTTCGGGCTGAGCGGAGGCTGTCATGGCGTCGCCTGAACGGGGGTCGTTTCCCCGAGTACACCATTTGCCGCGCCGAGGTAAGCGGCGGCCGATAAACGGGACAAGGCGGTCGTCTGAACCGTGTCCGGAGATTTCGGCTCGCCTCGTCTTGCTGGGCATTGAAGCGGAATGTGCAACGAATGCGCGATCCCGCCTCGATCTCATTGCCGCAATGCCATCTTACCGGCAGGGGTATTCTCTCTCCAGATAGCCGATGATCACGGCCCGGGCCGCCATGTCTTTCTGATCGGCGGTTGCTGGCGCCTTGGCGAGGGCGAAATCCCTGAGAGCCGTTGCATCGACGCGACCCTGCCCGTCTTGCGGGCAGAATGCCGGGGTCTCCGACGCAAGCTCTTTCCGGATGATGCCGCGCAAGTAGTTACCAACATCGCCGCGTTCGGCCGTGTCCCCAAGAGCGCCGAGGAGCTGATAAACGGTCATCTCCTGCGGCGCCGCTCCACCCGCGTGGGGCAAGCACAAAGCGAGGCCAAGTAGAAGTGTTCGAAATGGAATAGTTTTTCCTTTGCAATAATGATTCGTTGTTTTACGATAATAAAACAATGCGAAATTCACAATGTTTGATGAGGACACCCCATGAAGGCTGACGCTCGTACCCCCCGGATCATGGCGCTCTCCCGCCTCTTGCAAGGGGCGCTCTTGATCTTGGCCGTCTTGCACCCCGCAATCGTGCTCGCCGTAACTGTGACGATGAGCGATGCACAGCTTGCCTCCGCGGCCCTAGGAGCGCCGCTTGGTCAAGAGCTTTCACAGGTCGCGCGCGTGCTGGTGGCATGCCTCGCAACCCTCCCGGCACTCATTCTCTCGGCTGGGCTGTTATGCGTATGTCCGGCATTGCGCGACATGCGCTCTGGGCATGCCTTCGGGAAGGCAACCTTCCGGGGCCTGCGCCGGCTGGCGGCGGCGGTGGTGATCAGCACGATGGCAAAGATCATCGGCGCGCCCTTGATCAGCATGGTTCTGACTTGGCACGCGGAGGAAACGCAAATGGCGCTCTCCCTCGGTCTTGGCGATCTTCAAATGTTGATCCTGGGGGCGGCCATCTGGCTCCTGGCCTGGGTGATGGCCGAGGGCTACGATCTGGCGTCCGAAAACGCACAGTTCGTCTGATGGCAATCGAGGTAAGATTGGCCATCCTGCTGGCCGAGCGTCAGGTCAGCGGGAAGGCACTGGCCGAGCATGTGGGGATCACCGAGGCGAACCTGTCCTTGCTCCGTCAGGGCAAAGTCAAAGGTGTACGCTTTGAAACCCTGGCGAAGGTTTGCGAGTTTCTCGACTGCCAGCCCGGAGACCTTCTGATTTATGTGCCGGACAAGGACGATGAATAGACTTGCACGCCCGGCGTCGAACGGTTGTGCAAAGGACGGCTGCGGCTCGTTCTGGAAACGCCACGCAGTGCCGGTCATTCGGGGGGGAAGTGGCGGACCGAGGAGGATTCGAACCCCCGACCCCCTGATTCGTAGTCAGGTACTCTATCCAGCTGAGCTATCGGTCCGTGGAGACGAGCATCTAGACGGTGCGGCAACTCAATGCAAGGGGGTGCGGGACAAAATTGTCAGCCCGGTTTCGGGGCATGGGGCAGGCGGATTTCGAAGGTCGTGCCGGTCTCGTCCGTGCGGGCAAGCGTCAGGTCGCCGCCATGCCCGCGCACCAGTTCCTGCGCGATCGACAGGCCCAGCCCCGTGCCGCCCTTGGTGGCGCCGCCGTGGAAGGGCTGGAACAGGTGCTCGCGCGCCTTGGGCGGAAGGCCCGGCCCGGTATCGGTGACGGTGATGAGACAGGCCCCGTCCTCGTCATAGGCGGCGATGCCAATCTCGCCCTGCTGGCCGGTATTGATGATCGCCTGCCGGGCGTTGCGCACGAGGTTGGACAGCACCCGGTGCAGCTGTTCGGCATCGGCCTGCGCCGTCAGGCGGGAGGGCACATCGGTGGAAAAGCTGATGCCCGCATCGCCCACCGCCAGCCGTTCGCTTTCGATCACGTCGTCGACGAGGTCGGCGAGGTTGACGTCTTCCAGCCGCGGCGCCGGTTCCTCGGCCCGGCCATAGGCCAGCGTCGCCTCGCACAGATGCACCGCGCGGGTGATCGAGTTCACCAGCTTCGGCGCCATGCGCTTGACCTGCGGGTCTTCGCTCATCTCGATCCGGTCGGTGAAAAGCTGGGCCGAGGTCAGGATGTTGCGCAGGTCGTGGCTGACCTTGGCCACCGCGCCGCCAAGCTGGGCCAGCCGCTCGCGCTGTTTCAGCGCGTGGGTAAGCTGGGTCTGAAGCTTCTGCAGGGCCTCCTCGGCCTCGCGCAGCTCTGTCACGCCGGCCGAGGGGGTGATCACCTGCCGCGCATCCTCGGGCGCGGCGGCGTAGGATTGCATGTGGCCCACCACCCGGCGGATCGGTTTGACCAGCAGGCCGCGCACGGCAAGGAAGAGCAGCACGGCTGTAAAGACCGAGATCACCGCCGACAAGAGCAGGATGCGCAGGCCATAGTCGATCATCGCACTGCGCAGCGGCGCCGACTCCAGCGTCACCTCGATCAGCAGCCCCGCCATCTGCGCCGGCTCGCCGATCACCCGGATCACCCGTGGCGTCGGGTCGGCCAGCGCCGCCAGCGCGTCGCCGATCAGCTCGAACGGGGCGGGGTCGCGCAAATCGTAGGTGGCGTGGATGGGCGAGGGGATGGGCGAGCTCAGCACAAGCTGCCGCGCCGCGTCGCGCCGCAGCACCACGTTGAACACCCCGGCATTGAGCAGCAATTCCTCCTGCAACTCGTCGGTGATGTCCTCGTTGGCCAGAAGCGCCAGCGAGGCGATCTGCGCCCGCTCCAGCCGCGACATCAGGAAATCCTCGCGGAACCGGGCGACGGAGGGCACGAAGATCAGCACCTCCGCCAGCATGACGAAGATCGCGGTCAGAACAAGGAAACGCCCCGATAGAGTTTTCAGAAACCGCATATGCCGCCCAAATCAGGGGAGCCAGCGTTGCACCAGCCCCACGACTTTCTTCACAATAGGATTATCAAACAGTCGCGGAGAGAAATAGGCCCCGGCGGCCGCTTTGTTGATCTCGCCCAGCGTCGGGTAAGGCGCGACCATCCCGGCGATCTGGCTCATTTTCATGCTATTGGCAATGGCGAGCGCCCAGAGCCCTATCTGCTCGCCCGCCTGCGCGCCCACGATCGAGGCGCCGACGGGGCGCCCGCGCACCACCATCACCTTGAGAAAGCCGGTGGTCTTGCGCTCGGCGATGGCGCGGTCGTTTTTTGCATAGTCGATGCGGATCACCTCGACATTGCCGCCATGGGTCTCTCGCGCCTGCGCCTCGGTCAGGCCGACCTGCGCCAGTTCCGGGTCGGTATAGGTGACATGCGGGAGATGGGCCGTCTTGGTCTTCGCGGGCAGGCCCAGCACGGCCGAGCGGATGACGATACCGGCGTGATAATTGGCCACATGGGTGAATTGCAGCCCGCCCGCCACGTCGCCGATGGCATAGGCGCGCCGGTTGGTGGTGCGCAGGCGGCTGTCGGTCTTGATGCCGCGCTTGGTGGTCTCGATACCCGCCTTGTCGAAAGAAAGCCGGTCGATATTGGGCGACCGGCCCACGGCGATCAGCAGGTCCGTGCCCCTGAAGCTGCGCCCGTCCTCGGTTTTCACCTCGATGGCGCCCGCCTTGCCGGTGACCTCCGCGGCCTGCGCCTCTTCGACGATCTCGACACCTTCCTCGCGCAGCCGGTCGAGCACGATGGCGGACAGTTCCGGATCATCCTGCCCCAACGCCTTGCTGCCCTCGATCACCGTGACCTTCGAGCCCAGCCGCACATGCGCCTGCGCCATCTCCATCCCGATCGGCCCGCCGCCGATGATGAGAAGGTGTTCGGGCCGCTCGCGCCGGTCGAAAAGCGTTTCATTGGTGTCATAGGGCACGCTGTCAAGGCCGGGGATCGGCGGCACGAGGGGGGAGGAGCCGGTGGCGATGACGATCCGGCGGGGCTTGATGACGGTGTCGCCGGCCTTCACCTCGCGCGGCGAGATGAATTCTCCATATTCCCGGATGACCGTGACGCCGAGCCTCTCGAACCGCTCCTGGCTGTCATGAGGCTCGATGGTGGCGATGGCCCCTGCCACATGCTCCATCGCGGCGGCGTAGTCGACCTGGGGAGCGACATTCGCCACGCCATAGGGGGCGGAATGGTTCTGAGTGTGCGCCGCCTTGCCGCTGGCGATCAGCGCCTTGGACGGCACACAGCCGAAATTGAGACAGTCGCCGCCCATCCGGTGCCCTTCCAGCAGCACGACCGAGGCGCCCATCTGCACCGCGCCTGAGGCCACGGAGAGCCCGCCGGAGCCCGCGCCGATGACAAGGATATCGGGGCTCAGGCGTTTCGGCTCAGGCATTTTTGCGGCCTTTCATATGCTTGATGACAATGGGCAGCGCCGCCAGCACGCAGAGCCCGAGGATCGGGCCGATCACCTGCGGCTCCCACAGAAGCGACAGGTCGGGGCGTTCGCCGCGGTCGAACACCTCGCCCAGGCCCACGCCGATCCATGTGAAGACCAGCGCGCCGGGGATGATGCCAAGTACCGTGGTAAAGGCGAAATTCACGAACCGCACGCCCACCAGCGCGGGCAGCAGGTTGGCCACGAAGAACGGCACGATGGGCACGAGGCGCAGCAGGAACAGCACGCTGATCTCGTTCTCGTGCAGGCCCGCCTTGATCTTCTTCAGCCTGCCATCCGAGGTTTCGATCCTCTCGGCCAGCACCCGGCCCAGACCCCAGCGGGCGGCAAGGAAGATGGCAACGGCGCCGAGCGAGGCGGCCATCACGTTGAAAAGGGTGCCGAGCGCCAACCCGAACAGGAAGCCGCCGGTCACCGAGGCCACCGCCGCGCCGGGCAGCGAGAAGGCGACGATCACCACGTAGATCCCGATGAAGGCCAGCGCGAGCCCGGTGAAATTGGCGTCGCGAAAGGCCAGCAGCGTCTCGCGATGGGCGCGCAGCGTCTCGAAGCTGAGCAGGTCGCCGAGTGTGAAAAAGCCGATAATGGCTGCCGTCACAATGACGACGAGCGGAATATGCCTGGCGACGGGGTGTTTGCCCCCGTGTCTTACCTCGTCCATGTGCTCGTCCGGTTCTATAGCCGTTTCCCTTCGTCTGAGACCTAGATGCGCCATGCGCCGCGCCGGGGAAAGGGGGTTCACGCGGCGGTGATGAGGGGTGAGGCGAAAGCGGCCCCGGACAGCGTAAATCAAGGAAATCCCGGGGTTTTGTAACATGGCGCCGGGCGAATGCGCGGTTTTTGTTGCAAAACCCTCCGGCCGGGTTTGACTTGGGCCCGCCGCCCCACTATAGACCGGGCTTCAAAGCATTCCCCGGGCTGCGCCGATTCCGGCAGACGGCCCCGCAAGACCGGAGACCGGAGCGATGAAACGCACCTTTCAACCCTCGAACCTGGTTCGCAAGCGCCGGCACGGCTTCCGTGCGCGCATGGCCACGAAAGCGGGCCGCAAGATCCTGAACGCGCGCCGCGCCCGCGGCCGCAAGTCGCTGAGCGCGTAAGCCTCGGCCTTTCAGGCTCTTCGATGAACATGCCACCGCCGGAGGCCCCCGTCGACAAAACGGGGAGGATGCCCCCGGCGGTGTCTCTTTGCGTGAAAACGCTTCGGAAACGGCCCGATTTCCTCGCGCTCAACCGCGCCCGGCGGCAGGGCACCGGCTCGATGCTGGTGCAGGGCCGCGACCGGGGCGATGGCGACGCGACCGTGCGCGTGGGCTTCACCTGTTCCAAGAAGGTCGGCAACGCCGTAGCCCGCAACCGCGCCAAGCGGCGCCTGCGCGAGGTGGCGCGGCTCCTGCTGCCCGAGCATGGGCGGCCGGGCTGGGATTACGCCCTGATCGGCCGGCCCGAGGTGACGGCGGCGCGCGATTTCGAGGATTTGCAGCGGGATTTTCTCTACGCCCTGCGCAAGCTGCACGGGGCATGAGCCCGCTGGCCCATATCCTGGCGTTGCCGGTCAAGGCCTACCGGCTGGTCTTCAGCCCGTGGGTGGGCTGGCATTGCCGGTATCAGCCCACCTGCAGCGCCTATGCGCTCGAAGCGCTGGAGCGGCACGGTGCCCTCAGGGGCGGCTGGCTGGCCCTGCGGCGGATCGCGCGGTGCAACCCGTGGGGAAACTGCGGCCATGACCCCGTGCCCGAACGAAAGACCCGAATTCTTTAAAAGAATTCGGTCCGTTTTCTTTTAAAGAAAACGGCCCCTTATCCGCCATCCTTCGCGTGAAACACGAAGCCCAGCAGGTTCAGCAACACCTGCGCCGCCAAGATCGACGTGCCGCCCGTGGGGTCGTAATCCGGCGCCACCTCGACAAGGTCGATGCCCACCACCTCGTGGGTCCGCGCCACCTGTTGGAGGATCTCCAGCACGTCGTAATAGAGAAACCCGCCATGGCTGGGCGTGCCCGTGCCCGGCGCGATGGAGGGGCAGAAGGCGTCGATATCGAGCGTGATATAGACCCGCGCGCCCTGCGGAATCCGCGCCGCCGTCGCCTCCGGCCCCAGCTTGCGCACCTGCCGCACCGACAGGATGTCCGACCCCATGGCGCGGGCGTCGTCATAGCCTTCCTTGGCGGTGGAGCTGACATTGCGGATGCCGATCTGCGTCAGGCCCGTCACGTAAGCCTTCTCCGCCGCCCGCCGCATCGGATTGCCATGACCGAAGCGCACGCCGTGACGCTCGTCGACGAAATCGAGATGGGCGTCGATCTGCAGGATGTGGATGTCGCCCTGTCCCTCGAAGGCGTTGATACAGGGGATATTCACCGAATGATCGCCCCCGATCACCACCGGCAGCGCGCCCGCCTTCAGGATCGCCCGCACGCCCGCCTCGATATTGGCATGGCTCTTCATCGTGTCGGTATGCACGATGTCGGCATCGCCCAGATCGACGATGCGCACATCGCCCGGCAGGTAGGTGACATCGTCCTCGGGGTCATAGGCCCCGGCATGGCCGAAGCTGAACAGCGTCGAGGCCTCGCGCACCCCGCGCGGCCCGAACCGCGCGCCCGCCCGCCACTGGGTGCCGAAATCGAAGGGCGCGCCGAGGATCGCGGCATCGGCCTCGATCGCGCTCCAGTCCGCCACGTAGGGCCGTTTGCCGAAGGTGGATATCCCCACGAAGGGCAGGTCGAGCCGCCCCGCCTCGTAGCCGTGTTTCGTCATCGTGTTCCCTTTCCGCTGCCCGTCGCCGCCACGGTGGCCGGATTTCCCGCCCCCGGCAAGGCGCGGGGACCGGGCGCCGCCTGCAACCCGGCCATGCCCTCCCGCCAACGAATTGGCCTTTCGCCCGCCCCCGATCCATGTAATAGGGAAGCGCCAAACGATCCCTGCCATGGAGACCCCCGATGGAGATTCGTGAGGCGCTGACCTTCGATGACGTTCTGCTCGTACCCGCCAAGTCGAGCGTGCTGCCCAACACCGCCGACACGCGGACCCGCGTCACCAGGTCGATCAATCTCAACATCCCGCTGCTGAGCTCCGCCATGGACACGGTGACCGAATCGCGCATGGCCATCACCATGGCGCAGGCGGGCGGCATGGGCGTGATCCACCGGAACCTGACGGTCGAGGAGCAATCGCGCGAGGTGCGGCGGGTCAAGCGCTTCGAATCCGGGATCGTCTACAACCCGGTGACGCTGACCCCGAACCAGACGCTGGCCGATGCCAAGGCCCTGACCGAGCGCTACGGGTTCACCGGCTTCCCGGTGGTCGACGAGAAACGCCGGGTGGTGGGGATCGTCACCAACCGCGACATGCGCTTTGCCGATTCCGACGACACGCCCGTGCATGTCATGATGACCTCGAACGATCTCGCCATCCTGCGCGAGCCCGCCGACCGGGAAGAGGCCAAGAACCTGATGCGCGCCCGCCGGATCGAAAAGCTGCTGGTCACCGACAAGGACGGCAAGCTCACCGGCCTGCTGACGCTCAAGGATACCGAGCAGGCCGTGCTCAACCCCACCGCCTGCAAGGATGATCTCGGGCGTCTGCGCGTGGCCGCGGCCTCGACCGTGGGCGATGCCGGGTTCGAACGCTCGGCCGCGCTGGTCGATGCCGGGGTCGACATGATCGTGATCGACACGGCGCATGGCCATTCCGAAGGCGTGGCCAAGGCGGTGGAGCGGGCCAAGGGCCTGTCGAACGAGGTGCAGATCGTCGCCGGCAACGTGGCGACGGGCGAGGCGACCCGCGCGCTGATCGGCGCCGGGGCCGATGCCATCAAGGTGGGCATCGGGCCGGGCAGCATCTGCACCACGCGGATGGTGGCGGGCGTGGGCGTGCCCCAGCTCACTGCGATCATGGATTGCGTCGAGGCGGCCGACGGCACGCCGATCATCGCCGATGGCGGCATCAAGTTCTCGGGCGATTTCGCCAAGGCCATCGCCGCCGGCGCCTCCTGCGCCATGGTGGGCTCGATGCTGGCGGGCACCGATGAAAGCCCGGGCGAGGTGATCCTTTACCAGGGCCGCAGCTTCAAGGCCTATCGCGGCATGGGCAGCCTCGGCGCCATGGCCCGCGGCAGCGCCGACCGCTACTTCCAGAAGGACGCCGCCAGCGACAAGCTGGTCCCCGAGGGGATCGAGGGGCAGGTGCCCTACAAGGGCACGGCGAACGCGGTGGTGCACCAGCTCGTCGGCGGGCTGCGCGCGGCGATGGGCTATACCGGCTGCGCCACGGTCGAGGCGATGCGCAACGATTGCAGCTTCGTGCGTATCACCGGCGCGGGGCTGAAGGAAAGCCATGTGCACGACGTCCAGATCACGCGGGAGAGCCCGAACTATCGTATCGGGTAATCAAGGGTTTAGCGCCTGTAGCTAAGGCAATCCCGCTTCGGGCCGCAAGGCGGCCCGAACGGCCCCTGCCGCGCGGCGGAACGCTGGCTATGCCTGCGGGCATGCCGCAGCAGGCGCCATTGGCGCCGCGTTTCACCACATCGTCATCGTCAGGGAATAAATGGCGGAGAGACAGGGATTCGAACCCTGGGACCCCGTGAAGGGTCAACGGTTTTCGAGACCGCCCCGTTCGACCACTCCGGCACCTCTCCGCGGGGGTCTGGAGGCTGCGTTTAATCGCCTTTCCGGCGGGGGACAAGGGGGTTTTGCATTGTTTGCCGCCAGAATTTGCCTAGATTCAGACAAGAGCAATTCGGCCGAAGGAGTGCCCCCTTGTCGCGACGGTTCCCGATCCAAGCCCCGTTCATCGCCATACTTGCCGCCCTGCTGTTTCTGACGGCACCGCAGGCCCGCGCCGCCGATCGCGCCAATCTCGAGGCGTTCCTCGAGGTCACGGGATTCGACGTTGCGCTCGAATCGATCAAGCAGTCGGCCTCGGACGCGCCCGAGATGCTGGGCATGTCCCCCAATGATTTCGGCCATGACTGGTCGCGCGTTACCAAACAGGTCTTCGACACCGACACCATGCATGACATGGCCATCGAGATTCTCTCCGAGACGCTGAGCGACGATCTTCTCGCCCATGCCGCGGGCTTTTACGCCTCGCCGCTGGGGCAGAAGCTGGTGAAGCTGGAAAACGCCTCGCACATGGCCGAGGACAGCGCCGCGCAGCGCGCCGAAGGGGCCGAGCTGCTGGCCGAGGCGCGCGCCGCCGGAAACGGCCGGGCCGAGATGTTCGAGCGCATGGCCGACGCCATCGACACCGAGGATCAGTCGGTCCGCGCCGTGCAGGAGATCATGGTGCGCTTCCTCATGGCCGCCTCCTATGCCGGGGTGCTGGATTACGAGATCGACGAGGGCTCGCTGCGCGCCGTCATCCGCAATCAGGAGGACGAGATGCGCGACGACATGTCCGAGGCCGGGCTCGCCAACGCCGCCTATACCTATCGCGACCTGTCGCTCGAAGAGATCGAGACCTATACCGAGGCGCTGGAAGCCCCGGAAATGCAGGAGGTCTACGAGCTTATGAACGCCATCCAGTACGAGATCATGGCGAACCGGTTCGAGGTGCTGGCCGCCCGCATGGCCGAGATGCACCCCGGCGAGGAGCTGTGAGCATGGGGTTTTTCCGCGCCGCAACCGGGGCCTTTGCCGCCGCCGTGATCTGGGCCATGCCCGCGCCGGCCGAGGAGCGCGCCGAACTGGACGTGCTGCTTCAGGCGCTGCGCATGGGCGACACGGTCGATATCATGCGCGAGGAGGGGCTGGCCTATGCCGCAAGCCTCGCCCACGACATGATGCCAGAGGCCGACCCGGCCGGCTGGCAGGCCACGGTCGAGCGGATCTACGACACCGGGAAGATGCGCAGCCTCGTCGAAGAGCGCATGGCGCGCGGGCTGGAGGGGGTCGACCTTGCCCCGCTCAATGCCTTCTTCACCTCCGATCTGGGGGCCGAGGTGATCGAGCTGGAGCTCTCCGCGCGCGAGGCCTTTCTCGATCCGGAGGTCGAGGAGGCCGCCAAGGAGCAATACGAGAAGCTCGACCGCGAGGGCGCGCTGATCGTCGACCAGATCGACACGCTGGTCGCCGACAGCGACCTGATCGAGCATAACGTGATGGGCATCCTGAATTCCAACCTGATGCTCTATCGCGGGCTGGCCGATGGCGGCGCCTATGACCTGTCGGAAGAGGACATGCTGCTCGATGTCTGGTCACAGGAAGACGGCGTGCGCGAGGACAGCGCGGCGTGGATCGGCGCCTACCTGCTGACCGCCTACCAGCCGCTCGAGGATGACGAGGTGCAGGAATATATCGACCTCTGGCGGAGCGACGAGGGGCAGGCGCTGAACACCGCGCTTTTCTCCACCTTCGACCGGATGTACGAGGAGCTGTCCTACCTCGTCGGTCAGGCCGTGGCCCAGCATATGCGCAGTCAGGAGCTTTAGGGGCAGGGGGCGGCGAAACCCCGGATTTCCCCCTTGACTTTGGGGGCGCATCCCCCGATAAGCGCCCATCCCGGCAGGTGGCCTATCTGCGCGGGGATTGATGGAATGACGCCCGCGACAAGGGGCGCGCCGTCCGAGGCGGGGTCTTCAGGCTCCACGAAACACCCTGACCGGGGGCCACAGGACGCGGAAGTTGAAAAGGAAGACGACGATGTTTGCGGTCCTCAAGACCGGTGGCAAGCAATACAAGGTCCAGTCGGGCGATATGCTCCGCGTGGAAAAGCTTGCAGCCGATGCCGGTGAAAAGGTTCAGTTCAACGAAATCCTGATGCTGGGGGGCGATACGCCGGTCATCGGGTCTCCCCTCGTCGATGGCGCGGCCGTTCAGGCCGAGGTCGTCGATCAGGTCAAGGGCGACAAGGTCATCCACTTCGTCAAGCGCCGCCGCAAGCACGGCTCGCAGCGCACGAAGGGCCACCGCCAGCAGCTCACCCTGCTGCGCGTGACCGAGATCCTTGAAAAGGGCGCGGACAAGTCGGGCGTCAAGGCCGCCGTGGGCGCAGGTGCCCTCGCCGCCGGCATGGGCAAGGAGCGCTATGCCGACAACGCCACCGATCAGGCCGAGATGGCCAAGCGCGTGAAGAACAAGGAAGCCGGCGAGAAGAGCGTCGCCAAGAAGGCTGAGAAGAAGGCCGAAAAGAAAGCCGAACCCAAGGCCGAGAAAAAGGCCGAGCCGAAGAAAGAGGCGCCCAAGAAGGCCGCCAAATCCGCCGGCGGGGACGACCTGAAGGAACTGTCGGGCGTGGGTCCGGCGTTGGAAAAGAAACTGCACGAGGCCGGCGTCACGACCTTCGCCCAGATCGCAGCGTGGACCGAAGCGGACATCGCTGATATGGACGAGAAACTGTCGTTCAAGGGCCGGATCGAGCGTGAAGGCTGGGTCGAACAGGCCAAAGAGCTGGCCAAGGGCTAAAGGAGACAACGAGATGGCACATAAGAAAGCAGGCGGTTCATCACGTAACGGTCGCGATTCCGCCGGCCGCCGCCTTGGCGTGAAGAAATACGGCGGCGAAGCCGTCATTCCCGGCAACATCATCGTGCGTCAGCGCGGCAACAAGTTCTGGCCGGGCGACGGCGTGGGGCAGGGCAAGGATCACACCCTCTTCGCCACCGTCGAAGGCTCGGTGACGTTCCACAAGGGCCTCAAGGGCCGCACCTTCATTTCGGTCACGCCAGTGGCGGAGGCCGCAGAGTAAGCCGACCGAAAAGGTGTAATCAGAACATCGGGGGATCGGCAAGGGCCGGTCCCCTTTCTCGTTCGAGGATTGCCGCCCACTGCCAGTCAATCCCCGGTTCGGGCCCGGCCACGGGCCCCCGCGTTTGGGAGGAAAACGCAATGAAACTGGAGACGATCGACACGCAACCCGTCATAACGGCCGGCCGGTTCGACCTGCGCCCGCCGCGCGCCTCGGATGCGGGGCTTCTGGCGCATTACGCGGGCGACGAGCGCGTGGCGCGCAACACGTCGAGCATCCCGCACCCGCTGCCGCCCGGCACGGTCGAGGCATTCCTCGCCCGCGTCACCGCCCCCGACCGGACAGAGACCGTCTGGATCATCGACGGCTCGCGCGACGGCGGCGAGGAGGTGATGGGCGCGATCGGCCTGAAGAAGGTCGACGAAGGCCAGTGCGAGATCGGCTACTGGGTGGCACACGCCTTCTGGAACACCGGCGTCGCCTCCGAAGCGGTGGGCGCGATCGTCGCCGCCAACCCCTGCCAGTGCCGCACGATCTTCGCTTCGGTCTTTCAGGACAACCCCGTATCCGCCCGCGTGGTCACCAATCACGGCTTCAGCTATCTGGGCGACGCCGAAACCTTCTCCGTGGCCCGCAACGCCAAGGTGCCCACCTGGACCTACAGCCGGAAAATGGATTGAGCCAAACCGGACCTTTGCCTAAAGGATGACAGCATGAAGTTCCTCGATCTCGCAAAGGTCTATATCCGGTCCGGGTCCGGCGGCGGCGGCTGTATCAGCTTCCGGCGGGAGAAATTCGTCGAATATGGCGGCCCTGATGGCGGTGATGGCGGCAAGGGCGGCTCGGTCTATGCCGAGGCGGTCGACGGGCTGAACACGCTGATCGACTTCCGCTACCAGCAGCATTTCTTCGCCGATAACGGCCAGCCCGGCATGGGCCGCCAGCGCACCGGCAAGGATGGCGAGGATATCGTGCTGCGCGTCCCCGTCGGCACCGAGATCCTCGACGAGGATCAGGAAACGGTGATCGCCGACATGACCGAGGTGGGCCAGCGGGTCGAGCTGGCCCATGGCGGCAATGGCGGCTGGGGCAACCTGCGCTTCAAGACCTCCACCAATCAGGCGCCGCGCCGGTCGAACCCGGGGCAGGAGGGGGTCGAGCGCACGCTCTGGCTGCGGCTGAAACTGATCGCCGATGTGGGGCTCGTGGGCCTGCCCAACGCGGGCAAATCCACCTTCCTCGCCGCCACCTCCAACGCCCGGCCCAAGATCGCCGACTACCCGTTCACCACGCTCCACCCCAATCTCGGCGTGGTCGAGGTGGATGGCGTGGAGTTCGTGGTGGCCGACATCCCCGGCCTCATCGACGGGGCGCATGAGGGCAAGGGGCTTGGCGATCTGTTCCTCGGCCATGTGGAGCGCTGCGCGGTGCTGCTCCACCTGATCGACGGCACCTCCGGCACACTGGTCGAGGATTACCACACCATTATCAACGAGCTGGAGGCCTATGGCGGCACGCTGGCCGACAAGCCTCGGGTGACCGTGCTCAACAAGATCGACGCGCTCGACGACGAAGAACGCAGCTTCCTGCGGGACGAGGTGCAGGCGGCAGGGGCGGAAAACGTCATGCTGATGTCGGGCGTCTCCCGCGAGGGGGTGACGGAGGTGCTGCGCGCCCTGCGCGCCCGGATCGACGATGGACGGTTGCGCGAAAAGGCCAAGGACGAAGAGCCCGAGCCGTGGCAACCCTGAGCGACGCCAAGCGCATCGTCGTCAAGATCGGCTCGGCCCTTCTCGTGGACCGGGGCACGGGGCAGTTGCGCGCCGACTGGCTCAAGGCACTGGTGGCCGACGTCGCCCGCATCCGGGCGCGCGGCACGGACGTGATCCTCGTCTCGTCGGGCTCCATCGCACTGGGGCGCGGCGCCCTGGGCCTGCCCATGACCGAACTGACGCTGGAACAATCGCAAGCCGCCGCCGCCGTGGGCCAGATCCAGCTGGCCCATGCCTATGACCGGGCGCTGTCCGAGCATGACTTGCGGGCCGCACAGGTGCTGGTGACGCTGGAAGACAGCGCCGATCGCCGCCGATATCTCAACTCCCGCGCCACGCTGGAACAGCTTCTCACGCTGGGCGCGGTGCCCATCGTCAACGAGAATGACACCGTCGCCACCGACGAGATCCGCTATGGTGACAACGACCGTATGGCCGCGCAGGTGGCGGTGACGGCGGGGGCCGATCAGCTTATCCTGCTCAGCGATGTTGACGGCTTCTATTCCGGCAACCCCACGCTCGACCCCACCGCCCGCCGCTTCGACGTGATCGACACCATCACGCCTGAGATCGAGGCGATGGCGGGCGACGCCGGATCGGGCCTCAGCAAGGGCGGCATGAAGACCAAGCTGATGGCTGCCCGCACCGCCACGGCCGCCGGCTGCGACATGGCCATCACCGAAGGTTCGGTGCTCAACCCCCTGACCGCGCTGGAAAAAGGCGCCCCGGCCACATGGTTCACCGCCCAGGGCGACCCGCACCAGAAGCGCAAGGCATGGATCGCCGCGATGAAGCCCAAGGGGCGCATCACCGTCGATGACGGCGCCGCCCGCGCATTGCAAGGCGGCAGCAGCCTGCTGCCCGCGGGCGTCACCGACGTCACCGGCCGGTTCGGGCGCGGCGACCCGGTCGAGGTGGCCGACGCCACGGGCCGCACGCTGGGCCAGGGGCTGACGCGCTACGACGCGCAGGATGCCGCGCTCATCAAGGGCCTGAAAACGCAGGATATCGAGCCAATCCTCGGCTACCCGGCGCGCGGGCCGCTCATCCACCGCGACGATATGGCGTTCTGACCGCCTTTGATGCTACCCTTCCGCCGACCTGCCAAGGACCGCTGAGAATGAAAGACCTCGACAACATCCCCGCCCTGATGGCCGAGATCGGCGACCGCGCGAAGGCCGCCGCCGCCCGGCTGGCCACGGCCAAAGCCGCCACGAAAACCAAGGCGCTGGAGGCCGCCGCCGACGCGCTCTGGGCCACCCGCGCCGAGGTGATCGCGGCCAACGCCAAGGATCTCGACTATGGCCGCGAGAAGGGCCTGTCGGAGGCGATGATGGACCGGCTCCTGCTGAATGATGACCGCGTCAAATCCATGTGCGACGGCCTGCGCGCCGTGGCCGCACAGGACGATCCGGTGGGCGAGGTGCTGGCGGACTGGAACATGCCCTCGGGCCTGCATATCCGCCGCGTGCGCACGCCGCTGGGCGTGATCGGGGTGATCTATGAAAGCCGGCCCAACGTGACCGCCGATGCCGGTGCGCTCTGCCTGAAATCGGGCAACGCGGTGATCCTGCGGGGCGGCTCGGAGAGCTTCCATTCCTCCGCCGCCATCCACGCCGCGCTGGTCGAGGGGCTGCGCACCGCCGGCCTGCCCGAGGACGCGATCCAGCTTGTGCCCACCCGCGACCGCGCGGCGGTGAAGGAGATGCTGACAATGACCGGCACGATCGACGTGATCGTGCCGCGCGGCGGCAAGGGCCTTGTCGGCCTCGTCCAGCGCGAGGCGCGCGTGCCGGTCTTCGCCCATCTCGAGGGGATCGTGCATATCTATATCGACAAGGACGCCGACCCCGAAAAGGCCCTGCGCGTGGTGATGAACGCCAAGACGCGGCGCACCGGCATCTGCGGCGCGGCGGAATGCTTGCTGATCCACCGCAAGGTGGCCGACACGATCGGGCAGGGGCTGATCCGGGCGCTGATCGACGCGGGCGTCGAGGTGCGGGCGGATGCGGCGCTGCAGGTCATCGCCGGCACACAGGCGGCGGGCGAGGAGGACTGGGGGCGCGAATATCTCGACAGCATCATCGCCGCCAAGGTGGTCGAGGATATCGATGGCGCCATCGCCCATATCCGGCAGTACCATTCCCAGCATACGGACTGTATCGTCACAGAGGATGACACCGCGGCCGACCGGTTCTTCGCCGAGCTCGACAGCGCCATCCTGATGCGCAACGCCTCGACCCAGTTCGCCGATGGCGGGGAGTTCGGAATGGGGGCCGAGATCGGCATCGCCACCGGCAAGATGCATGCCCGCGGTCCGGTGGGCGCGGCACAGCTCACCAGCTTCAAGTATCTTGTGGAAGGCGACGGCACGACCCGGTCCTAGAAACCGATTTCCACTTTGGACTCAGTTGCTTCGAACGCGATCTTCGAGTTCTTGCCGCCGAGAACATGCGGCAGCAGGAGGAACTGGACGGCAGCCGGGGTGACGGCGTCTGGCCCCGGCGCACCGCGCAGCAGGTCCCACAGCGCCGGATCGGGGGCGAGCCGCCCGGCCTCGGCCCGGATATGCCAGCGCGCGCCCTCACGGGCCACCACGATCCGCCCGCCGGCGACCAGCGCCTGCTCCACGCACATCAGCCCCAGAAGCGCCGCCTTGATCTCGGGCCGCGGGAAATCGCCCTCGGCCTGCCAGTCGATCCCGATCCGCCCCGCCTCGTAGACGGCGGCGAGAATCTCGGCCACGGCCCGCCCGGACACCATCTGGTCCGGCTCGGCATCGCCGAAGGCCAGCCGAAAATACTGGATCCGGGCCGAGGCATGGCCCACGCTTTCCGCCACCAGCGAAAACTCCGGGCTTTTCGGCAGGCCCGACAGTTCGAGCAGTTCCAGCCCGTTGGCCACGGCACCCACCGGGCTGATCAGGTCGTGGCAGATGCGAGACCCTATGAGAGAGGCGATCTTGTCGCTAGTATGGGGCAATTGGGTCCTCCACGAATGGCTGAACGTCGCATGTCAGATCTTAACAGTTTCCTGGAACCCGGCATGTTGGTCGAGCATCCGCAACAGCCCGACTGGGGCACAGGGCAGGTGCAGTCGAATATCGGCGGCCGGATTACCGTGAATTTCCAGGAAGTGGGCAAGGTCGTGATCGATGGCTCCCGAGTCGAATTGATCCCGGTGATCAAAACATGAACATGGTTACGGAAAAGTTAAGGCGCCCGGAAGGGGCGATCGCCGTCGCTGCCGTTGCTTTCGGGACCAGCGCGACATAAAACCGCGGCGAACGGAGGCGCGAGGCAGCGATGGGCGGGAGCGTGGAACAGTTCAGCGTCAGGGTGGCGGGCTCGGAAGAGGATCTGCGGGCCGCGCAGCGCCTGCGCTACGAGGTGTTCGTCGAGGAACTGGGGGGCGACGGGCCGCTTGTCGACCATGACGCCCGGCTGGAGCGGGACCGGTTCGACCCGTTTTTCGACCATATCATCCTGACCGACGACGCCCGCGGGGGCGACGTGGTGGGCGTCTACCGGGTGCTGCGCGACGATCAGGCGCGGGAGGTGGGGCAGTTCTATTCCGAGGACGAATACGACCTGACGCCGCTGAAACGAAGCGGCCGGCGGCTGATGGAACTGGGCCGCTCCTGCCTTGCGCCCTCCTATCGCGGGGGGGCAGCGATGTATCATCTCTGGAACGGCTTGGCCCGCTACGTGCTTGAAAACGAGATAGAAATCCTGTTCGGCGTGGCAAGCTTCCACGGCACCGACGTGGAGGCTCTGGCGCAGCCCCTGTCGCTGCTCCATCACCGGCACCTCGCGCCCGAGGGGCTGCGGGTACGCACGCAGGCCGCGCATTACCAGTCGATGAACCTTCTGCCCGAGGACCGTATCGACCGGCGCGCGGCGATGCTGCAGGTGCCGGCGCTGATCAAGGCCTATCTGCGGCTGGGGGGCTACGTGGGCGACGGGGCGTTCATCGACCATGCGTTCAACACCACCGATATCTGCCTCGTGATGGATACGGAGCGGTTGAGCCAGACGCAGAAAGCCATTTATTCCAAGGGCATTACGGCGTGAGCTTCACGTGGTCGCCCGAGGAACCGGCGCCGCCTTACAGGATCACGGCGGCGGGCTGGTTGCGGGTGGCGCTCAGGGGGGCGGCGCTGGTGGTCGTGCTGCTGACGGGCGTGGTGGCGATGATGCTGCTGCGGCTGGTGGAAAGGCCGCTGCACGGGCTGCACCGGCCGTGGACACCCTTCATCACGCAGGCGGTCTGCCGGACGGCGTTTCTCGTGCTGGGCATGCGCCACGAGACGGTGGGCGAGCGCATGGCGGAGCGCGGCGCTGTGGTGGCCAACCACGCGTCATGGCTGGATATTTTCACGCTTAACGCCCGCAAGCGGGTCTATTTCGTCTCCAAGGCCGAGGTGGCGGGCTGGCCCGGGATCGGCTTCCTCGCGAAGATCACCGGAACGGTCTTCATCGCCCGCGATCCGAGGGAGGCCAAGGCGCAGCAGCAGGTCTTCGAGGAACGGTTGCTGGCCGGGCACAAGCTGCTCTTTTTTCCGGAAGGCACATCGACGGACGGGTTCCGGGTTCTGCCATTCAAATCAACGCTTTTTCAGGCATTCTTCAACGACGCTCTACGCCATGAGATGCATATCCAGCCGGTGACGGTGACCTATTTCGCGCCCGAGGGCGAAGACCCGCGCTTCTATGGCTGGTGGGGGGATATGGATTTCGGCCCGCACGCGCTGAAGATACTGGCCGCCCGGCGGAACGGCAGGGTGAAGGTCGTCTACCATGCCCCTGTAAAGGTGGAAGATTTCGCCAGCCGCAAGGCGCTGGCGGCACATGTGGAGCAGATCGTGCGAAAGGGCATGCCGACGCAGCGGCAGGTGGCCGGCTAACCCTTTGACAGCGCTGCAAACGCAATGTCGGTATCACGTCGGTATTTTGTCGGTATGACGTCGGTGCGAGAGACCGTCACCCGCCCTTCATCGCCGCGATGAGGCGGCCCAGCTCGGCGGCGGGGTCCTCGACGCCCCAGATCTCGGCGCCGATGCCGAAGAAATCCGTGACCGGCGCCAGCGCGCCCATCAGCCCCGCATCGAGCGCGCCCTCGGCCACGACCGGCACCTCGATCATCTGCGACCACCATTCGAACACCTCGTGTTCCGCCCGCGTCCCGTCGCCCAGCACGGTTTCCCCCACCGGACCGAAGCTCACGTAATCGGCGCCCGCTTCGCCCGCGCTCATCCCGTCATGGCGCGACGCCCCGCAAAAGGCGCCGACCACCGCGTCGGCGCCCAGCGTCTTGCGCGCCGTGCGGATCTGGCGCGGGCCGTCGGTCAGGTGCACCCCGTCGAGGCCCAGCCGCTCGGCGAGGATGAAATGGGTGTTGATGACGATGGCGATGTCGCGCTGATGCGCCACCTCGCGGCAGGCATCCGCCGCATGGGAGAGCTGCGTTTCGTCATGGGTGGAGAGCGCCAGCCGGATACAGGCCACCTCATGCGCGTCGAGCACGCGGGCGAGGGTGTCGGGAAACCGGCTCAGTTCGATCTCGGGCGGGGTGATGAGGTAGATCTGCGGCTGCTCGGGCTCGGCCATGGGGCGCTCCTCTTGGTGCTTATCGGGGGTGCTATAGCTTGGAAAGGCGGGTGCGTCCATGGCGGGCGTTGGCGGCTTGTGGCGAAGTCGGGATGCCTCCGGCGGGAGTATTTGGGCCAAGAAGAAGCGGGGCGCGCGTCGAATCCTTGCGGTTCGGCGTTTCCGGCGCGGGACGGATGAAGGGCCGGGGGCTTTTCAGCGGCGGGCACCTCGCTTAAGAGGCGGGCGATCAAGGAGTTTGCCCATGCCGACCGAGACCCCACAGCCGGCCTTCGTGCTGGTGCGCCCGCAGATGGGCGAAAATATCGGCGCCGCCGCGCGGGCGATGTGGAATTTCGGGCTGGACCGGATGCGCATCGTCGCCCCGCGCGACGGCTGGCCCAATTCCAAGGCCGCGGCGATGGCCAGCGGCGCCGGGCGCCTGCTGGACGAGGCGGTGCTGGCCGACGATCTGCCGGAGGCGCTGGCGGATTGTTCCTATGTCTTTGCCACGACCGCGCGGGTGCGAGGGCTGACCAAGCCGGTCTATGCGCCCGAGCGGGCGATGCAGGTGGCGGGCGAGAAGATCGGCGCCGGCGAGAAGGTGGCCGTGCTCTTCGGACCCGAGCGGGCGGGGCTTGAGAACGAGGACGTGGCGCGCGCCAATGCCATCATCTCGGTCCCGGTGAACCCGGCGTTTGCCAGCCTGAACTTGGCGCAATGTGTGCTGCTGACCGCCTATGAATGGCGCCGGGCCTCCGGCGACGTCGAAATGGAACGCACCGATCTGGCGGGCGCAGACTGGGCCACCCAGACCGAGGTGGAGAAGCTGGCCGATCATTACGAGCAACGCATGGAGGAGGCCGGCTTCTTCTTCCCCGAACACAAGCGCGAGGGCATGAAGATCAACCTGCGCAACATGTGGAGCCGGATGCCGCTCACCGGCGCCGATGTGCGGATGCTGCACGGGGTGCTGCGGCAGATGGTCCGCTGGAAGGAACGGGGCGAGTGAGCTTGAAGCGGGCAGGCGGCGGCACTACGCTCCGCCGGAGCAACGGAAAGGGCCGGGGATGAGCGGCAAGCGCAGCATTTTCGAAGAGGTGGGCGAGGCCGAGCCCCGGCGCGAGGCGCCAAAGGGCGGCATGATCGACAAGGGCCGGCGCGGGGCGCGCGGCGCGGTGCGTGTCTGGCTGATGATCCTGTTCGCGCTGGTGGTGGTGATGATCGCCGTGGGCGGGCTGACAAGGCTCACCGATAGCGGGCTGTCGATCACCGAGTGGAACGTGGTCAAGGGCGCGCTGCCGCCAATGGACGAGGCCGCTTGGGAGGCGGAGTTCGAGAAATACCGCGCCATCCCCGAATACCAGTTGCAGAACAAGGGCATGAGCCTTGAAGCCTTCAAGACGATCTACTGGTGGGAATGGGGCCACCGGCAGCTTGGCCGGGTGATCGGGCTGGTCTGGGCGCTGGGGTTCTTCGGCTTCCTGCTGACGCGGAAGATCCCGCCGGGCTGGACGGGCCGCTTGCTGGGCCTTGGCGTTCTGGGCGGCGTGCAGGGGGCGATCGGCTGGTGGATGGTGTCTTCCGGCCTGACGGGCCAGATGCTCGACGTGGCGAGCTACCGGCTGGCGGTGCATCTGGGGCTGGCTTTCGTCATTCTCGGTTTTATCGCGTGGTATGTCTTCTGCCTTGGCCGCGAGGAGCGGGAGTTGATGCAGGCCCGCCGGGGGCGGGAGGCGAAGCTGTTCAGCCTGTCGACCGGCTGGATGCATTTCGCCTTTCTCCAGATCCTGATCGGGGCCTTGGTCGCGGGGATCGACGCGGGCCGCACCTTTACCGACTGGCCGCTGATGGCCGGGGGCTTCCTGCCCGTCGATTTCTGGATGGCCGATCTCGGCTGGCGCAACCTGTTCGAGAACCCGGGCTTCGTGCAGTTCACCCACCGGATGGCGGGCTATTTGCTGCTGGCCTTCTCGGTGATGGTCTGGCTCAGGGGCCGGCGCAGCGCCAATACCGCGACGCGCGCGGCCTTTACCGGGGCGTTCATCGCGCTTTGCGCGCAGGTGGTGATGGGGATTGCCACCGTGCTATACGCCGCGCCGTGGCAGGTGGCGATCGTGCATCAGCTTCTGGCGGTGGCGGTCTGGGTGCTGATCATCCGGGCAAGGTTCCTCAGCCAGTACCCGCTGGCGCAATCGGTCAGGGGGTAGGGCGATGACAGCCTATGACGCATTGATGGCGCATGAGCGCGAGACGCAGGCGCTGGCGCAGGTGGCCGGGCGGCTGAGCTGGGACCAGGAAACGGTGATGCCGCGTGGCGCGGCCGAGCAGCGGTCGGAGGAATCGGGCGCGATGGAGGCGGTGCTGCATGCGCGGCGGACCGATCCGCGGGTGGGCGAGTGGCTGGCCAAGGCCGAGGCGCCGGATGACGTGAGCGCCGCGCAACTCCGGCAAATCCGGCGGGCCCATGACCGGGCGCGCAAGGTGCCCGCCGATCTGGCCACGGCGCTGGCACGGCTCACCAGCCGGTCGCAGGGCATCTGGGCCGCGGCGCGGGCGGAGGATGATTTCGCCGCCTTCGCGCCGACGCTGGAGGAGGTCGTGCGCCTCAAGCGCGAGGAGGCGGCGGCGCTGGCGGAGAACGTGACGCTTTATGACGCGCTGCTCGACGATTTCGAGCCGGGGGCGACGGCGGCGATGCTGGAGGCGATGTTTGCCGAGATGCGCCCCGGCCTCGTGCAGCTGCGCAAGCGGGCGCTGGAGGGCGCGGCGGCGCAGGGGGTCAGCGGTGACTTTCCCGCCGATGCGCAGCTCGCCTTCGCCCGAGAACTCGCCGCGCGGTTCGGCTATGACGGCACGCGCGGGCGGCTCGATCTGGCGGTGCATCCCTTCTCCTCCGGCTCGGGCGACGATGTGCGGATCACCACGCGCACCGCCGCCGACGACCCGTTCAACTGCATCTACTCCACCATCCACGAAACCGGCCATGCCTGCTACGAACAGGGCATCGACCCGGCCTTTCGCCTGACGCCTTTGGGGCAGGGCGTGTCGATGGGCGTGCATGAAAGCCAGAGCCGGATTTACGAGAACCAGCTCGGCCGCTCGCCCGCCTTCTGCCGCTGGCTTTTTGGCGAGATGCGGGCGCGCTTCGGCGATATCGGCGTGGCGGACGAGGCGGGCTTCTACCGCGCCGTCAACCGCGTGCATCGCGGCTATATACGGACCGAGGCGGACGAGGTGCAGTACAACCTGCATATCATGCTGCGCTTCGATCTCGAACGCGCGCTGGTGGCGGGCGATCTGGCGGTGCGAGACCTCGAGGCGGCCTGGAACGACCGGTTCGAGACGGATTTCGGCTACAAGGTCGACCGTGCCTCGAACGGCGTGCTGCAGGATGTGCACTGGTCGGTGGGGCTCTTCGGCTATTTCCCCACCTACAGCCTCGGCAATGTCTATGCCGGGTGCCTTTACAAGGCGCTGCGGGCGGCGGTGCCGGATATCGACAGCCATCTGGCACAGGGCGATCCGGGGCCGGCCGCCCGGTGGCTGCACGAGAACGTGCAGCGCCATGGCGGGCTCTACGCCCCGCGCGAGGTGATCACGCGGGCCTGTGGCGAGGAACCCACGGCGGGGCCGCTGATGGCGTATCTGGCGGACAAGTTCTGCGGCTTGTACCCGGAGTGACGCGGGGCCGGGGGGGGCGCTCGGAGTATTTTTGCCAAGAAGACCCACGGCGTCGTGCGGGACTGATCGGGGCCGGGGAAATTGCCGTCTGAAGGCTGCGAAACTGTGGTAGCCTGGGCGCAGGGATCGTCTTCGGAGTGATTGCCATGCGCCTTTTTCTCATCGCCTGCCTTGCAACGCTGTGGCTTGCCGCGCCGGCCCGGGCCGACCTGAGTTTCTGCAACGACACCGCCGGGCGGGCCGTGGTGGCCATCGGCTACAAGGGCGCCGAGGGGTGGACCTCGGAAGGCTGGTATGAGATCGCGGCGGGGGACTGCGCCACCGTGGTGCCGGGGCCACTGCCGCTCACTCATTACTACTGGCGCGGCTCCACCGGAGAGGAGGATTTCCCGGCAGGTGACTACTATTTCTGCACCAGCGACACGCCCTTCACCATCGTCGGCGACACCGGGTGCGAGGCGCGCGGCCATGCCCGCGAGCGGTTCAGCGAGATCACCGTCGACAGCGCCGGCGCGGCCACCGTCCGGATCACCGGGGCCGCAGCGCGCACGCCGGTGACGGAACAGCCCCCCGAGCCCGCACCCCAACCGGCGGCGGAGACGGCCGATCTCGACGCGGTCTACCAGTCATTGCAGGGGGTCTGGCACGACCTCGCCGATGACGCCTTCACCACCATCATCCGCGAGGACCGGATCGAGGACCGCTTCCTCGGCATGGTCGTGGCCAACGCCACCTTCACCATGGCGCAGACCTGCGACAAGGCCGGCGGCGCCGGGCCAGTCATGCTGGTGAGCTACGAGGATGCCGGGGCCGAGACGGTCTGCTGGATCATCCTCAAGCTCGACGAGCGGGAGTTCCGCTTCGTCCCCGCCGGCTTTGACGAGCCCAGCCGGATGCGCCGGGGCGTGTGACCCGACGCCGGGTCATGCGGACGTGATGGAAACAAAAGCCGCGCCATGCGTTGCCCTTCAGAACAACGCGACACACGCGACTGGAGGACTCCATGACGAGCACGCTGACAACGATCAATCCGGCGACCGAGGAAACGATCGACACCTACACCACCATGAGCGACGAGGAGATGCGCTCTGCCATCGACCTGTGCCATGGCGCTTTCGAGAAATGGAAGCTGGTCTCGCTCGAGGAACGGGCCAAGATCATCAAGGCCATCGGCCAATCGCTGCGCGACAACAAGGAAGAGTTCGCGCAGCTCATGACCCGCGAGGTCGGCAAGCTGATCGGCGACAGCCGCGAGGAAATCGAGCTTTGCGCCGCGATCTGCGACTACACCGCCGAGAACGGCCCGAAGGAACTGGCCGACGAGGAGCGCGACATCCCCGGCGGCAAGGGCATCGTGACCTATGCGCCGGTGGGCGTGATCTATGGCATCCAGCCGTGGAACTTCCCCTGTTACCAGGCCGTGCGCTATACCATCGCCAACCTGATGGCGGGCAACGGCGTGATGCTGAAACATGCCGAAAGCTGCACCGGCAGCGGCCTGTTCCTGCGCGACGTGATGAAACAGGCGGGCCTGCCCGAGCATCTCTTCACCATTCTGCTGATCGACCATGACCAGTCGGACAAGGTGATCGCCCACAAGCGCGTGCGCGGCGTGACCCTGACGGGCAGCGACGGCGCCGGGCGGATCGTGGCCGAACAGGCCGCGAAACACCTCAAGAAGACGGTGCTGGAGCTGGGCTCGAACGACGCCTACCTCGTGCTCGACGATGCCGATCTCGACCTCGCGGTCGAGACCTGTGTCGCGGGCCGCATCTACAACAATGGCGAGACCTGCGTCGCCGCCAAGCGCTTCATCGTGACCGAGAAGAACTACGACGCCTTCGTCGCGCGCTTCACCGAGCAGATGAAGGCGATCGGCACGGGCGATCCCACCGACGAGGACACCAAGCTGGGCCCGATGGCCCGGACCGGCCTGCGCGACACGCTGGCCGAGCAGGTGGAGGAAAGCGTGGCCAAGGGCGCCCGCGTCCTCTGCGGCGGCGAGGTGCCGGAAGGGAAGGGGGCATGGTACCCCGCCACCGTGCTGGTCGATGTGCAGCCGGGGCAGCCCGCCTATGATGACGAGCTCTTCGGCCCTGTCGCCTCGATCATCCGCGCCAAGGATGACGAGGACGCGATGCGCATCGCCAATGACAGCCGCTATGGCCTCGGCGGCGGTATCTTCTCGAAGGATGCCGAGCGCGCCCGCGAACTGGCGTCGAAATATTTCGACACCGGCATGGTCTGTATCAACAAGTACAACGTGGCCCTGCCGAACATGCCCTTCGGCGGCGTCAAGGACTCGGGCTATGGCCGCGAGCATGGCGGCTTCGGCATGAAGGAATTCGTGAACGCCAAGTCGCTTTACATGGCGGCGTAAGCTTTTTGGGGGCGGTCAGGCCGCGACAAGCTGGCCGCCCTCGACCCGCAGCACCCGGTCGGCATCCTTGATGGTCTGCGGCCGGTGCGCGATGACGAGCGAGGTGCGGCCCTCCGACAGGCGGTTGAGCGCGATCTGGATGCGCTTTTCCGTCTCCAGATCCAGCGCCGATGTCGCCTCGTCGAGGATCAGGATCGGCGGATCTTTCAAAAAGGTCCGCGCGATCGCCACCCTTTGTTTCTGCCCGCCCGACAGCGCCACGCCCCGCTCGCCCACAACGGTATCGAGCCCCTGCGGCAGGTTCGCCACAAGCTCGCTCAACTGCGCCTGATCCAGCGCCGCGAGGATCTCCTCCTCGCTGGCGCCGAGCCGGCCATAGGCCACGTTCTCGCGCAGCGTGCCGCCGAACAGGAACACGTCCTGACTGACCACGCCGATCTGGCGGCGCAGGCTGGCGAGCGTGATGTCGCGAATATCCACCCCGTCGATCAGGATGCGCCCGCCCTGCGGGTCGTAAAAGCGCGGCACCAGCGACACCAGCGTCGACTTGCCCGCGCCCGACTGGCCGACAATGGCTATGGTCTCGCCCGCCTTCACGGAAATCGAGATATCCTCCAGCACCGGCATCGCCGGGTCATAGCTGAACGACACGTTCTCGATGGTGATATCGCCGCGAAACGCCGGGGCGTCCTGCGCATCAGGCGCCTCCGCCACGTCGGGCTTGAGCGCCATCAGCTCGCGGTAGCGTTTGAACCCCGCAAGGCCGCGCGGATAAAGCTCCATCACCGCCGCGATCTTGTCGAGCGGGCGGAAGAAGACGTTCACCAGCAGAAGGAAGGCCACGAACCCGCCGATCGACAGGTCGCCCTGCGCCACGAACAGCGCCCCGGCCACGAGGATCGCCACCTGCACCAGCCGCATCCCCATGTAGTTCAGCGTGGTAGAGGCCGCCATCAGCCGATAGGCATCGAGCTTCGTGCGCCGGTAATTGGCGTTGTCCTGCGCGAACAGGTCCTTCTCATGCGCCTCGTTGGCAAAGGACTGCACCACCCGGATGCCGCCCACATTCTCCTCGAGCCGCACGTTGAAATTCGCCACGCTGCGATAGATCTGCTGCCATGTCTGCGTCAGCCGCCGGCCATAGACCGCCACCAGCACCACGCAGGCCGGAAAGATCACCGCCGTGATCAGCCCCAGCTCGACATTGATGAACATCATCAGGATGAAGGCCCCGACAAAGGTCATCAGCGCCACGAACAAATCCTCGGGCCCGTGATGCGCCACCTCGCCGATCTCCTCCAGATCTCGGGTCACGCGGGAGACCAGCGTGCCGGTGCGCTGCCGGTCGAAGAAGGCGAAGGACAGCCGCTGCAACTGGTCGAACGCCTTGCGCCGCATCTCCGTCTCGATATTGATGCCCAGCATGTGGCCCCAATAGGTGACCACCGCCATCAGCCCGGCATTGAACACGTAAACGACCAGCAGCCCCACCGCCGCAAGGATGATCAGCGGCAGGTCGCCGCTTGGCAGCAGCCGGTCGATATAGAGCTTGATGGCAAGCGGAAAGGCCAGCTCCAGCAGGCCGGAGGCGATGGCACAGCCGAAATCCAGCAGGAACAGGCCGCGCCACGGGCGGTAATAGGACAGGAAGTGTCTGAGCATCCGTCTTGGCCTGCGCTGATCCCGAAGGGTGGTGATGTGGCTGGCGTCCGCGTCTGGCGCGGGCCGGCTGGCTGAGCGGCGTGATAATCGCTGACCGCGCAATGGGCAATCCCCGCCGCTTGAAGGATCGGCCCCTTTGGTTGACACCGTCCCGCCACGCGATAGAACCGCGGTCAGCCAGCGATTTCGCCCAGCCATCCAGATGCAGGGGCGGAATGGCATGAGTTTTCACCCAAGGATGTATGCGGCGGTTCAGGGATTCCAGCCGCTGGGCGAGCTGAAAAGCCTCGCGCTCGACCGGATGGTCGTGGATTACTGGCGCGTCGAGGGCCGCGCCGGGGCAGGGGGGCGCTATGCCTCGCTGCATCCCCGGTTCGTGCTGATCCTCGACGATGGCCGCCTGTCGCTGTCCCGCGCACGCGGCGGGGCGGTGGAGCCGGCGGCGGGCTGCTACATCCCCGCCGGGCTGGAAATCTGGGGCCGCCTTCCCGAGGCCGGGGAACTGCGCCACGTGGATATCCACTTGCCGCTGACCCGCCTGCGCGAATTGACCGAGCCCGGCACGCCGCTCGACCGCCCGGTGATCCTGCCCGATCTCGGCCCGCTGGCGCCGCTCGCCGGCCTCCTGCGCGACGAATGCGCGGCGGCGAAACCCTCGGGCCCCCGCGGCGAGGCGCTGGCCCGCGCGGCGGTGACCGAGATGTTCCACTTGGGCCGCGCCGGACAGCTTGGCGGCGTCGACACATGGCTCGACACGCTGCGCGCCCATGTGCTCGAACGCATGGCCCACCGCATCGCCATCGACGACCTCGCCGCCGCCACGGGCCTCTCGCGTACCCATTTCAACCGCAGCTTCCGCCGCGCCACCGGCCAGTCGCCCTATCGCTGGGTGCTGGGGCTGAAACTGGGCTATGCCAAACGCCTGCTGATCCACGGCGTGCCCTGCGCCGAGGTGGCGCAGGTGACGGGCTTTGCCGATCAGGCCCATTTTTCCCGCAGTTTCCGCGCCGAAACCGGTCATGCGCCCGCACATTGGGCGCGGCAACAGGCCGGGCGCGGGAATGGTCCGATTGTTCAAGACAATCCTTCCCGATAATTTCTATCAGGAACTCGTATCGCCCGCCGCCAGACCGACCCGACAAGGGGGCGCGGCCAGCCGCGACATGACTTTCAGAGGGACGCCGACATGGCCAAAACCAACACCAGGGCCCGCGGGGCCGCCCGACTGGGCGCCCTCGGGCTTCTGCTGCTCACCACCGCCACCATCGCCCATGCCCAGGCGGAGGACGAGAATTTCGACCTCGGCACGCTGACCCTGCGCAATCAGGAAGACGCGACCGGCCCCGTGGGCGCCGACACCAACCCGCCCACCGTCACCGGCACCAAGGCGCCCGTCACGGTTAGCGAGGTGCCGCAATCCGTCTCCGTGCTCGGCCGCGAGAAGATCGAACGCTTCGGCGCCAACCGCGTCAGCGAAGCCCTGCGCTACACCGCCGGCGTCACCTCCGACGTGTTCGGCGACGACAATGATTATGACTGGCTGCGCATCCGCGGCTTTCAGGCCGACCAGACCGGCATCTATCTTGACAATGCCCAGAACCTCTCCTTCGCCTTCGGCTCGTTCTTCATCGACCCCTACACGATCGAGCGGATCGAGGTACTGCGCGGGCCGTCCTCGGCGCTCTATGGCGGCTCGAACCCCGGCGGCATCGTCAACTACGTCTCGAAACGCCCCGGCGGGCGGATCCGCGAATTCACCCTCGGCGTGAACGACGCGACCGGCGCCTATCTCGAATTCGACCATGGCGACGATATCGACGAGACCCGCGCCTACCGCCTGACCGGGCGGCTGGAAGGCGGCGACAAGTACGATGCCTTCAACGAGGGGCTGCGCGGCACCTTCGCGCCGTCCTACCGCTTCACCACCGATGGCGGCACCGAGGTCACGCTGCTGGCCAATTTCCACGTCGCCGACGAGAAACACAACGGCAGCACCTTCCTGCCCTATGCAGGCACCGTGACGCCGACACCGCAATTCGGCTATATCGACCCCGACGCCAACTTCTCCGACCCCAACTGGGACAGCTACGAGCGCCGGCAGGCCTCGGTCTCGGCCATCGTCGAGCACGAGATGTCGAACGGCTTCACCTTCACCGGTATCGGCCGGCTGGGCTATGCCGATGTGCATGAACGCTACTATTACCCGTTCGGCTATGCCGGCTTCTCGCCCACGCCCACCGACCCGCAAGGCACGCTCAGCCTCATCGCCTTCGAGCATGACACGCAGGTCGCCACCGCCCAGACCGACCTGCGCTATTACGGCACCGTCTCGACCGGATCGGTCGACCATGACCTGCTCTTCGGCCTCGATGCCCGCTATTACGAGATCGACGAGATGCAGGCCTCCGGCTCGGGCTCCAATCAGGTGGTCGGGCCGACGCCGCCGGGCATCCCGGCGATGGGCGCCCCCTATCAGGACGCCACCACCAAGCAGCGGCAGGTCGGCCTCTACTTTCAGGACCAGATGCGCTGGGGCAGCGGCTGGATCGCCACCCTCAACCTGCGCCACGATATCGTCAAGACCAGCCAGAACGGCACCGGCGCCTTCAGCCGCGACGACAGCGAGACCTCGTGGCGCGCGGCGCTGGCCTATGAGACGGCCTCGGGCTTCACGCCCTATGTCACCTATTCCACCTTCTTCAACCCGCTCATCACCTCGCCCGCAAACGGCGTGACCAAGCCGGAAACCGGCGATCAGGTCGAACTGGGCTTCAAATGGGCGCCCGAGGGCGGGAATTTCTCGCTCACCGGCGCGGCCTTCGAGATCAACCGCGAGAACGTGGTCGTCGGCGTCTTCCCGGTGTTCAGCCAGCTTGGCGAAGTGCGCTCGCGCGGGGTGGAACTGGAAGGCGAGTATGATTTCGGCAACGGGCTCTACCTTCAGGCCTCGGCCACATGGCTCGACGCGGAAGTCCGCCGCGACAGCAACGCCGCGCTCATCGGCACGACGCCCACGCTCATCCCCGAAACCGAGCTGTCGCTCTTGGGCACCTACGCCTTCTCGGGCGCCTTGCAGGGGCTGGAACTGGGGGCGGGCGTGCGCCATCGCGGCGAAAGCTTCGCCAATGCCGCCAACACGCTGACGGTGCCCGACTCGACGATCTACGACCTCTACGCCAGCTATGCCTTCAACAACGGGCTGGAGGCGAACCTGTCGGTGACCAACGTGGCCGACGAGCGCTATGTGACGGGGTGTCAGACGGTCTATGTCTGCTCCTACGGCTCAGGCCGCGAGGTGAACTTCTCGGTGACCTCGCGGTTCTGAGGTTTTCTATACGATGAAAAATGAGGGCGCGGCTCAAATGGGCCGCGCTTTCTTTCGGAACCTCTCCACGAAGCACCAGCGCGGAACAAGGGCGAAGCCCGCCGCGCATCGCTGGGCCGTCCCGACGGCACGGCGATTTGGCAGTTGGAGCGCCACGCACAGAGGCCAGATGTATTTGGCAGGCATAAATTGCCCATAACCATGGTCGGCTCGCCGCACCACGGCCCAACGATGCGCGTCTCCTCATCGTCAAGGAAAGCCGGGCAAATCACCCCGCCGTTGCGCAGCACACAACATCTTGCCCGTTGCGCCCGGACCGGCACATTAACACCCCGCCTCACAGACCGGACAACCGACGCGATACCGACGTAATACCGACGTGATACCGACGTCCAAATCCCTGCAAAACAAGGCCGTTAACCTTCGAATCGCCCCTCACGCCGTCCAGTAGGCCGACAGGTACATCTCCTGCCGCCCGAGCCCGGCCTCCTCCCGGAAATACCGCCGCGCGGCCCGAACCACCCCGGCCTCCGCAGCAAACCACACGAACCGGCTCTCCTCCGGCCCCGGCAGCTTTGCGGCCAGCATACACTCCAGCAGCGGCCTGTCCTCGCCCCGCGTCAGCCACGTCACCCGCATCCCCTCCGGCAAAGTCAAATCGCAACGATCGGCGGGGTCCGCGAGTTCGATGAAAACCTCGCCCTGCCGATCCTGCGGCGCCTGTTCCAGAATGCGCCGGATGGCGGGCAGGGCGGTTTCATCCCCGCCCATAAGCATATGATCCGCCTGCGGAAAATCTCCTCCTCCCGGCCCCATCACACCTATCACGTCACCGGGCGTGGCAGCCCTTGCCCAGCCCGTCGCCAGCCCGCCCTCGTGTTCGAAAACATCGAAGCTGAACCACCCCTCGACGGCATCCAGTTCGACAAACGTATAGGCCGCCCGGTGCAGCGCCTCGGCCCCCGAAGGCCAGATTGTGCGGCCCTTCTCGTTGACCTCCGGCCAGCGCGGCTCCGCCCCCGGCGGCAGCAAAAGCGAGAAATGCATGCCCCCCGTCATGAGGTGTAACGTTCCCTCGCAAGCCATTGTCACTCTTAGGAAATTTTCCGAAACTCGCCGCACCTCCCTCACTGTGCCCAGATGAAAATTCGGCGGCCGCACATTCCGCGCCATCTCCCCCGTCCATTCCAGCTCCGCACAGGCCTCCGGGCTGATCTGGTCGAGCACCACCAGCACCCCCTCGCGGGCCTGATGCAACTGGGCGGAATTGCCCGCCCGGATGTCGAGGGAGAAGCCCGCATCGTCGAGTAACAACTCGACATAAGCCTCTGAAAACTTGGCCGAAAGCGCCGTATCGTCCAGTTCGAGCGGCAGGTCATAGGCGCGCAGGTAGCCCGCCGCCTGACGCAGAAGACCCTCCGGCGGGGCGCCGTCGAAACGGGCGGTGCTGCGATGGGTGTCGCTCATGCGGGAACCTCCCTGTCTGCCATGTCGAGGGGCACCACCATCGGCGTGCCGGTCACCGGGTCGGGCATCACCTGCGCCCGCAGGCCGAAGGCGGATGACAGATTGGCGGGGGTCAGCACGGTGTCGGGTGTTCCGGCCGCGACCAACCCGCCATTCGCCAGTAAAACAAGGTGATCCGAGTAGCGCGCCGCAAGGTTGAGATCATGCAGAACGCTGACCACCGCTGTGCCCGACCGCCGGTTGAGACGCCGCAAAAGGCCCAGCACCTCCATCTGATGCGTAAGGTCGAGATAGGTGGTGGGCTCATCGAGCAACAGCCACGGCGTGCCCTGCGCCAGCACCAGCGCCAGCCACGCCCGCTGCCGTTGCCCGCCTGACAGCTCGGCAAGGTCGCGATCGGCCAACTCAGCCATCCCCACCGCCGCCAGCGCCCCCTCACAGGCCTCTCGATCCTCCTCCCGCCAAGGGCTGAGCAGGCCGCGCCATGGCAAGCGGCCCCGCCGCACAAGGTCGGCCACGCGAATGCCCTCGGGGGCGCGCGGCGATTGCGGCAGGATCGCCAACCGCCGCGCCAAGGCACGCGGGGCGATGTGCGTCATGTCCTCGCCGTCAAGCATCACGCGGCCTGACTCTGCATGAAGGATGCGCGCCAATGCCTTGAGAAGCGTGGATTTTCCACAGCCGTTCGGCCCGATGATCGCGGTGACCTTGTCATCCGGCAGCGACAGGTCGAGCGCCTCGATCACGGGCCTGCCGTCATAGGACAGCGTCAGCGCGCTTGCCTCCAGCATCACAACTCTCCCTTGTACATTTCACGCGACAGGCGCCACAGCAGATAGGGCGCGCCCAGCAACCCGGTCGCGACGCCCACCGGCAGTTGCAACCCGGGCAGGGCCGAGCGCGCCAGCAGGTCCGACAGCACCACGATCAGCGCGCCCGCCGCGGCCCCCGCCGCCATCCGCGCCGCCGGGCTGCGCGCGCCAGTCATGCGCGCCCCGAACGGCCCCGCCATCAGCGCCACGAAGGGCACAGGGCCCGCCACCGCCACACCCGCCGCGGCCAGCAGCACGGCGACGCCCGAGATGCGCCAGCGCGCCGGTTCGGCCCGTACGCCAAGGCCGGTGGCCAGCTCTCCCCCCAGCTCCATCGCCTTCAGCGGCCGCGCCTGCGAAAAAGCCAATAGTGTCAATGCGATGCCAGCCCCCCAGACCTGCGCCGCATGGCCCCAGTTGCGCGCGGCCAGCGAGCCTGTCAGCCAGCGCTGCGCCTCCGCCGCCGCCGTGCCGGGCAGCAGCGTCATCAGGAAGGTGGCCAGCGCCGTTGCAGTGAACCCGGTGCCCAGCCCCACGAGGATGATCGTCAGCGCCGGCGTCCCGCTGCCCCGGCGCCAGGCCAGCGCGCCGACGATTGCCGCCACCACCAGCCCGCCCAAAGCGGCCAGCACCGGCGCGGGCAGGGCGATGCCGAAGGCGATGCCGGCGATGATGGCAAGGCCCGCGCCTGCGTTGAAGCCCAAAAGATCGGGCGCGGCCAATGGGTTCCGGAACAACGTCTGGAAGATCGTGCCGGAAAGGCCCAGCACCGCGCCGGCCCCCAGCGCGGTCGCCACGCGCGGCCCCCGGATCGTGTCGAGGATCAGCGCGCCCGGCCCCTCGCCGGTGACAAGCCCTTGCCAGAGGATCGCCGGTGACGCGTCGATCTGCCCGCGCAACAGCGCCGCCACACTCGCCAGCGCCAGCAGCCCGGCCAGAACCGCCGCGCCCCTCATGCCATCGCCCCCGGCCGCAGCCGCCGCGCGATCCAGACGAAGACCGGCCCGCCCAAGAGCGCCACCATGATGCCCGCCCGTACCTCGCCGGGGGCAAGGATGATCCGGCCCGCCACGTCCGCCAGCGTCAGGATCAGCGCGCCGAGGGCGGCGGAAACACCCAATTGCGCCCGCAGGGCCGCGCCGGAGACGTTGCGCGCAAGGTGGGGCGCCATCAGCCCGAGAAAGGCGATTGGCCCGGCGATGACCACCGCCGCGCCGGTGGTCAGCGTCACCGCCAGCAGCCCGCCCGCCTGCACCCGCGCGGGCCGCGTGCCAAGGCCGCGCGCCACATCCGCACCCATCGACAGCGCCTCGATCAGCGGCGCGATGAGCAGCGCCAGCACCGCGCCGGCAAGGGCGAGGAAAGCCATCTCCGCGACCGGGCGATAGACCGCCTCGGTCAGCGACCCGGCCACCCAGAAGCGCAGGATATCGAGCGATTCCTGCCGGACCAGCACCATGCCCGTGACCAATGACAGCAGCAGCGCGTTCAGCGCCGCCCCCGCCAGCGTCAGCCGCACCGGCCCCGCATCGCCGCGCATCCCGCCGCCAAGCGCGAAGACCGCGACCGAGGCCAGCGCCGCGCCGGGAAAGGCGAAGAGCGCAATGGCGGCCTGATCGGAGCGCCCGAGGGCCGTGGCGCCAAGCAGCAAGGCAAAGGCCGCGCCCGCGTTGATCCCGAGAATGCCGGGATCGGCCAGCGGGTTGCGGGTGAGGGTCTGCATCACCGTTCCCGCCACCCCCAGCGCCGCCCCGGCGATGAGCCCGGCCACCAGCCGGGGCAGGCGGATCGCCATCAGCGTCACATGCGCCGGGTCGTACGGGTCATAGGCGGTGAGGGCGGTGACGAAGTCAGCCAAATCGAGCGCGCGGGGTCCGGTGGTCAGCGACAATGCCGCCGCCAGCCCCAGAAGCAGGGCAAGGAGCAGGGTGACCCTCATGGCAGAAGCCGCGCGGCGCGGGCCGAGGGCACCACCGTCTCGGGCCTCCCATCGAGGGCAGCGGCGATCTCGGCCTCGAGCCGGTTCAGCGCGAAGGGCAGGGACAGCACGCTGCCGAAGGAGAGGGCGGCGGCGGTGACCTCGTCGGCGAAGACCTCGCGCCCCTCGCGATGCGCGTCAAGCGTGCGGCGCATGGGCAGTTGGGCGATGGCCTCGGCCCCGCTGAAAGAGGAAATCCAGACCAGCAGGTCGGCATCGAGCGGCGAGAGATCCTCGGGCGACAGCGTGGTGTAGAACCCGTCGATCGCCGCCAGTTCCTGCAGGGCCGGGGGCAGGGTGAAACCCAGCCCGGCAAAAAACTGCGCGCGGCTGTCGCCCGGCATGAAGGCGCCGGTCTGGCCGCCGTTCTGCCACGCCGCAACAGCGGTGGCGCCCTGCCAGCCGGGATGGCGGCGGCGGGCGGCGGCGAAGCTCTCCTCGACGCCAGTGATCAGGCGGGCGGCGCGGTCAGATTGCCCCGTGGCACGGGCAATGCGGCGCGTGTCGGCCCGCCACGGGCTACCGAAAGCGGGCTGGTCGGGTTCCTGCATAAGCACGGGGGCAATGCGCGACAGAAGCTCGTATTCCGCCCGCGACAGCCCCGAGCCGATGCCGACGATCAGGTCGGGTTCGAGCCCTGCCACCAGTTCCATCGAGACCTCACCGGTCAGAACGGCGGGCGCGGCGCCCCGGAGCCTGTCCTCGGCCCATGGCCAGACGGCATGGGGCTGCCCGCCGAACCATTCGCGCACCGCCAGCGGCACCACGCCCAATGCCAGCAGCGGGTCCTGCGTGGTATAGCCCAGCGACACGACACGGGCCGCCGGGCGGTCGAGCACCGTTTCCCCCCACGGCCCGTCAAAGCGAAGCGGTTCGGCGGCGCGCAGCAGGGACGGCGCGGCCAACAGGGCACAGCCGGCCCCTGCAAGAACCTGCCGCCTTGTGCGGGCGCGAATGGGGGCGGAACGGGTCATGGTCGGACGATCGGCAACGCTGTTTTTTCGGGGCAGGGGCGCGGGTTACGCCAACGCGGTCTGAAAGGTGCAGCGGGGTTTCGGGAGTGAACCAGATGCCTAGTCGTCACCAATGCCGCGCACCTTATCGCCCGTGCGGTGGCGGTTCAAGGCCGTCCGGGGCCTCGCCGCGGCCCGTCCGCCCGGCCACGACGATTCCCCCTTTCCCCGCGCCGCAATCCGCGCTACCAGACCCGTGCTTCGGTCCGGGCGGTGCGCCGTCCGGTGAAAAGGGAATACGGTGAGGTGTAGCCATCAGGCGCCAATTCCGTGACTGCCCCCGCAACTGTAGGCGGAGAGCGAAGCCGGACCATGTCACTGCCGCGCGAAAACGCGGTGGGAAGACCCGGCCAAGCGACGACCCGCAAGTCAGGAGACCTGCCGCAGCGATCACCCTGTCCGGGCGCGGGGCGCGCATGGGCAACGGAGCTTTCCGTAGAGGTGACGTTTCACCGTCTGCGGGGGCCATCTTCCTCCGAGACCTAACACGTTGAATTGCGCCGCGATGCGGTGCGACCCGGAGGGACCGATATGAAACGCCACGCGCGTCTTGGCCTGCTGGCCACCACCATTCTTGCAACACCTGCCGCCGCCGAAGAGGTCTATGACCTTGGCACGCTGGTCTTTTCCGGGGGGTTCACCCCCGTCGAGGCAAGCGAATACGGCCGCGCTGCGTCAGTGCTGACCGAAGAGGAGATCGAGGAGAGCGGCGAGCAATACGTGGCCGACGTGCTGCGCTCGCTGCCCGGCGTCTCGGTGTCGCGCACGGGCGGGTTCGGGGGGCTGACGCAGGTGCGCCTGCGCGGGCATGAGGGCAACCATACGCTGGTGCTGATCGACGGGGTCGAGGTGGCCGCGCCGAATCAGGGCGAATACGATTTCGGCAGCCTGCTGGCGGTGGAGATCGCCCGGATCGAGGTGATCCGCGGGCCGCAATCGGCGCTTTACGGGTCGAACGCCATCGGCGGGGTGATCTCGATCACCACCAAGCGCCCGACCGAGCCCGGCCTCAGCGGCGAGGTCGGCTTCGAGGTGGGCTCGGACGGCACCTATGAAGGGCGGGTGGCCGTGCGGCAGCGCTCGGAACGGGGCGAGATCAGCTTCTCGGCCGCCCGGCGCGAGACCGGCGGCTTCGACATCTCCGGCACGCCGGGCGGAGAGGATGACGGCGACTTGAACCGCACCTACAACCTGACCGGGCGGTTCTTCGTGAACGACCGGCTGACGCTTGGCGGCACGCTGCGCCATGTCGACCGGGTGTCCGACCTCGACAGTTCCGTTTTCGGGGCGCCCACGCGCGCGGGGCTGGTGGTGGATGACGCCGCGAATGCCGAGGTGCAGGAAACCTTCGGATCGCTCTTCGCCGAGTACGAGATGTTCGGCGGGCGGCTGCGGAACCGGCTCGACCTGTCCTTCGCGCATATCGACAGGCAGGGCCGCAACGGCATGGGCGTGCAGGATCAGGACAACACCGGCACCCGGGCCAAGGTCAGCTACAAGGGCACGGTGGCGCTCGATTCCGCTGATGTGGACACGGCCAATCACACCCTGACCTTCGCGGCCGAGTGGGAATACCTGACCTACAAGGGGAACCAGGCCTTCTTCGGCCCCGGCGAGCTGATCAAGCGGACGCGGGAGCAGACGGCGCTGGTGCTCGAATATCAGGGCAGCCTCGGCAACGGGTTCGACCTGCAGGCCAGTATCCGCCACGATTTCAACGACAAGTTCGATGATTTCACCACCTACGCCATCGGCGCCTCTTATACCCTGCCGAACGAGACGACGCGGCTGCATGCCTCCTATGGTACGGGCGTTCAGAACCCCACGCTGATCGAACAGTTCGGCTTCTTTGCCAATTTCGCGGGCAATCCGAACCTTCAGCCGGAACAGAGCGAGGGCTGGGATATCGGCATCGAACAGCAATTCCTCGGCGGGCGCGGCCTCGTCGATGTGACCTATTTCGACGACGATCTGACCGACGAGATCACCTCGGTCTTCGACCCCGTCACCGGGATTTCCACGCCGGTCAACCAGACGGGCAAGAGCGACCGGAAGGGCGTAGAGGTCTCGGCCGACCTCGCAGTCACCGACCGGTTCGACGTCGGGCTGAGCTATACATGGCTCGACGCGTCGAACCCCGACGGCTCGGTCGAGGTGCGCAGGCCCCGGCACGAGGCGCTGCTGCAGCTAGGCTACCGGCTGCCCAATGACCGGACGCGGTTGAACCTCGATCTGCGGCACGTGTCGGGCAATTACGACAGCGATTTCACCGCGCCTTCGTTCGGGGCGGCGCAGGTCAGGCTGTCGGATTACACGCTGGTCCATCTCCGCATGAGCCACGATGTCACCGACGCGGTCCGGCTGACCGCCGGCATTCACAACCTGACCGACGCGCGGTACGAGGAGCTGGACGGGTTTGCGACACAGGGGCGGACGGTGTTCTTCGGCGCGACGAGCAGGTTCTGAGGTGAAGGGCGCGGGGATAGCCCGGCTTGGCGCCCTTGCGCTGGCGGTGCTGGCCGCGGTGGCGGGGGGCGCGCGGGCCGAGGCGCCGGCCCGCGTGGTGTCGATGAACCTCTGTACGGACCAGCTTGCCATGCTGCTGGCCGGCGAGGGGCAGCTTCATTCGGTCAGCTACATCGCCAGCGACCGGCGGGCCTCGGCCATGGCCGACGAAGCCGAAAGCTATGTCACCAATCACGGGCTGGCGGAGGAGATTTATCTCATGCAGCCCGACCTCGTGATCGCCGGGCAGTATTCCACGCAGGCCACGACCGATATGCTGAAACGGCTGGGCCTCCCGGTGGTGGTCATTCCCGCCGCCGCCTCGCTGGAGGATGTGCGCGACCGGATGATCCGGATGGGCGAGGTGCTGCACCGGCAAGAAGCCGCGGCGCACATGGTGGCCGCCTATGACGCGCAGCTCGCAGCCCTGCGGGCCGAGGTAAAGGACCGCCCCTCGGCGGTGCTTTACCATGCCAACGGTTATACATCGGGCGACAACACGCTGGCGGGGCAGATCCTTTTGGCGGCGGGTTTTCAAAATGCGGCCGTCGAGGCGGGATATGGCTCGGGCATGAAGCTGCCGCTTGAGGTGCTGGCGATGACCGACCCCGACGCGGTGATCACCGCGCGGCCCTATCCCGGCGCGTCGCGCTCGGAAGCGATGATGGACCACCCGGCGGTGCGCGCCTTTCGTCAGGGCCACGTCGGGGCCACCATGACCGACCATGACTGGGTCTGCGGCACGCCTTTCGTGCTGCGCGCCATCGGGGGTCTTGGCACGGCACGGCGCCAGATCACGGGGACGGCGGAATGAGCCGGGTGATGATCCCCCTCGGGCTGCTGGTGGCGGGGCTGGCAATGGCGTCGCTGCTGATCGGCCCGGCGGGCGTGGGCGCGGGCGAGAGCCTGTCGGCGCTGATTGCCGGCGATGGCGGACCGCTGACGCTGGTGATGCGGGAGATCCGGCTGCCGCGGATGATACTGGCGGTGATGATCGGCGGCTCGCTGGGGCTGGCCGGGGCGGCGATGCAGGGTTACCTGCGCAACCCGCTGGCCGAGCCGGGGCTGATCGGGGTGTCGGGCTCCGCCGCACTTGGCGCGGTGCTGGCCTTGCAAACGGGGCTGGCGGGGGCGTTCGCCTTTGGCCTGCCGCTGATGGCGCTTGCCGGGGCGCTTGGCGGCGTGACACTGGTGATGCTGCTGGCGGGGCCGCGCGGCGGGTCGCTGACGCTGATCCTTGCGGGAATCGCGGTCTCGGCCTTGGCCGGCGCGCTGACCTCGCTGGTGTTGAACCTGTCGCCCAACCCCTTCGCGGCCAACGAGATCGTGTTCTGGATGATGGGCTCGCTCGCCGATCGCTCGATGACCCATGTGTGGCTGGCGCTGCCTTTCATGGCGGTTGGCATTGTGCTTCTGGCGGGGCTGGGCCGGGGGCTCGACGCGCTGACGCTGGGCGAGGACGCGGCCGAGGCGATGGGCGTACGGTTGACGCGCCTGCGGCTGCAGCTGGTGCTGGGAACGGCCTGCGTGGTGGGGGCGGGCACGGCGGTGGCGGGCGCCATCGGCTTTGTCGGGCTGGTGGTGCCGCATATCCTGCGCCCGCTGGTCGGCGCGCGGCCCTCGCGGCTTTTGTGGGCCTCGGCGATGGGCGGGGCGGCGATGGTGCTGGCGGCGGATATCGCGGTGCGGGTGGTGCTGCCGTCACGCGACCTCAAGCTGGGCGTGCTGACCGCGCTGGTGGGCGCACCTCTCTTCCTGCACCTGATCCTCAAACTGCGGCGGGAGCGGATATGACCCTGCTGACGCTCACCGACCTCTCGGTTTCCCTGCGCGGGCGGGACGTGTTCCGCGACGTTACGCTATCCATCGGCGAAGGCGAGCTGGTGGGGCTGATCGGACCGAACGGCGCAGGCAAGACCACGCTGATGCGCGCCGCCCTCGGGCTGCTGCCTTTCACCGGGACAAGTTCACTGGCCGGGCTGTCCCCGACCGAGCGGGCCCGGCAGGTGGCGTGGATGCCGCAATCGCGCGAGATCGCGTGGCCGGTGAGCGTCGAGGACGTGGTGATGCTGGGGCGCATGCCGCACCAAGCGACGCGCCGGCCGTCGGACGCCGACCGGGAGCGGACCGATGCGGTGCTGGACTGGATGGAACTGACCGACATGCGCCACCGCGCGGCGACGCGCCTGTCGGGGGGCGAACAGGCCCGCGTGCTGATCGCCCGCGCGCTGGCGCAGGACACGCCGCTTCTGATGGCCGACGAGCCGGTCGCGGGGCTCGACCCGGCGCACCAGATTTCCACCATGCAGACCTTTGCCAAGCTGGCGGAGTCGGGCAAATCGGTGCTGGTCTCGCTGCACGATCTCAGCCTCGCCGCGCGGCACTGCACCCGGATCGTCATGCTGGGCGAAGGTGGGGTGGTGGCCGATGGTGCCCCGGCGGAGGTGCTGACGCCCGAGCGGCTGGCGCATGTCTTCCACATCACGGCGTGGTATCGCGACACCGAGGACGGGCCGATCTACCAGCCGCTGGAGGTGATCCGATGAGCGCCGTCACGCTGGACCGCCCGTGGCTGGAATTCGATCTCGGCGGCGAGATGCAGGTGCTGAGCTGGGCCGTGCATCGGCCCGGTCTGGTGCGGGCACGTCGCATCCTCTGGCGCGAGGTGCGCAATGCCGACCTGCCGGAGGAGCTCGATGTCGAGACATGGCTTCAGGCGGAACTGGCGGCGCGTGGGGCGGGAGACGCCGTCACCTTCCTGACCTCCCGCGATATCCGGCACTTCACGACCGCCACCGCAACGGCGGGCAAGACCGAGGCGCAGGCGGTGGCCACCGTGGGCCTGTCCAATGCCGAGCGCGTCGGGCACCGCGTCGATTACGCCGGCCGCGACTGGGGCACGATCAACGTGGCCCTGCGGCTGAACCGCGGCCTGACGGAGCCCGCGCTGCTCGAGGCGATGAGCGTCGCCGTTCAGGCCCGCACGGCGGCGGTGATGGAGGCCGACATGCCGCTCGGCCCGGCCCGGGCCACGGGCACCGGCACCGACTGCGTGGCCATCGCGGCACTGACAGGGCCCGTGCGCTATGCCGGGCTGCACACCGATATCGGCGAGGCCGTGGGCCGCGCCGTCCATACCGCCGTGCTGGACGGCGCGCGCCATTGGCTGGCGACACGAGGAGAGACGAGTAATGCAACACCTTGAAGACGTCCTGCGCCGCGGGCTGAACGATCCGGATGCGGGCTGGAACATGGGCTCTTTCGGCGCGATTGCCGAGTTTCACCATGTCGCGGGCGATGCGGCCCCGCCGCCGGCGAAATCGCTGGAACAGTGGACGCATCGCGGCGCCATCCGCATCGACCGGCTCGAGGGGGTGCGGCCGGTGGCCTACGAGACGCTGAGCCCGCGCCCCCATCGCTGGACCCAGGCCGTCGCCCTCTGCCTGCCCGAGGCAGAGGCCGCGATGCACCGCCGCGACATGCTGACCGAGCTTGGCCCCGACGCGGGCGCGATCCGGCCCGAGGACCGCGACGCCGTGCTCTTCGACATGGGGCTGGCGCAGCCGCAGGTGGATTTCTGCATCCGCACCGCTGATCCCGCGCTGATCGAGACCCTGCGTGCCTATGCCGGGCGCTCGCTCTTCGAGGCCGACAATCCCGCCATGCCCGCCATCCTGAAGGCCCATCCGCACCGCGTCGCGCTGACCCGTCTGGGGCGGGTCGAGGTCTACCAGATGATCGGCGGGCCCGATACCGGCGGCACCTCTCCGGAAGGGCCGCACACCCATGTCCTGCCCATGCTTTTGCGCGCCGGGCGCACCCATTCGGCCAACACACCCATCCCCGAAGGCTGGGTGCCCTGCGCGGGCTTTCACCCCAAAAGCCCCGTCATGGGCCGGCTGGGCGAGGACAGGGACTTCGATCCCGCTGCCTTCGAGGCGTTCCAGTTGCTGCTCGCCGCATGGGGGCCCGAGGCATACACCGCCCAGAAGACACGGGTCTGGCAGGCGCTTGGGGCCGGCACCGGGCCGGAGGCATGGCAAGCGCCGGATGGTCGCGTAGCCCGGGCAGGCCTGCGCAACGCGATCCGCCAATGGCGGCGCTTGCATGGCGACAGCGCCCTTCTAGCGGCATGGGCCCGCGCCTTTGACCGGGGCGAGGGCGAGGCCGACCCGGAAAATCCGGGCCACTGACCCATAGATGCCCGCGGAAGCGGCGGGGCGATGTAAATCGGTATCGCCCAAGTGCCACACCGGGTCTATGCCTTGTCAGGCGTATTGACATAGGGAAATGGTCGGGTATCAGGCGGGAAACTGTCAAAGGACAGTTACGTCAGCCAGAACGCCCTCTTTCGTCGCGTTTCAGCCAACCGGGAAACACGACGAATACGAGGGTAACGATGAAATACTACGGATGGCTTCTTTCCAGCGCGGTCGCGGCGCTTGGAACCGCGCAGGTGCACGCACAGGAGGCGGACCCGTTCTTCCTGGGCACGCTGCGGATCGAATCGAGCAAGGCGCAGGCGCTGCTGGGTAACGAGGAGATCGACGAGGAAGACCTCGAGAACCGCAACGCCTCGACCACCAAGGATGTCTTTGCCGGTGAATCCTCGATCGTGGCCAGCGGCGGGGCGGCGATCGCCCAGAAAGTCTTCGTCAACGGGATCGAGGAAAGCCTGCTGTCGATCACCATCGACGGCGCGCGGCAGAACAAGTCGGCCTTCCACCACACCGGCAACGTGCTGCTCGACCCCGCGCTGCTCAAGCGCGTCGAGGTGAGCGAAGGGATCGCGCCCGCCGATGCCGGCCCCGGCGCGCTGGCGGGCCGCATCGCGTATGAGACCAAGGACGCCAAGGACCTTCTGGAAGAGGGCGACAATTTCGGCGGCATGGCCTCGGCCACGATCGGCTCGAACGAGGAGAGCGGGCGCGGCACGCTAACCCTTTTCGGCCGGCAGGGCGGGTTCGAATGGCTGTTGAGCGCCACGCGCCACAAGAGCGGCGATTACGAAGACGGCTCGGGCAACCGCGTGCCGGGCACCGAGGCGGACCTGACCGACTATATCCTCAAGCTGGCCTATGAAAGCCAAGGCGGCGAGCGGCTGGAATTCTCGGCCTCGCAGACCGAGGATACCGGCACCCGCTCGGCACAGGCCGGTCCGGGCGGCATCCTCTTCACCCGGCCCGATTTTGCCGCCGTGGTGGGCCGGCCGAGCGTTTTCGTCGATGCGCTGTCGCGGCGTACGTCCTACACGATAACCTATACCGACGAGGAGCCCGAAGGCTGGTTCGACCCGATGATCCAGCTCAGCTATAACGAGCAGGAAATCGACGCCTCGGGCGTCTGGGGCGTCAATGACAGCCTCAGCGGGATCTTCCAGAACGAGTGGGATATCGGCAACGGCACGCTGACCGCCGGGCTCGACTTCTTCCATGAAACCGCCACCGGCCGGGGCCGTGGGCCGGGTCCGTTCGGCAGTTCGGGCAAGGAAGAGTTGACCAATGTGGGCCTTTTCGCACAGGCCCGGCAGGACATCAGCGACCGGGTATCGGTATCCTACGGCGCGCGGATCGACACGCAGGAATTCACCGCGGCGACCGGCCAGACCTTCGACGACACCGGCGTCAGCGCCAACGCGGCGGTCGACGTGATCCTCAGCGACCGCTGGACGCTCAATGCCGGTCTGGCGTCGAGCTGGGGCGGGTACGAGCTGGGCGAGGCAGCGCTGATCAATTTCGGCGGCGCGTGGACCTATGCGGGCATCACCACGTCGCGGGCCAACGCCGCGCGGATCGGCCTGCGCTATGCCAGCGGCCCGTGGGAAGCGAGCGGCGCGCTGTTCTACACCGAGGTCAACGACATCAACGCCGTGATACCCACCGGCGGCAACCGCGGCGCGGTGTCCGACCTCGTGTCGCGGGGCTTCGACGGGTCGTTCGGCTATTACGGCAGCCGCGGCTTCTTCCGGGCGAACTATACCTATGCGGATGTCGAGCTGGACAACGTCACCATCGGGTCGACCGCCTATTACTTAGGGCGCCCGATGGGCAGCATCGTCGGGCTGGAAGCGGCCTATGATGTCAGCCAGCAATGGCGCCTCGGCGGCACGGCCGAGATCGCCTTCGACAACCATGACACGCCGGTCAAGCTGTCGGGCTACGAGGCGCTCGACCTCTATGCCGCCTACACGCCGAAGATGGCGCCGAATGTCGAGATCCGGCTGGACGTGCGCAACGTGCTGGACGCGACATATGCCTCGCGCAGCTCGGACGGCGTGGGCATGGGGAACGTGGTTCCGCTGAACGAGCCGGGCCGGACGTTCGAGCTGACGGCACGGGTGAAGTTCTGAGGGCTTGCCTTCGATGAAACGGAGAAGGGGCGCGGTTGCTGCGCCCCTTTTGCATTTCGTGGTGTACCTCTCGGCCGAACTCTTTGCGCATGATGCTGTGTCCACGACGGTGAGAAGCCGTGCATCGACGGGCCGTGGTGCGGCGAACCAGGGGCAATTTATGTCTGCCAGCACCGTCCATCATTCGCGCGTGGCACCCCGATTGCCAAATCGCCGTGCCGTCGGTACGGCCCGTCGATGCGCGGCGGGCTTCGCCCTCGATTCCGCGCATGCGCTTCCGATCAGGCCCGGGCCGACAAGGCCTCTCTCACACCGCCTGCCAGTCCATCGTCTTGAAGTTCTCGCGAAAGGCGAAACGTTCGAGGTGGGAATCGATGATATAGCGCGCCACTTTCAGCGCCGCTTCGTCCTCGCCGGTGATCCGCACGGTCAGGTCTTTCTCGGTGGCGTGCAATTCCGCCGGGCCGGGGGGCAGGGCGGCCTTGCCGGTCTCGGTATCGTAATCGACCTCGACCTTGTGGGCGAAGTGCTTGCACAGCTGCTGAAGGTACTTGCTGGCGTTCTGCGTGGGGAAGATGCCGGTTTCGGCCTTGAGGGTCTCGCTCATTCTCACATTCCTGACTGTTTTGGAAGGAAATAAACCTTGCGCCGCCCGCTGGCAAGGGCGTATCCAGTGCCCGACCCGCGCCGCCAGCCTTTCGCAAGCCACGCGCACCCAGATGATCAGGAGCGTCCTGCGATGAAACCCCTTGTGGCGGCCGGGCTGGCCGCGTTCCTTTGCGCCTCGGCGCCCGTATGGGCCGAAGAGGTGACGGTGGACACCGCGCGCGGCGAAGTCGTGCTGCAATCGGAGCCGCAAAGCGTCGCGGTGTTCGACATGGCCGCGCTCGACACGCTGGCCGCGCTCGGGGTGCCGATAGACGGCGCGCCGCGGCCATTTTACCTGTCCTATCTCGAGGCCGCGGCACAGGACAGCACGCCCGTGGGCACGCTCTTCGAGCCGGATTTGGAGGCGCTGGCGGTGCTGGGCCCCGACCTGATCGTCGCCGGCGGGCGCTCTTCGCCGCAGGTGGAGGCGCTTTCGCGGATCGCGCCAAGCATCGACATGACGATCTGGGGCGCCGACATGGTGGGACAGGCGAAGGCGCGGCTGATGGCCTATGGCAAGCTGTTCGGCAAGACCGCCGAGGCGGATGCGCTTCTGGCGCAGCTCGACGCCAAACTGGCCGAGGCGCGGGAGGCGATCGAGGACAAGGGCGACGGGCTGATCCTGCTGACCAATGGCGGCAAGATTTCCGCCTATGGCGACGACAGCCGCTATGGCTGGCTGCACACGGCGACCGGCCTGCCGGAGGCCTATCCCGGCGTTTCGGCGGAAACCCATGGCGAGGCGGTCTCGTTCGAGTTTCTGGCCGAGATCGACCCCGACTGGCTTCTGGTGATCGACCGGGGCGCGGCCATCGGCGACGCTGCGAATGCCGGCAATGCCGCCGCCGCGACGCTCGACAACCCGCTGGTCAGGGGCACGACGGCGGCGAAGGAGGGGCGCATCCTCTATCTCTCCTCCGGCCCGCTCTATATCGCGGGCGGCGGCATCCAGTCGATGCTGGGCACGCTGGACGAGTTGATCGAGGCCTTCGGCGGGGAAGGGTCCGGTTCTTGAAGCCAATGGTTGCCTGGGCGCTGCTTCTGGGCGGGCTGTCGGCGGTCAGCCTGTGCGTCGGCGCCACTTCGATCTTCACCGGCGAGCTTGACGCGGGCTGGATCCTTGCGATCAGCCGCTTTCCCCGCACCGCCGCCGCCCTGCTGACCGGCGTCGGGCTGGCGCTGGCGGGGGTGGTGGTGCAGCAGGCCGTGCAGAACCGCATGGTCGAGCCATCGCTGATCGGTACGCCCGAGGCGGCGATGCTGGGGCTGCTGGCGATCACCCTGATGGCGCCCGGCGCGGCGATCGTGACCAAGATGTCGGTGGCGGCGCTGGCGGCGCTGCTTGGCATGGGGGTTTTCCTGCTCATCGCCCGCGCCATCCCGCGACATGACCCGATGCTGCTGCCGATCATCGGGCTGATCTATGGCGGCATCCTGTTTTCCTCGGCGATCTGGATCGCGTGGACCACGGACCTGATGCAGTATCTCGGTACATGGCGGCTGGGCGAGTTCTCGGGCGTCATGCAGGGGCGGTACGAAATGCTCTGGATCGTGGCGCTCATCGCCTTGCTGCTCTACGCCATCGCCGACCGGATCACGCTTCTGGGCTTCGGCGAGGCGCAGGCGCGCAGCCTCGGGCTGAACTATGCCCAGACGCGGGGTATCGGGCTGGCGGCAGTGGCGGTGATCACGGCGGTGATCGTGGTGTCGGTGGGATACCTGCCCTTCGTGGGGCTGCTGGCGCCCAATATCGTCTCGCGCTGGCGGGGCGACAACCTGCGGGCCAACCTGCCGGTTGTGGCGGCGCTCGGGGCGGCATCGGTGCTTTCGGCGGATATCCTCGGCCGCGTTCTGCGCCCGCCCTACGAGATCCCGGCGGGCACCATCTTCGCTGTCTTCGGCGCCTGCGTCTTCCTGTGGATGCTCAACGCCAGTCCGGCGAGGCGCGCCCATGGCTGACCGGCGTGTGCTTGCGCTGACCGGCGTGCTGCTGGCCGCCGCGCTGCTGTTCCTGACATGGCACCTGCGCGAGCCGGTGGGCTTCATCCTGTCGCTCAGGGCGTCCAAGCTGGCGGCGCTGATCCTCGTCGGCGCTGCCACCGGGGCGGCGACGGTGCTGTTCCAGACCATCGTCGGCAACCGGCTCCTGACCCCCGGCATCGTCGGGTTCGACGCGCTGTTCATTTTCCTGCAGACGATGCTGGTGCTGTTTCTGGGCGGCGTGGGGTTCACCCAGCTTCACCCCAACCTCACCTTCCTTGGCGAGACGGCCCTGATGACCGGCGCGGCGCTGCTCCTGTTCCACGTCCTGCTGCGGCGCGGGGCCGAGGATATCGCGCGCATGGTGCTGACCGGGATCGTGCTTGGCCTGCTCCTTCGCGGGCTGTCGGATTTCGCGCAACGTCTGCTCGACCCATCCGAATTCTCGATCCTGCAATTCGTCACCTTCGCCAGTTTCAACAGCGTCGAGACCGCCAATCTCGGCATCGCCGGGGGGATGATCGCGCTGGCCCTGCTGGGCGCGCTGCGGCTGGCGCCGTCGCTCGACGTGGCCGCGCTTGGCCGGCCCGTGGCGCGGGGGCTGGGGCTGGGCTATGACCGGGTGGTCTTGCAGGCGCTGGCACTGGTGGCGGTGCTGGTTTCGGCGGCCACCGCGCTGGTGGGGCCCATGACATTCCTCGGCCTGATCGCCGCCAGCCTTGCGCGCGAGGCGGTGGCCGACAGCCGCCACGCCCTGCTACTGCCCGCCGCCGCCGTCATCGGCGCCATCACCCTCGTCGCCGGGCAGTTCCTGTTCGAGCGCCTTTTGGGCCAGCAGGGGGCGCTCGGCGTGGTGGTCGAGTTCCTCGGCGGGCTGCTCTTCCTCGCAATCGTTTTCGGCCGGAGGCGCCTGTGATCAAGGTTTCCAATCTCAGCTACGACGCGGGCGGCACCCGTATCCTGTCCGATGTTTCGGTCGAGATCCCCTCGGGCGGCATCACCGCGCTGATCGGGCCCAACGGCGCGGGCAAGTCGACCCTGCTGCATTGCCTCGCCGGGCTGCACCGCCCGGCGGCGGGCGAGGTGCATGTGGACGGGGCGCCGGTCCTGTCGCTGCCCGACCGAGACCGGGCCCGCGCGGTGGCGCTGCTTCAGCAATCGCAGACCATCGTCAACCGGCTGACCGTGCGGGAACTGGTGGCGTTCGGCCGCTGGCCGCACCATCAGGGCCGGCCGGGGCCAGAGGATGCGCGCCTGACGCAGGAGGCGCTGGACACGTTCGACCTCGGCCCCATGGCCGACCGCGCGCTCGACACCCTCTCGGGCGGGCAGCGGCAGCGGGCACAGGTGGCGATGGTCTGGGCGCAGTCGACCCCGTGGCTGCTGCTGGACGAGCCGCTCAACGCGCTCGACCCGAAATATGCCCGCGACCTTATGCACCGGCTGCACGAGCTGACCCGGCCGGGGCCCGTGGCGCGCTCGGTAGTTGTGGTGCTGCACGACATCAACGCCGCGGCCGCATGGGCCGACCGGGTGATCGCGATGAAGGACGGCAAGCTCCACGCCCACGGGGACAGCGCGGATATCCTGACGCCGGGCATTCTGGGCGATCTCTACGAGACCCGCTTCGACGTGCTCGAACATGGCGGCCGGCCGGTTGTGGTGTCGCGCTGAGGCGCCCTCACTTCGACCGCCGCATCCACAGTTGCGTGACCAGCCAGAGCGCCACGCCGAGCCCGATCAGCACCGCTGAAATCATGTATTGCGCCGGGTCGCGCCCGGTCCACGGACCCACCAGGAAGGCACAGCTCAGCGCCCCGGCGACCGAGACGAAGGTGGGGCTTTTGAAATGCTCGTGTTCGACCTTGTCGCGCCGCAGCACCAGCACCGCGACGTTGACCACCGTGAACACCGCCAGCAGCAGAAGCGCCGTCGTGCCGCCAAGTTCCGGCACCGCGCCCACGAAGGTCACCAGCCCCGCCGCGAGTATCGAGGTGAAGATGATTGCCGTGACGGGTGTCTTGCGGGCCCGGTTGATCCGCCCCAGCACAGATGGCAGCACGCCTTCCTCGCTCATGCCGTAGACAAGACGGCTGGCCATCAGCAGGTTGATCAGCGCCGAGTTGCCCACGGCGATCATGGTGATCAGCCCGAAGACCCAAGGCGGAAAGGCCGGCGCGCCGGTCTCGACCACTTTCAGCAGCGGCGTGTCGCCCTCGGCCAGATCCTCGACCGGCACGATGGAGATGGCCACGATGGACACCACGAGATAGAGCAGCGCGGCAATGGCCAGCCCGGCGAACAGCACCTTGGGGAAGGTCCGCGAGGGGCGCTTCGTCTCCTCGGCCATGTTCACGGAATCCTCGAAGCCGACCATGGCGAAGAAGGCCAGCGTCGTGCCCGCGATCACCGGCCAGAAGATCCCGTCGGAGCTTTCGAACTCGAACGCCTTGCCGATATCCGCCTCGCCCGCGCCGAAGACCATGACGCCGATGGCGATGATGATGATAAGGCCGGTCAGCTCGATACAGGTGAAGACGGCGTTGAGCAGCACGCTCTCGCTGACTCCGCGCAGGTTGATGAGCGCAATCGCCCCGATGAAGGCCAGCCCGATCACCGTCACCGCGACCGACCCGAATTCGAAGCCGAAGCCGTTCGAGAAGTTCTCGGCAAAGGCCCGCGCCGCCGTGGCCGAGGAGGTGAGGCCCGACGACATCACCGCGAAGGCCACGAGAAAGGTGACGAAATGAATGCCGAAGGCCTTTTGCGTGTAAAGCGCGGCGCCCGCCGCCTTGGGATACTTGGTGACAAGCTCGAGATAGCTGCAGGCGGTCAGGGTGGCCACCGCGAAGGCCACGAGGAACGGCACCCAGACCATGCCGCCGACTTCCTCGGCGACCTTGCCGGTCAGCGCGTAGATGCCGGTGCCCAGCACGTCGCCCACGATGAAAAGCAGGAGAAGACCGGGGCCGATGGCGCGCTTGAGCTTGGTATCGGTCGCGTCGGAATTTTCGGAGGGGCTGCTCGGATGGGTCGTCTTGGCCATGGCCGTCGCTCCGGAATTCTGAGTCACTGGGTCAACACGTCTGACCAGCACCGGTTCCCGGGGGCTTTCACGGATTTGCGATCCAGTGCCGCCCGCGACGGCAGCAATCCGCCGATCAGGCCGCCGCCCATCGGGGAACGCCGGTGACGGCCCGCGCGTTTCCCCAAGGACCGCAGCCGGCGAAAAGGAGAAAGCAGATGATCGAGATCGGCCACACCCCCGCGAAAAGGCTCGTCACCATCCGCGTCAGCGGCAAGCTGACATCCAAGGAGTACGACACCGCCGTTCCGGAGATCGAACAGGCGATCGAGCAGTCGGACGGCAAGCTGAACGCTGTCGTCGAGCTGGACGACATGCGTGGCTGGGATATCGCGGCGCTCTGGAAGGATCTGAAGTTCGATGCCCGACATTTCGACGATTTCCGCCGCATCGCCGTGGTGGGCGCCTCGGGCGGCGAGAAGCTGAGCAGCAAGGCCGCCGGCGCCCTGACCAGCGCCGATGTGGAATTCTTCCTGCGCGATCAGGTGGACAAGGCCGAAGACTGGGCCGCCGCCGACTGAGCGGTCGAATTCAAGGAGACGTATCATGCACCAGCACACCAGCCCCCTGACCCCCGGGCGCCAGCCCACCGAAGTGCCCGATCCGAACCCCGACGAGCTGCCCGGTCAGCCCGACGAGGTGCCCCCCGAGCCGCGCGAAGTGCCCAACGAGCCGCGCGAAACTCCGCGCTGGCCCGACGAGACCCCGCCGCAGCCGGAATAACGCAACGGCTTCACCGGATCAGCCTGTCCCAGTCGCCATAGCTGTCATTCACCGCACCGCGCGGGATGCTGAGCGCGATCAGTGCCAGCCCGGCGACGGCCGAGATGGCGAAGACGCCCCAGCTTGCCTCCACTACGAAGGGCGCGAAGAGCAGCGCCACGCCGATCACCATGTTGAACACCCGCGCCAGCCGCGCGACCGGGGCGAGCGCCGTCGCCGCCGTCGTGATGGCCAGAGCGCCGGCCACGTGGAACGTGCCGGCCATCGGGCTCTCCCACGTCACGAAGAGCGGCAGCAGCATCAGCCCGACCCCCAGCGCGGCACTTGCCGCAAGGGTCCAGGGCAGGGTCATGCCGCCCACCAGCATGTCGCGGACGATCTCGCGCGGGCCGCGCTCGAAATCCTCGGCCGGGAACCGCGTCGGGCCCTCGTCGGTATCGCCGGTGAAGAACACTTTCAGCCACGGCTGCCCGGCCTTGTGGCGGCGGCGCAGGAACTGGTAGGTCGCCACCATCTCGTCGATCGAGAAGGGGATCTGAAACACCATCGCCGCCGCCGCGATCAGGCAGAGCGTGCAATAGGTGCCGATCAGGATCGGCTGAATCACGATAAAGAAGATCGACACCGCCCCCAGCGGCACGATCATGATGCCGAACAGCACCGTCAGCCACGGCATCGTCCGCCAGCGCGAGGCCGAACCGATGGCCCCCACGAGGATTTCCAGCCCGTAGGTCAGCGCGCCCACGCCCGCATCCGGCACGGGCCACGCCTCCGACACGTCCGAGGTGGTGATCTGTTCCGAGCCGTTCTTGCCCGGTTCGGTGCCGGGAAAGAACGGCTCCCATATGCCGGGCAGGCTTTCGAGCTGATATCCGGTCAGGTAGCGCGAGATGATCAGGCCGACGACGGCCAGCATGATCACCGGCAGCCGCTGGAACCAGTCCGAGGGCGAATAGCTCCACCCCGGCGGAATGACCGGGCCGGATTGCGCCGCCGCGGCCGACACGCCCGGCGGCGGGCGGATCGCCACGGCGAAGCCGGCGATCAGCATGCCCATCAGCGTGCCATTGGCATAGGCCGCCGCCGTGGGCGCCCAGAACAGCAGCGGCGCCGCCATCACCCAGACGCCAAGCCCCGCGGTGATCCACCGCGCGGGCCAGAGCCGCCAAGACATCGACAGGAAGGCAAAGACGATCACCAAGGCGCCGGCCACCACGTCGCTGACCGTCATCCACGTGTCTTCATAGCCCAGCAGCGCCGGCGCGCTCATCAGCCAGACACCAAGCCCGGCATTGACCCAATGCGCCCACAGCCCGTCGCGATGGGCCTCGCGATAGCGGCGTTCGTGGCGCGTGCGCAGCGCCTCGGCATCGTCACTGCGCTCCTCGGCCGAGCGCAGCCACGCGGGCGGCTTGATCCCGTTGGCGCGGTACCAGCCGGCCGGGTCCTCCTTGAGCGAGGCCACCAGCGCCTCGAGCCCGTCGTGAATCCGGTGATCGGGCGACCAGCCCAGCCGCTCGCGCGCACGGGTGATGTCCAGCGCGTAATGATCCGAGGCCATGTCGATCATGAAGGGCCTGATAAACGGCGTCTCGCCCTCGTCGAAGGCGTCGGGCACCACCGGCTCGGCCCGCACCTGAAGCTTGGCGCCCAGCCGCGCCACGGGGGGTGGCAGCGCGATGGTCTGCCACTCCTCATCGCCGTGGATCAGCCCGCCGATGCGCTGTTGCAGCGCGTCGTAATTCATTACCTCCGGCTCGCCCGCCAGCACTTCCAGCCCCGGCTCAAGCTCATCGCGCCGGTCGACCGCCCGCTCGAACAGGTCCAGCATGTCCGCCTGATGCAGAAAGGCCTGCCCGGCGGAGGTGTCGCCGGCATAGACATGCGATTCCATGTTGCGCTCGTAGATCCGGGCGATCTGGTGCGACAGGGTGGGCACGGCGGTGGTGTCGTCGTAAAGCCCGGCGAGGCGCAGGAAGAGCACCGGGATATCGCCCGCCTCCTGCCGCAGCACCTCCTCGGTCTCGGCCTTGGATTTCGGATAGGCCCAGCGCGGGCCCATGGGCGCGCTTTCGTCGATCAACTCGCCGGGGCGGGTGGGCGCATGCACCAGCATGGTGCCGGAATAGACGAATTGCTCGACCTCGAAATCCTGCAGGCCGCGGATCAGGTTACGCGTGCCGCCGATATTGACCTTGTCGTAGAGCGGGCTCTCGCGGCCGGAGAAGTCGAAATAGGCGGCGAGGTGAATGACCGAGGCGATGGTGCGCCCGTGCTCCTCGGCGAGGGTGCGAAACGCCAGTTCCACCGAGGCCGGGTCGGTCAGGTCGCAGCCGATACACTTGCCCTCCGCCGCCTTCGGCAGGTCAAGCCCGACAACGTTGTAGCGGCGCCCCAGCCGCTCGCGCAGCTGCTGGCCGATCCGTCCCATGGCACCGGTGATGACGATTGTCGGGCGTTGTTGCGTGCTCAAGGCCTGCGGTTCCTTCGTCTGGTCGTGACAGGGGCGGGGCATGACCGCCCACTGAACCAACGAACCCGAGGCGCCGATGTTCCTGACAGGCAGACGGCTCCGGTAGGCGAAAATCCGGCGATGCAGTCACGCCCCCGGAACTTCCGCGCGCCGGTCTTGTTGGAATGGTATGAAGAAGCTCACCCCAAACCGCACTCACCCCGACCCCGAAACCGACGCCGCCCGCAACGGATCTGCCGGCGCCTCCCGCCTGCGCGAGCATATCGACCGGGGCGGGGCCGCCGACAAGAAGGCGGCTCAGGACCCGGCCGCCGCACCGCTCGGCACCGATGCCGAGGCCGGGGGCGCTTCGCCCACCAAGGAAGAGGTGGAGATTGCCGCGTCGGCCGAGGCCGGGCGCGCCAAGCCCGCCGACCGCAAACGCGGCCCCGCGGAGTTGCAGGGCTCGCGGCTGCGCCCGCGCATCCTTGTGGCATTGGTGGCCGGGGCCGTCGCGGTCATCGCCGTTCTCATCGCCTTCGGAGGGTTTTCATGACGCAGTATTCCGACAACCGGGTTCAGGATCAGCAGCCGGGGCTCGAACACGAAATGTCGCCGGCGCCGGATTACATGCCGCGCTATCCCGGCTCCGGCCGCCTCAAGGGGCGCGTGGCGCTCATTACCGGCGGCGATTCCGGCATCGGGCGGGCGACCGCCGTGCTCTTCGCACGCGAAGGGGCCAAGGTGGCGATCCTCTACCTGAACGAGGACCGCGACGCCGAGGACACGCTCGACGCCATCCGCGCCGAAGGGGCCGAAGGCATGGCGATCCGCGGCGACGTGGGCGACCGCCGGGTCTGTTTCGACGCCGTGTCGCAGGTTGCCGGGGCGTGGGGGCGGCTCGACGTGCTGGTGAACAACGCCGCCGAACAGCACGGGCAGGAAGAGTTCGAGGATGTCACGGAAGAGCAGATCGAGGCCACGTTCCGCACCAATATCTTCGGCCAGATGTTCATGGTGCAGGCCGCGCTGCCGCATCTCGATGAGGGCGGCGCCATCGTCGCCACCACCTCTGTCACCGCCTATCGGGGCGAGGACCTGCTGATCGACTATTCCGCCACCAAGGGCGCGATCCTGTCCTTCACCCGGGCGCTGGCGCACAAGCTGGCATCGCGCGGCATCCGCGTGAACGGCGTGGCGCCGGGGCCGATCTGGACCCCGCTGATCCCCGCCTCCTTCCCGCCGGAGAAGGTGGACGGCTTCGGCGAGGGCAACCCGCTGGGCCGCCCCGGCCAGCCGAACGAGGTGGCCCCCTCGATCCTGTTCCTGAGTTGCCAGGACAGTTCGTTCATGACCGGCCACGTGCTGCATCCCGATGGCGGCGCGCCGACGGCGGACTAGGCCGATGGCACGGCAAGGCCCGAAACCATGCCAAGGCTGATCCTGATCTCCGGCCCGTCCTGTATCGGGAAAAGCCCGCTCGTGAAGGGGATCGGCACGCTGTGTCCCAAGGTTGCCGAAACGCTGGAGACGATCGTCCTTTATACCGACCGCGACAAGCGGCCGGGGGAGGAGGACGGCAAGGATTACCATTTCCGCACCCGCGAGGAGATCAAGGCGCTGGAAGGGGACAAGGGATATTTGGTCGTCGACAACCGGGGCGACCTGCAGGCGCTGGAACTGGCCGCCATCGACCGGATCCTCGAGAAAGGCTGTCACGCGCTTTACGAGGGGAACCCGCGCCTTCCGGCGAAGCTGCGCGAGGCGGATGTGCTGGAGGGCTATGACACGCTCTCGATCTTCCTGTCGCCGCTCTCGCGTGACGAGCTGCGCGCGGCACAGGAGGCCGGGCTCGACATCGAAGCGCTGGTGACCGACATTCAGCGGCGCAAGCTCCTCCATCGCACCACGCGACAGGAAGGGATGCTCTCGCGCCCCGATCTCGACGATATCGAGACCCGCGCCACCAGCGCCTATGACGAGCTGCGCGAGGCATGGCGCTACGACGCGGTGGTGCCGCTGCATGACGGCGAGGGGCACGACAACTGGTCACGCTTCGGCCTGCCCATCGGCAGCGCCCGCGCCGCGATCAAGACCGTGGCCGCCCTCATCGCCGGTCAGCACACCGACGGAACCGAGTACTGGGAAGCCGATCTTCTGGAATGAGCGGTCGGTCCAGCCGGGCCGGTGAAATCAGGAACCTGTACGCCCGGCTTTTCGTTTTACCCCTGAAACTCACCGCGCCGGATGCTCCGGCGTGTTTCGCAAAGGAGGCCCCCATGCCCCGCAGACCCGATGACATGACAGACCAGGAAGCCCGCATGGAACTGGCCCGCCGCCACCGGCACGAGCGGCGCGGTCCCTACGGCTATGAAGACGAGTATGGCGGACCGCGCGATGCGGCTGCCTATGGCGCCGGCACCTATCCCGGCGCCGGGTATCCTTGGCCGGTGCCGGTCTATCCCGCGCCGGAACCCGGTTTGCCCACCGGCTATCCCGGCCACGCGCCACGCCGGTCGGATTATGACCACCGCCAGCCGCCGCGCGGCTACGAGGAACGCGGCATGCTGGACCGTGCCGGAGACGAGGTCGCCTCGTGGTTCGGCGACGATGCAGCGGAAGAGCGTCGCGAAGCCGATCACCGCGGCCGCGGACCCAAGAACTATGTCCGCTCCGACGCCCGGATCGAGGAAGACGTCAACGACCGGCTGACCGAGCATCGCCTCGTCGATGCCACCGAGGTCACGGTCAGCGTCAAGGACCGCGAGGTCACGCTCGACGGCACCGTGGAGTCGCGCCGTGCCAAGCGCGCCGCCGAAGATTGCGCCGACAGCGTGTCGGGCGTGGTCCACGTCCAGAACAATCTCCGCGCCGATCGCGCGGCGATGTAGCCGGCAGGCCGTGATCCGCCCGAACCGGGCGGGTCGCGGCCTTTGTTTGGTGTGCCCTGATGGCCCATACCCGATGCTCCGACGCCCGCGACCGGGAAAGGACAGACGGCTTGAAACTTGCCGACATGGAACGACGGATCGTCCTGAGTTCCCGCTACATGTCGATCGCCGCGGTGATCGGCTCGCTTGCGGGCTCGGTGCTGATGTTCTTCCTCGGGCTCTACAACATCTACCGCGCCTTCGCGGAAGGGCTGCAGGTACCCGAAGAGGAGGACGCCACCGCCTTCGGCTCGGAGGCGGTGATCAGCGTGATCGAGGGGCTCGACCGTTTCCTGATCGCCATCGTGCTGCTCTATTTCGCCTATGGCGTCTACTCGCTCTTCCTCCACCCTGAAAGCAGCCAGCGCGAGCTGGCGCTGCCCGATTGGCTCAAGGTCAAGCAGGTTGGCCAACTCAAGCAGGTGGTGGCCGAGGTCATCATCGTGGTGCTGTTCGTCCTGTTCCTTCGAGTGGCGCTTCAGGCGTTCCATTCCTCCGACGCCGTCTTCGCGTGGAAGCAACTGGCGACCTTGATGGTCCTGCCGGTCAGCGTGTTCCTGCTGGCCTGCGCCCTGCGGATGGTACAGCTTCACCCAAAGCCACGGACCGACCCGGACGAGACCGCCGATGCGGATCAGCCGCGGGACGAGAGAGGCTGACCACGCCGGGGCAGGGCAGGGCCCGGCGCATCGCTGCCAGCCCCGCCATTCTTTCAGGAACAAACGCCGCCGGCTTTCTGTTTTTCCCACGTGCAGATCGGCGCACCGTCCGACACGCGGGCGGCGCGCGCTGCCCATCCGAGAAAGGACATCTCACCATGACCCATTCGAATCTGTCATCTCTCCGCCCGCGCAGCCTGTGTGGCGCAGCCGCCGCCGCCCTGTGCCTCGGCCTTGCCCCGGCCGCCATGGCACAGGACAGCGACACCGAAATGCCGACGCAGGAGGTCACCTTCCTCTCGGCCGACGGGGAAGAGACGGGCACCGCCACGCTGACCGGCACGCCGCACGGCCTGCTGATCGAGCTGGACCTGCAGAACCTGCCGCCCGAAACCTGGCACGGCTTCCACATCCACGAGGAAGGCACCTGCGACCCCGAGGACGGGTTCAAATCCGCCGGCGGCCATTACAATGCCGGGGATACCGAACACGGGTTCTTCGTGGAGGGCGGCCCGCATACGGGTGACATGCCGAACCAGTATGTCGCGGCCGACGGTACGCTGAAGGCACAGGTGCTCAACACCTTCGCCTCGCTCGGCGGCGAAGAGGGGGATGTATCGGGCCGCGCGCTTCTCGTGCATGGCGGCTCGGACGATTATGAAAGCCAGTCGTCGGGCGATGCCGGCGAACGCATCGCCTGCGCCGAGATCGAGTGACACCCGGCCGGGCCCGGTATCCTCGGGCCCGGTCCGCCTGCGGCAGGGACGCATGATAGCATCACGCCCTTCGCGGTCCCGGTCATGCTCGGCCTCGGCCTGCGTCAGCCCGGTCAGCACGGATCGGACCCCCGCCTTCCCCGCAACCCGTCCGCCAGACGCCACAAGGCCGGATTCCGCCTGTCGGTGAGAAAGAGTCCGCTCAAAACGGGCCGGCGACGGGTGATGGTCTGGCTGTTTTTCGGACGGGGGTCATGCTAGGATGACAGAGGCTGCTCCAAACGCCGCCCGGCATCTTCCGGCGGCGCCGGAGTCTGCCGACTTTCGCCGGTCCGGGTTGTGCTCGCCGGCCAGACACCAGATATCCGGGGAAAGACCGAACCTCGAGAAAGGTTGCCCCATGGCTACTCGCAGGGTCCTGATCCTTGAAGACCAGAATGTCGTCGCGCTCGACGTGGCCTCGATGCTGGAAGACAAGGGATATACCCCCGTCATTGTGTGCAATTCCGCCGAAGGCGCCAACCGTGCGATCGACCTCGCCCTGCCGGATCTCGGAATCGTCGATCTCGGGCGGCGCGAACGGCGCAAGCGGATCGATACCGCGGCGCGGCTGGCCGTCCATGCCCGCCCGGTCCTGTTCCTGACCGATGGCGCCAACCCGCTCAGCGACCTGCCCGAGGCGATGCGGGATTACGACATCATCGTGAAACCCTTCAGCGACACCTGCGTTCTGCGCACCGTCGAATCCCTCGTGCTGGGCAAGGGGGCACAGGGGCTCGACCTGCCGGGCGAGGCCGCCGCCCTGTCCCGCGCCACCCCCGACACGCCCGAAGGGCGCCTGTCCTGAGATAGCCGGGGCAGGGGCGCCACCACCGAGAGTCCGACCACCCGAAAGGCCGCACCCATGACCGGCAACAGCCAGGACAAGGTATTCTCCTTCCTCGGCGATCCCGCCACCCATGACGGCACCTCCCCCGATCACGTCGAAACCCACGGCGCGCATGTCTTCCTCGCTGGCGACACCGCGCTGAAGGTCAAGAAGGCGGTGCAGTACGATTATCTCGACTACACTGCGCTCGAGACCCGCGAACGGATGCTCCACCGCGAGCTCGAGTTGAACCAGCCCGCGGCGCCGCAGATCTATCGCGACGTCATCCCCGTCACCCGCGACAGGGATGGCCTCGCCCTGAACGGGGGCGGCGAGGCGGTGGAATGGGTTCTGCGCATGAACCGGTTCCCCAAGGAGAACGAACTCTCCGAGATTGCCGCCCGCGGCGCGCTCACCGACGATCTGGCCGACAGCCTCGGGCACGAAATCGCCGCCTATCACGACACCGCGCCCCGGCGCGACGGCAACGGCGCCAGCCGTATCGGCGCCATCGTCGAAGAGCTGGAAACCGCCTTTGCCGACATGAAGGATACGCTCGGCCCCGAACGGGTGGCCGAGTTCTCGCGCCGGACCCGTGCCGCCTTCGACCGTGCCGCACCGCTGCTCGACAGCCGCGCCGAAGATGGCCACCTGCGGCGCGCGCACGGCGATCTGCATTTGCGCAACCTCGTGCTGATCGACGGCAGGCCGGTGCTGTTCGACGCGCTGGAATTCGACGAGGAGCTGGGCACCTGCGACGTGCTCTACGACCTTGCCTTCCTCGTGATGGACCTGCTCAATCGCGGGCTGAACCGGCCCGCCAATATCGTGCTCAACGCGTGGCTATACGCACAGGAGGGGCGGCAGGATGCCGGGCTTGCCACGCTGCCGGTCTTCCTCGCACTCCGGGCCGGGATCCGCGCAATGGTCACGATCCAGACCGGCGGCGGCAATGCCGGACAGGTTCGGCAGGAGGCGCGCGGCTACGTCGAAACCGCCCTCGATGCGCTGTCCTCGCCCAAACCCCGCCTCATCGCCGTGGGCGGCCTGTCTGGCACCGGCAAGACGACCCTCGCGCGCCGTCTGGCGCCGATGATCGGGCGGCGCCCCGGCGCGGTCCACCTGCGCAGCGATCTCGAGCGCAAGGCGCTGGCCGGCGTCGCGCCCGGCGACCGACTACCCGCGGACAGCTATACCGAGGATACCGCCCGCGCGGTGCATACCCGCCTGACCGACCGCGCCCGCTACCTGCTGGCGGCGGGCCAGTCGGTGCTGCTCGACGCCACCTTCCTGTCACCGGACGAGCGGCACGCGGCGGCCCAGCTGGCCGACGAGTTGGAGGTATCCTTCACCGGCCTCTGGCTCGACGCCCCGGTCGAAACCCTCACCCGCCGCGTGACCGCCCGGCAGGGCGACGCCTCCGACGCCGGCGCCGCCGTGGTCCGCCGCCAGACGGCGAAAGACACCGCCCCGACCGACTGGGCCCGGATCGACGCCTCAAACGGAGTGGAGGAGATGGAAGCCGCCGCCGCAGACCGGCTCAACATCGCGCAAAAGGCCTGAGCCACGCCCCGCCTCACCCCCGCTTTCGCGGCATGAAGATCCCCGACTTGCCCATCTTGCCCATCGCCCACATGCACCTGTCGCGCGCAGTCGCGGCGCCGGGTTTCAGGTCGTATCGGTGGAGGAAGTCGAAATCCCGCACGTATCTCTCGACAAGCCGGATGTCCTGCTCCCCCAGCACCCGCTCGCTGACGACACCGCGTTTTTCGATGCCGGTCTGAAGGTAGTCCTGCGAATACCAGAATTCGTCTGAATTTTCGGGCGCGGTATAGCCCGATGTCTCGATCTCGAGCATATGCTGCGAAAAGTCGATATTCAGCAGGCCGCAGATCCGGCGCAATTCCCGCTCCGGGTCGCACAGAACGTCCTCGTAATGGACGAGATGCACCGGGTGGCTGGCTTTCCGGCTCTTGCTGATGGCGGCAAAGAACCGGTTCATCTCCTGCACGCTGGCGGTGACCGAACGGGTGAACCGGGGCGGGCGCTTGCCGGCGGAGATGATCTTGTCCCGGACCACCCGCATGGAATTGGCGATGTCCCGCGGATCGCGGATCACGGCAATCAGGCAGGCGCCGGGGAACAGATTGGCCAGTTCCGGGAAATACAGGGCCGAGGCCGGCGTCTTCTCGCAGAACAGGCTCTTGCGCTCTTCCGCCAGCTTCTGCTGGAAAATCCTGTCGATGAAATCCCGGAAAGCGTCGTCCAGCGTCGGCTTCCGCACGATCTGGCTGATGCGCCCCGTGCGGATCGCTTGGGTCATGCGATGCCGCAAATCCATGATGCCGCCGGGAATGAAATCGAATTCCGGCCCCGCGTAGATCTCCGGATGCGCCGCCATGCAGCGCTGGATCAGGGTGGTTCCTGACCTTGGAACGCCGCCGAGGAAAACGTAGTTCTCGCCTGGCGTGGTATCGCTCGTCATCGGGCGCGTCCTCCGGTTCTCCCTCGGTCGTTGCCGACCGGGCGGGCACCCATATTAGCCTCTCCGAAGCGGAACCGAAAGGCTCAAGCTTTGCGCAGTCGGGGACGCCCCCGGAAGAAAAGGGCGCACAGTTGTCCGTCCCTTCGTTGGGGCGGACTCTAATTTCAAACGGAGGAAAAATCCCGTGGCAGGTCAGTCGGTCAGGAGTGACGCTCTGACATCATCGAAGTCCCTGCTGCCATGAAACCCTCAGCAACGCCGTATTAATGCCGCCCTCGGGTTAAGCCCGAAGAGATGGCAGCCCGACCCCCGTGGCTTCAAACCCTCCGTCCGACGCGACAACCTGACCCGTGACGAAGCTCGCGCGCTCACTGGCCAGAAAGCAGATAACTTCCGCAATTTCGCGTTCCGTTCCGTAGCGGTTCAACGGCAACGCATCGTGATAGGCGGCGCGGATTTCGGGCGAGTGAACAGCCAATGCAAGTTTCGTATCCACCGGCCCGGGGCAGACACAGTTGGCGCGAATGCCGACCTCGCCCAGTTCAGCCGCCTGTTGTTTGGTCAAATGGATCACGGCGGCCTTGGACGTACCGTAGGCAATGCGCAAAGTCGATGCGCGCAGCCCCGATATCGACCCGATGTTCACGATGGCGCCCCCGCGTTGCGACAAAAGGGACAAGCACGCTTGCGACATGAGAAACACGCCGTCGAGGTTGGTGTCCATAACCCTCCGCCAGCGAGTGAAATCTGTCTCCTCCAACGGCCCGAAGTCGGCGACACCTGCATTGTTCACCAGGATATCGAGCCGGCCGAACGTCTGCTCGACCTCGGCCACTGCTTGCGCCACCTGCTGCGGGATCGACACATCGCAGGTGATCGCGACCGCGCCGGGCAGCGAGCTTGCGGCGGTCTGAAGCTCCTCGGCGTCGCGATCGAGCAGGACGACGCGGCGACCTTCGGCGTGAAACAGGGCCGCTGTCGCGAGGCCAATGCCGCGCGCGGCCCCCGTGATCAGGGCAACGGTGTCATTCATCTGAGCATCTCCGGCAGGAAAAGCGAAAGCGCGGGAACCGCCGCCACGATGGCGAGGCCGATCACACTGATGACCAGAAACGGCAGCACGCCGCGGGCGATCCGTTCAAGCGGCAGTCGGGTGATGTTCGCGGCGACGTAAAGATTGATTCCCACAGGCGGGGTGATCAGGCCGATGGCGAGGTTTACCATGACCAGCACACCGAACCATACCGGATCCCATCCCAGCTCGCGCACAACCGGCAAAAAGATCGGCAGCGAGATGAACATCACGGTGACAGGGTCCATGAACATACCTGCGATCAGCAGGATCAGCATGATGACCATCAGGATCACGGCGCTGTTCTCAGACAGGCCGAGCAACTGGCCCGAATACTGGCCGACCAGGTCTTCGACAGTGACGACCCAACCGAACAGGCTCGCATAGGCCACCACCAACATGACAACGGCAGAGGAGGACGCGGCGTTCGCCAGCGCGTCATAGAGGGCCCGAACCGTCAGCGTCCGATAGGCAAAAGCCCCGACGGCGATGGCATAAACCGTCGCGACCAACGCCGCTTCTGTCGGGGTGAAGATGCCCGAATAGATACCGCCAAGGATCACCACCGGGGTCATCAGCCCCCAAAAAGATGCGCGAAAACTGCGGCCAAGGGCGCGCCAGTAACCTTCCTCCTCACCAGCCGCCGGAGATAGCTGATCCAAACTGTCCCGTCCGCGCCCTTTGATGAAAGGCAGGACGACCAACATCAGCGCCCCCATGAAAAGGCCGGGCACGATCGCGGCGATGAAAAGCGCAGAGATCGAGGTTTCGGCAATGACCCCATAGATCACAAGGCCGATCGAAGGCGGGATGACGATGGAAAAGGCCGCCCCGGTGCAGACCAGTGCCGCAGCGGCGGCGCGGGGGTAGCCATCCTCTTGCATGCCCTTGACGATCATTGGCCCAATGGCCGCGACAGAGGCAGGGCCAGAGCCGGAAACCGCCCCCCAGAACAGGCAGACCACGGTGCCAACGACCCCCATGCCGCCCGGCAGGTTGCCGATCAATATGCGGAAAAAGCGGATCATGCGCTCCGCGATGCCCAATGTTCCCATCAGCGTTCCGGCGAGGATGAAGAACGGGATCGCCAGCAGGGCGTATTTCGCGATGCCCGTGGCAATCAGGTCGCCCGCAAGGTCAAAGCCAAACCCGATGAGCCACATCGCATACATGGCCGACAGGCCAAGCGAGAAGGCCACGGGCACCCGCAGTGCAATCAGCAAAAAGAAGATGGCGATCATCTGGGTGCCGGCACCCATGCCGAAGATATCAAACACGTGGCGTCGCCTGCGGGTCTGGGCGCGGTGTGCGCCATGTTTCAACGGCATGTTGCAGGTAGCGGATGATGATCAGGGCAAAGCCGAAGGGCAGGCCGATCTGATACCACCACGCGGGCACGCCAAGGGCGTAGCTGCGGATGCCGCTGTCGATCTGGTTCATCAGGGTCGCCCAGGAAAACCAGGCCGAGGCGGCAAGAAGCGTGATCGAGAGGATCACCGAAAGGACAAAAACCGCCTGTGCCGCGCGCCGGGGCAGGGACTCTTGCACAAACGTCACGGCAAGATGCTCGCCCCGCCGGGCGGCAATGGCGGCTCCGAAGACGGTGAGCAGCAAAAACCCGTTGGTCAGGATCTCTTCAGAGGCCGCGAATGAATAATGGGTGGCATAGCGCACGACGACATTCGTGAAACCGATCAGCGTCATGCCGATGAACAGCACGGCACAGACGATTTTTTCGAATTCCTGCAGCACAAAACGCATGGCTGTGTCCCCCCGGATCGGCGCGGCCCCAGGACGAGGGCCGCGCCAGAGCTTTATTCCGCCGGGGCTGCGGCGATGGCGTCTTGAAAGCTGCCAACGATCTCGGTGCCGACTTTTTCCGCCCAGGTATCAAAGGCGGGCTGGGTCGCACTACGGAAAGCGGCAAGTTCTTCTTCGGAGGGCTCATAGACCTCCATGCCTTTTTCCTGCAGGAAAGCGACGCCTTCGGCGGTGCCTTTACGGGTGATCTCGCGCTGGTATTCCATCGCCTCGGTTGCGGCGGCGCGCATCTGCTCCTGCATATCGGCGTCCAGACCATCCCAAACCTTGCTGGACACGCCAAGGAAGATCGGATCGTAGGAATAATGCCATGTTGTCAGGTACTTCTGCACCTCAAAAACCTGCTGGGGGATGATAACCGCGCCGATCGGGTTTTCCTGCCCGTCAACAACGCCCTGTTGAAGCGCCGTCATCGTCTCGCCCCACTGCATCTGCTGGGGGTTGGCGCCGAGCGCATTCATCACGTCGATATACATCGGACCGGCGACGCGCATGTTCAGCCCCTTCATGTCATCCGGGGATTTGATCGGGCGGACATTGTTGGTGACTTCGCGAAAGCCGTTCTCGCCCCAGGCGAGGACTTCGATGCCTTTCTCGCGCAGGATGTCTTCGAGCAGTTTGGCAGGCTCGCCTTGGGTCGTCGCGTCGACCTGTGCATAGTTGCCATAGAGGTAGGGCAGCGAAAAGACGGCCATCTCAGGCACCAGCGGTGTGACGTTGATCGCCGATGTAACCACAACGTCGAGCGCGCCGCGGCCCACCATTTCAGCTTGCTTCATCTGATCGCCGCCAGAAAGCTGGGCATTCGGGAAAACCCGAACGTCATAGGCGCCATCGGTCTTTTCCGCCAGAAGCTCGCCGAATCTCTCGGCGCCTTGGTGCCAGGTGGTGGTGTCGCCGGTGTTATGTGACAGGCGCAGGGTCTCTGCATCGGCTGCGCCCGGCAGCATCGTGGTGGCAAGCATGGCGGCCAAAGTGGCCGTTGCGATCATTTTCATGGTGGTTCCTCCCTCGTTACGCCACAATGTGGAACAGAGAAAAGCGGATTGAGCAAGATATTTCTTGCATTAATACGCAGAATGCGCAGGTCTTTGGTCTATCCTGACCAACTAAATGAATGGTGGTCCATATTGTGAACGAGCAGGAAGGCGCAGCCCCGGCCAGTGGAAGTCAAGCGGTGGACCGCGCTTTGGCGCTGTTGCAGATCACGGGCCGCAGTGCGGGGCGCGGTGTGGCTTTGTCAGAGTTGATCGCGGCATCGGGGCTGGGAAAACCCACTGTGCGGCGGCTGATGCTGGCACTGATCCGGCGCGGGCTGGTAGAGCAGGACAGTGCCACGCGGCTTTATCATCTGGGCGAGGAAAGCTACATTCTGGGCACCTTGGCGACCCCGCGCCACGGTTTGCTGGAAATCGCGGCGGATGCGGCCGTGCGCCTGGCCGGGGAAAGCGGCGACACGGCCTTTGTCAATATGCGGCGTGGCTCTGCCGCCATTTGCCTGCATCGCGAGGATGGGGCCTTTCCGATCCGCACCCACGCGCTTGAAACAGGGGCGCAGCATCCGCTCGGGATCGGGGCGGGGGCGCTTGCGATGTTGAGTGCGCTGCCGGACGCAGAGGTCGAAATGGTGCTGGCCGACATTGGCGAAACAGTGGCGGCGCGTTACCCGAACTACAACATCGACCTGTTGCGCAGCGATGTGGCGGCAACACGGGCCCGGGGATTCGCGCTGAACCCCGGACGGATCGTGCCCGGCAGCTGGGGTGTCGGCGTTGTCCTGCGCCGCCCCGATGGCTCTGTCGCGGGGGCCATGTCCATCGCGGCCATCGAAAGCCGGATGCAGCCGCCCCGCGATGCAGAGCTTGCGGCCCTGCTGACGCGCGAAGCACGGGAAATTGAAATGCGGTTGGCGCGGCGGATGCCGCAAACGACCATACAGGAGGATCAAAGATGACAGACCCTTATATCGTTGGCTGGGCCCATAGCGCCTTTGGCCGCAGCGAAGCCCCCGACACCGAAGCGCTTATGGCCGAGGTGACGGGCCCGGCGATGGAGCATGCAGGGATCTCGGCGGAGGATGTCGAAGGCCTCTTTGTCGGTGTGTTCAACAACGGCTTTTCGGATCAGGATTTTCAGGGCGCGCTGGTGGGCATGGGCAATGAGGCCCTGTCGCGCGTGCCGGCCACCCGCTATGAAAACGCCTGTGCCACCGGGTCTGCCGCCTTGCATGGCGCGATGGATTTCATCGCCAGCGGCCGGGGCAAGATCGCCCTTGTGGTGGGAGCCGAGAAGATGACCGCCACGCCCGGCGTCGAGGTCGGAGACATCCTGCTGGGGGCCTCTTACCGGCGCGAGGAATCCGAGGTGCGCGGCGGCTTTGCCGGATTGTTCGGTCAGATCGCCGGGAATTATTTCCAGCGCTACGGTGACCAGTCCGACGCGCTCGCGATGATCGCCGCCAAGAACCATCACAACGGCGTGCAAAACCCCTTTGCCCATATGCAGCGGGATTTTGATGTCACCTTCTGCAACACCGTATCGGACAAGAACCCCCTTGTCGCGGGCCCCTTGCGGCGCACGGATTGTTCGCTGGTGTCCGACGGGGCGGCTGCGCTGGTGCTGGCCGCGCCCGAGGTTGCGGAGGATTTGCCGCGCGCGATCCGTTTCCGGGCCCGCAGCCATACCAACGAACCGCTGGCCCTGTCGCGCCGAGAGATCACCCGGTTTGACGGCGCGCGGCGCGCATGGGAGCAGGCCTTTGCCACCAGCGGCGTAACGCTCGATGACCTGAGCCTCGTGGAAACCCATGATTGCTTCACCGTTGCGGAACTTCTGGAATACGAGGCCATGGGCCTGACGGAACCGGGGCAGGGCAGCCGCGCCATCCGCGAAGGCTGGACAGCCAAGGACGGACGGCTGCCGGTAAACCCTTCCGGCGGGCTCAAGTCCAAGGGACACCCGATCGGGGCGACCGGCGTGTCGATGCATGTCATGGCGGCGATGCAGCTGATGGGCGACGCGGGGGGCATGCAGATCCCCGATGCGGAACTGGCCGGTGTGTTCAACATGGGCGGGGCGGCGGTGGCCTCCTACGCGTCGATCCTCGAGCGGGTGGCCTGATGCAGCCCGTTTCGACCCGCGTGATGAACCTGTCGCAGTTCCTGACGGAGGCGGCTCGACGGCATGCCGACGCCATCGGTCTCGTCTGGGGCGAGGCGACATGGACATGGGCAGAACTGGAGGCGCGCGCAACGGGTTTTGCCGCCGCCTTGCGCGACCGCTACGGCATGCAAAAGGGCGACCGCCTGCTGGTGCAATCCGCCAACTGCAACCAGATGTTCGAAGCGGCTTTTGCCTGCTGGAAGCTTGGCTGCGTCTGGGTGCCCGCCAACTTTCGCCAGACGCCGGACGAGGTCGCATGGCTCGCCGCATCCTCGGGGGCCAAGGGGATGTTGGCCGGGGCCGAGTTCACGGACCATATCGCCGCCTGCGAAGAGGTCGCCTTTACCGTGACCATCGGCGGGGCGGGGGAGGACGACTACGACACGCTTGTCGCCGCATATGCCGAAGCGACAGTCACCGCCGAGCCTGTGGAACGCGACGACCCGGCGTGGTTCTTCTTCACCTCCGGCACCACTGGAAAGCCGAAGGCCGCCGTGCTGACCCATGGCCAAATGGCCTTTGTCGTCACCAATCACCTGTGCGACCTGATGCCCGGAACCGGCCCGGAGGATGCCTCCATCGTCGTGGCGCCGCTTTCACACGGGGCGGGGATTCACCAATTGGCACAGGTCGCGCATGGGGTGAAAACCATCCTTCCCGGCGGAACGAAATTCGACCCGGCCGAGGTCTGGCGACTGATTGCGCAGTGGCGGGTCACCAATGCCTTCACCGTGCCCACCATCGTGAAAATGCTGGTCGAACACCCGTCCGTGCAGGAGCATGACCATTCCAGCCTGCGCTACGTGATCTATGCCGGCGCGCCGATGTACCGTGCCGATCAGATCCGCGCGCTCGAGGTTCTGGGGCCCGTGCTGGTGCAGTATTTCGGGCTGGGCGAAGTGACGGGCAATATCACCGTTCTGCCGCCGGCGCATCACTCTGCCGATGATGCAGCGATGCGAATCGGCACCTGCGGTATCGCGCGCACTGGCATGCAGGTTCAGGTGCAGGACGCCAAGGGCAACGAGGTGGCCCCGGGGGAAACCGGCGAGGTCGCGGTCATCGGCCCGGCTGTCTTTGCGGGCTACCACGACAACCCCGAGGCCAACGCCAAAGCCTTTCGCGACGGCTGGTTCCTGACAGGCGATCTTGGCCATATGGACGCGGAAGGGTTCCTGTACCTGACCGACCGGGCGTCGGACATGTATATCTCCGGCGGCTCCAACATCTACCCGCGCGAGATCGAAGAGAAGATCCTGCAACACCCGGCGATCAGCGAATGCGCGGTGCTGGGGGTGCCTGACCCGACATGGGGCGAGGTCGGCCTTGCCGTTTGCGTGGCACGCGACGCTGCGCCCGACGCCGCCGCCTTGCTGGCCTGGCTGGAGGCGAAGGTGCCGCGCTACAAAATGCCGAAAACGGTCGTGTTCTGGGATGAGATGCCCAAGTCGGGCTATGGCAAGATCACCAAGAAACTGATCCGGGGCGAGCTTGTCGCGCGCGGAGAGATTGCCAATGCCTGAAGCGCGGAAGGTGCAGCACCCCGGCCCGGTCGCGGCGGAACGCATACAGGCGATGCCATGCAAGGCGTCGCATCATCGCGTGACGTTGACGGCGGGGTCAACGCTCTTGCAGGCGATGACAGATGCGGCCGGCGGGGCGGGCGCCTGGTTCGACCTGACGGACCTACCGGCTGAAACGCTCACATACGTGCATCCTGCCCCTGCGTCGGATGACGCTCATGTGGCGTGGTACAGTGCCGAGGTGGTTTTGAAGGACGCGGTCATCCTGCAGGCCGGCGCACATCTTGGACGCCGGGAGGGAGCGGCATTTGCCCATGTCCACGGCCTTTGGGCCGCGTCCGGCGGCACCCGCCACGCAGGTCATCTTTTGGCCGAGGCCACGGTACTGGCCGCCGATTGCGAGGTCGATCTATGGGTGCTGGACGGGGCCGTGATGGAACGTGCGCCGGATGCTGAAACCGGGTTTGCCCTGTTTCGTCCGATTGCGACGGGGCCCGTCGACCGCCCGAACGCGGTGCTCGCCACCATACGGCCCAACGAGATACTGGAAGACGGCCTTGCGATGTGCGCCTCGGCGACCGACCTGCCGCGACCGGCAATCAAGGGGCTGGGCAGCCTGATCGGCACCCGCCTGACGGCTCAGGCCGGGCTGGATGATATCGCCACAGAGGTTTTGCTGACCGGCGAACGCGGCGAGGATGTCGTCGCTGTAGGCTTCGAAGGTCGCGCAATTACAGGACGTCTGACCCCAGGCTCGAACCGGGTTTGCGTCACTTTCGAGGCACTTATGATTTCGCAGCCAGCAGACGAACCCTGACCGCAGTCCATGAAAACAGCGCGCGACCACGGCACCGGACATGGCAGCCTTCGCCGTGCGCAACCCGCGCCACGTTGAATCGCGCCCACGGTGATGACTCCGTGATGAGTCCTTCCAAATGGTAATAGTCGCTTGAAGCGACCTGTTACCCATATCTCTTATCTTAATGAGATATTTTGGCTCCGGCGGTAGGGGCGGGGATGGTGTTTCGCCGTGTTTCATGGAGTTGCAAAATTCACTTTAAATCAAAGGGTTTATAAAATATCTTGTTTCGACTAGTTGCGCAGTGTTTCACCTAATGCCATTTTTTTTGACACCTAGGAAGGTACGTAAGATTGGCTCCCACCACTGGAATCGAACCCTATGCCGAAGATCGCCGATGAGCTTAGCGCCCTCGAAATCAAGAAACTGAAGCACCCCGGCGGGCGCTGGAACGTAGTCATCAATGTGGGGGGTGTTACCGGTTTACAGATGCAGATCACCCCGGCGGGCGCAAAGTCGTGGCTACTTCGCGTGACTGTCGGGGGCAAGCGGCGGAAGATCGGCCTAGGTAGCTATCCAACGGTTCCCCTTGCGGCAGCCCGTGAGCGCGCCCGCGAGGCGCTGGATATGATCGAACGCGGAGTTGATCCGGTCGAGCAGCGTAGGGCTGCACGGGCCGCTCTCGCGGCCCAGCAGGCCCGCTCACTGACATTTGCCGAGGCCATGGAAAAGTTTGCTCCGAAGAAGATGGCCGAGTTCAGGAGCGAAAAGCAGCGACGCCTGTGGCGAAACTCGCTCGAACTCCATGCCCTTCCGGTCCTAGGTAATATCCCGGTAGACCAGATCACGCGGGCCGACGTTCTCCGTGTGCTCGAACCGATTTGGACGGACAAGACCGAAACCGCCACTAAACTGCGTGGGCGGATCGAGGGGGTGATGACATGGGCGGAGGTGGCCGGGCATTGCGAGGGTCCGAACCCTGCGCGCTGGCAGGCGAACCTCGACCAATTCCTGCCCCAGCCCTCCAAAATCCGCACAGAGCAACACTATCCCGCGCTCGCGCTTGCAGATGCGCCTCGATGGTGGGAAGACCTGCGAGCGCGTGAAGGTATGGCCACGCGGGCGCTTGAGTTCGTCGCCCTAACCGCTGCCCGGTCGGGTGAGGTGCGCGGCGCGACTTGGAGCGAAATCGACCTCGATGCGGGGCTTTGGACCGTCCCGAGCGGGCGCATGAAGATGAACCGTCCGCACCGGGTTCCACTAAGCGCCGAGGCGGTCGCGCTTCTGCGCGACCTCCCGCGTATGGAGGATAGCGACCTTGTGTTCTGGGCCGCGCGCGGTGGCATGCTCAGCGACATGAGCCTCAGCGCCACGATGAAGCGAATGCAGGCCGCCGAAGAAAAGGCGGGTCGCGCCGGATATCTCGACACACTGTCAGGCCGCCCCGCGACCGTGCACGGGTTGCGCAGCACCTTTCGCCAATGGTCCGCCGAGCGCGGCTTTGATCGCGACATGGCCGAGATGCAACTCGCGCACGCGGTCGGATCGGACGTGGAGCGCGCCTATCAGCGGTCGGATATGTTGGAGCGCCGCCGGGCCATGATGGCGTCGTGGGCGGGCTTCCTCGCCGGTGAGGAGGCCGGCGAAGTGGTGCCGCTCCGAGCCTCAAAATGAGCGGCAAGCGGCCTGACCCGCCCGCCACTGGCGCGTGGACGCGCGCCATTGCGGATATTAACTCGGAAGTTGAGGCTCAAGCGGGGGAGGCTGGTGTAGAAGTTGTTGGCGGCGGCACCATGCCTCATGCTGGGAGGCGCCGCCCGGACCTGTGGGAGACATTGTGGGACGTGCTGGACACGCTTTACGGCAAAGCCGCCGAACGTCTTGGCGCGGCATTGCGTGACCCGCTGGCGAGCGAGGCTTTGGTAGGGGTCTTGGAGACATGGGAGGCGACGGACGGGACGCTGGCCGCCGCACGGGAGCGTCACGGTATCAAGCACGGCGGCGCGGTGGCTGTGAGGCTCCGCGAGACCCGCGCCGCCGTGCCCAACGAAAGCGCCAACGCCGATCTGGTGGCGCGCGTCGTTTTCGACGCGATAGAAATCGAGGGCCGCTTTGGAATAGACGAAGCGAACGAACTGAAGCGCGCCGCCCGCGCCTATGCCGACGCGGCCCGCCGCCTGCGCGATGCGCTGGCGCGGGCCGAGGATGCCGCACCAAAGCCGAAAGCCCGCCAGCCCGATCGCGGCAAGGCCGCCCGCCAGCGCCTTGCCGCCGATCTGTGCAGGGCGCTAGGCGGGGAAACCGACGAAGCCTTCTGGGAAGTGTTCGCGGCCGTTTGGCGGGCGCTCGACAAGGACAATGCCGACAACCCCGACCCGCCAAACATGCAGGACATTCGCGCGCATTTGAAAAAAATGCGCATGAAAGGCAATCTGTAAGCATCTGCAAAAAAATTAAAAAAAGGTAAGTCGGGCAAAACCGCCCGACTTACCTTTTTCACGTCTTCGGCTTCCGTCCCGTACGTTGCGTCTTGCAACGAAACGAAACGGAAAGAGAGGACCCCCAATGCCAGTGTACGTAAGAGGGAAGCAGGTCGAGGCGAGATACAACATTTCTCGCACGACCAGATGGCGTTGGATCAAGTCGGGGCGGTTGCCCAAGCCCGAACAGATCGGCCCGGGCATTGCGGCGACCCGCGAGGACCTTCTCGACGAGGCTGACGAAAAGTGGGCCGCGCGCGTCGCGAAAGGCAAGGCCGAGGGCGCGGGGCATGATTGACCTGACGAAAAACCGTCGCGAGGTCATCCGCGTCCGTCAGCGCGAATTCAATGGTCAAAGAATTGTCGACGTGAGGCTTTTTTTCCCGGGGGCAGACGGCGAAATGTGCCCTTCTCGCAAAGGCTTGAGCGTTCCGCTTGACCGCGCCACCGACCTCGCCGACGCCATCCGCGCGGTCACCGCGCAGGAGAACGTGGATGACGATTAACGCGACCCCACGCGGCCCCGAGCCGAAGTTGGCCCACCCGAGTTTCGTGTCAGCGGCCGCGCTCGCCGAGCGCGAGCCGCAGCCGCGGGAATGGGTGGTTCATGATCTTGTGCCGCTGAAGCAGGTAACGCTGCTGTACGGCGACGGTGGCGTCGGAAAAAGTCTTCTGGCCTTGCAACTGGCGATGGCGGCCGTGTCCGGCCGATCTTGGTTGGGCCGCTCAGTTCGGCCCGGTCCGGTGCTCTACTGGACGGCCGAGGACGATGAGGAGGAACTCCACCGGCGGCTCTTTGAGGCCGGACGCGTAGATGATGTAGACTTACGCGCTCTCGGAAACTTGGGACTTCGAAGTCTTACTGATGCAGATGCAGAAATTGCTCGTGCGGATGGCCCCGAGGTCAAACCGACTGACCTCTACAATGAACTCGTCGAGGCCGTGAACTGGCTCAAGCCCGGGCTCGTCATCCTAGACACGCTCGCCGAGATGTTCGCCGTCGATGAAATCAATCGCGGCCTTGCCGTCCGGTCGATTAAGCTCCTACGCAAAATCGCGATCCGTTCCGATTGCGCATTCTTGGTTCTTGCGCATCCGAGCGTGACGGGCATGGCCTCGGGCCGGGGCGCAAGCGGCTCGACGGGTTGGTCGAACGCGGTGAGGAGCCGGTTGTATATGTCTCGGGTCACGCAGAAGGACGGCGCAGAACCCGATGCGGATGCGCGCGTCCTGCGGACGATGAAATCGAACTACGGGCCGACTGGCGCCGCTCTGCCACTCCGCTTCGATGGTGGGGCATTCGTGCCAGTGGTCGAGGATCGAACCTGTCTGGCTGCTGAGGCGGCGCGGGCTGACGCCGTCTTCCTCAAGCTGCTACGCGAATACGAAGCGGAGGGCCGCAAGGTTCGTGAAACAACCGGTATTGGCTACGCGCCCACGGAGTTCGCGAATTCTGGGCGCGCCGATGGTTTGACCCGTGAAGCATTTCACGGCGCCATGCAGCGGTTATTCCAACGTGGCGTCATTCGTGTTGAGGAATACGGCCCGCCGTCGAAGCGGCGGCGCCAGATTGTCGAGGTTCCGCGATGAAGGTCTCGATTTCCACCGGCTTCCACCGCCCCTACCACCGCCCTTCCAACGGGGGTTCCAGCGCCCCTACCACCGCCCTTCCACCGCCCTTCCAGCGGGGTACCCCCCCACCCCCCTACTACCCCCCGGCGGTGGAACCGCGCCTTCGGGGCGCGGTCCTCCGCCTGACGGACGGTTGGAACCGGGGGCGCGCCCTCAGGCGCGCGCCCCTCTCACGTCGCTCAGCATCCCACGGAGACAACCCATGACAATCGACATAACTATCTTCCCACTTATCCGAAGCGCCTTTGCCACTCAGAACGAAATCACAGAGATCGTCGAAGCCGTGGCCGCCGGCCGCCGCGACGTCGCGCTAGACCTCTGGCACAACCTCGCTGACCGAGCCGAGTATCGGCTTGCGGCGGCGGGCGTTCCTGAGGACGCCCGCCTCGCGGCCCGGCAGCGCTTCGCTGACGATGTTGATGCGGAAGTTGAAGCCCGGCTGCGTCCGAGGGTGGCCCGGTAATGCCGAACCGCGACGATATCCACGCCGACGCGCCCTCATGGGCGCGCGAGCTTGGCGAGACGGCCGAGGGCGCGCCGGTGGGCGATCTTCTGGCGCTTGCAGAAGTTGGGCTCGTCAGTCGCGACCCAAGGGCCCGTAATACCGCCGCGCGAATGCTGGTGTGGATTAGGAACGCCGATCGGAGTTCCACGCTTGGCAAGGCGCTTGAGCTTGAACGATCCGGCTGGAAAAACGCACAACGGATGTTGCGCACTGCCGAAAGGAATGCGGCTCTGCGTCGCGTCGCAGAAGAATGCCGGCCCGGGGCGTCGACCTCGGCGCAGGCCCGAGACCTTGCCGTGAAGTGGCGCCGCTGGGCGGCCGATGCCGCCCATCGGCCCGCGCCGCCTTTCGAGGGCGAACCGGCGGCGACTTTTCGGCGGCTCGCTGAGGCGGGGCACGACCCCATCGGTCAGCGGCAACTGCAAGAAATCTTGTCTCGTGAATTGGCAATATCCCCCCCGGTGGAGACCGCCACTGGCGCTCGCTACCTTGAAGACAAGAAGGATGGCAAGCGATGACGAAATTGAAGCTTGAGGTTCCGATAAGCCATGGCGGCCGCACGATCCGCGCCGTGCGGATACGCCGTATCCCCAACCGGTACATCCCAAAACTTTGCCGCGCCGCTGAGGGGGATGCTTTTGGTTTCGCCGAGGTGGCCGTGGCGCTGATGACCAGACTGCCGGAGGAAGTTGTAGGCGAGTTTGACGCCGCCGATTTCAAGCGGCTCGCCCTGATGCTCGACCGCGCCATCCCGAAAAAATTGACCACGAGGTAGACCTATGGCCACGCAAACCAGCCGCCTGATTGTCGAGCTTCTGGATCGGGTATCCGGCCCGGCGCGCTCAGTCGCCAACTCGATCCGCAAGATCGGCCGGGTCAGCCGGGAGAACCGCCGGCTGACTTTCGGCGAGCGTCTGGACGGCGCCATGACCCGCGTGGACGCCAGCCTTGCGCGCGCCCGCGGCGGGCTGTTCGACGCGGCGGCGGCGGCCTACACCATGAAAACCGCCATCGGCGCCCCGATTAGCGCGGCGATGGATTTTGAAAGCGCGATGGCTGACGTGCGCAAGGTGGTCGATGAGTTCAGCGAGGGCGACGGGGCCGAAAAGCGGTTCGGCGCCTTCAAGAAAGAAATCGTTGATCTAAGCAAGGAAATACCCATCTCGGCCGAGGGTCTCGCGGCCATCGCGGCGGCGGCGGGCGAGGCCGGGATTGCGGCCGACGACCTGACCAAGTTCACCCGGCAGGCCGGTATTGCCTCGACCGCCTTTGGCATGGACGCGGAGCATGTGGCCGGTGTCATGTTCAAGCTTAAGAACGTCTTCGGCATGAGCGTGGACGACTTGTCCGCCTTTAATGACACCGTGAACCATATCTCGAATACGTTGTCGGCAAAGGCCCCCGAGGTTCTGGATTTCACGAACCGCGCGGCCGGTGCGGCGGAGATGCTGGGGCTCACCGCCGATCAGGTCGCCGGCTTCGGTGGCGCGCTGATCGACGCAGGCGTGAAGTCCGAGACAGCGGCCCGCGGCGTCAATGCGCTGGCGACCCGCCTGCGCACCGGGGCCAAGGGCGTTGACGAGACCATGCGCAAGATCGGCATGACGCGGGATGAATTCCTTGCGATGGTCGATGAGGACGGCGATGCCGCCATGCTTGAGATGTTCTCCCGGCTGTCAGACCTGCCGCTGAACGATCAGGCCAAGGCCCTTAAGGCGCTGGTCGGGCAGGATTTTAGCGATGATTTCTTGAAAATCCTCGCCAACCCAGAAAACCTGAAAAAAGCCTTCGACCTATCGAATGACGCGGACAAGGCCGGATCGGCGTTTCGGGAATTTCAGGTGCGCATTCAGACGCTTGAGGCGCAGCTTAAGTTATTCAAAAATCGCCTCGATGCCGCTTTGCGCCCCATCGGCAACGCCCTCATTCCGGGGCTGAAAAAGTTGATGAAGGCGATGCAGCCGGTCATCGACGGCGTGTCCCGCTTCGCCAAGGCGCATCCCGAGCTGGTGAAGAATATCGTGGCCGCCACGGGCGCCGTCCTATCGTTCAAGATCGCCCTCGCCGGCCTTCGCTACCTTGGGCTCTTTGGCCTATCCAGCATGTTGCACGGCGTGGCCGGGGGCTACCGGGCCATCGCCGCGACCGCCGGCCCCTTGGGCCGGGCGGTCGGGCAGAGCGTAGGATTACAGCGCAGCCTTGCCGCTATGGCGGGCACCCGGCTTGGCGTTCTCGGGACGATCAGGGCGGGCCTCTCCGGCATTGCGGGCGTAACCGGCCTGACTGCGGTAGCACGGGGCATCCGGGCTGTGACTGGCGGGCTTGCGCGGGGCCTCAAGAAGATCGCGGATATCACCGGCCTGACGGCTGTTGCGCGCGGCGTGCGCGCCGTGGCGCGCGCCACGGGGCTTGTTCACGTGCCCAAGGGCATCGGGTTGCTCGCCAAGGGCCTCGGCAAGATCGCCGGTGTTGCGGCCCGGCTGACCGGCCTCAAGTTGATGGCCAGCGGCATCACCGCCATCGTGGCCGCCATCGGCGCGATCAGCGCGCCGGTCTGGGTGCCCATCGCCGCCGCCATCGCGGCGGTCGGCGCGGCATGGGTGTTCTGGGACAGGATCACGGCCATCGTCTCGGGCGTGGCCTCTGCCATCGGCGAGCAGCTTGGCCCGGTTATGGACGGGATCAAGGAAAAACTCGACTTCTTGGAGCCCATCGTGCGCCCGGTTGGCGAGGCGTTTGCCTTCCTTGGCGAAAAGATCAGCGCGGCGTGGCAGGCGATTAAGGATTTCTTTTCCGGCGATATGTTCCGCGAGAAGCTGGGCGACGAGGAATTCGCCAGCATCGAGGCGCGCGCCAAGGCGGTCGCGACCGCGATCATCACGTCGATCAAGCAGGCGTTTCGGGATTTCTTCGAGTGGGTGCGGAGCATCCCGGACAAGATCATCAACGCCATCGGCGAGATCGACCTTTCCGATGCGATCAAGTGGCCAGAAATCCCGCCGGAAATCAAAGCGCTCTGGAAGCGCCTGTTCGGCGAGGACAAGCCCGAGCCGATCAAGGTGACGCGCGAGGACTTGGCTGCGGACGCGGCGGCGGCGGGCCAGACCGAGCAGCAGCGCGCGGAGGCGGTCATTGCGGATGCGGGCAACCTGCCCACCGCCGGCGAGCTTGCGGATATGGGCGCGGAAGCCGAGGGCCTGCGCGACAAGATCGCGGCCATCAACCGGGAAATCCGCAACACTCCGCGCGGCCGGGGCGGGGATCGGAAGATTGCCCAGCTTGAGGCCGATCTTGGACCGCTGAAAGCGCGGCTGGCGGAAGTCGAGAGCGATATCGCCGAGGCCACCCGCCGGACGGGCGAGCTACAGGTGGCCCTTGAGATCGTCGGCAGCGCGGACGTGACGCCCAACATCAATGACAGCGCCATTCGGCAAGCCCGCCGGCAAGCGGAGGCCCTAGAGCGCTCGCTCAACCGGATCAATGGCGCCAGCCCGGCCCCCGGGGCGGCGGGCGCGGACGTTGACGGGCAGAAGGCCCGGGGCGGACCGATCACGCGGGGCGCGACGTACCTGACGGGCGAGCGCGGGCCGGAGATTGTCGCGGCAACGCGGAGCGCCTACGTGGCCACCGCGCAGGCGACCAAGAGGCTCGCCGGGCTTGCCCGGGCGCCGGGACTTGGCGCGCGCCTTGCGCCCATCACGGGCGCAGCGGAGCGGGCGACGGCGGGGCTTGAGCGGGTCGCCGGGGCGATGGCCCCCAAGGCGGCCCCGGCGGCGTCCAGCGGGCCGGATCAAGCGGGGGCGGTCCAGCGCCTTGCGCGGGCAATGCAAGCCCCGGCGGCGGCTGATGCCGATGGCGGGCGGAAAGCGCCCGCCCCGGCGGCACCCCAGCCCAATCAAGTCACGCTTGCCCCGGTGTTCAACTTCACCGGCGTCAGCGGGCCGGACGCGGGGCAAATCCAATCGCAGGTCCGAACGGCCTTGCAGGAGGAGGTCCGCGAATTGTTCCGGGGCGTCATGGGCGATACGGGAATAAGGATCACGTAAATGCAGAACTTTTTCGAGCGAGCAAAAGCGAACGCAGCCGCCGCCCGCGCGAAGGGCGGCGGCGCACATCATCAACAACTTGGAGGTCAAATGACTACAACACCGACAACGAAAGAAACGGCTTTCCAGCAGGGCGCCGCCGACGAGCGCGCCCGCATCGGCGCCATTCTGACCTGCGAGGCGGCGGAGGGCCGCGAGGCGCAGGCCCGCAGCCTCGCGCTGGAAACCGACCTGTCGCCGGAGGCGGCCGCGAAGGTCTTGGAGGCCAGCCCCAAGGCATCAGCCGTCCTCAGCATCGAGGAGCGGGCGCAGGGTGAGGCCGAGATCGGCGGCGATGGCCCGATGGCCCCGGAAACGGCGGCGGATAGGGCTTGGGGTAAGGCCGCCAAGGCGGTGCGGGCTGGCGATCTTCAACCCGATTGAGACCGCCAAGCTGACCGACGATCTTCAAAGAAGAAAAAGGAGCCAATCATGCAATACGACAGCCAAGGCCGCCTCGGGCATTTGGCCGCTATCAAGCGGGCCAAGTTGGCCGCTGCCCGCGAGGCCGACGATTACGCGCAGGAGTTGCGCGACCGCCTTCGGCGCGAGGAACAGCGCCGGGCCCAGCTTGCGGACGAAGCCGTATTTCGCCCTGCCGATGTGGCCAAGCAGATTGCGGCCGTGGATGAGAAGATCGCCGCCATCCGCACCGAGAAAGCCAATCATGAAAAGGAACGAGAACGCCTTGCCGCCGAGCTTCAGGCCGCCGGCGGCGCCTATGGCGCCGCCCTTCGCTTTGCAAAGGAGAAGGGCCTTCCCGTTCCCTATGACGCCGACGAGGGGTCGCACCAGCAAAACAGCGAGGTGGCATGATGCTCAAGAGCTTGAAAACTACGCGCGGGAAGGCGGCCAAGGCCACGGCCGAGGCAGAGGCCGCACTCGAAGAAATCCGCCAGCTGCGCCTCCGTCTCCTTGACCAGCGCGATGATCTCGCATCGCGCCCTTTGCCGCTGGAACACGCGGTCGAGGCCATGGAAGCGGCGCTGGAACGGCAGGCCGAACAGGCGGTGGCCGACATTAACATGTCGGGCCTCATGCGGCCGGGAGGGCGGGAGCCTTCGTTGAACTTGGACGCGCATGATCGCGCCTCACTCGCCTTTGCGGCGGCACGTAAGGATATCGCTGCGCTACTACGTGAGCGGCTAGAAGCCCGATACGAAAGCGGCCCTGAGCCGCTATCGCGCGAGCAGAAAGCACAGAAGCTCGCCGCGCTCGATGACGAAATCCTCAGCGCCGAGCTTGCTGAGGAAGCCTGCATCAGGGAGCTTGAAGTCGCAGGCATCGCCTTCATGCGCCGCGCGGACGCCGACCCGCGGGCCCTTCTGGCGGCGGACGCCGAGATGGCAGCATAGCCAAGGTTTCCGGGTTCGGGTTGGCCTCCTCCGGCCAGTCGAGCCCGAACCCGGCGGCGGCAGCGGGAGGTGATTGAGCCCGCTGCCGTCACTATGAAAGGAGAAGCACATCATGGGTTTCGAAAGCAAAATCTTGTCCGTTAAGGAAGCGGCTGAACTCGCCGGACGGTCCGACACATTCATCCGCAGCCTGGTGAAAAGCGGCTACATCAAGCAGACCGAGCGCGGGAAGTATCGCGCCGACGCGGTGGTCAGCGGCATGATCGACTACTATGAAACCAAGGCGCAGGAAAACAGCAAGGACAACGCAGCCACCGCCGCCAGCGACGCCCGGACGCGGGAAATCGAGGCGCGCATCGCGGAGCGTGCGAGCCACCTTATCTCGACCGAAGACGCGCTGTCCGCAATGGCGGAGATCACGCAAATGTTCAGGGCCGAATTCGACGGCTTCACCGAAAGCGTCACGCGCGACCCGGCGATGCGCCAGACCCTGCAAAATGAGGTCGATGGCATTTTCGCTCGACTGGCCGATAAGGCCGAAGACGCGGAAAGAGCCCTGAGAACGGGCCGGCTCGACGAGCACGGCTTCTGACAGGACACCACGTCCGCGGGCAGCGCGCCCCTTGTCGCGCCAGCCTGCCAGTCGCGCTCAGCCTGTCCCGATGTGCGCGACATAGGCCCCCGGAAGGAGAACCGGGGGCCTTTTTGCGTTTCTGGGCTTGATTGCCGGGCTGATCCGGCTGCGGGCCGTCCAGTCCCTCGGCTGGGACGAGGTTCCGGCCACCATTGTCGATCTGGGCGAGCAGGAGCGCATCATCGCGGAGTGCGATGAAAACCTGTGCGGGACCAAACTGACCGCCGCCGAGCAGGCGACCTTCACGGCAAAACGGAAGGCGGCGTATCTCGCGCTGCATCCTGAGACGGCGGCGGGGGTGTCGGGTGGAAAGGCCCGGCAAGGATCAGCAAACGCAAAGTCTGCGTTTGCTGACGACCAAGCCGATAAGACCGGCGTTTCCAAGCGCACCGTGCAGGCCAATGCCTCCCGCGGCGAGAAGATCACGCCCGCCGCGCTGGGGCTGGTGCGGGGCACGGCGCTGGATACCGGGGCCTTTCTGGACCGGCTGAAACGGGCTGCTTGGCAGGGCCGGGCATAACTCCTGCAAGATAACGAAGCCCGAGATGGCCACCGCATTATCAAGAAAAACCAGAATATAATTCCCGAAATCGGGAAATTATTCTTCGCGGTGTTGGCCCGGAAAGCTGGTATTTTGCTCATGCAGAGCTTCAGAAAAATCCGATAAATATCTGATAATAAATAAAATAGGGACCGTGAGGGGGTGGTAAGGAGGCCTGCGCCGCGCCAGCCCAGAATTTGCCCGTTTTTCAAGATTTTCAAAACAGTGTTCTGTTCTGCAATTCGGATCGCCCGCAAATCGTCGTGGTGCTCATCATCGGAAGGGATCACCCGCCGGATGGCCTTGTTTTTCAGGACTTCGAGGGGCACGCCCTCTGGTGGAGAGCATTGCCCGCGCCCGGCGATTGGGCCGGCGGAATTGAACTCAGGGTATGGTCGGAATGTACGGGATCATCTTGTCGGACGCGGCCCACCGGGCGCCGCCCGCGTGGGCTCCTCGCCCCGCTCAGCCATGTCATTCACGGTGCGCTCGATCACGCCGGGGTCGGCGGCCTCCGCGTCCCGCATGTGCCGGGCTTCGTGGATGTCCTTACCAGACAAGCCGAGGTCAGAGGCGCCCACCTTTTCCTCTTTGGAAAAGGTGCGCTCTCCATTGGCGCGAACCTCGCCCCGCTCCTGCGCGGCGTCATACTCCTCCGCCAGCCTCATTTCGGCGCGGGCGCGGATAGACAGGGCGTGCGCCTGCGCGCGGTGGACCTCGGAGATAACCGTGTCATGGGCGCTCTTGGCCCGTGCCATCCGGGGCAGACCTTCACAGCGGGCGCGAGAAGCCCGCTCAGGGGCTTCTCGCCCATTCCGCCCATGGCCAGCCGAAAGCGCTCAGCGCCCGCCAGTGGCCCGCTCTGGCCTCGCGCTGACATTTGGGAGCCCCGTGCGCGACTGAGGCGCCGCGTCTATTAGGCAATGCCGAATTATTCTACTGAGGAGAACTGGGTTGGATGGCGCTGTTGGAGAAATGACGCAACAGACGTCAAGAAAGTATCTGCTAGCTCATGAATGGACACCGCTTTTCTGCCGTGAGATTTGAAGTTGGTTTCAATCTCCACTGCACAAGGGAATTGATACCCAAGTTCTTTTTCGTGCAGGATATCCGGGCGATGAGCCTCCCCCCAAACAGCAGTATAGTCATTTGCATGAATAACCTTGTTCAGCGCCCAAAAGAAGTCCGTTTCTAATTCGCTTGCGTCATCTTTCTTGGGGCGAAGGCGTTCATTAGGTATTTGAAAATCCCCGTTTTTAATGTTTTCTAATTCGCATAACCTTCGTGCGTGAATGGCGAACGAAGTTAGCGTCGTGTACAATTCTTCATTGATCAAGAATTTCCATGCTTCCGGAAATGGTGTGCGGCTTAAGGCATACAGATGAAGTGCGGCAGAAATTGCCTGTTCATAGTGTATCTGAGCTTCGCGTTTCATAAGTCGATCACCAACCTTGCCGGCTACTTCCTCAACCTCACACCGGGCCCTCCACCATTCTCAGCGATGAACTCGACCCCAGCGTCTTCGAGGGCGGCCCGGATGGCAGCGATAGTTGCGGCGGCAACCGCGTCTGCGTCCGTTTCTGCCCGCCGGATCGTTTTGGTGGTCCTGCCTGTCATGTCGGCAATGTCAGCCTGAGAGATGCCGAGCAAGGCGCGGGCGGCTCTGAGTTGTTCTGGTGTTGTCATTTTTCGTTTGTCCGCTTTCAGACATGGTGCTATGTCTTTTATGGGACATTACCAGAAAAGGAGATACCCGCAATGCCCGACATTCATGAAAACGCCCAGAGCGGCGAAACGACAATTGTGCGACTGTTCCGGCTTACCCATGTACTCAGACAGGCGGCGGAGGACCACGAAGAGACGTGGGAGGACATAGACGCCGAGCTTTACAAGCTCTTTTATCGGCAAGTTTATCGCATCGAGAACGAGATATTGCGCTTGCCCGCGACCACCGCGGCGGACATGGCCGCCAAGTTCCTCGTCTTGCACGGTATCAACGGGGGCTATTACATCGAAGATGGTAGCCATTTTTTCTTCGCTGAGGCGCGGGCCCTGACAGGCGTGGAACCAATCGACGTCGCGAGCCAACGGCAAACCGGCATAGCGGCTTAACACCCCGCCAGATCGAACGAAGGCGCCCGCTTTGCCGGGCGCCTTTCGTTTTGGGGAACGGCTTGGGTGAGGACAGTGCCGCTGCCGAGTGTTGGGCGGGCAGCCGTAGTATTGGCTCCTCAGAAAGTCTGATCTGTTCAGCGTTCGAGAGTGAACCTACCGCCGCGTTTCATCGTGATATCGAACCATTCAAGGAAATCGCGGCCAAAGAGCACGTGACTAGAAGCGCCGGCCACCACGGCTACTTCGTGTCCTTCAATTTCAACCTTGTCTCCCCAATCGAGATCAAACCCTAGGTTGACGATTGCAGCCTGACCAACTGAAGCGCCGGTGATGCCGCTCACCGTCAACGAGCGTCCAGTGCAGGGCACACCGATGCTGTCGAGCAATTGTTTGCTTACTGTCGTGTGATCGTTCCCTGTGTCGAACAGGCCTTCCGTCTGAACACCCTTTAGCGTTGCCGGGCTGAAGACCCATACGTTAACTCGAATTGGGTCTTTTGAGTGCGCGCGTTTGAGCGTGAGCTTTGGCATAATTCCTCGCGGAGTTGATGCGCTTTAGTGGCAAATTGCTTTTGCCTGTTCAAGCTACGCCTGAGCGTCCGGAAATCAGGATTTCTGCAAGCTCGGGAGCAAGGTTCGCACCGTATGAGGCCGGGTTAAGCCCGGCCTCTCATATTGGGGCAACGATTCTCGATCCGGCGCTAGGAATAGGCGTGTTTTCGGGAAGGCACGTTTGTCGGCACGTAGATAATTGGGACTGCGCTTAACTACATGTTTTTATTGACAAAAAGAGGATATTTGGCTCCGGCGGTAGGGATCGAACCTACGACCAATTGATTAACAGTCAACTGCTCTACCGCTGAGCTACGCCGGAACACGAGGCGCGATATAGCAACAGGCTCAGGTGGCGTCCAGTAGGTTTGTGACAAAAATTTCTCCGGACGGGGCAGGGGAGGTCAGACAAGCCGGAAGGTGGCATGCTGGGACAGCTGCCCAACCGGTTCGACGCGGTTTTTTCCATAAAGGTCAATGAGGTGCGCCAGAACGTTGCGTTCGGCGGCGGGCCACATCTGCGGCGCAACATCGGTATAGATCGCGGCCGTCAGCGTCGCGCTGTCCGCAGCACCCGATTCCAGCGCCTTGAGGATCGACGCCTCGCGCCCCTCGCGGTGGGCGATAAGCCAGTCGAGCCGCGCCATCGGTGCCGTGATCGGCGCGCCGTGGCCCGAGTGGAACACCGCCGCCCCGCGCGCCCGCAGCCGCCGACAGGAGGCCATGAAATCGGTCAGATCCCCATCGGGGGGCGAGACCAGCGAACTGGCCCAGCCCATCACCAGATCGCCGGTAAAGACCGTTTCGCCCATGGCAAGGCACAGGTGGTTGCCCAGATGCCCCGGCGTCCAGAGCGCGGTGAGCGCCCAGTCCTCGCCCGTGACCGTCTCGCCATCGGCCAGCGTCACGTCCGGTGCGAAGCCCGGATCGATGCCCTCTCCGGCCTCTTCCAGCCCATGTGCCGCCATCTTCCGCATCACATCGCTGCGCCCCGTGCCCGAGGGCCCGAACCCCAGCACCTGCGCGCCCGTCTCCCGCGCCAGCCGCGCGGCCAGCGGGGAATGGTCCACGTGGGAATGGGTCACGACCACATGGGTCACCTGTTGCCCCGGCCCCAGCGCGCCCAGGATGGCGGCCAGATGCGCCTCGTTCTCCGGGCCGGGGTCGATCACCGCCACCTGCCGGGCCCCAAGAAGATAGGTGTTCGTCCCCAGATAGGTCATCGGCGACGGGTTCGGCGCCAGCACCCGCCGCACCCCGCCGCCCAGATCCTCGGCCACGCCCGTTTCGGGGTTGAAATCGCGCTCGTTCATGGCCCTTTCTTACGCACATTTCCTTGGCTAGGTTCAAGCATGACCTTTCGCTGGCTGAAACTCTACATGCCCCGCAGCCTCTATGGCCGCGCCATCCTGATCCTGCTCCTGCCGGTGATCTCGGTGATGCTGGTGGTGTCGGTGATCTTCATCCAGCGCCATTTCGAGGGCGTCACCACCCAGATGACCAACTCGGTCAGCCGCGAGGTGCGGCTGATGCTCGACAGCGGCATGACGGCCGAGGAAGTGTCCGACTCGACGCTCGCCCGCACGCTGCTGATCCGGGTCGATCCGGTGCCCGCCAGCGTGGTGCCGGAAGAGAGCTACCGCCGCTGGTACGATTTCACCGGCGCCACCGTGATCCGCGAGTTCAAGGCCCGGCTGCCCGACCTGCTGGCGGTCGACCTGCCCGATGACAAGCGGGTCTCGCTCTATTTCGAAAGTGATGACGGCCCGATCCGGATGAGTTTTGACCGCCGCCGCGTCTCGGCCTCGAACCCGCATCAGCTTCTGGTCAACATGGTGGGGTTCGCCGCGATCATGACGGTGATCGCCTATTTCTACCTGCGCAACCAGTTGCGGCCCATCACCCGGCTCGCCCGCGCGGCCGAGGCGTTCGGGCGCGGCCGCCACCTCGATTACCGCCCCGCCGGCGCGGTCGAAGTGCGCGCCGCCGGCAACGCCTTCCTCGATATGCGCGCCCGGATCGAGCGGCAGATCGAACAGCGCACGCTCATGCTCTCAGGCGTCAGCCACGACCTGCGCACGCCGCTGACCCGGCTCAAGCTGGGCCTGTCGATGCTCGACGACGAGGACCGCGAGGCGATGGAGCAGGACGTGACCGACATGGAGCGCCTGATCGACGAGTTTCTCGATTTCGCCCGCGGCGCGACCGAGGGCAAACCCGAGCCCGTCGACCCGGTGGCGCTGGTCGGCCAGATCGTCGAGGACATGGGCCGGGCCGAGCGCGCCGTGACGCTTTACCTCGCCGAGGGCGAGGGCACCGTCGCCCTGCGCAAGGCCGGCATCCGCCGGGCGGTCGAGAACCTGATCAACAACGCCGTCCGCTACGGCACACGGGCCGAGGTTTCGGTGCTTCTGACCGACAAATCCCTGCGCATCCGGGTCGAGGATGACGGGCCGGGCATCCCGAGGGAGCGGCGCGAGGAGGCGGTCAAACCCTTCGTCCGGCTCGATACAGCGCGCAACCAGAACCTCGGCTCGGGCGTGGGGCTGGGCCTGTCCATCGCCACCGACATCGCCCGCGCCCATGGCGGCATGCTGCGGCTGGGCGAAAGCGAACGGCTGGGGGGCTTGCGCGCCGAGATCGTGATCGGGCGCTGAGGCGGGCAGGGGGCTTTACCACGTCGACAGGCAAAATTGATGTCTGGCTCGTTTCGTCACGTGTCTATGCCGGTCGGAGCCCGTGCGTTTCAGTTCCAGATCGGTGCCAAGCTCGTAGATTTCGACATCATAAACGGTAACCTCGCTCTGACCAGAGTCACTGCAGGTTCCAGGCACGTACCGCTTGACGATCTGCTTCCGCCCGGTGTGCACCGCGATCCTCAGCCTCTCCACCGCCGGCGGGGCCTCCTTGTCAACGTCAACGAAGTGGATCCAGCTGTTGCAGTCGAACTCGTTCTCGAACACGACCTCTTCGCTTTTCGGGTTGAAAAGCTCGAGCCGGCATTTCGAGGTTTTGGTCACCACGGACTTCGCGAAGAGAAGCTCCCCATATCCCAGATAGTAGACTTCCTCCCCGGACAGGTCCGCAACCCAAAAAGCCCCGTCGTCTTCGACCAGCTCATAGCTGTTGCCCGCCGCGCGCACGTCATGCCCTTCCTCGAACTCCCGCGGCGACAGCCCCAGTTTCAGCGGATAGTCCCGCAACCCCCGCTCGGTCCGCTGCTCCGCCAGCGCCGCGATGTCCGAGCGCAGCTCGGCCACCGCCGCGTCGAACAGGATCAGCTCGCCCTTGGGCTCGAACTTCTTCGGCATCGCCAGCAGCTTGCCCAGCCGGTCGCTCAGGATCTGGTAGTCGATCTCTGACGACCGCAGCCCTTCTTCTTCGGGCAGGCCGCTCATCCCCTCGGTATCCCAGCGGTCCTCCGGCGTCACCTCGGCAAACTCGTCGGCGTCGAGGTCGTAGCCGAACCCCTCCCTGACCCCCTCGGCCAGGTTGCGGATCGCCTTCTGCGTGACCGCCACCTCCGGCGCCTTGCTCTGTTTCACGTACCAGCGCACGAGGTCATGGGTCGACACCTTCACATCCACCAGCCGCGCGGTATGCAGGCGCAACCCCTCCTGCCAGATCCGCTTCGCCTCCGTCTCCGAGACGTAATCGGCCCGGTCGTCCGGCCCGTCGAGCGGTGTGCGGTAGAACATCTCGCTCCAGTCGGGCGAGCCGGGCACGTTGAAGCTCCATGTCTCGCCATCGCCGGGGCCGGGGTCGCCGCCATCGGCCAGCAGGTAAACCACCCCCGAGGCCCCCGACATCTCGAACTCGATATCCACGTCGTAGATCCGCGCCTTCAACTGCGCCTCGCGCGGCAGGTTCAGCAGCTTCACCCGCCGCCGCTCACCCGTCACCAGTTCCGATACCTCGACCTCGCTGAAATTGGGGTTGAGCCGCCAGCGGAACCGCGTGCCCACCACCGGCTCGCCCAGCAGAAGCTCCAGCCGCAGATGCACATCGTAGGTGAAACTCAACCCGTCGGTCGCGCCGCGCAGGTCACCCGTGCCGATATTCTCGATCTTGTAGGTCTCTGCATGGGCCGGGCCCATGACAAGCACCATGAGCGCACAAAGCGCCGCCCGAATCCCCGGCATCCTCATTGGTTCAGCCAGTCGCTGATCAGGTCCTTGCGCGCCTCCGACACCTCACCGGGCTGCTCGCCCTCGGCGGCATCCAGCACCTTCTCCAGCGGGCTGAGCGAGGCGCTCACGATCCCCTCGGGCGCCCCCTTGTTGGCCAGCCGAAAGCCGGTGCCCTCGTAAACCCGCTGCACGAAGCGCTCCCACTCCCGGTTGCCGCGCAATTCGTCGGGATAACTGTCCTCGTCGCTGCCGACATAAAGCGATTTCTCGACCACCATCGGGCACCGGATCGCCGCCCGGCATTCCGCGTCCGTGGGCCAGCTTGGACAATATTCGCCCCATTTGCAGCTCGGCCCCTCGACCAGTTCGCCGGTTGTCGTGACCTTCAGGTTATGGGTGCCGTCCTCATAGCCGTATTTCGGGTAAAGGCCGTTCCAGTGCGAATAGGAATAGGTCGTATACTTCAGCCCCGGCTTCGGCGCAGGCTCGCCCTCGGGCCAGTGCAGGAAATTCACCATCGCGGCATATGTGCCTGACCCGCCGCCTTGCGTGTAATACCGGATCTCGGCCTCGCCATCGCTGTTCAGATCGGTCTCGTCGATCCCGTTGACGCACCCCCTCTCGTCGCTCCAGACCTGCGCCTCGCCGTTCTTTTGCAGCCGGAAAACCGCCAGCTTGCCGAAGGAGGTGGCACTGCAATGAAGGAAATAATACACGCCGGCCTTCTCCAGATAGCCGGTCTCGGCGCCGAACCCCTCGCCGAACTGCTCCTTCAACTGCGCGAACACCGCGTTGGCGGCCCGCTTCTCCCGCTTCGCCGTGGCGCCCGGTATCTCCGGCGCCTCGGGCACCGGAACGCCATCCTGCGCCGCTGCCATCTCGATCTTGCCGCGCGTGAATGCGACCGTGTTCGCGTTCACGCCTTCAGCCTCGGCGATGGCAAGATATTCCTGCGCTTTCACAAGGTCGCGCGGCAGCAGCGTGCCCAATGCGTACCAGAAGGCCAGCTTCTGCGCGCTCTTGCCATGCCCCGCGCGCGCGGCACGGTCCAGCATCACTGCCCCGCCCTCGGGGTCATGCGGGATATGCGCCGAAGTGCCGTCGACCATGTCCACACCCCAATAGTACTGCGCGCTTGGATAACCGGCCTCCGCCGCGGCGCCCAGTTTTGCGTTGATCGCCGCGTTGTCATACTCTCGGAACAAACCGCAATGCCGGCGCATATAGCCGATACTGGTCATCGAATAGAGGTCCGTTCCCGCCTCGACCCCCGCGACGATCTCCCGCCGCGCGGCCTTGTCACCGTCGCAGGCCCGCTCCCTCCGCGCATGCCCCTCGGTCCGCACGCTCTGCCACGGGCTGGCCAGCGGTTCGGCCACCACAGGCGTCACATCGAAAGCGACCAGGCCGAAGATCGTCGCGGAAAGAAGGCAGATCGCGCCCGGCAAAAACGGCTTACTCATGACAAATACCCTTGTGCTGAAATTCTGTTGAAACATCGACAATATCGGCAAAGCGTAACAGGCCGCGCGCCGCCCGATCAACCGTCGGGCCGGGAAAAATCCGAATGGATCGGCCCGCTTGCTGGTCCGACAACACGGCGTGTAGCGGGATGACCGGCAGCACCCGCAGGCCATCGGTTTCAGACCTGTCGTTCATCCCGGAATCAGCTCTTCGCAAGCCCCCATGCGAAAGCGGACCGGGCAGGGCCAGCGACAGCCTTTCGTGTTACCGCGCGGGCGACACGGGGCCGGCCCCGCTCAATTCCCCACGCAATAACCGTCCCCGCGATACAGAACCGACGCCCAGGGAGGGCAGACGCCGTCGACCTTGCGCACGCGCTTGACGATCACGGCCTGGGTGGTGGTCCGCCCGAGCCGCGCATCGGCGCAGGCGTTGATCCACGCGGCCTCGCCGGCGCCCACGCTCCCGTGCGGCAGGATGCGCAGCACGCTGTCGCCGCCCCACGGATAGGCCACATAGGTCGCCTGGATCTTCGGCACCCCGCGCAGACCCAGCTCGTACTGACAGTCGATGATCGCCTGATGCTGCTCGGTCGCGGGGATATATCCCTTTCTCACCGGAAAATCGGCAAGGGCGGGCTTGAAGGGGGCAAGAACCACCCCGGCCAGCAGGCAAAGTCTGAACAAATGACGCATCGCGATATTCCCTTCGGTCGAATGGCAGCTTCACGGCAAGACTACCCCGGAGCGTCAGGGCAGCCAATACCGACAGTGGAAAAGATAGAGCGCCGCCCGGCATTTGAAAGCGACGGTGGGCAGGGATACCCGGCTGGCGAAAATCTGGTAGGCCCGGAGGGACTCGAACCCCCAACCAAAGCGTTATGAGCGCTCTGCTCTAACCAATTGAGCTACAGGCCCGACCTGAAATCACTGGTAGGCAAGGGGGCGGGGGGCGTCAAGAGGGGCGGGGGGCGTCAGGACCAAGCTCGGGGCCGCCCACCGCACGCCCCGTTAACCCCGTCCCCCCACCGAAATGCGCACCGACGAAATACCGACGTTATACCGACGTGATACCGACACCCGGTTTTCCCGCCATTTCAGCGGGTTAACCCCGATTCTCCGACCCGTGCGCCGCAAGGTACTTCCCTTCACGTTACGCATAAGCTAACCCGGCGCCACCAAGCGGCGAGAGGTCTGACGATGAGCAAGGGCAAGAACGGCATCACCTATGCCGAGGCAGGCGTGGATATCGACGCGGGCAACGCCCTTGTCGAGCGGATCAAGCCCGCCGCCAAGCGCACCGCGCGCCCCGGCGTGATGGCGGGCCTCGGCGGTTTTGGCGCGCTGTTCGACCTCAAGGGGGCAGGGTACGAGGACCCCATTCTCGTGGCCGCGACCGATGGTGTGGGCACCAAGCTGCGCATCGCCATCGACACCGGCAATGTCGAGACCATCGGCATCGACCTTGTCGCCATGTGCGTGAACGACCTTGTCTGCCAGGGCGCCGAGCCCCTGTTTTTCCTCGATTATTTCGCCACCGGCAAGCTCGAGACCGAAACCGCCGCGCGCATCATCGAGGGCATCGCCGAGGGCTGCGCGCAATCCGGCTGTGCCCTGATCGGCGGCGAGACGGCCGAGATGCCGGGCATGTACGAGGCCGGCGATTTCGACCTCGCGGGCTTTGCCGTGGGGGCCATGGAACGCGGTGGCGACCTGCCGGCGGGGGTGGCGGCGGGCGATGTCCTCCTCGGCCTCGGCAGCAGCGGCGTGCATTCCAACGGCTACAGCCTCGTGCGCAAGCTGGTCGAGTTGTCCGGGCTGGGATGGGACGCCGACTGCCCTTGGTCCGCCGGCACGCTCGGCGAAAGCCTTCTCGCGCCCACGCGCCTTTACGTACGGCAGACCCTCGAAGCGGTCCGCGCCGGCGGCGTTCATGCGCTCGCCCACATCACCGGCGGCGGCCTGACCGAGAACCTGCCCCGCGTCCTGCCCGACGACACCGGCGCCGAGATCGACCTTGGCGCATGGGAGTTGCCGGGCGTTTTCAAGTGGTTGTCAGAGACCGGCGGCATGGAAGAGGCCGAGATGCTCAAGACCTTCAACTGCGGCATCGGCATGATCCTCGTGGTCGCGCCCGACCGGGCCGAGGCGCTTTCCACGCTGCTGCAGGAGGCGGGCGAAACCGTCCACACCCTCGGCCGCGTCACCGAAGGGCAGGGCGTCCGCTACACCGGCTCGCTCCTTTGACAAAACGCGTCGCCATCCTGATCTCCGGCGGCGGCTCGAACATGGTGGCGCTCGCCGACAGCATGACCGGCGACCACCCGGCGCGGCCCTGTCTCGTGCTCGCCAACTCCGCCGATGCCGGCGGTCTCGCCAAGGCCGAAGCTCGCGGCGTTCCCACCGCCGTGGTCGACCATCGCCCCTTCAAGGGCGACCGCCCGGCCTTCGAAGCCGCCCTTCAGGCCGAACTCGACAAGGCCGGCGCCGAGATCCTCTGCCTCGCCGGCTTCATGCGCATCCTCACCGAAGGCTTCGTGCGCCGCTGGCAGGGCCGCATGCTCAACATCCACCCGTCGCTCCTGCCGAAATATCCCGGGCTCGACACCCACGCCCGCGCCCTCGCAGCGGGGGATGCAGAGGCCGGCTGCACCGTGCACGAGGTCATCCCCGATCTCGACGCGGGCCCCGTGCTGGGGCAGGCCACCGTCTCGATCCGCCCCGGTGACACGCCCGACACGCTGGCCGCCCGCGTGCTGACACAGGAACACATCCTCTACCCGGCCGTCCTGCGCCGCTTCGCCTCGGGCGACCGCGCGCCGCTGACCATCGACGCGCGCGACTAGCCTAAAAAACCGGCAGGTACCCCCGGTGTCACGGCAAAGGCGGAATTCAACCATCGTCTTTTCTTTGCCGATCTGCTGTCATATACCGTGCCGAACTGGGGGCGAAGAGGCAGAATGACCAAGGAAAAAACCCGTTCGCGGATCACTACCATCACCACGACCGAAGCGCTGGCAGAGTTCTGCGCCCGCGCGGCCGAGTGCGATTACGTGACCGTCGATACCGAGTTCCTGCGCGAGCGCAGCTATTACTCCAAGCTCTGCCTCGTGCAGCTCGCCCTGCCGACCCGGGGCGAGGACGATGCGGTTCTGGTCGATCCGATCGCCGGCGAGCTGTCGCTCGAACCGCTTTACGCGCTTTTCCGCGATCCCTCCGTGGTCAAGGTGTTCCACGCCGCCCGGCAGGATCTCGAGATCTTCCACGTCGATGCCGGTGTGATCCCCGAACCGCTCTTCGACACGCAGGTCGCGGCGATGGTCTGCGGCTTCGGCGAGCAGGTGGGCTATGAAACCCTTGTCCGCCGCATCGCCAAGCAATCGCTCGACAAGACATCGCGCTTCACCGACTGGTCGCGCCGCCCGCTGACCGAGGCCCAGATGACCTACGCGCTGGCCGACGTCACCCACTTGCGCGACATCTACGAATACCTCGCCGCCAAGCTGGCCGAGACGGGGCGCGAGAAATGGGTGGCCGAGGAGATGGAAATTCTCAAGGACCCGGAAACCTACATCATCCGGCCCGAGGATGCGTGGAAACGGGTGAAAACCCGCAACGCCTCCGGCCGCTTCCTCGCCATCGTGCGCGAACTGGCCCGCTTCCGCGAGGATTACGCCCAGACCCGCAACGTCCCCCGCAGCCGGGTCTACAAGGACGACGCGCTGGTCGAGCTGGCCTCGACCAAGCCGGGGTCGCTCAACGAGCTGTCCCGCTCCCGCCTGCTCCTGCGCGAGGCTCGCAAGGGCGACATCGCCGAGGGCATCCTCACCGCCGTGAAGGCGGGGCTCGAGACGCCTAATGACGAGGTGCCCAAGCCCGACCGCTCGCGCGAGAAGCTGCAGGTGAACCCGGCGCTCGCCGATCTGCTGCGCGTGCTGCTGAAAGCCAAGACAGAGGAATTCGGCGTCGCCTCCAAGCTGATCGCCAGTGCCGCCGATCTCGATGCCATTTCGGGGGGCGAACGCGACGTGCCCGCCCTCAAGGGCTGGCGCAACGAGGTGTTCGGCCGCGACGCGATGCGGCTTTGCGAGGGCAAGGTGGCGCTGGCCGCCAAGGGCAAGTCGATCGTGGCGGTCGACCTTTAGCGCCGGGCGCTCTGGCGGGTGTTGCGCTTGGCGATCACCCGGATCGTCCGGATTTCTTCCAACTCGCCATGGGTGAGCGGCTGGGCCGCCTGAATGCGGCGCAGGTGCTCGGGGCCCTGCGGCGTGTTAATCGGCTGCAGCGCAAGGAATTCGTAGGTCAGCACCCCGTCCCGCGGCTCCCCGTCGAACAGCGGCAGCAGCCGCACGTCATAGGCGCCCTGCCGGCTGCTGAGGCCCACGGCCCGCACGATGGCGCCGGTCGCGGTGGGCTCGATATTCAGGTCGGTCACCTGGCTGATCAGCGTGCCCTGGTAGATGACTTCCTTCTTGCGGCCGAAGAGGCCCGTACGCTCGGTGGTGACCTTGCGGTTGGCGGCGCTGAGCTGCGAATACCCGCGTTCACCGATCAGCGGGTTGACCTCCTGAACACGCCCGTCGGCGGTCCGCACCGTCGTCGGCTCGGTCTCGACCGAGGTGCTGCGCCCGAACCAGTTGGCCGGATTGAGGCGCGACTCGCGCAGGCCCCCGCCGCAGGCCGACAGCAGCAAAGTCGAAAGGATGAGGGCGACAACAGTGAAGCGCATGCACGAAGACCTTTCCTTGGCTTTCCGCCTATTACCGCAATTGGCGTGACTTGAAAAGCGCCCTTGGGGCTGGACGTGCCGCAAATCCGCGCCTAGGTGTCTGGGGACACTAGGAAAAGGGACCGGACCTTTGGCCACCGAGGCATTTGAGGAGATCGTCGAGGATTTCGAGTTCCTCGAGGATTGGGAAGACCGCTACCGTTATGTCATCGATCGCGGCAAGGCGATGGAGCCGCTCGACGACGCCCTGAAGGTGCCCGCCACCAAGGTCGACGGCTGCGCCAGTCAGGTCTGGCTACACCCCCGGATCGAGAATGGCACCTTCAGTTTCGAGGGCGAAAGCGACGCGATGATCGTGCGCGGGCTGATCGCGGTGCTCAAGGCGCTCTACAACGGCCGGCCCGTCGCGGAGGTGCCCAAGGTCGACGCCCATGGCGAACTGGCGCGGCTGGGGCTGAACGATCACCTCTCCTCGCAACGCTCCAACGGGCTGCGCGCGATGGTGGAGCGCATCCGCAGCGTCGCGGCCGAGGCGGCCTGAGCAGGGGAGGGCGCTGCCCCTCTTGGCCCCGAACGGTGTCCGGGGCCAATTCCCTGGGCTCCGCCCGTTCGCGGGCGGAACTCTCCACTGGAGAGTTCCCGAGAAGCCCGCTCACCCCCAAGATGTTTCCAGCCAGAAGAAGCAGGGCGTCAGCCCCGGGCCGCGAGCGCGGTCTTAAGGTCTCCGTAACCGGTGAAGCGATACTCGTACTCGAGACCGAGTCGGTCGGCACAGTCGCGCGCCTTTTCCTCAAGCGCCGGGTCGTTAACCTGCGCTTGATAAACCAGCTTGGTGTAATTGCCGAAGATCATGTCGCGCAGCTCCGGGTGGCGGTCGAGGCCCATGGGCTTCCAGACGAAAGCGTCGAACTGCTTCACGAGGAAATCGGTCAGGTAGAAGGCGGTGATCTCGTCGCGGGCGGCAAAGGCCTCGTTGCCCTCGAAGAAGGAATAGCAATGCGGGCCCGCCACCATCTCGACCCCCAGCTCGGCGCATTTCGCCTGAAGCTGCCCGCCCGTGCCGCAATCCGCGTAGACCACGAAGATGTCGTCATAAGCGCCGCGATTCTCGCGTACGGTTTCCTCGACCGCTTGCGTGATCTTGTCGGGGTAGAGGTGATACTTTGCCGGCAGACATTGCAGCACCATGTGATCCCAGCCATTGGCACGCTTCAGCGCAAGGATCTCGCGCGCCAGCGCCCCGCAGGCGATCAGCAGGATGCGGCCCCGCGCAGGCTCGGCAAAGCCCTTCTCGGTCAGGGTCGTGTCGCTCGGCAGCTCGGTCATCGTATCACCCCAAACAGAAACGGCCCGCACAATCCGGCGGGCCGTTCCGAATGCCTCTCAGGCGGCGGTTCAGCCCGTGGCGCCCTGATTGTGCTTGCGGCTGACGAAGGTCTTGGCGGTTTCCACCGCCACGGCCGCGTCGCGGCAATAAGCGTCGGCGCCGATCGCCTTGCCGAATTCCTCGTTCAGCGGCGCACCGCCCACCAGCACGATGTAATCGTCGCGCACGCCCTGTTCCACCATCGTGTCGATCACGACCTTCATATAGGGCATGGTGGTGGTCAGCAGGGCCGACATGCCGAGAATGTCGGGCTGTTCGGTCTCCAGCGCCTCGAGATAGTTCTCGACCGGGTTGTTGATCCCGAGGTCGACCACCTCGAAACCGGCACCCTCCATCATCATCGAGACGAGGTTCTTGCCGATGTCATGGATATCGCCCTTGACCGTGCCGATCACCATCTTGCCCACGCGGGGCGCGCCGGTTTCGGCCAGAAGCGGCTTGAGGATGAACATCCCGCCCTTCATCGCGTTGGCCGCCAGAAGCACCTCGGGGACGAACAGGATACCGTCGCGGAAATCCTTGCCGACGATGGTCATACCGCCGACCAGCGCCTCGGTCAGGATCTGGTAAGGCTGCCAGCCACGTTCGAGAAGAATGTTGACGCCTTCCTCGATCTCTTCCTTGAGACCGTCGTAAAGATCGTCGAACATCTGCTGGACAAGTTCCTCGTCGTCCAGTTCCGAAAGGATGATGTCGTCTTCTTCGTCGGACATGAGCGTTTCCCTGACTTCGTTGCGCATCGCGCGTGTAACTCTGGCGAAGCTATGGTCGTTTTGCCGCAGGCGCACTTTCCGAATTACGACACTGGCCGCTTCGCTTCCGACGTCGCGCGAGATTTCGCGCCGGGGCAGGGCGGTAAACCGGCTTTCGTCCATGGGGTTATTGCAAATGTTCTCTTAATGTTCCATGAATGGCGCATGGATCAGGATGCGGACACCGTCGACCCCAGACTCAGGCGCCGCGGACGCGGGGCGCAGAGCAATGCCGCCGGCCGGTATGAACGCCATGGCCGCGTCTACGAGGATGACGGCTGGACGCGCGCGCCGGAGGAAGAGGTGCCGCTGCGCACGCAGGTGAGCCTCGAGGTGCCGCGCCGGATGATCACCTACAACCGCTCGCCCGACCTGCCGTTCGACCGCTCGATCAACCCTTACCGCGGCTGCGAACACGGCTGCATCTACTGCTTCGCCCGGCCCAGCCATGCCTGGCTCGGCCTGTCGGCGGGGCTCGATTTCGAAACCCGGCTGGTGGCCCGGCCCGACGCGCCGGAGGTGCTGGCGCGGGAGCTTTCAAGCCAGCGCTACCAACCCGCCACCATCGCCATAGGCACCAATACGGACCCGTACCAACCAATTGAAAAGTCCCATGAAATCATGCGCGCCTGCCTTCAGGTGCTGAGCGATTTCAATCACCCCGTCGGGATCGTCACCAAGGGCACCCTGATCGAACGCGATATCGACATCCTGTCGGACATGGCCGCCCGCGGACTGGTGCGCGTGGGCCTGTCGGTCACGACGCTCGACCCCGATCTGTCACGCAAGATGGAGCCGCGCGCGCCCTCACCGAAACGGCGCCTGCAGGCGATGGAACGGCTGAGCGCGGCCGGCATCTCGGTCCGGATCATGACCTCGCCCATCGTGCCCGCGATCAACGACCACGAGATCGAGGCGCTGCTGAAGGCCGGGAAGGAGGCCGGCGCCGAGGCCGCAAGCTGGATCATGCTGCGCCTGCCGCTGGAGGTGTCGCCGCTCTTCCGCGAATGGCTCGAGGCGCATTTCCCCGACCGTGCGGCACGGGTCATGGGGCTGGTGCGCGGCATGCATGGTGGCAAGGATTACGACGCGCAGTGGGGCCGCCGGATGCGGGGCGAGGGCGCCCATGCCGAGATGATCGCGGCCCGCTTCCGCGTGGCGGCGGCCCGGCTGGGGCTCGACAAGCGCCTGCCGGACCTGCGTACCGATCTCTTCGCTATACCGCCCCGCGCGGGCGATCAACTGGCGCTTTTCTGAGCCGCGTCAGCCCCGGCGGCGCCGTCCGCCACGGCCCCGGCGCGCGGATTGCTGATCGCTGTCCTCTTCCGTGCCGTCCGCGGCCGAGGAAAACGCCCCCAGCGCCCCGGTGATCCGCTCGAGCGTCGGGCGCTCGCCGCGCTCCCGCGTCTCCAGCGCCTCGCGCATCTTCGACAGGTGCTCGGGCATGGTGCCACAGCAGCCGCCGATGATCGTGGCCCCCGCATCGCGGGCCAGCACGGCGTATTCCGCCATCAGCTCCGGCGTGCCGTCATAATGGATGTGCCCCTCGACATACTTGGGTATCCCGGCATTGCCCTTGGCGATGATCGGCCGCCCGGTGCCCTGCGCGACGAAACCCAGCACCGTGCGCATCAGGTCCGAGGCGCCGACACCGCAATTGGCGCCATAGGCCAGCGGCGGCGTGTCGAGCTTTTCCACCATCTCGGCCATGTCGGCCGAGGTCAGGCCCATCATCGTTCGGCCCGCCGTGTCGAAGCTCATCGTCCCGCACCACGGCATGTCCGCCAGCCGGAACGCCTCGGCCGCCGCCTTGTATTCCTCGGCCGCCGAAATCGTTTCCAGCCAGAGCACATCCGCCCCGCCTTCCTTTAGCCCGTCGGCCTGCTCGTGGAAGATTTCCACCGCCAGCTCGTGGGTGAGCGAGCCCATCGGCGCCATGATCTCGCCCGTCGGCCCCACCGAGCCGGCAACGATCACCGGACGATCCCGCCGGTCGGCCACCTCGCGCCCGATCTCGGCCGAGATGCGCGACAGTTCCCGCGCGCGCTTCTCTGCCCCGTGCAGCTTGAGCCGCGAGGCATTGCCGCCGAAGGAATTGGTCAGGAACAGGTCGCTGCCCGCATCGACGGCCATGGTGTAAAGCTTCTCGATCCGGTCCGGATGCTCCTCGTTCCACATCTCGGGCGCATCGCCGGAGCTCAGCCCCATGTTGAAGAGGTTGGTGCCCGTGGCGCCGTCGGCGAGGATCCAGTCGCGGGTTTCCATCATGCGGGAGAGGGCGTTGGTCATCGGATATCCTGTGAAAAGACTGCGGTTTCATCTGTCATGTTCCCGGCCCGCGCGCAATTGCAAATCGCGCCTGATCATGACGCGCCGGGTCAACGAAAAAGGGCGCTCCCGCAACAGCGGAAGCGCCCCGGAAAGCTTGCGGAACAGCGGCTTACACCTCTTTCATCACCTGGTCCTTGGCGACTTTCAGAAGCTCGTCCATCTTTCTGCGGATCGTGTCGGCATCGGCGAGGTCGCCAAGATCGTTCGCCACCTTGCGCACCACGTCCTCGTGGCCGGCTTCCTCGAAATCCGATTTCACCACCTCGACGGCATAGGCGTTGGCATCCTCGCCGGTCTTGCCCAGAAGCTCCGCCGCCCAGAGACCCAGAAGCTTGTTCCGGCGCATCTCGGCCTTGAACTTCATCTCCTCGTCATGGGCATACTTGTTCTCAAAGGCGTTTTCGCGATCGTCGAATGTGGTCATTTGGCCGCTCCCAGGCAAAGCGTTTCGGTTTATCCTTGGTATGCCTTCCGGGGCCGCGTTCCGCAAGGGGGCAGGGCGCCGCGGCCCGGCCCTCCCTGCGGCTTGCGGCAGAGGGTCCCATGCACTATGGAGAGCGCAACGACAGGACGGGGAGTCGCCCGGCACCTGCGATATCTGGAGTCATCATGGCGCGTCGCAAGAAAATCTACGAAGGCAAGGCCAAAACCCTGTACGAAGGCCCCGAACCGGGCACCATCGTACAGTATTTCAAGGATGACGCCACCGCCTTCAACGCCGAGAAGAAGGACGTGATCGAAGGCAAGGGCGTGCTCAACAACATGCTGAGCGAGTATTTCATGACCGGGCTGACCAACGTGGGCATCCCCAACCACTTCATGAAACGGCTCAACATGCGCGAGCAGCTCGTCCGCGCCTGCGAGATCGTTCCGCTCGAGGTGATCGTGCGCAACTATGCCGCCGGGTCGATGGCCAAGCGGCTGGGGATCGAGGAGGGCACGCAACTGCCCCGCCCGATCGTCGAGTATTGCCTGAAGAACGACGAACTGGGCGACCCGCTGGTCACCGAGGAACATATCGCCGCCTTCGGCTGGGCCACCCAGCAGGACATGGACGATATCCTGAGCCTCGCGCTGCGGGTCAACGACTTCCTGTCCGGCGTGATGTACGGCGTCGGCATCAAGCTGGTCGACTTCAAGATCGAGATCGGCCGGGTCTACGAGGGCGATTTCATGCGCCTGATCGTGGCCGACGAGATCTCGCCCGACAGCTGCCGGCTATGGGATATCGAGACAGGCCAGAAGCTCGACAAGGACGTGTTCCGCCGCGACCTCGGCAGCCTGACGGATGCCTATTCCGAAGTGGCCAAGCGGCTGGGGGTCATGCCCAAGGCATCGACGCCGATGACCAAGCCGCACCTGATCAACTGAGCAGAAGAGAGGCAGGGCCGATGAAGGCACGAGTGCAAGTGATGCTGAAAACCGGTGTGCTCGACCCGCAGGGCGAGGCGGTGCGCCACGCGCTGGGGTCGCTGGGCTTCGACGGCGTCGAAGGCGTGCGGCAGGGCAAGGTGATCGAGATCGACCTCGCCGAGACCGACAAGGCCAAGGCCGAGGAAACCGTCACGCAGATGTGCGAGAAGCTGCTCGCCAACACGGTGATCGAAAGCTACACGGTCGAGATCGCCTGATGGACCGCCCCCGGGGTTATACCGGGGCAATCGTGGCGCGGGCCCTGTGGGGGCGGCTCGCGCGGATGTCGTGGCGCCAGCGCGTGGCCGTGATCCTGTTCGCCTTCCCGGTGCTGATGCTCCTCGCGGCCGCGCTCTTCGGTCTGGAAAGCGCGGTCTACGTGCTCCGCTCCGAGCGTGTCACCGGCACGGTGGTCGAACGCTACGAATGGCCGGGCGAGACGATCTTCGACCGGGGCACGGTCAATTACGAACCCATCTTCACCTACGAGATCGACGGCCAGCCCCGCCGCGCCAGTGTCGGCAGCGGCCACGCCTCGTTCGACATCGAAGTGGGCGAAACCGCCGCCCTCCGGGCGATCCCCGCCTCGCGCGGCAACGTGCGTCTCGACACCTGGCAGGGCTTGTGGTTTATGCCCGTCATCCTTGGTATTATCGGACTCGGCGCGCTCGTGGTCGCCGGAATCCTCTGGCTCGCCCTCGACAGGCTCTTCTTCAGAAAGGACACGACATGAAAGCGGCAGTGGTGGTCTTCCCCGGGTCGAATTGCGACCGGGACCTGAAAGTGGCCTTCGAACGCGCCGGGGCCGACGTGACGATGGTCTGGCACAAGGACACCGAAATGCCTTCGGGCATCGACGTGATCGGCGTGCCCGGCGGCTTTTCCTTCGGCGACTACCTGCGCTGCGGGGCCATCGCGGCAAACTCGCCGATCTGCCGCTCGGTCGTCGCCCATGCGGAGAAGGGCGGCTACGTGCTGGGGGTCTGCAACGGCTTCCAGGTGCTGACGGAAACCGGGCTCCTTCCGGGTGTGCTGCTGCGCAATGCCGGGTTGAAATATGTCTGCAAAGCCGTTGATCTGACGGTGGAAACCTCCGACAGCGCCTATACCTCCGGCTATACGAAGGGTGACACGATCACCATTCCGATCGCGCACCATGACGGCAATTATTTCGCCGACGAGGACACGCTCAAGCGGCTCAACGATGAAAACCGCGTCGCCTTCCGCTACGTGCAGAACCCCAATGGCTCGCTGCAGGACATCGCCGGCATCCTGTCGGACAACCGCCGCGTGCTCGGTATGATGCCCCACCCCGAGCGCATGGCCGACCCGCTGCACGGCAACACCGAGGGCCGCGTCCTCTTCACCAGCCTCGTCGACCAGTTGCAGACCGCGTGAGCCCTTGTTGCGGCGCCTGTGGCGGCGTATCCTGACCCGCATGGCAACGTCGTCGGACAATGACGCCTCAGGCGGCTCTCGCAGACGCCTGCGCACGCTGAGCTGGCGGGCGCGGCTGGCGCTTGCCGTGCTCGTGGTGCTGGCGATCTCGACCGTGGCGGTGACCAACAGCCTGCTGACCGACCGTTTCACCGAGACGACGCGCAACCGGGCCGAACTCCGGCTGGTGCTCTACAGCGGCAACCTGCTGAGCGAGCTGCGCCAGAACGCCATCGTTCCGCAGCTTCTGTCGCGCGATCCGACGCTCATCTCGGCGCTGGCCACCTCGGATTTCTCGCAATCCTCGCAACGGCTTATCTCCTTCAACGAAGAGATTTCCGCAGCCTCCCTCACGCTTCTGGGCAATGATGGCCGGGTGGTGGCCTCGACCGACCGGGAATCGATCGGCCAATCCTACCGCGAGTCGCCCGTGTATATCGAGGCGACGCGGTCGAAAGACAATATTTTCAACATCCTGCGGGACGATGCCGGCCGGTTCCGGTTCTTCTATTCCCGCCGGGTGGAAACGCAGGCCGGGCTGGCGGGCGTGATCCTTGTAGAAGTGGGCTTGGGCAAGTACGAACGCGCCTGGGCCGGGATTTCCGATGCCGTGCTCGTCACCGACAGCGAGGGGCGGATCATCCTTGCCACCGAACCCCGCTGGCGCGGCCTGACCGAGGAGGAGGCGCTCGCCAAGGAGCCGCCCTCCAGCGCCATCCAGCGCGCCCTGCAGGCCACCGCCGACTGGAACACCCTGCCGCCCGACGCCTATGTTCAGGGCGAGGCGGTGATGCGCGTGGGCGGCCGCGTGGCCTTTCGCGGCTGGCGCATCGCCAGCTTCACCACCTATGCCAGCGTGCGGGAAAAGGTGAACGGTTTCCTCGCGCTCGAGATCATGTGCTTCGCCATCCTGCTGGCGCTGGCCTTCTATTTCCTCAACCGCAAGGCCACCGTCCGGATGGCGCTTTTCCAGCGCGAGTCGGCGGAGCTTCGCGCATTGAACATGCGGCTGCAGCGGGAAATCGCCGAAAGACAGAGGGTTCAGGAAAACCTTGCGGTGGCCGAACAGACGCTTGCGCAAAGCTCGAAACTGGCCGCCCTTGGCGAGATGTCGGCGGCCGTCAGCCACGAGCTGAACCAGCCTCTGGCGGCGATGAAAACCTATCTCGCCGGCGCCCGCCTCCTGCTCAACCGCAACCGCCCGGAAGAGGCCGTCTCCTCCTTCCAGCGGATCGACGACCTGATCGAGCGGATGGGCGCGATCACCCGGCAACTGAAATCCTATGCGCGCCAAAGCGGTGATGAACTGGCCCCTGTAAACATGGCCGATGCGCTCAATTCCGCCCTTGCCATGATGGAGCCGCAGCTGCGCCAGCGGCAGGTCAAGATCACCCGCACGCTGCCCGACGGGCCGGTCATGGTGATGGGCGACAGGGTGCGGATCGAGCAGGTGATGATCAACCTGCTGCGCAACGCGCTCGACGCCACCAGCACCGTGCCCGATGCCGCCGTCGACATCATCCTCGCCGCCGGCGAGACCGCCGTTCTGACCGTCCGCGACAACGGGATCGGGATCGAGAATATCGAGAACCTGTTCGAGCCGTTCTATACCACCAAGCAGCCGGGCGAGGGGGTCGGGCTGGGCCTTGCCATTTCCTCGGGCATCGTGAACGACTTGGGCGGGCGCCTGACGGCACGCAACGCCGCGTCGGGCGGGGCTGTATTCGAGATGCAGCTACCTATCTTACCGGAAGACACGCAGACGGCCAAACGGCCGGCCGCAGAATAACTGGCAGCGGAGACCAAACAAGATGCCAAGCGCCATGAAGATCGCGATCATCGACGACGAAAAGGACATGCGCCAGTCGATCAGCCAGTGGCTGGCCCTGTCCGGCTACGACACCGAGGCCTTCCCATCGGCCGAGGAGGCGCTGAAGGTGCTGGGCCCGGACTACCCCGGCATCGTCGTCACCGACATCAAGATGCCCGGCATGGACGGGATGCAGTTCCTGAAAAAGCTGATGGGCACCGACTCGAGCCTGCCGGTGATCATGATCACAGGCCATGGCGACGTGCCCATGGCGGTCGAGGCGATGCGGATGGGGGCGTTCGATTTCCTCGAAAAGCCCTTCAACCCCGACCGGATGAACGAACTGGCCAAGAAGGCAGCCAATGCCCGCCGAATGACGCTCGACTCCCGCGCTCTGCGTCGCGAGCTTTCGGATGGCGGCCAGCTCATGAAAAAGCTGATCGGCCAGAGCCCGGTGATGGAGCGCCTGAAGGAGGACATCCTCGATCTCGGGCAGGCCGACAACCACGTCCTGATCGAGGGCGAGACCGGCACCGGCAAGACCCTCGTGGCGCACGCGCTGCACGCAGTGGGTGCGCGGGCGGGCAAGAAATTCGTGCTGATCTCCTGTGCCGCGCTGGAGGAAGAGGCGCTGGTCAAGCGCCTGCTGGGCCCGATGAACCCCGAGGACAACCAGCTTCCCGCGGTGGAAGAGGCCCGCGGCGGCACGCTGGTGCTGGAAGACATCGAGTCGCTCAGCGATGCCGCGCAGGCCAAGCTGCTGACCTTCATCAACGACGAGGGCGCGCCGCCGGAAACCCGCATCGTGGCCATCTGCAACCTGCAGGAACAGAACCGCACCTGCGAGGACGCGCTGCGGCCCGACCTGTTCTACAGGCTGGCCAGCCTGCGGATCACCGTGCCGCCGCTGCGGCAGCGGGGCGAGGATATCCTGACGCTCTTCACCCGTTTCTCGGACCAGTTCGCCGAGGATTACGGCTGCGACGCGCCGCAGGTCTCCGCGCAGGAAGCAGCCCAACTGCTGCAGGCGCCATGGCCCGGCAACGTGCGCCAGCTCATCAACGTGGCCGAGCGTGCCGTGCTTCAGGCCCGTCGCGGCAGCGGTACCATCGCCTCGCTCCTGATGTCGGATCATCAGGACATGCAGCCGGTGATGACGACCGAGGGCAAGCCGCTCAAGGAATATGTCGAGGCGTTCGAGCGGATGCTGATCGACAACACGATGCGCCGTCACAAGGGCTCGATCGCCTCGGTGATGGATGAATTGTGCCTGCCGCGCCGGACGCTGAACGAGAAGATGGCCAAGTACGGTTTGCAGCGGTCGGACTACCTCTAGCGCGCCGGAACCAGCCCGCGGACCATGCGTTCCTCCTTCAACACGAAAAAGGAGAGAGCAGCATGACCCGCACCGTCATCATCACCGGCGCCGGTTCAGGTATCGGCGCCGCCACGGCCCGGCGGTTTGCCGATGACGGCTGGAACGTCGTCCTCAACGGCCGGACCAAGGAAAAGCTTCAGCACGTCGCCAAGGACTTGCTCGAGATGCATTGTCATGTCGTCTCCGGAGACGTGTCATCTCCCGCCGAGGTCGAAAAGCTGGTCGAGGAAACGGTCGCCACTTTCGGCGGCCTGACCTGTCTGGTCAACAATGCCGGCATTGCCCGTGGCGGGGCCCCCGGCGAGCTGTCCCATGCCGACTTCGAGGACACCATGCGCATCAATGTCGGCGGCGTGTTCAACTGCGTGACCGCCGCGCTCCCGCACCTTAAAAAGGCGGACGGCGCCTCCGTCGTCAACACCTCCTCGGTATCGGGCGAGGGCGGTGACTGGACGATGTTCGGCTATAACGCCTCCAAGGGCGCAATCAGCAACATGACCCGCGCCATGGCGCTGGACCTTGCGCCGGATATCCGCGTCAATGCCGTGGCACCGACGATGACCGAAACCGCCATGTCCGAAGGGATCCGAAAGGATGACGCCCTGCTGGCGCGGTTCAAGGACCGCATTCCGATGGGCCGCGGCGCCCAACCCGAAGAGGTGGCCAGCGTGATTGCCTTCCTTGCCTCTGCCGACGCGCGCTTCGTCAATGGCGTGGTCCTGCCTGTCGATGGCGGGCTCATGGCGTCGAACGGTCAGCCCAACTTCTCGGCCTGAGCGGCCGTCATCCGCGCGGCTTCAGCGCCGCGCGGGCGATATTTCTTTGCGCATTACGCGCCAGGCCCAGCCCGGCCGCGCCGCCGCGAATTACCGCGCGGGCACAATTACCCATTGTGTTTTACCGCCGTCCCCCGTTATTTAGGAGATATGATCCACCGACTGTGGACCATTCCAGAGTTTCGCTGCCTCGGCCCGAAAAACGGATCGCGAGGCAACCGATTGGGTCCTTTGACGGACCACGAGACGCCGACACATCCCGAATGATGATGCGGCACATGAACGGGGGCGGGGGCCGAGGTCCCGCAGCCCTGGAGAAGAACCGCGATGACGCGCGCGAGAACATCGACGTTCCACAGAAAGACCCGATCCGGTCGGGCCTTCCGCGCGTTGAATATCGCTCTAAAAAGACATGACCAACGCCCGCTCGCACCCCCGGGGTGCAGGCGGCCCTTGTCATGCAACGGACATAAATGGCTAAGAAGATGCTTATCGATGCCACCCACGCGGAAGAGACCCGCGTCGTGGTGGTCGACGGAAACAAGGTCGAGGAGTTCGATTTTGAATCCGAGAACAAACGGCAACTCGCCGGAAATATCTATCTCGCAAAGGTAACGCGCGTCGAACCGTCGCTTCAGGCGGCCTTCGTTGATTACGGCGGAAACCGGCACGGCTTCCTCGCCTTCTCGGAGATTCACCCGGATTACTACCAGATCCCCGTGGCCGACCGCGAGGCGCTGCTGGAAGAAGAGCGCGCCTATGCCGAACAGCAGCGCGCCCGCGAGGATGACGACGAGAAGCCCAAGAAATCCTCCCGCCGGTCGTCGTCGCGGTCGAAAGCCGCCAAGGCGAAATCCGACGATGCCGTGACATCCTCCGAGGACATCTCGGGGATGGAGACGATCGAACTCGACGAGGGCGGCGAGGCAGGGGACGAGGAAGGTCTCTCGCCGATGGAGACCGTGGCGGAAACCCCGGTCGAGGAACCCGAAGACGATGCTGCCGGCACGGACACCTCCGAAAACGAGGGCGAGACGTCGGAGGCCGAAGGTCAATCCGGCGATGAGGCCAAACCCGAGCATAACGGCCAGCACGATCAGTCCTATGACGAGAACGGCAACGGCTCGTCCAAGGGCCGGTCCTCGTCGAAGCGCTCCGACGCCGCGTCGAAGGATGACACGATCGAGTCTGTCGCCGACGATGACGACACCGACGATATCCGCCCGCCGCGCAAGCCGCGGCCACGCCGCTACAAGATCCAGGAGGTCATCAAGGTCCGCCAGATCCTGCTGGTACAGGTCGTCAAGGAAGAGCGCGGCAACAAGGGCGCGGCGCTGACCACCTACCTGTCGCTGGCCGGCCGGTACTGCGTGCTGATGCCCAACACCGCCCGTGGCGGCGGCATTTCCCGCAAGATCACCAATGCCGCCGACCGCAAGAAGCTGAAGGAAATCGCCAACGAGATCGACGTGCCCAAGGGCGCGGGGCTCATCGTGCGCACCGCCGGGGCGAAACGCACCAAGTCCGAGATCAAGCGCGACTACGAATACCTCCAGCGCCTGTGGGAACAGATCCGCGAGCTGACGCTGAAATCCATCGCGCCCGCGAAGATCTACGAGGAAGGCAACCTGATCAAGCGCTCGATCCGCGACCTCTACAACCGCGATATCGACGAGGTGCATGTGGAAGGCGAGGCCGGCTATCGCGTGGCCAAGGACTTCATGAAGATGATCATGCCGTCCCACGCCAAGAACGTGAAGCAATATGTCGACCCGATGCCGCTTTTCGCGCGTTATCAGGTGGAAAGCTATCTGTCGTCGATGTTCAACCCGACGGTTCAGCTCAAGTCGGGCGGCTACATCGTGATCGGCGTGACCGAGGCGCTGGTGGCGATCGACGTGAACTCCGGCCGGGCCACCAAGGAAGGCTCGATCGAGGAGACGGCAACCAAGACCAACCTCGAGGCGGCCGAGGAAGTGGCCCGCCAGCTGCGCCTGCGCGATCTTGCCGGGCTGATCGTGATCGACTTCATCGACATGGACGAGCGCAAAAACAACAACGCCGTCGAGAAGAAGCTGAAAGACAAGCTGAAATCCGACCGCGCGCGCATCCAGGTCGGCCGGATCTCGGGCTTCGGCCTGCTGGAGATGAGCCGCCAGCGCCTGCGCCCCGGCATGATCGAGGCGACGACGCAGGGCTGCCCGGCCTGTCACGGCACCGGCCTGATCCGGTCGGATGACAACCTTGCCCTGTCGATCCTGCGCCAGATCGAGGAGGAGGGCGTGCGCCGCCGCTCGCGCGAGGTGCTGGTGAAATGCCCGGTCGGCATCGCCAACTTCCTGATGAACCAGAAGCGCGAGCATGTGGCCCAGATCGAGATGCGCTACGGCCTGTCCGTGCGGATCGAGGGCGACCCGGTTCTCATCAGCCCCGATTTCAACATCGACAAGTTCAAGACCGCCACCCGCCACGTGCCCGAAGCGGCGCCGGTGGTGTCGGTCGACAGTTCGCTGATGGACGATGTCGACGAGGAGGAAAGCGCCGAAGACGATCAGAGCCAGCAGGCCGAGGAGGCGCCGGCGCCGAACAATGGCGAGGATGACGGCAAGCCCAAGAAGCGCCGCCGCCGCCGCCGCCGCCGGTCGAAGTCACGCTCGGCCAACGGCGAGGATCAGAGGACCGAGGACGCATCGGACGACGGCAAGTCCACGGAAGATGCCGGCTCCGACGCCAAGCCGGAGGTTCCAGCCGAGACAGCCGGTGACGACCAGTCCGGGACGTCCGAGACCGTGGAGGCGAAGGCCGAAGAGGCCGAGCCCGCGCCGAAGCGCAAGGTGACGCGCAAGCCGCGCAGTTCGTCCAAATCCAAGGCCAAGGCCGAAGAGGCCGCGGCAGCGCCGGAGAACGCGGAGGCCACTAAGGCCAAACCCGAACCGGAGGCCGTCGAGGCCAAGAGCGAGGAGGCCAAGCCGGAGACGGAAGTGGCCGAAGCATCGGACAAGGCCGAAGAAGAGACGGTCAAGAAACCGGCGCCCAAGAAGACCACGCGCTCACGGTCGAAAAAGGCCGAGCCCGCGCCTGAGCCCGCAGCAGAGCCTGCGCCTGAACCGGCGCCCGAGGCCGTCTCGGAGCCGGCCCCGGCCGAGCCCGCCAGCGAGCCGGAGCCCGAACCGGCGCGTCCACCGGAACCGGCCAACGCCTCCTCGGAACCGTCGGAGGAAGACAACAAGCCGAAGCGTCGCGGCTGGTGGTCGATCGGGCGGTAACCCAACAGAACAACGGAAGATCCCGGCCCCAGCGGCCGGGATTTTCATTTTCGGCGCCTCAGCCGGCCTTGCGCACGCGGTAGGCGGTGTAGCCGTCCTGTTCGTCCATCCCGAGGAAATCATGCCCGGATTCGCTGCAGTAATGCTGCACGTCGATCACCGCTGCCGGATCGTCGGCCCAAAGCTCCAGCACGGCGCCAATCTCCAGCGACTTCAGCCGCTTGCGCAGCTTCAGCACCGGCAGGGGGCAGAGCAATCCGCGGGCGTCGAGGGTAAGATCGGCTTTCATGCGCGCGGGATAATCCACGCATCACGGCAAGTCTACAGGGTTGTGACAGATGGCCTCGTGACCCGGCCCCGGGAATGGTCTATGTGAGCGCCATGTTCGGAATCGAAATCATCGACGCGGCCCTTCTTCCGGCCATGGCCGTGGCGCTTGTCGCGGGGATCATTTCGTTTCTCAGCCCCTGCGTGCTGCCCGTGGTGCCGCCCTATCTGGCCTATATGAGCGGGATCACCGTGGGGGACCTCTCGGCCGCCGGCCAGCCGCGCTCGCGCGCCGTTCTGCCGGCGCTCTTCTTCGTGCTGGGGCTGTCGACGGTGTTCCTGCTGCTGGGCTTCGCGGCCTCGGCGGCGGGCTTGGTGTTCCTGCAATACCAAGGGTATTTCAACACCTTGGCGGGCATTGTTGTCATGATCTTCGGGGCGCATTTCGTGGGCGTCTACCGGATCGGCTTTCTCGACCGTGAGGCGCGGATGGATGTGGGCGACCGGGGCGGATCGTCCTTCGGAGCCTATGTTCTGGGGCTGGCCTTCGCCTTTGGCTGGACGCCCTGCATCGGCCCGCAGCTGGGTGCGATCCTTTCGCTGGCGGCGTCCGAGGGGTCTGTCACGCGCGGCACGGCACTTCTGGCGGTCTATGCCGTGGGGCTGGGCGTGCCGTTTCTGCTGGTCGCGGCCTTCCTGCCGCGGCTGGGCGGGCTGATGGCGTGGATGAAGCGGCACATGGAACAGATCGAGCGGGTGATGGGCCTGCTGCTCTGGACGATCGGGCTTTTGATGCTGACCGGGGGCTTTTCGGCCTTTTCCTTCTGGCTTCTCGAGACATTCCCGGCACTGGCCACTCTCGGTTAGGTCTTACTCTTGCCCAAAAGCTGCGCTAGAGTTTCGCCCAACAGAGGTGAGGTATGAGCAGCTTGCCCCAGCAAACCGTGCGCCGCCGGCGTGTCTTTTACATCCCGGGCTATGACCCGATCCATCCCCGCCGCTATCGCGAGCTCTATCGTAAAGAGGGCGCGGAGCAGGCGGAGATTTCGGGCTATGGCATCGACCTGCAGGCCAAGCGCGGGAAGAAGCGCTATGGCTGGAGCGTGCGCGGCGAGATGGACGGCGCGACGGTGGAGGCCGAGTTCGACGTGCTGGTCTGGTCCGATATCGTGCGCGACAGCATGGAGCGGGGCATCGTGGGGACCTACCTGCTGATGATCCGCACGGCGTGGGTCTATATCGCCTCCGGCGCGCTGTTCCGGCTGATGCGGCTGCGCAAGGGGCCGGTGATCGCGGCGCTTTACCCGGTGGGGTTCCTGCTGGTGCAATTGGTGATTGCGCTGTTGCTGGCTTGGGGATTGGGGAGCCTTTTGGAGGCTTATGTCCATCCCTGGCTGTTCTGGGCGGGGCTGGTGGTGGTGCCTTTTGCGCTGGAGTGGTTTCGGCGGAAGGACAACAAGTTTTTCGCGTATTATCTGATGCATGACTATGCCTATTCGGCCCGACACCGGGGGGCCGAGCCGCCGGAGCTGGAGACGCGGATGGCGAAGTTCACGGCCGAGATTGCCGAGGCGATGACGTCGGATGTGGACGAGGTGCTGGTGGTCGGCCATTCCTCGGGGGCGCATCTGGCGGTGTCGGTGCTGGCCGACTTGATCCGGTTGGGATACGTGCCGGCGAACGGGCCGACGCTGTCGTTTTTGTCGCTGGGGCAGGTGGTGCCGATGGTGTCTTTTCTGCCGGATGCCAAGAGGTTACGGCGGGATCTTGCGTTTCTCAGCACGCGCAACGAGTTGACCTGGGTCGATGTGACGGCGCCGGGGGATGGCTGTGCCTTTGCGCTGTGTGATCCGGTGGCGGTGTCGGGCGTGGCGCCGGAGGAGGGGAAGCGCTGGCCGCTGATCCTGTCGGCGGCCTTCACGCAGACGCTGAGCCCCGAGCGGTGGAAGGCGCTGCGGTGGCGGTTTTTTCGGCTGCATTTTCAATACCTTTGCGCCTTCGACCAGCCGGGTGATTACGATTATTTCCGCATCACCGCCGGGCCGATGACCCTGTCGGAGCGGTTCGAGCATCGCCCGCCATCGCCCAGCCGGATCGAGATCGCCGCGTCGAAATACACGAGCACGGCGGCATGAGCCTGCCGCCCAAGCCCCCCGCGCGGGAGGGTGCGGTGTCGCTCAGGCGGTATATGCGGTTGTTTCGGCAGGATATTTTGTCGGCCCAGCCGGCACGGCTGTACCGGGCTTGGATGGCGGAATATCGGACGCCGTTTTTCCGGTCATACCTGTGCAATCAGCCGGAGCTGGTCGACCTGATTTTGAAGGAAAGACCGGACGATTTTCCCAAGTCGGATCGTATCAGGGAGGGGTTGAGGCCGCTGCTGGGGAACTCGGTTTTCGTGACCAATGGCGAGGTCTGGAAACGGCAGCGGCGGATCATCGACCCGTCTTTCGAGGGCGGGCGGCTGCGGGATATCTTTCCGGCGATGCTGGAGGCGGGGCAGGGGGCGGTGGCGCGGGTGCGCGCGAGGGCCGATGGCGAACCTGTTGAAATCGAAGAGGAAACCAGCCACGCGGCGGCGGATGTGATCTTTCGCACGCTGTTCTCGATCCCCATCGAGCATGCGGTGGCGCGGGAGGTCTTTGCCGAGTTCCGGGAGCATCAGCGGAGCCAGCCGGTGTTGAACCTTGGGGCGCTTATACCCTTGCCACGCTGGTTCCCGCGGTTTCATCGGAGGCGGACGAAGGCCACGGCGGCGACGATCCGTCGGCTGATCACGCAGTTGACCGCGGAACGGATGGCGGAGATCGAGAGGGGCGAGGCGCCGGATGATCTGGCGACCAAGATCATGACCACGGCGGACCCGCAGACGGGGGAGCGGTTCGATACGGAAGAGATGGTCGATCAGGTGGCGATTTTCTTCCTTGCGGGGCATGAGACGAGCGCCTCGGCGCTGGCTTGGGCTTTGTATATGGTGGCGCTTTATCCCGACTGGCAGGAGCGGCTCGCGAAGGAGGCGGAGGAGGTCTATGGCGAGGAGGGTCCGGGCTTTTCCGATATGGGCAAGCTGCGGGTGGCGCGAGATATTTTCCGTGAGACTCTAAGGCTTTACCCGCCGGTACCGATGATGGTGCGGGAGGCGGCGTGCCCGGAAAAATTCCGCGACAGGGAGGTGCCGAAAGGGAGCCAGATCGTGCTGTCGCCTTGGCATTTGCAGCGGCATGAAAGGCTGTGGGAGCGGCCCGATGCGTTCGATCCGGCAAGGTTCGCGACGGAGAACGGGAAGGAGTGCCTGCGCCATGCCTATATGCCGTTTTCGGCGGGGCAAAGGGTGTGCCCCGGGGCGGGGTTCGCGATGATCGAGGGGCCGCTGATCCTGTCGATGCTGGTCAGGGCGTTTCGGTTCGAGGTGGTGCCGGAGCGGCCGGCAATGCCGGTGGCGCATCTGACGGTCAGGGGGAAGGACGGGATCTGGTTGAAGGTGGTACCGCGGGGGTGATGCCGACGCTGTCGGCAGCATTTCGGGGCGAATCAGGTTAACGGCCATATTTTGCTGGGATTTGGACGTCGGTATCCCGTCGGTATTACGTCGGTATCGCGTCGGTATTCGGTCTGTGGCGCGGTGGATTAATGCGACGTACCGGGCGCAACAGGCAAGATGTGGTGTTCCGCGCAACAGGGCCTTGGCGCTATGCGGGTCAGTCCTGCTGACCTATGCGGTCGAGCGTGGCTTTCAACTCGCCCTGTTCCATGGTCTCGAAATTCATGTCGAGCAGCGCCAGGGTGCGGCGCTCGAGCGTGTCGTAGGCCGCGTTGAAGGCGGCCTCCCATTCGGCCTCGGGGGCCGCTGCCGGATCTTCCACACCCCAATGCGACCGCACGGGCGCGCCGGGCCAGACCGGGCAGGTTTCGCCCGCCGCCGAGCCACAGACGGTGATCACGATATCCATCAGGGGGGCATCGTCGGCGGCGAACTCGTCCCAGCTTTTGGAGCGGGCATGGGTGATGTCGTGGCCCTTCTCCTCGAGCAGGCGGAGCGATTGGGGATGCACCTGACCTGTGGGCTGCGAGCCTGCGGAGAAGGCGCGGACGCGGCCGACGCTTTCGGTGTTGAGGATGGATTCGAGCAGGATCGACCGGGCGGAATTGCCGGTGCAGAGCACAAGGATATTCATGCCTCGCGCCTTAGCGGAAGCATGTGAAAATCAGATGACACTGGTTTCAGAACCAGCTTTGAACGCCGCGCGCTGCGCCTGAAATATCGCGACCGACGCCGTCAACCGTGGCACAGCCCGTCAGAGCCGCCGTGATCAGCGCCAAAGCAATCAGCCTCTTCATTGGTCCACCCTCGTGGTTTCTTGTTAGCCTGTTATTGGTCTTCTGCCTCGTACCACCAGACCTGCGGGAGGAACCAAACCCCGTCCCCGTAGACCGGCAGATGGTCCTGTGGATAACTCAATTCCTTGATATGCGCAATCCGGCCCTGAGAATATTGATGAATCGGAATGACATAGCGGCCTGAAATCAACACGCGGTCGAGCGCGCGGACGGCGGCGAGGAAGCCTTCGCGGGTGCGGGCGGAGAGCATTTCGTCGATCATCGCGTCGGCCGCGTCGGATTTCATGCCCATCAGGTTGCGGCCGCCGGGCTGATCGGCGGTGTCCGAGCCCCAGTAGAGGCGCTGTTCATTGCCGGGGGAGAGCGAGAGGTCGCGGCGCATGAAGGTGATGTCGAAATCGTACTCGGCCTCGCGGGCGAGGTACTGGGCGTTGTCGATGGTTTCGATCCGCAGCGCGATGCCGAGCCGTTCGAGCGCCTGTTTGTAGATCTCCATATAGGTGGTGACCTGACTGAGGAGCGCGTCCTGCCGGAGGAGGACGTGCAGGACCATGGGGCGGCCTTCGGCGTTCTTCAGCTTGCCGTTCTCGACGGTCCAGCCGGCCTCGTTCAGGAGGGTCATGGCGGCGCGGATGTTGCCGCGGTTACGTTTGGTGCCATCGCCCTCGGGCAGTTGGTAGCCTTCGAGCGTGCCGGGGGGCAGGGTGTCGGCGTAGGGCTTCAACAGCTCGCGCACGCGGCCCTTGGCGGGGCCGGGCTGCAAGGCGAGGTCGGAGTTGGAGAAATAGGAGGTGATGCGCGGCTGGCGTCCGCCGGTGAGCGTGTCGTTGACATACTCGAAGTTGAAGGCGCGGATCAGCGCCTCGCGCACGCGCCAGTCATCGAGCGGGGGGCGGCGGGTGTTGAAGACGAAGCCGGTGATGCCCGACGGTTTCTGGTGCGGGATCTCGGTGAGCACGATGTCGCCGCGTTCGACGGCGGGGAAGTTGTATTGCGTGGCCCAGCGTTCGGCGTTGAATTCGCGCAGGTAGGAGACGGCCTGCGCCTTGAAGGCCTCCTGCAACACGGTGTTGTCGCCGTAATACTCGATCCGGATTTCGTCGAAATTCATCGTGCCGCGGCGGAAGGCGAGGTCGTGGCCCCAGTAATCGGGGTTGCGGCGGAGGGTGACGTGGCGACCGATCTCGTAGCTGTCGACGATGTAGGGGCCGGAGCCTATGGGCACGTCTTCGAGCCGGGCGGCGGCGAAATCGAGATCCTCCCATTGGGATTTCTTGAGGATCGGGCGGAGACCGGCGAGGAGGGCCAGCTCGCGATCCTCGGTGGTGAAGGTGAGGCGAATGGTGCGCGGGCCGGTTTTTGTGATCTCGCCCACCTGGCTCCAGAAGGAGCGGTACTTGGGGTGCCCTTCCTCGCCGATGGTGCGGTAGGACCAGATGACATCCTCGACCGTGACGGGGGTGCCGTCGGAGAAGCGGGCGGTCTCGCGGAGGGTGAATTCCACCCATTCGCGATTCGGGCCGGTCTCGACCGATTCGGCGAGGAGGCCGTAGAGCGTGAAGGGTTCGTCATAGGAGCGGCCCATCAGCGCTTCGTGCGTGAGGTAGGATAATTGCCACGGCGCCTCGCCCTTGAGGGTGAAGGGATTGAGGGTGTCGAAGGTGCCGACATTGCCGGTGACGACCTCGCCGCCCTTGGGGGCGTCGGGGTTGGCGTAGGGCAGGGACACAAAATCCGGGGGGAGGGCGGGATCGCCATACATAGCTATGCCATGCGAGGGCTCGGCATGGGCCGCGGCGGCGGTCAGGACGAGGGCTGCGGAGGCGGCGCAGAGCCGGGCGCGCCTGAAAAATTCTGATCTCATTTCGGCAACAATCCCGTCACGTCTTTGTAGGGTTGGCCGGGACCGTAAAGACGGATTCTCGTCTTTTCAAACTTTTAGCTTGGATCACGGCGCCGGATTGCTTATAAAGGGGTTACTGCTCGATAGGTTTCTTGCCTGTATGAAACCTGCCTCAATAACTTAACGCCGGCTTCGTGCCGGCGTTTTTTTTGGTTCGCGGCTTTCTGGTTTGCGGCCTGGGTCATCGGGCTTCCCCTTCAACGAGAAAGGGCGCCGAAGCGCCCCCTGCATCGCGGCCTCTGGCGGGCCGGTCAGTATTTCTGTGGAACGTAGAGGTCGTCAGGTAGCACGCGGCGTTCGTAATCGGAATTGTAGACGCGGTCCGGCAAGGTCACTTCCTCGTGTTCGACGGGCTCGTAGGGGATGAGGCCCAAGAGGTGGTCGATGCAGTTGAGGCGGGCGCGCTTCTTGTCGTTGCCCTGCACGATGTACCACGGCGCCTCGGGGATGTTGGTGCGCTCCAGCATCTCTTCCTTGGCCTTGGTGTAGGCCTCCCACTTGACGCGGCTTTGCAGGTCCATCGGCGAGAGCTTCCACTGTTTCATCGGGTCGTGGATGCGCATGAGGAAGCGGAGCTGCTGTTCCTCGTCGGTGATGGAGAACCAGTATTTCACCAGCCTTATGCCGGAGCGCACGAGCATGCGCTCGAATTCCGGCACGTCGTGGAAGAAATCCTCGACCTGATCCTCGGAGGCGAAGCCCATGACCCGCTCGACCCCGGCGCGGTTGTACCATGAGCGGTCGAAGAGGACGATCTCGCCGGCGCCGGGAAGGTGGGGGACGTAGCGCTGGAAATACCATTGCGTCTTTTCCCGGTCGGACGGCGCGGGCAGGGCCACGACGCGGACGATGCGGGGGTTGAGGCGCTGGGTGATGCGCTTGATGACGCCGCCCTTGCCGGCGCTGTCGCGGCCCTCGAAGATGACCACAATCTTTTCGCCGGTGGCCTGTACCCAGTCCTGCAGCTTGATGAGTTCGGATTGCAGGGTGAGAAGCTTGATGAAGTAATCCTTGCGCTCGAGGGAAGGGGGATGCGCCTCGCGGTAGATGCGGCGGATTTCCATCGACAGGGCGGGCTCGGAGATTTCGAGCTCGAAATCCTCGTCGAGCGTGTCGGCCAGCTCGGCGGCCAGCCAGTCGGAGGGGCCGTTCTCTGGGTCAAATTGGGTCATGGCGTGTTCTTTCCGGTCGTCTTGCGATTTGTCCTGCCGGTTAAACATGGTGAAATCAACAATACTGTGAAATCCGGGCGGCCGGCGGGACAATCGCGTTTATTTTGCAGCTGCAGCATGGCAGGGTCGGCCAGCAGGGCTTATGTGGAGCCCGAGGATAGAATGAAACCGCTTCCGGAGGGAAAAATCATGTCAGTTTCAGGCAAGACCGCCATCGTCACGGGGTCGAATTCGGGGATCGGGCTGGGTGTCGCGCGGGAGCTGGCGAAGGCCGGCGCCGAGGTGGTGATCAACTCGTTCACCGACAACGAGGAGGACCACAAGCTGGCCGCCGACATGGGCGAGGAGTTCGGCGTCAAGGTGCGCTATATCCAGGCGGATATGTCGGATGCGGAGGCCTGCCGCAAGCTGATCGAGGAGGCGGGGCGCTGTGATATCCTTGTGAACAACGCGGGTATCCAGCATGTGGCGCCGATTCAGGATTTCCCGGTGGAGAAGTGGGACGCGATCATCGCGATCAACCTCAGTTCCGCCTTTCACACCACGGCCGCCGCGCTGCCGATGATGCGTGAAGCGGGCTGGGGCCGGGTGGTCAATATCGCCTCGGCCCACGGTCTGACGGCGAGCCCCTACAAATCGGCCTATGTGGCGGCCAAGCACGGGGTCGTGGGGCTGACCAAGGTTACCGCGCTGGAAACGGCGCAGGAGCCGATCACGGCCAATGCGATCTGTCCGGGCTATGTGCTGACCCCGCTGGTGGAGGCGCAGATTCCCGATACCATGAAGGAATATGACATGGGCCGGGAAGAGGTGATCAAGAACGTGATGCTGACGCGCCAGCCCTCGAAGGAATTCGCCACGGTCGAACAGATCGGCGGCACGGCGCTTTACCTGTGTTCGGACGCGGCGGCGCAGGTGACGGGCACGACGATCAGCGTGGATGGCGGCTGGACGGCCCTTTGAGCCGGGCCAGCCGGACGCCGCGAGCAGGCCCGAAAGGGCCTGCCGAGCCGATTGGGGGTAGCGCATGACCAAGCGGATCAACCTTGCCCTTCAGGGCGGCGGCGCGCATGGCGCGTTCACGTGGGGCGTGCTGGACCGGCTGCTCGACGAAGAGGATATCGAGGTGGCGGCGATCACCGGCACCTCGGCGGGCGCGCTGAACGGGGCGGCGTTCAAGTCGGGCTGGCTGGATAACGGGCGCGAGGGGGCGCGGGCCAACCTCGACTGGCTTTGGCGGCAGATGGGGGCGCTGAACGACCTGCGGCTGCCGGGGTGGATGGCGGACAATCCGCTGATCCCCGGTCAGGTGGCCACGGCACTGGAAGCCTCGCCGCAATTCCTCTTGGCCGATGCGATGACGCGGGTGGTGTCGCCCTATGCCTATGGCCCGTTCTACCGCAACCCGCTGGAGCGGATCGCGCGGGAGTTTTCCTTCGACAAGGTCTGTGCCCATGAGGGGCCTTCGCTGTTCGTCGGCGCGACGAACGTGCATTCCGGCAAGATCCGCATTTTTTCAGGCGATGATATCAGCCCCGAGAGCCTGCTGGCCTCGGCCTGTCTGCCGACGATTTTCCAGGCGATCGAGATCGACGGGGCGCATTACTGGGACGGGGGATATACCGGCAACCCGGCGCTGTTCCCGCTGTTCCGGGCGGAGTTTCCGGCGGATATCGTGATCGTCAACATCAACCCGCTGGACCGGCCCGAAGTGCCGCGCTCGCCGCAGGAGATTCAGAACCGGATCAACGAGATCAGCTTCAACACCTCGCTTTTGCGCGAGCTGCGGGCGATCAATTTCGCGCAGCGTCTGCTGGAGCAGGGGACGGTGAGCGAAGCGGCGATGAAGCGCATCCATGTGCATATGATCGCCGATGACAAGCTGATGCGCGAGATGTCGGTGGCGACCAAGCTGATGCCGACGCCGCTGACGCTGGGCCGGTTGAAGGCGGCGGGGCGCCGGGCGGCGGACGGGTTTCTGGCGCAACACCGCGAAGATCTTGGGCAGCGGGGCACGGTCGATCTGGCGGATGCCTATTCGTGAGGGCTCAGGCGGCGCGGTCGCGCCTGGCGGGCGTGCCCTCGCCCGGGGCGGGCATGTTGGGATAGACGAGACCGGCGGAGATCACCAGCTTGGCGGCTTCCTCGATCGTCATGTCGAGTTCGATCACGTCTTCCTTGGGCAGGAACAGCAGAAAGCCCGAGGTCGGGTTCGGCGTGGTCGGCAGGAAGATCGACAGAAGCTCGCCGCCGGTTTCGGCCTTTTCGGCCACTTCGCCGCGGGCCGAGGTCGAGATGAAGCCGATGGCCCAGATGCCCTTGCGCGGGTACTGGATCAGGCAGGCCTTTTCGAAGCTGCGTTCGGTCTGGGCAAAGACGGTTTCGGCGATCTGCTTGACCCCGCCATAGATCGAGCGCACCACCGGCATCCGGTCGACGAGGGATTCCGCGAAGCGGATCATCGACTTGCCGATCAGGCCCTTGGCGACCCAGCCGACCATGATGGTGAACAGCAGGAAGATGATGACGCCCACGCCGCGCAGGTTGATGCCGATATAATTCTCGGGGCGCATGTTGTAGGGCACCAGCGGCAGCACGACGCCGTCGACCCAGCCTATCAGGGTCCAGATCAGCCAGATGGTGAGGCCCACCGGCGCGATGACGACGATGCCGGTCAGGAAGCTGGCCCGCAGCTTGGCGAAGAGGCCGGGGCGCTTGGGGGTCTCGTCGTCGAAAGGCGTATTCATTGCATGTTTTCTGCCGCAGATGGACAGATGTTAATTAAGGCTTTCTGCATCCCGCCACAATGGGAATTCCTATCCTGAGGGAGCGGTTGGCTGTTTGGCGATTTCCGCGGCGATGGCGGCGGCGAGGGCCGCATTATTGAGCACCAGCGCGAGGTTGGCGTCAAGCGAGCGGCCGCCCGTCATCTCGAAGAGGCGGTCGAGCAGGAAGGGCGTGACGTCTTTTCCCGTGATGTTTCGTTGGGCGGCCTCGGCGGTGGCCTTGGCGATGATGGGCTCGATTTCCCCGGGCGGGATCTCGGCCTCGGTCGGGATCGGGTTGGCGATGAGCTGGCCGCCGGGGAGGCCGAGCGCGGCGCGGGCGAGGTGGGCGGCGGCGATCTGGGCGGGGGTGTCGAGACGCAGGGGCGCGGGCAGGGGGGAGGTGCGCGACCAGAAGGCGGGGAAGCTGTCCTGCCCGTAGGCGATGACCGGCACGCCGAGGGTTTCGAGCACTTCCAGCGTCTTGGGCAGGTCGAGGATGGCCTTGGCGCCGGCGCAGACCACGGTGACGGGGGTTTGCGCCAGTTCCTGAAGGTCGGCGGAGATGTCGAAGCTGTGCTCCGCCCCGCGGTGGACACCGCCGATGCCGCCGGTGGCGAACGTGGCGATGCCGGCCTGCTGCGCCGCGATCATGGTGGCCGCGACAGTGGTGGCGCCGGTGCCGCCGCGCGCCATGCAGACGGCGAGATCGGCGCGGGAGAGCTTGGCCACGTTATCGGCCTTGGCCAGCGTTTCGAGCTGGGCCTCGGTAAGGCCAATGTGCAGCGTGCCGTTCAGGACGGCGATGGTGGCGGGGGTGGCGCCGTTGTCGCGGACGGTCTGTTCGACCTGTCGGGCGGTCGACAGGTTGTCGGGCCAGGGCATGCCGTGGGTGATGATGGTGCTTTCGAGGGCCACGACGGGCGCGCCGTCATTGAGAGCGGTCGAGACATCGGGGGAATAGGCGATATCGGTCAAAGGGTCGTATCTCCGGAAACGTGGATGGCGGCGGCGTCCAGCGCGCGGGTGAGAGAGGCGGCGCGGTCGGCGCCGGCGGTTTCGGCGGCGATATGGGCGGCCATGAACGTGTCGCCCGCGCCGGTGACGCGGGTGACGAGGACTTGGGGCGGCTGGCCGGTGAGGACGCTGTCGCCCAGCCCGTCGGCGGCGGGGTTGCCGCCATCGGTGACGATGGCGCGGCGGGCGCCGCGTTTCAGCAGGGCGTGGGCGGCCTCGGGGGCGGTGGCGAAGGGCTGCTGGCAGAGGAGGCCCGCCTCCTCGAGGTTGACGTAGAGCGTGCCGCGGGCGTGCTGGAGGAAGGGCAGGAGGCGTTCGGCCTTGCCCGGCGAGGCGGGGGCGACGCGGAGGTCGGCGGCGGCGAAGAGGAGGCTTTGGGCGATCTCGGTCAGCAGCTCGGCGGTGAGGTTGCCATCAAGCGCCACGGGGCCGGTGAAGGGGGTGTCTTCATCGGCCAGCCGCCCGTCGCGGAGGGGCTCGAGGATGCGGGGGCCGGCGGCTTCGAGCGTGTGGGCGTCGGCGATGGCGGCGATCAGGCCATTGGCGCCTTCGACCGCCATGTAGCGATCGGTGGGCAGGTCGGCGGAGCGGTAGACATGGGCGGTGTCCATGCCCATCGACGTGCAGCGGGCGAGCAGTTCCTCGCCCTGACGGTCGCGGCCGACGGCGCTGAGCAGCACGGGGCGGAGGCCGAAGCGCAGGAGGGTCATGGCGATGTTGAGGGCGACGCCGCCGGGCTGGCGGGTGATGCGGCCCGGCACGTCGGAGCCCTGCCGCATGACGCTGGCGGAGCGGCCGATCACGTCCCACAGGACGGAGCCGATGCAGAGGATGTCTGTCATGGGGGGTATGTTGCGTGTCGGGAGGGGCGGTGCAAGGCGGATTCCGGGGCAGGGGGCGCGAATCGTGGTTAATGCGTTGATTTGGGGGCAAAAGGGCGAGTCGGTATCGTGTCGGTAAAACGTCGGTATCGCGTCGGTGTTTCGACCGACAGGTACGGGGTTAACGCGGCGTGCGGTGCGGTTCCGGGCTTGAGGCGGGCGAGAGGCTGGGGGATACCGGACGGATGGATGGGGGACGACTGTGAAGCAGCTTTTGCGGAAATACCGGTATTACCTTCTGGCCCTGCTGGTGGCGGCGGGGCTGGCCGCGAACCTGCCGCGGGAGTGGCTGTTCGGGCAGGGCGAGGCGGAAAGGCGGAGCGAGGTGATCTCGGCCTTCCTGAACCTGTCGGTCGATCCCGGCGCCGGGGGATTGTCGGGGGTGCGGATGGACTGGCTGGTGCAGGCACGGCAGTTGCGCGAGCGGCGGGAAGCGCGGCTGGCGCATGTGCCGGAGGCGGTGCTGGCGGGGTATGCGGAAGGGCTGGGGAGGACGGAGGCGGAGGTGCGCGCGGTGCTGACCGATCCCGAGCAGGCGGACCCGTTCGAGATAACGGGCCATGACTTCGGCCATGTGGAAGATATCGCGCATGGCACGCAGGGGCCGTGGCGCTGGGGGCTGGTCACGGCCGAGCGCGAGGACGAGGTGGAGGCGCCGGGGCAGGCGATGGCGGGCTGTGGCATGTGGCTGGTGTTCTGGGACGAGGCGGACTGGTTCTATGCGCCGGTGGGCAGCGGGGAGCTGAACGCGGTGCTGGAGGAGGCGGTGCCGGGGCTGGCGGGGGTGGCGCCGGGCGAGGCGGCAAGCTGCTGACGCGCGGTCAGGCGATGAGGTCAGCCATCGGGTCGGCGGGGATCGGGCCGAACTGATCGTCGGGGTCGTAGGGGGCGTCGAACACGGTGTCGTAGCCCATGTCCTCGAGCGCGGCGATGGTCGTGACCGAGATGTAGCTGCCATCGTCGATATAGCCGGTCATCAGTTCGGCGTCGAACAGCGCCTCGTCCCAGTGGCCGCCGGCGGTGCCGGAGCCGCCATCGGTTTCCACCGGCACGCCCGTGAGGGATCCGGGATCGGCGCCGGCGATGCCGGGAAACTCGGAATTGTAGGTGTCGGTGGCGTTCTGGCCGGTGAAGCGCAGGTCGCCGGTGGCGACGGAGCCGCTGAACAGGCCCATGAGCGACCAGAGCGGGCCGAAGCCCATGGCATGGAGCATCTCGTGCAGCACCACGGCGCCCCAGTTGCCGTTGCCCAGCAGGTTTTCGGCATCGGCGATGTCGAAGGTCATGGCGCCGGTGGCGGGCAGGTAGGAGCCGTCGTCGCGCAGGACGCGTGGCCCGGCGCTTCCCGGAACGCCGCCGGAGCCGTCGATCGTGGCGAGCGTGGCGGTGATGACGATATCGTCGACCGGCACGCCGTCGACGAAGACGTCGGGGATATCCTCGAGGATGAGGGTGCCGAGGTAGTCGGCGGCGGCGATGAAGGCCTGTTGCAGCTCGATCGTCCAGGGGCCTTCGAATTCTATGGTGACGTTATAGGCCGTGCCGGCGGGCCCGGGGCTTGTGTAGGTGGCGACCGGGCCTGGGGGCAGGGGGCCGGGCTCGGCATCGGGCGGGCGGCCGAAGGCGGCGTTGTCGTCGGGCAGCGGCGGGGAGGGCGACGGGGGGCCGGGCAGGGCCTCTGCGGGGCGGCCGTTTTCCTGTGGTTCGTCGGGCTGGGGCCCGGGCGGCACGGGTGGCGGGGCCGGGTCGGGGTCGGTGTCGTCGGGCGGTTGCGGCGGGTCGGGCTCGGGATCGGGGCGGCCGTCGCCCTCGGCATGGGCGATGAAATCGAACTGGTCGGCCGTATCCTGCGAGAGGAGGCAAGCGGCGGGGGCGAGCCAGTCGACGAACAGGTCGGGATGCGGGGCCGGGGCAGGGCGGGCGAGCAGGTCGGCAAGTTGGGCGGGCAGGGCAAACTGGGTCATCGGCGGGACCTTCTCGCGGCGGGGCGGCGCGGGTTCCGCGGTCAGGTTAGCACGGCGAGAGGGTCGCGCAACGGACGGGGCCGGGTGGGCCGCCTTCTTGAAAAGAAGGCGGATCGAAATCTTTTGAAGATTTCGACACCGGCGGGTCAGCGCAGGCGGGGGCGTTGCAGGCACTCTGGACGGGTCACCATAGCACGGAAAGCGTCAGGGGGCTTGCGCCGGGGGCCGTGCGGGTTTATATGCGCGCCATTCAATCCCGCAGGCATGGGCGGGCTGATCGGGGGAGACATCCCCGGCGGTCCACCGGTTGAAGCATCCCGCTTCTCTTCCCGTGCCGAGGCGTAAACCGGAAAGGAAAAAGACCATGGCTCTTCCCGAGTTCAATCTGCGTCAGCTTTTGGAAGCCGGCGTTCACTTTGGCCACCAGACGCAGCGCTGGAACCCCCGCATGGGCGAGTTCATCTATGGCGCGCGCAACGGCATCCACATCATCGACCTGACGCAGACCGTGCCGATGCTCGACGCGGCGCTGAACGTGATCCGCGAGACCGTCGCCAAGAACGGCCGGGTGCTCTTCGTGGGCACCAAGCGTCAGGCCAGCGCACCGGTGGCGGAAGCCGCCGAGAAATGCGCGCAATACTACATGAACCACCGCTGGCTGGGCGGTACGCTGACCAACTGGCAGACGGTTTCCAAGTCGATTCAACGGCTTGCGCATATCGACGAGGTTCTGCAGGGCGGTGCCGAAGGCATGACCAAGAAGGAACGCCTTGGCATGGAGCGCGAGCAGGAGAAGCTGCAGGCGAGCCTTGGCGGGATCCGCGAGATGGGTGGCCTGCCGGACCTGCTCTTCGTCATCGACGTGAAGAAGGAAGCGCTGGCGATTGCCGAGGCGAAGAAGCTGGGCATCCCGGTGGTGGCCGTGGTCGATACCAACTGCGCGCCCGACGGGATCGATTACATCATCCCCGGCAATGACGACGCCGCGCGCGCCATCTCGCTCTATTGCGATCTGGTTTCGCGGGCCGCGCTTGACGGTATGACGGCGCAGATGGGCGCCGCTGGCGTCGATCTCGGTGCGATGGAAGAGGCCCCGGTCGAGGAAGCCGCCGCCGCCGAATCGACCGGCGTCGAGACCGGCGACGTGAGCGAAGAGACCGCGCATGACGATACCGTGGCCAAGGACGCGCCCTACGACCTCGAATCGGCCGAAGAGGTCAAGAAAGAGGCCGAGGAGAAGGCCGAAAGCTGAGCCGCTTTCACGAAACTGACATGGGCGGCGGGGTAGTCCGCCGTCACACGATCCTGAAGATTTGAGGAGAGCCGAGATGGCGATCACTGCTGCGATGGTGAAGGAACTGCGCGATTCGACGGGCGCAGGCATGATGGACGCGAAGAAGGCGCTGACCGAGAACGATGGCGACATGGATGCCGCCGTTGACTGGCTGCGTACCAAGGGGCTTGCCAAGGCCGCCAAGAAATCGGGCCGGACCGCGGTCGAGGGCCTTGTCGCCGTCAAGGTCGAGGGCGGCACGGGCGTGGCTGTCGAGGTGAACTCGGAAACCGACTTCGTCGCCAAGAACGCCGATTTCCAGAAGATGGTGTCGGACATTGCCGGCGTCGCGCTTGGCGTGTCGGACGTGGAGGCGCTGAAGGCGGCCGATCTGGGCGGCAAGAGCGTCAATGACGTGATCACCGACAAGGTCGCCACGATCGGCGAGAACATGTCGGTGCGCCGGATGGCCAAGGCCGAGGGGCAGACGGTTGTGTCCTATATCCACAACGCTGCCGCCGACGGCATGGGCAAGATCGGCGTGCTGGTCGCGCTGAACGGGGGCGACGAGGCGTTTGGCCGTCAGGTCGCGATGCATATCGCCGCCACCAACCCGGCCGCGCTGAACGAGGAGTCGCTCGATTCCGAGATCGTGGAAAAGGAACGCCAGATCCAGATCGACATCGCCCGCGAATCCGGCAAGCCCGAGCAGGTGATCGAGAAGATGATCGAGGGCCGGATGCGCAAGTTCATGGCCGAGGCCACGCTTCTGGGTCAGGCTTTCGTGATCAACCCCGACCAGACGGTGGCCGAGGCCGCCAAGGAAGCGGGCGCCGAGATCGCCGGTTACGTGCGCCTCGAAGTGGGCGAGGGGATCGAGAAAAAGGACGAGGATTTCGCTGCCGAGGTCGCCAAGACCGCGGCGGGCGGCTGAGCCGTTCGATTCGAAAAAATCGTTTGATCAGGGCGCCTTGGGGCGCCCTTTTCATGTGCATCGCGGCTTGGGAAGCAAAAGCGGCGCCGGCCCATGGGGAGAACACGGCACCGCCTTGACCCCGCCGCATCATGGGGATGAACTGGCGGAAGGAAAGCGCCGGCCGGACGCCCGAACAAAAAAGCGCCACAGCCGGCATCCGGCGCACTGCCGGGAGATCGAAGAGCCCTGAAATCGCAAGGGGTTCCCGATCCCGCGTTCCAGGCTTTAAGCCACCACTCACGGAACAGTGATAGATTGCGATGTTACGTTGCGTCAGGAAAGTACGGGATTCCTTACCATCCGGTAAAATTCAGTATCCCAGCGTACAGTTTTTCAGCGTTCCAGCACGAAGATCTGGTTCTGGAACGCGGCCTTGAGCACCGCCTGGGCCGTGGTCTCGACGCTGAGCGCCTTGCGAGCGAGGCGGAGGTGCTTTTCCACCGTGGGCGGCGTGAGCCCCATGATCAGGGCGATGTCCTGCACCGTCTTGCCGTCACCGACCCATTCGAGCACCTCGCGCTGGCGGTCGGTGAGCGACCGGGCGGGGCCGGTATAGGGCAGGGTCATGATGCGCAGGTGGGTGAGGTTGTTGAGCAGCAGGATATCCTCACCATGCTCGGCCCAGACCTCATCGACCTCGGCCTGTGTCAGGCCCTTGCGGGCGGTGAGGGCGATGGCGCCCTTGGCGCGGGTGGAGACCGACTTGAAGCTGATCGAGTAGCCGGCCACCACGTCCATCGAGCGGTTGAAGGCGACCACCTTGCGCTCGTCCTCGGTCAGGGCGCCGGTCTCGATCATGTCGTGCAAAAGCGACCACGAGCGCGCGCCGTCGTTGTCCAGCGCCCAGCGGACCATGGGGGCGTTGAAATAGAGGCCTTCGCCGATGAAACGGTCGGTATAGGCGGTGTCGTGATTGGTGAGCAGGACGAAATCGTCGGGATCGCCGAGGGAATGGCGCGTGAGGTAGCGGGTGAAGCCGTAGATCAGCCGGTCGAAGCCGTAGCGGGCCATGTGGGTCGTGTGCATGTTCCAGAGGCGTTCGATGCTGGGCGCCGTGATCAGCGCGTTCAGCTCCTCCGCCGGGATCACTTTCGCGCCTCCAGGTGGCGGATCATGGCGTCGATGGCCAGCTCGTAGCCGGCGGGGCCGAAACCGCAGATCACGCCCACGGCGACGCGGGCGATATAGGAGATGTGGCGAAATTCCTCGCGGGCATGGACATTTGAGAGGTGCAGTTCGATGGTCGGCAGCTCGACAGAGCTGATCGCGTCCATCAGGGCGATGGAGGTGTGGGTATAGGCGCCGGCGTTGAGGATGAGCCCGTCATGGGTGCCGCGGGCGGCATGGATGGCGTCGACCAGCGCGCCTTCGGAATTGCTTTGCATGAAGTCGAGGCCGAGCCCCATGTCACGGGCCTTGGCGCGGCAGGTCTCCTCGATCTGTGCCAGCGTGGTGGCGCCATAAACCTCCGGCTGGCGCTGACCCAGCAGGTTGAGGTTGGGGCCGTTGAGTATGAGGATCGAAGCCATTGATAATGTGTCCTTATTACGGAGCATTTAAATCGCAAGTGGCAGAACCTGTCGAGAGATCACGTGCGGGCGGTGTCACGACGCGCGGCAGGTGTGGCGAAGTTGCCCGACGGAGGCTGGTCGATCCGGTCGGGGGATGTTGCGGCCGGGGGTGACGGTCGGGAGACCAGACAGGTTTGATGTTTGAGGATTGGCGTGTAAGGATTTGAAGACAGGCGCCTTTTGCCGCTTGGCGGGTTACGGTTTATTTAACATAATATATATTATGCGCCAAACAGATGTACGCGCAAAGCTAAAATGTCACCCATGAGCAAAGCAGAAGTGTCACTCTGCCCTCAAAACAAGATGAGGACGAGCTGGCATGGGATGGGTGATGATGAGCGAGCGCGAGTTGAATCGTGTGGA
>Ga0310345_10000121_pt1 | contig 161510 bp, 196 predicted proteins | sample HC15DNA20500_MG_FD_204667 | JGI IMG/M metagenome (GOLD analysis project Ga0310345, IMG submission 204667) | Marine microbial communities from station ALOHA, North Pacific Subtropical Gyre - HC15-DNA-20-500_MG | ecosystem: Environmental > Aquatic > Marine > Oceanic | place: Pacific Ocean... | reverse complement strand
CGACTGCATGCCGTTTGCGGCTGGTACCATATTCCAACGAACTCACGCAACGCGTTGATTCTTAACGATTTTGGTTGCGGATTGTGATTCCTGTCGTCGTGGGTTCGAGTCCCATCAGCCACCCCAATAGAATCAATGCTTCGCAGGTTTGCAGTTACTGACTTGCGATGATTTTTGGAAGATGAGTTTCCAAAATTGGAAGATGCCCGCCAGACTGAGCGGGCATTTTGCATTTCAGCGCGTCGCTTTCACTTTGCGCTCGCGGCGACGGTCGTACACCTTGGCGACCATCTTGCCATCAGTGTGACCCGTGGCGTCGATGATCTTGGTATCTCCACCAGCCATTCGATCAGTGACCGCGCTGGGTCGCATATCTGCCAGGGCGAAGCGGCGGAATGCGACTTCCTTCTTCGCAGCCTCTGCCTCGCAGTAGGTCATGAGGCGTGTCCAGATCGTTGTCCACCCGCTGCGACTGTACTGCTGCCCGGAAGTGTTCCCGAAGACATACATGCCGGCGGTGCGCTGCAAGGCCATAGCCTCGTCAATCACCGCGCGCAGCTCGGGCGACCAGTGCACCAGCTTCCAGCGCTGCGCCTGGCCTGCCTTCCGCTTTCCGATCGGCACCTGCAACCCTTCAGGCAGGATCCGCTGACGCAGCAGTCCTCGCATCTCGTCTGGGCGGCTGACTGTCAGGAAGGCGGTATAGGCACACAGCGCCATGATCTGGTAGCTCCCGCCACGCTGGCGCGCCACGTCACGCATCAGCGCAATCTCGGCATCCGTCACGACTCGGTCCTTTGGCTTCGTCGGGTTGTACTTGATGCCGCGGCACGGGTTCTCTTCCAGATCACCCTGGCGCCGCCCGTACTCGAGCACCGCGGAGAGCAGGGCGATTTCTTTGTTGGCCTTGGCCGGCGCACCCTTCTTGGCCCGATCAGCCAGGTACCGATAGATGTGCACCGGCTTGATGGCAGCAGGTCGCACCTTGCCGAACACGCCGACGAGTCGCTTCGCCTCGTTCCTGTTCTCATCCAAAGTGCCTTGTGCCTTTCGCAACTCGCTATCCTTAGGCAGCGATTCCTGCCAGTCGAAGTAGCTTTCGAACAGTGCCTCAGTGGTACCGGATCGGACCACGTTCCCATTCAGTTCGTTGGCGCGCCGGATCGCATCGTCCTTGATAGCCGCCACGGCTTCGGCATCGCGCGTTGGCGCCGACAGCCGGAATGCCCACTTCCCGTCGGCGAGCTTGTAGCCGAAGCTGGTGGTGCGATCGCCGTAGCGCGCGTAAAGGCGGAAGGGCAGGCCATCGGGCCGCTTGCGTCGTCCGATCATGATCAGATTGCAGAGAAGTCGGGTTCGACCTCGGCGGCGGTATCGGAGGCAACAGCCTGCGCCATGCCGCGCATACGCGCCTCGAAGTAGGATCGGTCAACCTGGGGGAATCCGCGCAGGTTGGGAATGAACGGTACACCATTGCGTGCCAAGTGCCGGCGCATACAGGCATAGCTATTGCTGGCGCATCCGATCACATCTGCCAGTTCATCTGCGGTCAGGAACACTCCCATCTCGCTCTCCATTTCCCATAGTGCCGTTATCACGGCGATGATTCGTTCTGCTGCTTGTTCCACTGCAATTATTGGTTTTGAATAATTCGGTCGAAATACTCGCGCCGCATAAGCGGCTGTAAAGTTAGGCGGTCGGATAAGCCGATCCAGGCTGGCCGGGCTCGTTGCTGCCGGTGCAAGCCAGGTTGTGATCGCCTGCCTTCGGGCATCGCTTGTTGCCGCAGGTCGGACACAGAATCATCCGATCAAGAAATGGCCACGCACTTCTGTTCTCGTTGACGTATTGCTTCCAACATTGATGGCAGCAATAGCGGTTCTCGGGATCGATCACGATTCCCTCCCGCCCTTCGCCTCGCCCTCCGTGGCAAGCTCGACGCAACGTTCCAGCGTCGCGGCGGCCACGGCGTTGAAGCCGACAGGCGTGTTTGGATACCACTGGAGCGTCCAGCATTCGCCCGTGCGTAGGATTTCGTCCCGATCATCGGGCGTCACGTCATAGCAGCCATCCGGGCCGCAGTGGTCGATCAGCCAATCCACAATGGGCTGATAGATCAGCGCGTGGTCGTTGTGCTGGATGGTCAGGCCGACATTCGTCAGCGCTTTCAGCTTCTCAAACATTGCCATCCCCCTTCGCCTCGCCATTCCCCGCAGACGGGGCGGCAGGCATAGGCATCCAGTGCGTGGGCGGTGCTTCTTGCGTAAATCCACCATCCCAACTCCACCAACTTGCGCCGCAGTCTTGGACGCTTTTGCCGAGGTATTCACCCGTTGTCGAGTGATACTCGCTGGTAGTCTCTTCCCACTCGCCCCATGCGCCGGACGTAACTCGTTCATCGCGGCATAGCAGAATCTCCGTGCCATCTTTCGGCGCCGTCTCGATCGGCTGCCAAGCCTCCCCGCTGCCAGGCTGGCTGGCGCTTTCGAGGGCGCGGATGCGAGCGATCAGGGCATAGATAGTCGACGGTCGGGTGGCGTTGTGATAGTCCACGCGCACGTTGAAATGATTTCCATCCGTACGATTCCCGCGCCACCGTTCTTCGTCGGCGATACGTTCCAGCGCATCCAAATCCAGCTTCTCAGCCATTGCTCTCTCCTGTGGCGGCGGCGCGCTCCATTCCGATCTTCCGCAGATACCAGGGCGACAGACTGGCCCAATCGAATTCGTCTTTGAAGTCGCCGCAGTGGTGCTCTCGTGTCGTCAGCACATGCCCGGCTTCGAGTGGGCGATTCACTCGCATACCGAGCATGGCGTACCTCTCTGCGCCTGACACTGGCGCGCTCTTGTGGCATTGGCCAACCAGCGTATTGACCCGATGCCACCAATCACAACCGGCGCAGCAAGGCCCATGCTTCGCATAGAAGCGGTCGGCTAGCTCCTGCTCTTGGTCGGGAATGTCAACCACGCTCGCCTCCCTTCTCTCCCGACTGCTCGCGGGACATGGCGGCGATACCATCCAGACATTCACGCACGATCTTGGAGAGTGACGCCGGCACAGGTAATGCGCCTTGTCCGCCAGCGTCCAGCGCCAACCGTTTGATGCGCTCGAACCGTTCGAAACGCTCCCTCTTGTCGCTCTCTCCCGCAGGTTGGGCATAGAGCGGAACGTCATAGCCGCCACCTTGGCCGTAACTGAATGCGGCACTGTCGTGATCGACCGCTGGATTCCAGAACGCCACCGGCATCGCCACCGCCCCCGCATCGGCCTGCACCTGCTGGGCGGCATGTGGTTTCGATGCGCACGCCATATCCCAGCCCATGCGGACACATTCAAGCGCATCATTTCCGTACTTATAGCCCTGCCGCTCTTTCTCTGCCCAGGCTTGTTCAAATGTTCGCGCGGGCAGTTTGGAAATCGCATCAGCGATGGCTGCTTCGCGGCTTGCATTGTTCGTGACGTATTGCCCGGTGCACTGCAAGAATTCGGCAATCACATGCTGCTTTACAGCTTCACTCAGGCCGTGCATTCCGGGTAGGCAGGTTGCACCTTTGCAGACCGTGCACCATTTCGACGTAAGCCATTCCGCCTCGCGCTCATCCTGCTGCGCCGATGCGGCCGGGGCGGTCATCAGCGCTCGGATGCCGGCAACCCATGTCATGCCGGTCAGATCGCCGCTGCTTTTACGCAGCGTCAAATGCCGCTTGGTTTCGCCGCCGCCTTCGATAGTCGTGGTTTCGCGCGTCGTCTCGATCAGTCGCGCGGCTTCTTCCAGCCCTGCGTTGCGGGCATTCACCCCCGCGCCCATTTCCCCAGGCTGGCGAGGGGCGGCGAGTAGACGCGTCTTGCGCACCGCGTTGTTCACGATACTTTCGGCCCATGTCCGCGACGAATCTGTGTGCTCGCATATTTGCGTAATAAGCTCATTGCGCAGCGCTACCGTCAGCCCACCCCCCGCCTGTTGCGGGGCGCTCGGGGCGGATTGGTAGGCAGACATGTCCGGGCCCTTGCGGATCGCCTTCGCAAGATCGTGGGGATCGTCGTACATCCAATCGCCAGTGCGCGGATCGGTGTATTCCACCACCAGCGCGGCCCAATCCAAGCCGTCTTGATGGCCGGATAGGTAGTCGGCGCTCAGCGTGCCGGCGAAGTCCTCACGGATGTATGAGGCTTCCTCATGCTCAGGCTCTTGGCTGTCTTCGCACCATGTATGCGAGCCGCCTTCGCCAACGCCGCGTTGCAGCCAGATTCGTTTCGGTGCCCATTCGTTAGGCGTATTCGCCGCACATTCTGCGGTGATTGGCGAGCTATTCGCCGCATTGGTGGTGGTCATGCTGCTTCCTCGAATAGTTGGTCTTCTGCGATTTCGATCCGGTGCACGCGCCCGGGCAGATCGTGATTCATCGGGTGACGGATGCCCCAGGTGCGCAACAGCGCATCGAAGGCAGCCTTCGGCGGAACAGGGCGCAGGTTCTGGCTCAACGATCCGCGACGGATGCGATTGCGCATCTGGAGCACTGCGTTATGCTCGGTGATGCTGTAGTACAGCCGGCGCTTTCCAGGCTCTGTCTTGCATACGCGCGTGGTCAGTGCATTGCCGAGGTCCTTCAGGATCTTCGTGACCGTCGTGTCGGCGCAGCGGATCTCACAGGAGAACGGGCCGGCGCAGATCTCACGGCCAGACAGCAGAGCGTCGATAACCTTGATGCGCGTCGAGGTCTTATGCTTCATCACGATCTCCGGCTCATCTTGTCGGAGCGAGCACGGCGCACCAGGTTCTCGAGTTCAGCGATCTGGCGGCGCTGAGCGCGAATTTCTTCGGCCGCATCTTTGTGGAGTTGCTTGGCTTCCGCGCTCTCGCAGTATTCGTTGTGCGCTTCGAGCCGTTCGACGATGTCACGCATGGCAGTTCTCGATGTCGGGAGGGGGAGCCGCGCTGATCTCGGTATCCGTGGCGTCTTAGCCCACAGTTCGTCTTAGCGGGTCAGCCCCCGCATTTCCCCCGTTGAAACTTAGTCTTCCTCAGCCGTCACCGGCTCTTGCTGCGGCTCCGGATCGTCACCAAACAGCTCGCCGACCGTCTGCGGCGGCGGTGCCTTCAGCGTGATCGTGATGTCTTGCTGAATGCGGTGGGTCAGAATGCCGCCGTCGTGCTCATCCGGATGTGCCACGACGCGGAACTTGAACAGCACCGTGCCGCCTTCCTGCGGGGAGATACGCACGTCCTTCACGGTGCAGTCGTCGAGTTGGATATTGCTGTCGCCACCTAGCCCGTAATCGATCTCGAGCGTGTACCCCTTGCCCTCCCAGCCCCAGGCGAACGGCTGCATCTTCTGGAAGCGGCGCGCGGTCAGTGCATTGCGATCGGGCTCGACCAGATCCGCCTGGTCTTCGGCCTCCTTGTACAGCGCCTCGCGCAGGCCATGCTGCAGCGAGTCGAGAGCGGTGGCAGGCATTGCAGCCTCAAGCATCAGATCGGCGGCCGGCATGGCCTGCTTGCCGTGCTTCTCGGCGCGCGGGTTGTAGTTCGTCAGCTTGACGGGTTGAGCGGTGAGGATTTCGAACATGGTCGGTGGCTCCGGAGGTTATGCGGACTTGCGTTCCAACTCGGCGATCATCTGCTGCAGCTCGGCTTCGAACTGGAGCAGAGCAGCGGCGAGCTTGGAGATGTACTCGTCATCGCGCGGAATGCGCTGCACGTACAGGCGCAGGCGCTCGCACTGGCGCGGGTCGTAGCTGATGAAGTCCCACCAGGCGCGGCCAGTCACGAGCATGTTTCCCTGTACCTGCGGCATGTGCTCTTCCGGCATACCGGTCAGCCAGGTATTGATGTGCACGGCCTCGTCGTGTGGAGACTTGATTTCGATGCCGCCGTCGCTGGCCACCAGGCCATCAGGCGATGAGCCGATGAAGTCGTAGCGCGGGTGCACGACGAACGGGCTTTCCTTGACGATGTTGCCGGTCACCAGTTCGTAGAGCATCACGCACGGACCCTCGACCTCGGTGCCCCAGTTCAGCGCTTTGCCGCCGATCTCGTGCACAGGGATCTGCGCCATACGCTCGAATGCGAGTTGACGCATCAGTTTCGAGCGCTCGGATGTGGGCTTTCCAGCTTTGGTCAAAGCGATCACGTCGACAAAGCGAGAACCAGTGATGCGGCCGGCGCGCGCCTCGCGCCATTCTTCAGTACGTTGCTCAGCCATTTTGTTGCTCCTGAGCTTCGGTTTCGACTTCACCAGTCAGCGACTTCAGGCGCGCCAGTTCGTCCGGGCCGATGGCTTTGCGATCTTCCTTCGTCATGCGGCCCCAGGCTTCAGCCAGCGATTCGGCGCCGCCTTCCTGTGCCACGAGCTCAAGGTCCGCGATGATGTTCAGCAGCCGGCCGTCGCGCTCTGCCGGCTTGGGCAGCGCCGCCTGGGCGATCTGCGCCGGCGTGGCATTGCGCGGGGTGATGTCCTTCTCTTCCGGGTAGTCGCCAATCTCTTCAGCGATAGGCACGCCCTTCAGAACGTCCGGGAATACGTCACGCAGTGCGAAGGCGCGAGCACGCATCTGCAACATGCGCTTCGGATATTGCGACCACGGGCCTTGCTTGCCAGACAAGCCGGCCTGTTTGGCATCGTCCATCGAGAACGTGCGCACCTGCTCGGCTTCGCCGCGGCGCTTCACCTGGCAGATGGCCGTCTTGCCGTCTTCCGAGAGCGTCTCGTGCACGTACTCGCACAGGGCAGATGCGCGCACCAGGGCGATCACAGCATCACCCCAAAGAGCAGGGCGGCCATTGATCACGGCGATGTTTTGCATGGCCTGCATCGGCTTGAGTCCGAGTTCCATACCCCACTGGATAGCGACCAGCACGTTGCCCGGCTTGCCCATGAAGTCCTTGGGCACAATCGAGGAATCCGACAGGACCTCGGCGAACTTCATCGCCTCGTCCAAGGAACGGGGCGACAGGTCAAAGTGGGAGGTGGTGGTGATTTCGTTCACGGTGATCTCCAATGCCCGAGACTTGGCCGGGCGTTATGGGGTTGGTCAGGCTGCTTCTTGGAATTCGGCATCGACGACGGTGGCCGCGTCGATAGCTTCATCGCGGGACTGGCGAGCGTTCTCCAGTTCCTCGGCATCGCCGGTCTGCTCGGCGTAGCGCCACTGGCGCAGGGCATCGAGCATCTGATACGCGGCGTCGCGGATCTGCTTGTCGGCAGCATCGGCTTGGGCTTGGCGTGCCGCTTCGTCGCGGCGGCGCTGCTCTTCCGCTTCGCGCTGCTGGCGCTCGAGTTCGGCGCGCTCGTCGGCGATGCGCTTGGCTTCGGCAGCTTGGCGTTCCCGCTCGGCGGCCAGCAGTCGTTCCTGCTCTGCACGCTCGGCGCGCATCTGGGCTTCTTCGGCGGCCAGACGCTCGCGGGCAATGCGGTCGGCTTCGGCGCGCTCCGCTGCCATCTGGCGTTCGTGGGCCTCGCGCTCGGCGCGCAGGGTGGCTTCCTGGGCGGCACGCTCGGTGGCAAGGCGGCACTCTTCGGCCTCACGTTCTTCGCGGGCCTTGCGTTCTTCCTCGGCACGGGCTGCAGCGGCAGCGGCTTCCCGCTCGGCAGCTTCCTTCCGCAGCCGTTCCAGCTCTTCGCGTTCGGCTGCCAGGCGGGCGGCCTCGGCCTCCTGTTCTGCCTTCAGGCGCGCGGCTTCTACTTCGCGTTCTATGGCAGCAGCGTGAATCTCGCGCAGCTTGTCGAGCGTTTCGTCCTTGGCGAGTTGGGCCTGCCCTTGGAACTCTTCGAAGGTGGCGTCGACAGCGGTACCGTCGATGTCTGCGATCACCTCCTGAACCTGAGCCGGCGAACGGCCTGCAGCGAAGGTGACGGCGTCACGGATGCGTGCAATGCGCGCCTGCTGCACAGTAATGCGCTGGCGCTCTGCAGCAGCCTTGGCTTCCTTCTCCCGCTCGCGCTCGGCATCCCACTCGTCACGCATCGTGCGCAGGCGGGTTTCCTCTGGCTCGATGATCTCGATCAGCCGCTTCTCTTCGGCGATCACCGCCTTGGAAAATGCGTTCGCATCGTCACGCGCCGCCTTGCCGGCCTTGGTGATCGAAACACGCGCATTGGCCAGGGTCATCATGGCGCCGTGCGCCTGCTCGCGGCCAGCGGTGTTCTTAATCTCCACGATGTCGGCGTGCTTCTCCGCCAGGGCCTTCAGGTTGGCTTCGTGCTCGGCGGAGCCCAGTGCCACGGCAGCGCGTTGCGGTAGGGTCAGTTCGGTGGACTTGCTCATTCCTTGATCTCCAGAAATTGATTTGCTTTGTTACACATGTTTTCCCAGTGGGTGTCCCATTGCTCCGGCGTCCGCATCGCATAGCCGGTTTCCGATACCAGCTTCGGATGCGTCAGTCGCGCGACCTGGCCAAGCATTTCGTCCCAGCACAGGCCATCACAGCGGCGCCCGTCCGGCAGAACCACGTCGAAGGATGTGCCGCGAACTTCGACCGTGAAATGGCGGTCTAGCGGCTTGTCTGTGAAGCTGGTCATTGCGTGACTCCAATCAGCGGTGCATCCACCCAGCCGGCGAGGCCCATGGCGAACAGAAAAAACAGGGTGAATGCGGCTTCGGCCAGTCGCGGGTTGTCTTCGATCCACTGCTCGAATGCTTCGCGGTTCATAGCTTCCTCACGATGTCGGCCAGCACCACCACGCCCACGAACAGGATGCCGGCGACGGTGGCGAGGAACAGGCGGCGGTTATTGCGCGCCTTGCGGATGAGGGGGTCGTCGAGGTCGATCACAGCACCCTCCCGAATTCCTTGAATACCTTCTGATCGGCCTGCAGTTGGCACAGTGCGGCGAACGCATCCCACTTCAGAGCGCCGCGCTCGAACTCCGAAAGCTCGAAGATCCGATCGATGCGCGAGAGAACGTCCTCGAGCTTCTGGGCCGTCTCCGGGCGCACGCAGCAACTGAACAGGTTTTCATGAGTGGCCTGACGCGCCACGGCTTGATCGGTCGTCATCTCAATACCTCCCGTAGTCGGGTTCGGCCGCGCCGTCGTCGTAGTCTTCCTCGGCCCGCTGCGTGCAGTAGTCGAGCCAGTACGCTTTGACCGCAGCGCGCATCGCGGCGCCCAGGGCAGCGTCATCGGTGCCAGCGAACGCCTTCAGGATCTCGCCGCACTTGGCCTTGTCGGCCATCACCTCGGACACGGCTTCGTCCAGGTCGCGGTAGGGCAGCGGCTGCATCTCCGCGTACTTGACCGCGGCCTCGAGATCGACCCAGTTGGCGCGCTGCTCGGCGCGGTCGAGATCGCGCATGTAGGCGTCGAGGTACTGGCTGTTGGCGCAGGGAGTGGCTTGCATTTCGGGCTCCATCGTGTGTGCTGCTGATGGAGTTATCTTAGGACGCCCTAAACCAACGGTCAAGAATTATTTTAGGCGCAGCTAAGTATAAGGGCGTAAAAAAGCCCGCGCGGTGGCGGGCTCTACGTAGATCGGTGGAGGGTCTAGCGCTTCTTGATCAAGTGCCAGATGGCGCCGGCAACGACGACCGGCCAGATCAAGACGGTTGCAAGGGCGCTGCCGGCTGGCTGCGGGTGAGCGCCTTGGCCATCCCTGAACCCGAGTTGATAGACCGCGGCGAGGGCGGCGCCGATCAGTATCCAGGCTGCTGCGAAAGCGAATTCCACGCTCAACCTCCTACTCTGTACTGCGATCGTTCGTACCGCATTTCAGATCGTCTCTGAGCTTTTGTAACAATTCCCCAGTCAGGGCGTAGCAACCCAGCAACGCACGGAATGTGTCGCCTTGTTGCAGGCCTGAGGCGCTGTATCCAATTCCGCCACTCGGAAGCAGTCGGATCTCGATGGTCGGGATCACCACCTGCTTTTCCTTCCGGTAGTCATCCAGACTTACTACCTTTCTTTTGTCTTTTGCCTGGGCTTTCTGCGGCACCTTCGACCCCCGCTAAACGCCTGACGGTAGCGGCTGCTTCGTCAAAGTCGAGCAGCTTCTCGCCAGTCTTGATGACCCCCGTTTGGTCCGCGGTCGACTGCCGCGTGTCGCCCCTCTGTTGGGGGTGACCTATGGTGCCACCTTTTTCAGCAGCCTCTTCGTTTACTTTTTGTGAAGTCAGATCTGCATATCCCTTAATTTGCACCAGGATCAGTTCCCTGGCTTTTCCGGGAAGTGTCGCGATGAGGTCGATCGCCGCGGCAAGTTCAGGGTCAACGCTGCTTGCGCGCATCGGGCCCTCCCTGAACATCAGCCATTCCGGCCGGATATTCAGTGCCCTGCAGACCTTCAGGAGGTTGTCGCCGGCGATTGTCTTGGCCGGATTGATGCCAGCAGCGCCTACCCATGCCGAAACAGTGGGCGCAGACACCCCGACCCGCTCGGCCAGGCTGTTCTTGTTGAAGGTGCTTTCCTCGAGCGCCTTCAGGAGGCGGTTGTTCCAGGTTTCCATTAGGCGAGGCTAACGCAGTTCGTTTTAGCCGTACCTTGCAATTTCTGCTTAGGCCGACCTAAAATAGAGGCGACACAGACAGAGGTACGCCATGGACCAACTTGCAAACATCGTGATCGACCGACTCGGCGGCACTTCCGCCGTCGCGAAGATCTGCGAGATCAAGCCTCCCTCCGTGCATGAATGGCGCGAGAACGGCATCCCCAAAGCTCGACTGCAGTTCCTGAGGCTTGCCTATCCGGACGCCTTCAAGGGCCTGGAAGAGCCATCCGCTGCGCCTGCTGCCTGATACGCCGCCACCTTCGGGTGGCCTAACGCGATGCCTGAAGCATCGTTTTTTTGTGGCCAGTAGGGATAGTCAACCAACGGCAACCACTGGCAACCATTCGCAAGCCGAGGGTCTTATGCAGCGAGAAATGCCTTTCTTTGGGGAGGTACGACAGATGCAAAACGCGCCTGACGACCTGGTAAAGCGGTGTCGCCACGGTCTGGATGCCATTCGTCTCTGCATCCAGCTTTCCGGCCACACACACGACTTCATCCGCGAGCAACTGAACATCGACAAGGGCCACTTCAGCCGAATCATGCAGGGCAAGGCATGGTTCCCCGACACGAAGCGGATCGAGCTGATGAACATCTGCGGCAACCGGGCCCCGGCGCAATTCGACGCGCTCATGACTGGCTGCGAACTGGTCGAGCTCTCGAAGGACGCCAAGATCCGGGAGCTTGAGGAACAGTTGAGGGCGCTGAAATCCGCAGCATAGGGGACAGGTAGTAATGGCACGCGCACGCAACATTAAACCGGGCTTCTACGCGAACGAGGATCTGGCCGAGTGCTCGATCTGGGCGCGCTTCATTTTCCCTGGGCTGTGGATGATGGCCGACCGTGAGGGCCGGCTCGAATACCGCCCCAAGAAGATCAAGGGCGAACTTCTGCGTTTCGACAGCCAGGATGCCGAGCCTCTTCTTCAAGAGCTCGAAGCCCGAGGCTTCATCCTCGTCTATGAGGCCTCAGGGAAGAAGTACATCCAGATCCTTCAGTTCTCCAAGCACCAGAATCCACACCATCGGGAAGCGGAGAGCGTCATTCCATCTCCACAAAGCCTAGGGCTCGACCCGGTTACCAACTCGGATAAGCCTGGGGCTTTGAATTCATTGGAAGCTTGTGAAGCCCCAGACAAGCCTGAGGAAAGCCCCGGGCAATCCCAAGGCTCACCCCCTGTGGAAGGGGGGGCTAGCCGTGCTGATTCCGGATTCCGGATTCCTGATTCCGGATTCTCTGATTCCCCCATCGGCGGCAGTGGTGCTTCAGACGGTGATGGCGAGCGCATCACGCCTTCGCCGGGCGCCGCCGTCTCATCGAAGCTGATCGCCTGGGAGCGAGCCCGGGGCAAGGTTCCGCGGGGCATCCTCGGCAACGACGCCAAGGTGCAGGAACTCGCGGCCATGAACCCGACCGATGCAGAGCTGCGCCAGGCCTACGACCTCGCCGTGGCTGACCGTGACGCCACCGGAGACGCCGGGCCGATCAACGCCGGGTTCGTGCTCTCGCTGCTGGCCAAGGTCCGCAACCCGCCCAAGCAGCGCCCGAAGTCGCTCACCTCGATGACGAACGACGAGCTGATGGCCGAGGCGCAACGCGTCAACGCCAGCAGCCACGGCTGTAGCCGCGAAGCGCTCATCGAACGCATCCAGGCCAAACGCAAGCAACTCGACGGAGTCGCCGCATGACGCTCGACCGCACGCCACCGAACGCCCCCGACCGTGAACACAAGCCCGGCCGGTGCTCGGCCTGGGGCTGCCCGATGTGGGCCGGCATCAAGCTCGGCAACGACTGGGTGTGCGACTGCCACGCCTTCGCCGATGTCACGCAGTGGCAGGAGGTCACGGCACGCCTGAACCTCCGACTGCAGCTCGTGAAAACCGCGCACCGGGCGATGCACGCTGACCCGTTCAAGGGTTGGGCGCATGCCGCGACGGTCTACATGGCCAAGATCGGCAGGCCAGATTTGGCACCGATGAAGGTCACGCTGGCGCACCCGTACAAGGACCGCCATACCGGCGAAATGGTCGAGCGCAACACCATCGTCAACGAGTCCGAACACCTCCCACTGTGGGCGAACCGCCTGCGCTCCGCGATCTTCCGCGAGTGCGTGAACGGAATTCCGCAGGCCCAACAACCCGAGACGCGCGCGCAGGCCACCGGGCCCCAGACCGCCGCGTCGCTGCTGCCGGAGTTTGCGTGATGAGCGCCGATTTGTTCGCCGAGATCGAAGCCAAGGAACGCGCGCAAGTTGCGTGGCCATTCCCAAGCCAGCGCAAGCGCGAAGAGCAGAAGCTGATTGCGTCAATCCTTGGTCAGGACAAGCCCGAGAACCAGTGTTGCCACGATTACGCAAACTGCGCGAATCCGTGTGTCGTGCCCGATGAGCCTGCCGCAACTACGCCTGCGCCCGCGCGCGCGTTGAACTTGAACGTGCTCGCGCTGGACCTCGCCACGAAATGCGGCTGGGCCTATGCCACTCGCAACGGCAAGCAGCGTAGCGGCATGGACAGCTTTCGCCCTGGTCGGCTTGACCATAACGGGCTGCGCTGGCAACTCATGCGCCAGTGGCTCAGCGAAGTCGCCCGCGAGATGGGCGGCATCCAGGTTGTGTACTACGAGGACGTGAAGCGCCACGTCAGCAAACTGTCGGCGCGCGTGTATTTCGGCTATCTCGCCATCCTCGAAGCCTGGTGCGCGACGAACAACGTGCGGCTGGTCGGGGTAGGGGTGGGCACGATCAAGAAGCACTGGACTGGCTTCGGCAACGCCACCAAGGAAGACATGATGGCCGAGGCCGAGCGCCGTGGCATGAGGGTCGTCGACGACAACCATGCGGACGCGCTGGCGATCCTGAGCTACGCGGTGAAGGAGGAAGCATGAAGCCACTAATCCTGATCCTCGCCGCGCTGCTGTGCGTTGGCACCGCCGACGCCCGCCTCCAGCGCTCCCAATCCGCCAAGCGCGAGTTCGCGCGCGAGCATCCGTGCCCCAGTACTGGCCAGCCTGTGCCGCACTGCCCAGGCTACGTGATCGACCACGTCAAGGCGCTGGCCTGCGGTGGCGCTGATGTGCCCAGCAATATGCAGTGGCAGACCGTCGCCGATGGCAAGGCGAAAGACAAGTGGGAACTCAAGGAATGTGGGAGGTAGTCATGAACCATGGTCTGATCATTCTGTGCGTATTGCTCGGCGCCTTGTTCTTGAGCATCGCTGGATGGGCAATCGCGCGCGGTGGAACGCTAGGCGAGGACGATCCTGCTGAGCCTGTGGGCTACGTCGACCAGGATGGCGAGAGCACGCCGGCGCAGCACCAGTGGAAGAACGCAGGCGCTAAGGCGCATCACGCGGAGAACTGACATGCCTCTATTCTTCTGGCCGCTGCTGGCCTGGCACTTCTGGTTGAGGGGATTATGAAAACCATCGACACAATCCTGGTCCTCGCGTTCGTCCTTGCCGCATTCGGCGCGGGCGTGCAGTACGACTCGCATCGCATTCAGGCGACGTGCGAATCGGATGAGGCTCTGACGATCATCAACGGGACGGAGTATGTGTGCCTCTCGCCACGGCACATGCAGATGCTCCGCCGACAGCAGCAGTCGTGGAGGGGAGCATGAAATACGCCGCCGAGATCATTGACCTCATGAGTGCGCAGCCTGAGCGGCAGTTCCAGATGCGCGACCTGGTTCATGAAGTGTGCCCGAACGCTTTGGCAGAGGTCTCCCGCAAGAGCGCGTTGTACAAGACCGTGCGCATCGCGTTGCACAGACTGCTCGTTCAGCTTGTCGAGAGCAAGTCCGTAGAGGTTCAGGACGTGGGTGACCATTTCCGCTATCGCTGGCGCGTTACATCACCTTCTTGAACCAAAAGTTGCACCCTCGTAGGATTCGCGTGGGAAACGAGTGTGCCTCGGGAAAGGCATTTGGACAGGTCCACTTCGGTGGGCCTTTTTCTTTGGCACACAGCGACAGAGCGGAAGCCACCCATTCCGTGGAGAAGGCAGGGGGTTCGGTAGCTGGCTGTAACAGGCTTGGATCGGATTGGCCCCATGCGCCGTGGCGCGAACGAGCGGGATGTGACGGCCTGGAAAGACCGGCAACCTAACTTTGGAGATCGTCATGGGTCGCAAGCCAGCCGCACAAGCACCGCGCGAGTGGGATCGTGCTGCGACCATGGCTCTCATCTGTGAGCGCATCGCCGGTGGCGAGAGCCTGCGCGAGATCTGCCAGGGCGATGACATGCCAGACCGCCGCCAGGTCAACCGCTGGATTGCGGCCGACGATAACCTGCGCAAGCTGTACCTCGATGCGTGCAAGGCACGGACCTACTTCTACATGGAAGAGATCATCGAGATTGCCGACACGCCTCACATCCTAAGACGCGAGATCAGGCACGAGGATGGCTCTGTCTCGGTCATCGAGACCGACAACGTGGGGCGCTCGAAGCTGCAGTCCGATGACCGCAAGTGGGTGATGGCTCGCATGAACCGCGTCGACTTCGGCGAGAAGGTCGGAATCGAGCATAGCGGCACCATCGAACTGGCCAGCGCCCTCGAGGCCGCGCGCAAGCGTGTGAATGGCAATGGCTGAGCTGAGCACCGAAGAGCAGCTCGTCGAGGAAATCGCCCGTTGCAGCAATGATCCGCTGCGCTTCGTAATGTTCGCCTTCCCGTGGGGCTCGGGCGAACTCGCCGACCACGAAGGCCCGGACACCTGGCAAGTGGACACCCTCACCGAGATCGGCAACCGGCTTCGCGCTGGCGAGATCGACGTAAGCCAGGCCATTCAGATCGCTGTGGCATCAGGCCACGGTATCGGCAAGTCCGCGCTGGTGTCGTGGCTGATCTTGTGGGCGATTGCCACCTTCGAAGACACCCGCGGCGTGGTGACTGCCAACACCGATGCTCAGCTACGCACCAAGACGTGGGCGGAACTCGCCAAGTGGTACCGCCGCTGCATCTGCTCGCACTGGTTCGAGTTCACGGCCACGGCGCTGTATGCCCGCGATGCGAAGCACGAGAAGACGTGGCGCATCGACATGGTGCCCTGGTCCGAGCGCAATACCGAGGCGTTCGCCGGTCTGCATAACCAGGGCAAGCGCGTGCTACTGGTGTTCGATGAGGGCTCAGCCATTCCGAACATCATCTGGGAAGTGGCAGAGGGTGCGCTGACCGACAAGGACACGCAGATCATCTGGGCCGTGTTCGGCAACCCGACGCGGAACTCTGGCCGCTTCCGTGAATGCTTCGGCCGCTTCAAGCATCGCTGGATCACCCGCCAGATCGATAGCCGCACCGCGCGGATGACCAACAAGGAGCAGCTTGCACAGTGGGTGGCTGACTATGGCGAAGACTCTGACTTTGTGCGTGTGCGCGTTCGTGGCGTATTCCCTCGCGCTGGCTCTACGCAGTTCATCGGCTCCGACCTCGTCGAGGCGGCGAAGGCGCGCGAAGCTCACGCTGGTGTCTACGACGCGCTGGTGATCGGTGTCGACGTTGCCCGCTTCGGTGACGACGAGACCGTGATCTACATCCGCAAGGGCAGGGACGGGCGCACTCATGAGCCGATCAAGCTGCGCGGTCTCGACACGATGCAGGTGGCGGCGCGCGTAGCCGAGCAGTACGAGTTCTACCGCGCCGATGCCATCTTCGTCGACCAGACGGGCGTGGGCAGTGGTGTGGTGGATCGGCTGCGCCAGTTGCGTGTGCCGGTGACCGGCGTCGACAACGGTTCCAGCCCTGACCGCGCGAACCCAGGCCAGGAAGCCACGGTGTACGCCAACAAGGGCGCGGAGATGTGGGGCGTGATGCGCGACTGGCTCAAGACCGGTGGAGCGATCCCCGACGGCGATGTCGACCTGCATTCCCAGCTTCAGGACCGCGAGTACGGCTACGTGCTGCGCGATGGGCGCGATGCCATCCAGCTTGAGAGCAAGAAGGACATGAAGAAGCGCGGGCTGTCGTCGCCTGACATCGCCGACGCGCTGGCTCTGACCTTCGCCTACCCCGTGCAACCGAACGCCAATGCGGGCCGCGCTGCAGCCTTCACGAGGCCCCAGGTAGAGCACGAATACAACCCCTTCGAGAACGCCTAGGAGAACGAAATGGGAGGTTCCGCACCATCCGTGCCGGCCGTCAGCGTGCCGCCACCGATCCCGCAGGTGCAGTCTCCTGCTGGAATCAAGGCGGCTGACACGGCAACCACACGCGCGCAGTCCGCTGTCGGGCCGTCCGCAACCATCGGGACCAGCCCAACCGGTCTTTCCACGCCGGCTAGCACCGGCACCAAAACCCTACTTGGGAGCTAACGCATGACGACGCTGCACGAACGATTCCAGGCCATCAAGGATGCCCTGCACAACGCCATCAACTTGGCCGATCCGGAGGCTGCTGTCCGCGAGGCAGAAGAAGCCTTCAAGGCATCCATCGTGGCCGAGGTAGCTGCCCTGCATGAGCGCCTTGATGCGCTGACAGCCAAGCTTGAGCCGGCTGCTGTTGTAGCCCCAGCGGCAGCTGTTGAGCCAGTGGCCGCGCCTACCCCTGTGGTTGCGCCCGCTGCACCGGTAGCCGATGCCGCGCCTTCGTCGACCGAGCCCGCTGCACCGGCCGCCTGACAGGGACTGATCCATGGCCCGCGATCTCTTCAAGCTCCGCGAACACTGCGACCAGCTACTGCTGGGCATGCGTAACGACCGCATGTCGTGGTGGACGCACTGGCGCGAGATCGCGGACTACGTCATCCCGCGCCGCTACAAGTGGCTGATCACGCCGAACCAAGGCAACCGCGGCTCGCCGATCAACCAGCGCATCATCGACAACACCGGCACCATCGCGCTGCGCGTGCTGGCTGCCGGCATGATGTCCGGCATCACCTCGCCCGGCCGCCCGTGGTTCAAGCTCGCCACGGACAACAGCGACCTGAACGAGATGCCGGCCGTGAAGCTGTGGCTGGGCGAGTGCCAGAAGCGGCTGGCCACGGTGTTCGCTGAGTCCAATTTCTACACGTCGCTGGCCACGCTGTACGGCGATCTGGGCGCCTTCGGTACGGGCGTCATGATCATGTACCAGGACTACGACGACGTGATCCGGTGCTTCAACACCTGCGCCGGCGAGTACTTCCTGCAGAACGATGATCGCCAGGACGTGAGCACGATGGGCCGCGAGTTCGTGCTGACGGTCAAGCAAGTGGCTGAGCAGTTCGGCCTAGAGAATTGCAGCGAGACGGTCAAGGCTGGCATCAGGACGGGCGGCGCCGCGCTGACCCGCGAGATCCGCGTCGGCCACCTGATCGAGAAGAACAACGACATGGTGCCGGGCGCGCCGGGTGCCGACGGCATGCCGTGGCGCGAGGTGTACTGGGAGATGGGCACCGGCCAGAATCTGGTGCTGCGTACCCGGGGATTCCGCACCAAGCCCTTCATCGCGCCGCGCTGGGACATCGTCGGCAACGACGCCTACGGCCGCTCGCCGGGCATGGATGCGCTGGGCGATATCAAGTCCCTACAGGTCGAGCAGAAGCGCAAGGCGCAAGCCATCGACAAGCACGTGAATCCCCCGATGCTGGCCGATGTGTCGCTCAAGAACGAGCCGGCCTCGATGCTGCCTGGTGGTGTGACCTACGTGGCTGGCAATGGTGGCATCGGCTTCAAGCCGGCCTACACCGTGGCGCCGGACTTTTCCGGGCTGGTCGAGGACATCAAGGAAGTTCAGGCGCGGATCAAGGCGACGTTCTTCAACGATCTCTTCATGATGATCAGTCAGCTCGACACGGTGCGCACGGCCACGGAAGTGGATGCCCGCCGCGAGGAAAAGCTGATCCAGCTCGGGCCCGTGCTGGAGCGCTTCGAAAACGAGGCGCTGGACCCAGCCATCAATACGGCTTTCGACGTGATGCTGCATGGCGGGTTGTTTCCCCCTGTGCCGCAGGAACTGGCCGGCCAGAACATCAAGGTCGAGTACATCTCGATGCTCGCCCAGGCGCAGAAGGCAGCCAGCACGGCTGGCATTGAACGCCTGATCGCGGTGGCCGGCAACATGGCCGCAGCCAAGCCGGAAGTGCTCGACAACCTCGACTTCGACCAGATCATCGACGACTACGCTGACCTGCTGGGCGTCTCGCCCAAGTCCGTGGTGTCGATCGAGAAGGTGCGACAGATCCGCGCCCAGCGCAACGCGCAAGAGCAGCAGCAACTGGCGCTGCAGAACAGCATGGCCGCTGCGCAGGGTGCCGAGACGCTTTCCAAGACCGACGTGGGCGGTGGCCAGAACGCCCTGCAACGCATGGTGGCAGCATGAGCGAGAAGATTTTCGACCTGAAGGACCTGCGCAAGCTGATCCGTCCCGATGCCGATGCGCGCGACCGGCGCCTGTTCGAGATGCGCCAGGAGCAGGAGGCCGCCGAGCAGCTTGCCGAGGATCGCGCCAAGGACGTGAAGATGGGGCCGCCGCCTGATGCGCAGCTCGTCTACAACCACCCGACCCAGACCATGGGCGTGGCCATTCGTGGCGCGCGCCGTGTCTGCCCGCTGCCCAAGGGATATGGCGGCCCAGGCACTGAACTCGCCATGCTCCCCGGCAACCGGCTGATCGTCATCAGCCCGGACAAGTCGCCGCTCGAAATCGATCCACAACTGGGCACGACCCGGAGGCTGTGATGGCAACGCTACCGAACCCGAAACCCGCAGGCCCGAAGGGACCAGCCATGCCGAGCGCCAAGGTCACGGCGCCGCTGTCCGGCAAGAACGGCGAGCCCGCGCAGACGCGCGACACGTCCGATCCGTGGCTCGGCACCAAGGGTGGCGGCCCGACCGACAAGGACGTCAGCAAGGGCAGCATGGGCAAGACCGCGCGCGAGGATGCCAAGGGCTCGAAGAAGACGGCCGGCATCAAGGACAACCCGGGCGAGGGCAAGGAATCGGTGATCTCGCGCACGGCCCTGAAGCACAAGACGCCGGCGCAGACGATGTATCCGAAGCTGAAGTCGCGGGACGACTGACCATGCCGCTCGACAAATCCGGCTCCAAGGCGAGTGTTGGCAAGAACATCAAGACCGAGGAGGCCGCTGGCAAGCCGCGTAAGCAGGCCATCGCCATCGCACTGAATACCCAGCGGGAGGCGAAGAAGTCGCCCGCTAAGACGCTGTATCCCAACCACAAAGGAGATTGACCGTGGATCAATTGGACGCCCAAGCTACCAACGGCGGGCACATCATCGAACGCGTCGGCGACGTCGCGCCGGTCTACCTGAGCGAGAAGCTCGGGCGAGACTACGGCGCTGGTCAGTACGGCGGGTGGACGACCGAGCGCGATCAGGCGACGGAGTACACCCAGGAGCGGGCGGAGGCGATCATTGCCCAGCACCTGCCGTATCAATCCCCGTTCTGCAAGGTGGTGGCCAAATGAAAATCATCGTCGCCGAGCTCGTGATCAAGATCCCGTTGGTCTGTAAGAGTGTAGAGGCCCTAGAGAATACGGTAGATCACTACCTGCAGAGACTGCAGCCCTTTGGGCCAAGTTCCGAAATTAGCCACACACTCGCCTCAAAGGAAGTGGAGGTGACGCTATGAAGCGCGTTGCGATCTGCATCCCCTCCACCGACATGGTCCATGCGGACTTCGCCATGTCCCTCGCCGCGATGGCCTACCGCGCCTCCGGCTTCACGCAGGGCGGACAGTCGTTCGAAGCCGTGCCCATCGCGCTCATCAACACCAAGGGCTCGCTGGTGGCGAACAACCGCAACCGGCTGGTCAAGGAAGCGCGCGAGCTCGGCGTCGACTACATCCTGTTCCTCGACAGCGACATGGTCCTGCACCCGGACACGCTGCGCCGGCTGCTCTCCCACGACAAGGACATCGTCGGCGGGACGTACATCCAGCGCGAGGAACCGCACCGGCTGCTGGGCAAGACCGTGGGCGGCCAGCTTCTGCACGACGCGATGTCGCAGCAGCAAGTCGATGGCGCCGGCTTGATGGAAGTTGGCGCGCTACCGGGCGGCTGCCTGCTGGTCAGGCTGAGCGTGTTCGATGATGGCCCGACGCTGCCATTCCAGACGCCTGCCCACCTTGAGAGCGGCGCAGAACCATGGATCGAGGGCGAAGACTACTTCTTCTGCCGCTGGGCGCGCAATGCCGGACACCAGGTCTGGCTGGACTGGTCCGTCTCGTTCCACCTGCGCCACATCGGCCAGGCGCACAACGCCATCCCTGCCGTGCAGGTCCAACCGGAGGAAAGCAATGTCATCGTCCACTGACATCGAGCAGTACGACGACGTCGGCGATCGCGCCTCCGTCAAGGAGAAAGAAAAGCGCGCCAAGGCCCGCGAGGCTCGTCGTGTCAATGGCCTGAAGCAGATCATGGGCAGCGCTGACGGCCGGGTCTGGATGTGGGAGTTCCTGTCGAACTGCGGCCTGTTCGCGGTCGTCTTCAACGGCAACTCGAAGGACTACTTCAACCTGGGCCAGCGCAACGCGGCCATGCCGATCCTCACCGACATCCAACGCCTCTGCATGGACGAATACGTGCAGATGGTCAAGGAGAATGCAAATGCTGCTTAAGCGACTGCTCCACCGTTATGTGCTCATGAACGAAGCTGGTGGCGCTGCCGATGCTGGTGGTGGCCCTGCGGCCGCACCTGCTGCCACGCCTGCTGCTGACACTGGCGCTCCGGCCGCAGCCCCGGCTGCCGATCCTGGCCTGACGCCGCCCGAGAGCCTGCTGAACGACAAGCCGGCCGACGAGACGAAGCCCGAAGACAAGCCAGCGGATAAGCCGGAAGACAAGCCGGCCGACGACAAGCCCATCGAATACGAGGCATTCAAGCTGCCCGAGGGCATGACGCTCGACGAGGCAAAGCTGGGCGAGTTCAGCAAGCTGGCCGCCGATGCGAAGCTTCCGCAGGAGACTGCGCAGAAGCTGGTCGACATGTACACGGCCGAGATCAAGCAGATCACCGAAGCGCCGTATCGCGCGTGGACGGATCTGCAAAACCAGTGGCAGGAACAAATCAGGAACGACCCCGTCATCGGTGGTGCCGACCTCGACAAGAACCTCGCCGCAACGAAGGCTGGCATCAAGAACCTCCTGGGGGAAGATGCTGGCAAGTTCTTTGAAGCGCTCAACATGACGGGCGCTGGCAACAACCCGGACATTGTTCGCGGCCTGTTCAAGGCGGTAGCCCCTCACGCACCCGCCACACCGGTACGAGGCAATCCAGGCAGTAGCACCAAGACTGCAGGGGCGACCCTGTACCCGCAGATGGCAGGGCTCGGCAACGGGCACGAAGGCTAACCCTCCACGTCGAGAATCGAAACGGCCTCACCTTGACACGGCCAACCGATGACGACTCAAAGCAAGGAGAACTGACCATGCAAACTTAGGAGTTACACCATGGCAATCATCGGGGGCACCGCCCTGACTTACGCCGATTGGGCGAAGCGGATGGACGACGACGGCAAGGTCGCCACCATCATCAATCTGCTGTCGCAGACCAACGAAATTCTGGACGACATGCTCGTGGTGGAAGGCAACCTGCCGACCGGCCACAAGACGACCGTACGCACCGGCCTTCCGGCCGCAACGTGGCGCCTGCTGAACTACGGCGTCGTGAAGACCAAGTCCACGACCGCACAGGTCACCGACAACTGCGGCATGCTCGAGTGCTACAGCGAAATCGACAAGGACCTGGCCGACCTGAACGGCAACACCGCCGAGTTCCGTCTGTCGGAAGACATGGCCTTCCTCGAAGGCATGAACCAGCAGATGGCCAGCACGCTGTTCTATGGCAACGTGACGGTCAACCCCGAACGCTTCATGGGCCTGGCACCGCGCTACAACACGGTGACCATTGCGAACTCGCAGACGGCTGCCAACGTGATCGATTGCGGCGGCACGCTGTCGACGAATACCTCGGTGTGGGTCGCCTGCTGGGGCCCGAACACGCTGCACGGCATCTTCCCGAAGGGCAAGATCTCCGGTCTGCAGCACCGTGACCTGGGTGAGTGGCCGCTGACCGACGCGAACGGCAACCTGTATCAGGGCTACCGTACCCACTTCAAGTGGGACATGGGCCTGACCGTGCGCGACTGGCGTTATGTGGTGCGTCTGGCCAACATCGACGTCTCGCTGCTGTCGGGTGGCTCGGCCGCCAACCTGATCAACGCCCTGATCCGCGGCGTGCACCGCCTGCCGACCGCGCCGGTGCGTGTCTCGACGGAGCAGAAGTCCGATGCACCGGATGGCGGCATGATGCAGATGGGTCGCCTGGCGATCTACTGCAACCGCACGATCCGCACGTACCTGGACATCCAGGCCGTGAACAAGACCAACGTCCTGTTGCGTCTCGAAGAGTGGGAAGGCAAAGCCATCACCACCTTCCGCGGCATTCCCATCCGCACGGTTGACGCGATCCTGTCGACCGAATCCCGTCTCGTTTAAGGAGCGATGCCATGATCATCGATGGAAACCTCGTGTTCGACGGCACGATCGCCACGTCGGGCCTCGCTGGCGTCAATCAGTTCGCCAGCGGCGCCACCACCACCAGCACCAACACGATCGACTTGCTGAACGCCCGAGACCTGGGCGACGGCGGCGATTCGATGAGCGGGAACCTGACTGTCAGCTTCCTGATCACCACGGCATACGCCGGTGGCACGTCGGTGAACTTCCAGCTGCAGGGTTCGACCGACAACGTCACGTGGACTACCTACAGCGAGACGGGCGCGATTGCGATTGCCTCGCTGACGGCAGGCCAACGCCTGGCGCTGAAGATGCCCTCGGTGAACCCGGATGCTGGTCCGCCCCCGCGCTACCTGCGCACGGCCTACGTGAACGCCGGTGCCAACACTGCTGGCGCCGTCATCGCACACCTCAGCACCCCGGACGATAACCGGTACTACAAACCGGGCATCGTGGTTAGCAACTAAGCGCCACCACCGGCCCGGCCAAGCGCCGGGCCTTCTCTTAACCCTCAGGAGATTCGCAAATGTCCGACACCGTTCAAGACAAGGACCTGGTCAACAACGAAGCACCGCAATACCGACTCACCGAACAGGCATACATCGATGACAAGTTGCTGGAAATCGGCTCGGTCATCGAATACAAGGGCATCCCCGGCCACCACATGGAGCCGATCAATGCCGCTGCCAAAGTCGCCAAGAAGAAGGCACCCAGCTATCTGGACCCGATCCTGGCCATGACCTCGGTCAACTAAGGAGCAAGACATGGGCGTTTTTGTAGCGGGCGGCGCAGAGCAGGCCCAATCCGTCGTCACCGGCACACTGGGCGCGGCGAATGCTGCGAGCGCCCAGCTTGCGCTGCTTGGCAACTTCAACGTCGCCGTCTGGGGCGTCTTCACCGGCACGGTTTCCGTGCAGTGCTCGTTCGACGGCGGCACCACGTGGGTTCCGGTCATCAACAAGCGCACCGGCAGCGTGATCACGTTCACTAGTCCCGGCGCCCTGCAAGAGGATGAGGTCGAGCCTGGCGTCTATTACCGCGTGCAAATGACTGCCTACACCAGCGGCAACGCGAGCTATCGCATCTCTGAAGGCGCACAGGCTGGCCGCGTGGAGCGACTGTCATGATGAAGATCGTCGATATGGCACGGGACGAGGACTTCACCGGCCCCGATTATCCGGAGCCGAGCCCCTATCCCTGCGGCCTGCGTCTCAGCCTGAACAAGGAAGACATGGAGAAGCTTGGCATCGACGAGATGCCGAAGCTCGGCGATCAGGTCTGCTTCTATGTCTGCGGCGAGGTCGTGAGCACTTCCGAGTCTAGCGAGTACGGTGAGTCGAAGTGCCTGGGCGTGCAGATCCAGCAGATGGCACTGGAGGAACCGCCCGAACAGGAGATGGAAGAAGACGCAGCGGCCGAGCGCGGTGGCTTCAAGGAAGCGGCCAACAAGCTCTATTCGAAGAAGGGGTAAGCGATGGCATCGCAGGTCGGCATTGCAAACATGGCGCTGGATGTGATCGGCACGCGCTCGACGATTGCTGCCCTCAACGAGGGGAGCGCCGAGGCCAACGCCATCAATCGGCACTGGGACAATGCCGTCGCCTCGGTACTGCGCGCGGCGCACTGGAATTTCTCCCGCAAGCAGATCCCGTTGACGCTATTACAGGATGGCACGGCTGGCGGCACAGTCCCGACGCCGTGGCTGTACGAGTACGCGTATCCCAGCGACTGCCTACTGCTTCGCTACCTGCAGCCTCAGATCCAAGTGCAGCCCGTGCCGGCGCCCGGTACGCCTTCTCCCGTCGCGGCAGTCGGTCCACCGGTGCGCTTCATTCTTGGCACCGACAACGACGTCAACGGCAATCCGACCAGCGTCATCCTGACCAACCAGCCGCAGGCGGTTGGCATATACACGTTCCGCAACACCAATACGGCGATGTGGGACGAGTTGTTTGTGCAAGCCCTGTCCGCTTACCTCGGCGCCCGGGTGTGCATCGCGCTGACCGGCGACAAGGCCATGATGAAAATGGCGTTCGACATGGCGATCAAGTACGTCATGGACGCGCGGGCCATCAACGGCAACGAGGGCATCACCGTGATCGACAGCATCCCAGACTGGATGCGCGTGCGCGGCTACGCGTCGGACTGGGCGTGGCCAGATGGCGGCCTGTATTCCTACGGACCGCAGAACCTGACCCTGATCACCTGACATGGCCCAGCCCGTAATCCTTCCCTCGTTTGGCGCTGGCGAGCTGGCGCCGTCGATGTATGGTCGCGTCGACCTGGCGAAGTACCACGTCGGCGCGGCGCGTCTGCGCAACTACTTCGTCGACTATCGCGGCGGCGCTTCCTCCCGCACCGGCACGCAGTTCGTCGGCCAGGTTAAGGACAGCACCACGCCGAACCGGCTGATCCCGTTCCAGTTCAACACCCAGCAGACCTACGCGCTGGTGTTCGGCAATCAGTCGTTGCGCTTCGTGACGAATGGCGGCTATGTGCTGGAACCGATCACGGCCATCAGCGGGATCACACAGGCGAGCCCCGGCGTCGTCACGGACAACGCGCACGGCTACAGCAACGGGGATCTGGTGTTCCTGTCTGGCATCGTTGGCATGACGCAGCTGAACCAGCGTTACGCCATCATCACCAACGCAACGACGAACACCTACACCCTGACGGACATGTACGGTGCGCCGATCAATACGGTCGCATACGGTGGCTACCTTTCCGGTGGGAGCGCCGCGCGCGTCTACACGATCAGCACGCCATATGCAGCAACGGACCTGGCATTGCTCAAGTTCACGCAGTCGGCCGACACCATGACGCTGACGCACCCGAGCTATTCGCCATACACACTGAAGCGTCTCGGTAACGCCAACTGGCAACTCGCCGCGGTCACCTTCCAGCCGTCATCCGCTGCGCCCACGGGTGCGGCCGTGGCGTTCCAGAACAACGGTACTGGGACGGCCTATCCGAACACGCAGTATGGCTATGTGGTGACTGCCATCGTCAAGGGCGTCGAGAGCCTGCCGTCGACTACGGCTTACAGCACTAGCCTCGCGCTGGGGCAGAACGTGGGCGCACAGAACAAGGTCACGTGGAACTCTGTGACGGGTGCGACGCTGTACAACATCTACCGCACGCAGGAGAACCTCGGATCGAACGTGCCGCAGGGCGCGCTGCTTGGGTACATTGGCTCGACGACGCCGGCCGGGACGAACTCGTTCATCGACGACAACATCCTGCCTGACTTCACGCGCTGCCCGCCGCAGGCTTACAACCCGTTCACCTCGGCAGGTAATCCGGGCTGCGTGACCTATTACCAGCAGCGCCAGGCATTCGGAGGCATGGCCAATGCGCCCGAGCAGATCGACTTCTCGAAGTCGGGCGACTTCTTCAACATGGATTACTCGATCCCGTCGAAGGACAACGACAACATCGAGATCACGATCGCCAGCCAGCAGGTGAATGCCATCAAGCATCTGGTGCCGATGCAGAGCCTGATCGCGCTCACCTCCAGCGGCGCCTGGAAGATTGACGCGGGGAGCACGGGAACTGCAATCACCCCACAGCAGATCCAGGCGGTCCCGCAAGCTTATAACGGCTGCAGCGACGTGCCGCCGCTCATCATCAACTACGACATCCTGTATGTGCAGTCGAAGGGCTCGATCGTGCGCGACCTGTCGTACAACTTCTATGTCAATGTCTTCACTGGCACCGACATTTCGCTTCTCGCCAACCATCTGTTCTACGGTCATCAGATTACCGAATGGTGCTATGCAGAAGAACCGTTCAAGCTCGTCTGGTGCGTGCGCGACGATGGCGTCCTGCTATCGCTGGCGTACCTCAAGGAGCAGGATGTCTACGCATGGTCGCACCACGACACGGATGGCCTGTACAAGAGCATATGCTCTGTGAGCGAGGGGCAGGAGAACGCCGTCTATGTCATCGTCGAGCGGCTCGTGAATGGCCAGTACCTGCAGTACATCGAGCGCTTCGCCAGCCGGCAGATGGGGGGTGACCCGACTATCGGTCTGCCTGCCGACCCTAGCCGCGCCTGGTGCGTCGACGCCGGCCTGCAGTATCCGCTCAACAAGCCGAACGCCACGCTGACGCCTGTTGCGCCCAGCGCCGTTCCTGTGATCTACGGCGTGCACGTGATCGACGGGGGGCAGAACTACAGTGCCAGCACAGTCATCAATGTGGTGGACGATACCGGGTCAGGGGCCGTGCTGGTCCCAACCATCGTCGGAGGCGTCATCACCGCAGTCACGCCATCGCAGCAGGGGACGAATTGGACCAATCCCACGTTGACGGCATTCGACCCGACTGGCGCAGGATCCGGCGCAGCGCTTCAGGCGATCCTCGCAAGTCCCGTCACGATGAACGCGAACGCTGCCGTATTCGGCTCTACGCAGGTGGGAGATATCGTCCGGGTCAATGGCGGCGTGGGCGCGGTTCTCTCTATTCCGGCGCCATCGCAGATCATCGTGAACATCACGAGCGAGTTGGCGAGCACATGGCCGGCTGTAGCGGGCACGTGGTCAGTGACGACTCCTGTCACTTCGATCAGTGGCCTTGATCATCTGAATGGGCAAGTCGTCTCGATCCTGGCGGACGGCAACGTAGCGCCGCAGCAGACAGTGGTGAATGGTTCAGTCACGCTGGACCGGGCATATAGCGCGATCACGGTGGGGCTGCCGTTCACCTGCCAGTTGCAAAGCCTTTACCTCGATGTCCAGTCGCAGGACGGAACAATCCAGTCAAAACGCAAGACCATCCCGGCTGTCACCGTGCGTATGCAGGACACGCGTGGCCTGAAGGCTGGGCCGACGTTCGACAGCCTGGTCGAGATCAAGGAATGCACGAACGAGCCCATGGGACAGCCGATCATGCTTTACACCGGCGACAAGCGCGTTCCGCTCCCGGCCAATTACAACGTCCCGGGCCAGATATGCGTCCAGCAGGACGATCCGTTACCGTCCACGATCCTGGCCCTGATTCCGGAAGTGGTTATTGGAGACACGCGATGATCGGCAAGATCGTAGCTGCCACCGCGGCGCACGCGTACCAGATGGCGCCGAACATGCGCGAGGCGGAGGTGCGCGAGGTTAAAGACGCTTATGGCATGACGCCGCTTGACGTGCTGCTGATGGAGGTCAAGCGATCTTCCGTGGCGTGGGCATGGGTGGTCCATGGTGAGGTGGCATGCATGTTCGGCATCGCGTCACAGGCCGCGTTGAGTGATTTCAGCTATCCATGGTTCCTGACTACGCCACTGGTTGAACGCCACAGCCACCAGTTCGCACGGGCTTGCAAGAAGCTGTTACCGGAACTGCTTGAGCATCACCCGCGCCTGATCGGCCGGGTAGACGCAAGATACGTGGAGTCGGTGCGCTGGTTGGAATGGCTGGGCGCGAAGTTGGGTGACCCGGAAGAATGGGGCGTCTCGCGAGCGCTGTTCCGTCAATTCGAGATAGGAGCCTGACATGGGCGCAGCAGCACTTGTACCCGTAGCACTGGCTGTCACGGCGGTAGGCGCTGGCGTATCGGCATATGGCGCCATTCAGCAGGGACAGGCGGCTAAGGCCGCGTCCGCTTATCAGGCGCAGGTGGCCCAGAACAACGCCACGATCGCGGGGATGAACGCGAACGCCGAGATCGAGAAAGGGAACCAGCAACTCCAGGCGCAACAGGAACAGGCCGCCCAGCATCATGGGATGATCCGGGCGGTCATGGGGGCCGGTGGCGTCGAGCTGGACAACGGCAGCGCATTGCGCAATCAGCAGGGTATGGCGCAGGTTGACCAACTCAATGGCGCGACGATCGTCAGCAATGCCGCGCGCGCTGCGTGGAACTATCGGAACCAGGGCGCGAATTATTCGGCACAGTCCCAGCTTGACACCATGCAGGGGAACAACGCAGCGACTGCTGGCTATATCGGCGGCTTCTCGTCGCTACTGAGTGGGGCCGGCCAATTCGGGCGGGATTACAACAGCTTCAGGACCAGTGGGGCCTTGACCTGATCATGCCAGTCCTGCCGAAACTCGAAACGTCGCAGAGCATCTTCAGCACCGGCGCGCTCGCGCCGCAACAAATCAGCGCCTCGCCTGACGCCTTCGGCGCGCAGATCGGACAGGCCGCACAACAAGCCGGCCAGAGCCTGCAGAAGGTCGGCAACGATGCAGCCCAGATTGCCGAGGCTCAGCAGGCCATCAAGAACGAAACGGACGTCAACGACCAGTACTACAAGGTTACGTTCCCAGCGATCACCGATGCCACGCAGAAGTACATGAGCCTGCAGGGCAAGGCCGCTGTCGACGCGCTGCCCGAATACCAGAAGCAACTTGAGGACATCCGCGAGCAGCAGCGCGAGCAGCTCACCAATCCGATGCAGCAGCGCATGTTCGACAGCATCGCGCGCAAGACCATCGCCTTCAACGCCGACGGCGCGGCGCGGCACGCCACCCAGCAGCAGAAGGTCTACGAGGACCAGACGTCATCCGGGCTGGTCTCGACCTACCAGCAGACGGCCGCCCAGCACTGGAACGACCCGAACGCGTTCAATGGCGCGCTCGCCTCGATCATTTCCGAGCGCACCACGCACGGCATCTACAGCGGCCAGCCGGTCGAGTACGTCAATGCGCAGATCCAGAAGGACGTAAGCGCCTCGTGGATCGACCGACTGAAGGGCATCGCCGCGGCGGGACAGGCATCGACCGCGCTATCGCTGCTCAAGGATGGCGAGAATTGGACGGATGGCGCCGGCAACAGCCGGCATACGGACGTGCGGGGCCAGATCCTGGCGCGCGACTTGCCGGCCATCCAGTCGGAACTGTCGAGCCAGGCGGCCGACCAGATCGGCGTGCAGTATGGCAACGCAGCCACCAGCCCGACCGCGACGCCGGGGAGCGGGTCGCTGGGCGTGCGCAACAACAACTTCGGCAACCTGAAGGACGCCAAGACCGGCCAGTTCCGCCAGTTCTCCACGCCGCAGGAAGGGATGCAGGCGGCCGATGCCAACCTGCAGGCGTACGGGACCAAGCACGGTATCGACACGATCCAGGGTGTCATCAATCGCTGGGCGCCGGCGTCCGACAATAATGACCCGCAGAAGTACGCCGCCACCGTGGCCAAGGCCGTGGGCGTGGCGCCGGATGCCAGGATCGATCTGAAGGACCCGGCCGTGCGCACCAAGGTGCTGAACGCCATGTTCGACGTCGAGTCGCCAGGCTGGCGCAAGGCTGTGAACCAGCAACCGGTTGGCGCCGCGGCCGGCGCGGTCAGCGGAACGCTCCCGGTGGGCAATGCCGCAGGCGTGCCAAACGCCGCCGCTATCGCTCCGCAGCCGGTCGGGCTCGCGCAAGACCCGGCGACGATGAAGGCCAATCAGGAGGCGACAGCCGAGCAGGCACGGCAGCAGGCCCAGGCCCACGTGCTGCAACTGACTGGCAACCCTCTGGCGGCCAAGCGTGCCGGGGACGTGGCCGCGGCGACTGTGGCCGGCAATACCAATGCGGTCATCGCCCAGCAGCAGGCACGGCAGCAGGCCGCCAGCGGCGAACTGGCCAAGTCGCTCTCTGGCGATCCGGTGTCTGGCGCAAAGCCGATCACGTCCTTTGCCGATCTGGTCGCGAACCCGGTGGCCTATGCTCAGTACAGCCAGCTGTCGCCGGCCGGACAGGCGGCTGTCACCGAGCGCCTAACGAATCCGGGCACGCTGAAGATGACGCAGGACTCGCTTGATACCTACTACCGGCTGCGCGGCCAAGCGGCGAACGACCCAGAGACGTTCATGAAGGCGGATCTGTCGCAGTACTTCGGCAAGATCCCCGAGCCGCAATTGATGCAGCTGATCAACCAGCAGACCAGCGCGGCCAAGCGCGACGTGAGCCAGCAGAACAAGGACCTGAACTGGTCGCGCGCCAAGAGCAACGTAGATGACATGCTGCGCCCGCTGGGCCTGGGATCGGTGGTCAAGAAGACCGACGAGACGAACCTGAAGCGTACCGAGCAGTTCTATGGGAAGTTTCAGGAGGCGCTCGACGCCTACCACGACGCCAACCAGAAGTACCCGGACACTTCGACCACGCGCAAGATCGCGGGCTCGCTGCTGGCCGAAGGCACGCAGGATTCCGGCCACTGGTACACGTTCAACGACAAGATTTCGGCCTTCGAATCGACTGATCCGACGAAATTCACGGCGAAGATTCCCGATGAGCAGAGGCCACAACTGGCGGCTGCCTACCAGCGCGTTATGGGCCGCGCGCCGACCGATGACGAACTAGGCAAGTGGTACACCGCCTACAAACTGTCCCAACGCAAGGGCAAGTGATGGCCGACGATTTCGAATCCTTCCTGCAGCAGAACGCCACGCCGGACGCCAGCCAGCCGCCGAAAGTGCCAACTTTGGCACCAGAGTCCGCGCCCGCGACCGACTCGTTCGAGGGCTTTCTGCAGGGCCAGAAGTCGCAATACATGCGGGACACGACGCAGCGCGCGCAGGCGGTGGCCGTTTCCAATAGCCCGGCCAGCGCTGACGCGGCCGGTAAGGCTGCCCGGATCGGGCGCCAGATTAGCGTTCCCCAGGCTGCCGTCGAAACGGACCTGCCGCGCTACGAGGCGCAAGCCAAGGCGCAGGACAATGCCCAGGTCCTGGCCGACGATCCGAAGTTCGCCCAGTGGGTAGCGGGCAATCCGGACAGCGCTCGGGTGGCGCAGGACGACTTCAGCAGCATGTCGACGATCGGCAAGATCGTGAGCGGCACCGGTGATATGGCGTTCGGCGCGTTCCGCGGACTCGGCAGCTCCATGAACTCGGCCGCGCTGGCGGTCAACCGGGCGCTAAGCCCCATCGCCAAGGGTGTCGATCTGGTCGCCGGATCGCATGCGGCCGACTGGTGGTACGAGAACATGGTGAAGCCGCGTGAGCAGGCGCAGCCATTCCTCACACCGCCGCAGGAAGCATCGTTCGGGGTGAAGGCTGCCGATACGGTTGGCAGCATGCTCGGCACGCTGGCGCAGATCGTGCTAACCGGTGGCGCTGGGGAAGCACCGGCCGCCGCGCAGGCCACAAAGACGGCGGTGGAAGGGATCGCCGAAGCGGTGGCGCACGGCTCCCGCGCGATGGTATTCCCCTCGCTGACCGCCGCAGTCAACACAGGAAAGGACGTGTACGACCAGACCGGCGACCTCGGGCAGGCCGTGCGCGCGAGCCAGATGGCCTATGCCACCACCACCTTGGGCGGAATCGTGCCGCTGGGGGCGCCGGGGGGATTGGGCACGCGGCTGGTGACTGGCGCCGTCTCCGGTGCGGTCACGGGTGAGGTGTCGCGCCAGGCGATGAATCTGGTTATGCCGCAGCAGCAGAGCTTCGATCCTGAACAGTTGATCCTGTCGGGCCTGGGCGGCGCGGTGATGTCCGGCGTGATGGGTCCGCGCGCGTTGAACGACGGCGTGCGCCAAGCCTATGCCGATAGCCTGCAGGCGGAAACGGCCGAGCGTGGCGGCAATGCGATCGCCAAGTTGAGCGAGCTGGCGGCCGGATCCAAGCTACGTGAGCACGACCCGGACGCCTTCCATGAGTACGTCAAGCAGGCCGGCGAGGACGGCGCGTTGACCGATGTCTATGTCGACGGCAACGTGCTGGCAGAGGCCCTGCACCAGTCAGCGATCGACCCGAACAATATGCCCGGTCTGCCCGAGCGCATGAACGAGGCGCAGCGCACAGGCGGTGACGTGCAGATTCCGATCGAGGACTACGCCACTCACATCGCCGGCACCGACGTCGACAAGGCCATTCTGCCGAACCTGAAGGTGGAAGAGGGCGGCATGACCTATGCCGATGGGCAAAAGTTCTTCGAGGGTGCCAAGGAAGATATGGTCACCCGGGCCCAGGAGATCGCCGATCAGCACCAGCAGGAAGCGGCCGGTGACGCTGAGGTGAAGGCCATCGGCGACAAGCTCTTCGAGCAGATGCAGGCCACGGGCCACTTCCCGGATGACGTCGCTCGCGCAAGTATCGCGCCCGTAACCGAGTTCTACCGCACCATGGCCGAGCGCGTCGGGATGAAGCCTGGCGAGCTGTTTGAGAAGGCGCCGCTACGCATCGTCGGCGAGGACGTCGGCGGCGGACTGGAGAAGGCCGGCGACCGGGGCGCGTTCAATCCGGACACAAACACGGTCGCGCTCCTGCAGCATGCCGACCTGAGTACCTTCCTGCATGAGTCCGGGCACTTCTTCCTGTCGACGCTGGGCGACCTGTCCGCCCGTCCAGACGCGCCACCGCAGATCCGGCAGGACATGGAAACCGCCATCAAGTGGATGGGCGGTAAGGATCTGGCAGATTGGCAGGGCCGCACGCTCGAGCAGCAGCGCGATATGCACGAGAAGTTCGCCCGCGGCTTCGAAACGTACCTGATGGAGGGGAAGGCGCCGAACGCCGCGCTGCAGTCACTGTTCTCCCGCTTCCGCTCCTGGCTGGTGAACGTGTACCGCAGCATTTCCGGCCTGAACGCGGAACTCACCCCGGAGGTGCGCGGCGTCTTCGACCGGCTGCTGGCCAGCGACGACGCGATCCGCCAGACCGAGCAGCAGCGCGGCTACTTCCCGCTTGACCTGTCTAAGAGCGGCGCGACCGAGCAGCAGCTCTCGGACTATGCCGCGCTCGGGCAGCAGGCCACAGCCGATGCCGTCAGCGACATGCAGACCCGCAGCCTGCGAGATATGAAGTGGGCGAGCAATGCCAAGTCCAAGGCGCTCAAGGCCATCCAGCGCGAGGCCAACGATGCGCGCAAAACGATCCGCGACGAGGTGACCAAGGAGGTCAGCAACGAGCCGACCGAGCGCGCCCGCGAATTCCTGAAGTCCGGGAAGATTCTGGACGAAAACGGGAAGGAGGGCCCAGACTTGCGCCCGCTCGGCTCCGGCGATGCCAAGCTGAATACCGAAGACGTGAAGGTGATGTACCCGGAGAGCATGCTCAATCGCCCGGATCTGGATCGCTTGCGCGGTATGACTAGCAAGAGCGGCATGCATCCCGACATGGTGGCTGAGATGTTCGGCATCGGCAGCGGCGACGAGCTGGTGCGCAACCTGATCGACGGTGAGAAGCCGGCCGACAAGATCGCGCGCCTGACCGACGAGCGCATGCTGCAGCGCCACGGCGAACTGGTCGACCCGGCTGCCATCGATGCCGCGGCGAACGAAGCGGTGCACAACGAGGCACGCGCGCGGTTCATGGCCACCGGCCTGAAGATCCTGGCCAAGTCCCCCATCCCGGCCCGGGAACTGGCGCGCGCCGCTACGGAAGCTGCCGAGACGACCATCGCCGCCAAGCGCGTGCGCGACGTCAATCCGCGCCAGTACGAGGTAGCCGAGGCCAAGGCTAACAAGGAAGCTATCGCGCAGGCGCCGAAAGACCCGGCCGCTGCCCTGCAGGCCCAGCGCCAGGCGCTGCTGTCCAACAGGCTGGCCAAGGTTGCGCGCGACGCGCAGACGCAGATCAAGAAGATCGTGGACGCTCAGAAGCGCTACGACCGCGACAGCATCCGGGCGAAGATGGATCCGGACATCCTCGATCAGATCGACGCGCTGCGCGAGCGGTTCGACTTCCGCCAGGCGCCGCCAGCCGGCCCGACCAAGGAGCAGGTGCAACTGCAGACCTGGGTGGATACGCAGAAAGCCTTCGGCTACGCGCCGGTCCAGCATCCCGACATGCTGAACCCGTCGGTCCGTATGCATTACAAGGACATGACGGTCGAGCAGTTGCGCGGCTTCAATGACACGATCCGCAGCCTAGAGCAGATCGCCAAGGAACGAAAGTCCGTGACGGTCGAGGGCAAGAAGATGGATCTGGCCGAGGTCGTCACCGGCCTGGTCGGCAAGATGAAGGCACGTGGCGAGAAGTTCACCACGGCGGAACTGGTCGACAAGCCGCGCGCCGGCGTCGATCCATTCTTCAAGGTGGCGCTGGACCGGATGGCGTCCTTCCTGCGTGCGTCGGCCGCCGAGTTCAAGGGCCAGCAGTTCAAGGCCAACCAGTTCGACATGCACGAGGTCATGGGGCCATTCACCAAGGCCATCTTCGAGCGCGTGTTCGATGCCAACTACCGGAAGGTCGATATGCTCAAGAGCCTGTCGATGGAGTTCCGCGCGGCGGCCGACAAGCTGGGCGTCGACTGGCAGAAGGGGCTGCTGGATGTCGTGCCGAACAGTCGCCTGCTGGACGCCGACCTGACGCATGAACAGGGCCAGCCGGTCTACCGGCGTCTGACCCGCGGCGATATGCTGGGGATTGCGCGCCATGTCGGCAACGAATCGAACTTCGAGAAACTGACCAAGGGCATGGGCTGGGAACCCAGGGACGTCTGGGCCTTCCTCAACGAGCACATGACCGCCAAGGACTGGCAGGCGACGCAGGCCACCTGGGATGCCTTCGAGAAGCACTGGCCGCAGATGGTCGAAATGAACAAGCGGCTGGGCAACGTCTCGCCCGACCACATCGAGCCACGCGCCTTCAGGACTGCCGGTGGTGTCGACATGAAGGGCGGCTATGCGCCGATCGACTACGATCCTCTGCGCTCCAAGCTGGCGGTGAAGAAGGCGGACGCATCGGCCATCAACCCGAGCGAAGGGCTGTTTGGCCGCGGCTACTTCCGCGCCGACACCACGACGAACGGATCGCTGAACGCGCGCACGGGCTATGTCGACCGGCTGGATCTGGACTTCCACTCGATCGAGAAGCGACTGCACGACACCATCCACGACCTGGCCTACCGCGAGGCGCTGCTCGACGTGCACAAGATCCTGAGCGATCAGGACTTCCGTCGCCAGTTCCTGCTGTCCTACGGCCCGGAGCAGTACAAGTCGATGCAGCAATGGGTGGGCGATCTGGCCAACGGCCAGAACTCCGATGCGCAGATGAGCCGGCTGGGCCAGATTATGAATGCCACCCGGCGCATGGTGGTGGCCAACGGCATCGCGCTGCGTGTCTCCACGGTGCTCAAGCACGGCGGCGCGGCTGGCCTGAAGTCGCTGGGCTACTTCAGCGGCGGCGGGGAGAAGTACTTCGCCGCGCGGGTGGCCAAGATGGCGACGGACAATGCCGGCCAGATACAGGGCGCCATTGAGAAGTTCCCCGAGATCCGCGCGCGCCTGATGCAGCAGGACCGGGATTTCCGTCAGACATCGTCTTCCCTGTTCCAGCCCGAGAGCCTGCACGCCAAGGCCGAGCGCTTCGGCCACGCCGCGGTCGCCTACTCGGACATGATGACAGCCGTGCCGACCGCCTGGGCGGCCTACGACCGCGCGATCACCGAGGGCGTCCCCAAGAACCGTGGAGGCACTGGCAAGCCCATGAGTGAGGAAGATGCCGTGCGCTATGCCAGCCAGATCGTACGCGAGGCCCACAGCAGCAACATCGAGTCCGCGCGGTCGATGATCCTGCAGGACAAGAACGAGGCCGTGAAGATGTTCACGACGCTCTACGGCTTCATGAACAACTCGCTCGGCCAGCACATGGACATCGTCGACAAGTTCCGCACGGCCGGATTCAGCAAGCCGGAGGTGCTGGCCCGCTACATGATGGCCATGATCGTGCCGGCGCTCTGGACCGGCATGGTGCACAAGCCGGACAAGGAAGAATCCTGGGCGCACTGGGTAGCCGGGTCGATCACAGGCGAATATGCGGCCATGGTGCCGATGCTGCGTGAAGCATGGTCTGCGCTCGAGGGTCACAGCTCGGCCGGCGTGCCCTCGTACATGAGCGTGCTGGGCGCGATCGGCAAGCCGTTCGCTGACCTCTACAAAGTCGCCAAGGGCGACGAGGTCAAGGCCCCGATCAAGGATCTAGGTAACGCGCTGGGCCTTGCAATTCCCGGCCTCGGACAAGTGGGCACGACGCTACAATACGCAGCGGATGTGCATGAAGGGAAAACCAAGCCTCACAACGTCGTCGAAGCCTTCCGAGGCTATGCGATGGGACAGAACAGCGATTGATTTTTTGATAAACCAGCACTTGCGCTAGCCGGCTACACCTTCACACAGCCCACCGCGCAACCGCAAGGCAACCATATAGGTGGCTGCCTTGACGATTTCGACGACATCCAATGAAGTGGTCGCCCAAGGGAATGGGATCACGACCAGCTTTAACTTCAGTTTCCCGGTCCAGCTCGCGTCCCATTTGCTGGTCTACTACACAGACGCGACCGGCGCGCAGACACTGCTCTCCCCCGCCTCCTACTCGGTGACCGGCGTCGGCACGGCCAACGGCGGGAGCGTGACCTATCCGCTCTCTGGCAGCCCGATTGCGACCGGCACCATCCTGACGATTCAGCGCATCGTCCCGTATAAGCAACTGACCGACCTCGTCAACCAGTCCGGCTTCTATCCGAACGTGGTGGAGAATGCGCTCGATTATCTGACGATGGAGGTGCAGCAACTGGCGCAGATGGCGCAGCTCTCGCTGAGCGTGCCATTCAGTGCCACGGTGCCGAGCCTCGTCCTGCCGGGCACGAAGGGCCGCGCGCTTGGCCTGGTCGGCTTCGATGCCAATGGCAACGCCATCATCTATCCGGTCACCGCGAGCGTGGGGGCCGGCAACCTGATTAGCGAAGGGCCGTTCGTTGCCGGCACGAACTTCACGCCAGGCACCACGACGACGCTGACGCTATCGCAGTCCTACGGCACGGCCGCCAATGTGCAAGTGCACTTCGATGGCACCTACCAGGGGACGGACCAATACACCCTGAATGGCGCGCAGATCATTTTCAATGTGCCGATTCCGGTTGGGGTCAACAAGGTCTATGTGGTCGGCGGCACGACGCTTTCCGCCAACCTCCCGTCCTCCGGCTCGGTCGGGGATGCCCAGATCAACTGGGGTGGGATTCTGAACCGGGTTGTTGATAGCATCGCCGCCCTGCGCGCCCTGAGTTCCGGCTCCCACAATCGCGCATTCGCAACCGGCTACTACGGCGCGGGCGACGGCGGTGGCGGCGCCTACTGGTACGACCCGACCGATACCACCAGCACCGACAATGGCGGCACGATCATCGTCGCGGGAGACGGCGCGCGCTGGAAACTCATCACGCAGGGCTTCCTCGCGCCAAAGCAATTCGGCGCGCGCGGCAACTGGAACGGCACGACCGGCACCGATGACTCGGCGGCGCTACAGGCGTGCTTCACCGCAGCGGCTGCCGCTGGCCTCTGGGTCGATGGCGGCAATGCGGCCTACCTCGTGCTCTCGAACATCACGGTCACGGCCAGCGCCTTCAAGCTGCGTAACTGCCGCTTCGCTCTGGGCCCTGACTACACCGCCCAGGCGCAAGTCGCGATCAACTGCGGCACGGTCGAGCTTCGGTCCATCTACGTGGACGGGGGGCGCGGCACCTACAAGACTGGGAATGAGGCTTGGGTTACCTTTGCCAGTGCAAACGGTTACGGCAGCATAGAACCCGCATATCAGCCGTTCATTAATGTGAACAGCTACGGCGCCGGCGCTGCAGCGCAGGCTAACATCGATGCGGTCCATTTCGTGAACATGTTCGCCGTGGCGTGCATCAACATCGGCACCTATGGCACGGTGCAGATCTCGAACTGCATCTATCGCAACATCGCGAACTGCACCTTCACGGTCTACCACTCTCCGGACAATGGCACGACCGTCGCCGGGCGTACGCAGGTCAATAACGTCTACGCCGAGAATGTGGGCCTGCTGCCGACGACGTTCCTTGTGGGCGGCGTATCGACCAATTTCGCCACCTCCACCGCCTTCCCGCAAGGCTCCTTCAACTTCCTGGTGAGCTTCGGGGATTACAGCATCTCCAATGCCGTGGTGTGGAACTACGGGGCCACGGCGATCACGTCTGATCGCAATACCACCTTCAATGGCAGCAACATCTATGTGTTGTGTACGGCCGCCAACGCTGTCAGCAACAACCCGTCCGGCGCCATATGGGATGAAGCCTGCGGCCGATTCACTTTGACGAACGCAGTTGTAGACATCCGGGCGCGCGACCCGCGAGACTATGCGCAGGACTCGTGCGCGCTGCAACTGTTCGTTCTCGACAACCAGCAGGTCGACCTCACCAACATCATCATTAAGGGCAACACCTCGAGCGCCGTCACGAACCGGGCTATCCGTGGCTCTCTCTTTGGCAGTTCTGCCGGCAATATCGTCAACGCGGCAAACGTGCACGTCGATGGCTTGTATGTCACCAATGCGATCAACTTCGCGCTCTCCGCCAACTCGGTCATCGATGCGCGTATCCGCATGTCACAGGTGTACGTGGCCTCCGGCGTCTGCAATTTCGATCAGCCTAATGTGCTTGAGCTGACGAATATCCAGACCTCTGGCGATGTCACCATATCGACCTCCGGCAACCCTGGCATTACCGGTGCCGTTGCAATCGTCAGCCTGCGCGACAGCAACATCAATAACTTCTCTTGCACGACAACTGTGGCCGGCACGATCACGGTCGATGACAACGAGACGATCAACGGCAACGTGTCGATCAGCACTTGCACTGGCCAGGTATCGGTATCCGGCAATAAGGCAATCGCCGGCTCGATCAACTTGAGTTCCGGCAATCCGACGATCGGATCGTTCTGCATCGCCAACAACGCCTACGTGGTCGGAATCACGACGGTCACGTTCGCCCGCAGTGCGATAGTCAACGGCAACCACACCACGCGCCGCATCGAGATCAAGGACGTGCAGACGTTCAACGTCACCGGCAATACGGCAAAGACCAACGCTTCCGAATCGATCATCTGGATCAATCCGGTCACGGCAGCAAACATCCTGGCCGGCGTGATCTCCAGCAACAACGTGCTGATCCAGACCGGCACTGTTGGCGCTGGGTTCGTGACGATTGGGGGCGGCGTTACCAACGTCACCGACGTGAACAACAACAAGGTCACCACCAACTGGAGCTAAACCATGAAGCGAATCCTATGCGGAGTGCTCGCCGCTCTGCTGTCATTCACCGCGGCGGCCACAACGCTCTCCCCGATCCAATTGCTGAATCCGGCCGGGTCGACGATCGGCCAGGCGATCCTTTCCACCGGACCAAGCACGCCGCCGGTGTGGGGTGGCGTCACGCTGTCGAGCGTCACCGGCACGCTTGCTGTCGCCAATGGCGGCACGGGCGCCACCACTGCGGCGAATGCGCGCACGAACCTTGGTGCTGCTGCGACATCCGGCAACCTATCCCAGTTCGCAGCCACCACCTCGGCGCAACTGGCCGGCGTGCTGTCGGACGAGACGGGTTCCGGGGCGCTCGTATTTGGCACCTCGCCGACCTTCTCCGGCACCGCGACATTTTCCAATATCAGCGCCTTGTTCGGAACGTTCAATGGCAACGTTTCGTTGAACTACGCCGCACCAGCCACGCAACGCGCCTTAAACTGGACTAGCGCTGGTGTGGCGCGTTGGTTCCTGCAGAACGATGGCACGGCAGAAGGCGGCTCGAACGCCGGCAGCAATTTTGTGCTGTCCCGGTTCAGTGATACCGGGACCTTTCTTGGCAATGCCGTCACCGTCACGCGCGCCAGCGGCCTGACAACCTTAAGCAGTCTGGCAGTAACTGGCGCTATCACGCCATCCTCGACTGCTGGCATCGTCGGCACCACCACGAACGACGGCGCGAACGCTGGCAGCGTGGGGGAGTACGCCACCAACTCCGCATCAGGCGTCAGCATGACATCTGGCACCCCCGCCACCGTCACAAGCGTGTCGCTGACCGCTGGTGACTGGGACGTTTCTGGGGCAATCACGTACTCGCCGGCTGCAAGCACAACGGTTTCGTCTATCGCCACAGGCATCAGCACCGTTGCGGCAACGCTTCCGGCGAACAACACCGGCGCATACAACCTGCTGGTTCTCACGTTCGCGACCGGCTCTGCGCAGGTCCACGGCACCCAGGTAGTACGGGTCAGCGTTGCCAGCACCACCACCGTCTATTTGGTTGGGTCGGTGACATTCGGCGTCAGCACCCTGACAGCGAACGGATTCATCCGAGCGCGCCGTGTTCGATAAAACAAAAACGGGGTCATTAATGAAAAAAGAAGTCGTCACCGCCGCAGCCCAGACTTCTCCAGCAGTGCTGGGTGACGTTTGGCTGTGGATCACCAACCACGAACTGGCCTGGTTCGTCTCGTTGCTGACGATCATCTACATCCTCTCGCAGTTGTTCTGGGGCTGGGCGAAGTACCTGCGGAGGCGCGACGAATGAACTACGACAAGCTGAAGGCGCAGCTCGCTGTGGATGAAGGGACGAGGCGCCGTCGATACAAGGATTCGCGCGGGTTCTGGACCATCGGGCGCGGCCACAACATCGACGCCGATCCTCACTATCCATACACGATCACCGACGAGCCGCTGACCGACGCGCAGATCGATGGCCTTGAGGATCGCGATATCGCCGCTGCCGTTGGCGCATTGGATCAGTACGCCAACTGGTGGCGGGCCATGGAGGAACCCAGGCAGCGCGTCATCTGCAACATGTGCTTCAACATGGGGTGGGGAAAGCTGGCGGGCTTCGTGAATACCCTGCAGGCCATGCACTTCGCCGACTATCAGGCAGCGGCGGCGGGCATGCGCGCATCGAAGTGGTATTCGCAGGTAGGTGCCAGGGCAGAGCGCCTGGCGAAAATCATGGAAACGGGAGAAGGATGATGCTTGGAATCGATGATGCTGTGGGCAATGCGTCCAAACTGATTGACGACGCTATCAACAAGATCTGGCCTGACCCGGCCCAGAAGGCGACGGCGGATGCCATTACCATCAAGGCGACGGCGGATGCTGCGATCTCGCAGATGGCGCAGTCCATGTCGGTCATGCTGGAAGAGGCCAAGAGCGCCGATCCGTGGACCAGCCGGGCCCGGCCGTCCTTCATGTACGTCATGTACATCATGATCCTGTTCGCCATCCCGATGGGGGTCGTCTCCGCGTTCCGCCCGGACATCGCCACGGCTGTGGCGCAGGGCATGCAGGCGTGGCTGTCGGCGATCCCTGATGGACTGTGGGCCACATTTGGCACTGGCTACGCAGGCTATGCGCTGGCCCGATCGTGGGAGAAGGGCAAGGGGATCGCGAAATGATCCTCCGCTACCTGATGAACTGGCTGCGCTGGCTGGACGAAGGCCTCAATGTCGCCACTGGCGGAGACGCCAACGAGACCTTGAGCAGCCGGGCAGGGAAGGGGATGAGGGAGGGCAAACGCTGGGCCTGTCTCCTTTGCCGATTCCTCGATCTTTTTCAGCGCGATCACTGCATCCGCTCGATCAATCCTGACGACGGAGCCAACGCGACCATCCCGGACTGAGCGGTATACTGGCGTGAAAGAAGCAACGAAAAACGCACAATGCACGCCAGTCCCAACAAACTCGAATCCATCCAGGCGCTGCGCGCGGTTGCCGCGCTCTACGTCTTCCTCTTCCACACCAAGGCACCGCTGCCGCTCTGGTCGCCGGAATCTGCGGCGGCATGGATGGACTTCGTGCGCCACGGCTTCATGGGCGTGGACCTGTTCTTCGTCATCAGCGGCTTCATCATGGCCTGGGTGTGCGTGCTCTCCGGGAAATCCAAGGACGGCCCGCTCGCCTTCAGCGCGAAGCGGTTCTTCCGGATCGCGCCGCCGTACTGGATTGCTACCGTCGTCGTTCTCTACGTGCTAGGGCAGAAGACCGTGCACGATGACCTGCAGACGAGCCTGCTTTTCATGCCGTTGGACTTTGAGCCGGCGCCGTTTTATGGCTATGCGGTGCACGGGGTCGGCTGGACGCTCAACTACGAAATGCTGTTCTATGCACTGTTCGCCGGCTCGCTGTTGTTCGGCCGGTTTGCCTTGATCGCAGTCGTACTGACGATCGGTGGCCTGGTGTTCGGCGTTCCTTACTGGATGGGTGCCGAACTCAGCGCGAACCCTGGTCGCGTGCTGGATCTGACTGAGCCGTACTACCGGATGGCAACCAACCCGATGATGCTGGAGTTTGTGCTCGGCATCGCCGCCGCAATTGCCTACTGGCTGCTGCGCGGTAGGACGCCAAAGGCTATCGCTGCCGCCATCCTGGCGGCCGGTGTCGGCCTGATGGTCTGGCGCATGGGTTGGTATGACGGTGGCCATTCTCCTGTTGACTTGGGCGTGCCCGCCGCAATCCTCGTGCTTGGCGCCGCGCTGGCAGAGAGTGCCGGAATTCTGGCGGTACCCAAGCGAGCGGTCTGGCTGGGCGAGATGTCCTTCGCGCTATACCTCGTCCACTCCATCGTGCTCCAGTGGCTGAACCAGCGAATGCCGGCAGCGTCCGGGACTGGTGCGATCTACGGAAAGCTGCTGTTCGACTTCGCCGCAGTGCTGGTCGCCTCACACTACTGGTATCGGTTCGTGGAGACTCCCTCGATGCGGGTAGGGACCGTGCTCGCCAAGGCCATCAACCGCGTCAAGGCTGCGTGCCTGGCTGTGGCGTCGAGATCCACTGCGCTCACGACCCGCTAAATCTCCCCATCCGCCAAGATTGCTGTCAGCCACCTAGGGAGATTCTCAGAATCTGCGGGAGCGGGGAGATTTTCTGTCAAGCGGGATCAGGCCGGAATTCGTTGGAAGATCCCGAAAATGACCACGACTGCATGCCGTTTGCGGCTGGTACCATATTCCAACGAACTCACGCAACGCGTTGATTCTTAACGATTTTGGTTGCGGATTGTGATTCCTGTCGTCGTGGGTTCGAGTCCCATCAGCCACCCCAAAGAATTGTCGTCAAAACAGCGCCTCCGGGCGCTGTTTTGCATTTCGGCAAAGCTTCTTGTGGACGAGGGATAGGCGCGCTTGCGTTGGATCAACTATCCCCGCAATCAGTCGTACGTCCAGATTCGCCAGGGCTACTATCAAGCCATCGGACAACAGCCTCTCTCGCTTGTCATGGCTAAGAAGTTTCCCCTGCATCCCGCACACCCGGAGCGCGTGTGCTGGGGGTGCGACAAATTCTGTTCGACCGATGCAATGGGCTGTGGCAATGGCTCAAGCCGCACACAGCACCCCGCCGAATTGCTCGGCGAAGATTGGTATCTACATGGCGACTGGGGCATCGAGCCTCAACTCGATGCCCCAGCAAAGACCGGGCTTGGATAACCAGTCGGTCGATTTGATCGCTTCAATCCCCTGAAGCCGGTCTGCACCGCCCAAATGCAGCTTGAGCGGCGCAAACGCTCATGAAAGTATCATGATGACGACCATCCCCCAGATTGTCAGCAGGGTGTTGCCCACAGCGTAGGTCACGGTATATCCAAGGCCTGGCACTTGGCTTTTTGCCGTCTCGCAGATCATGCCGAGCGCAGCAGTGGTTGTGCGCGCGCCGGCACAGACTCCAAGCACGAGTGCCGGATGAAAGCGGAAGACGTACTTGGCCAGGTACATGCCGATAATCAGCGGAACCGATGTGGCGAAAATACCCCAGAGGAAGAGGCTGACACCGAGTTTCTGCAGGCCGGCAATAAAGCCAGGGCCCGCGGAAATACCGACGACCGCGATGAACACATTGAGGCCAACCGAGTTCATGAACCAAAGAGTCGGTTCAGGTATGCGTCCGAAAGTCGGGTGAATGGCCCGGTACCAACCGAAGATAATACCCGCGATCAGCGCGCCACCTGCCGTGGAAAGCGTCAGGGGAATACCGGCGACGTTGATCACGATGGCGCCGATAAATGCGCCGACGGTAATCGCCAGCGACACGAATGCCACGTCGGTCACCGTCGTCGGGCGGTCGATATATCCGACATGCTTTGCCGTTGCATTGATGTCCTGCGTGCGGCCGACCACGGTGATGACGTCACCGCGGTAGAGCTTGGTTTTCGGCAGTACGGGGATGACTGTTTCCGTTGGTCCGCGCTTGATCTTCTTCAGGAAAATTCCACGCGCACCGGGCCACCGAGACATCTCCTGCAGCGTGTGGCCATCAACCTCCTTGTTGGTGATATAGATGTCCACACCCTCCGTCTGCACATTGAGCAGTTCTGAGTCTTCCACTTCCCGGCCGCTTGGTCCCAGTCTGGCAATCAGTTGATCGCGCTTTCCGCCTATTGCGACGATATCGCCAGGCTCCAGAACGGTATCGAGTTGTGCCTCGATAATCTTGCCGCCTCGGCGAATGCGTTCGATAAAGGCGCGTACGCCTTCGGCCGTGCTGGCCTCCAGTTCGGCTACGGACTTGCCGATGTATGGGCTGTGGGGGGCCAGCGCGTAGGCTCGCAGCTCAAACTCATGCCATTCGGTGCCTTCTCCGTCTGCTCCGGCTCCAAGTTGCTGCTCATAATCCTTGCAGGCAGCTACAAGGTCGATGCCAAGCAGTTTGGGGCCGATCTGCGCCAGGAGAATTGCCGAGCCGACTGTACCGAAGATATACGTGACCGCATAGGCGATCGGCATGCCGTCCAGAAGCTGTTTGGCCTCTTCCGGAGATCGGCCCAGGCGATTGATGGCATCAGTGGCGAGACCCATGGAAGCCGAGATTGTCTGCGAACCCGCAAACAATCCGGCTGCCGACCCGAGATCGTATCCGGCGACCATCGCCGCAATGATTGATGCGGCGAGACACAGCACCGCGACTATCGCAGCAAAAATGGCTTGGGGAATGCCATCCTTCGCAATGCCGCGAACGAACTGCGGGCCGACGCCATAGCCCACCGCAAACAGAAACATCAGGAAAAAGACGGATTTCACGTTCGCGGAGATCTTCACGCCGAGGATGCCGATGACGATCGCCACCAGCAGCGTCGATGTCACGGCGCCCAGGCTGAACCCCTTGTAGCTCTTCCCGCCTACCCAGTAGCCGATTCCCAGTGCGAGAAAAATCGCGATCTCGGGGTACGCCTTGAGGGTGGAGACAAACCAGGTCATAGCCTACTCCTGTATTTGTAGACTGATTAGTCAGAACTGCCTTGCCGCGACCGGGTTATTTCTTTTTCGGCTTCTGCGTCTTGCCGCCGGACTCCTGGTATCGCGCCAGATATTCGTCGCGCAGCTTGCGCACCGAGCGCCCGATCTTCACGTAGTCCTCTTCATTCAGATTGGCGAGCGAAACGCGACCAGAGGGGTGACGGGTGCCGAAGCCACCGCCAGGCAACAGGACCACGCCGGCTTCCTCAGCGAGTCTAAACAGGAGCTCATGCGGCTGAATCGATTCGAGCAACCATTTGACGAAATCGGCGCCGACTTCGCGGCTCATTTGTTCGACATCGAGCAGCGTGTAGTAGTCGACCACGTTCTCGTCGACGGGTTCCGGCGCAACGCCCATGCCGCGATAGAGCGCGGCCTTGCGGCTTCTGATCAGCCGCTTCATGGTTTGCTTGTAGTGGTCGGCGGAATCCATCAGCGAGAACAGGGAGAACAGCACCATCTGCACCTGCTGCGGCGTGGAAAGACCGGCGGTATGGTTCAGTGCCACCGTGCGGCTGTCGGCAACCACTCGGTCGATAAAGGGCAGCTTCTCCGGTTCGGTGGTGATGGAGGAATAGCGCTTGTTCAGATCCTTCTGAATATTCTTGGGTAGGTTCGCCAGTTGCTCGTCGAAGAGATTCGACTTGTGGGTGGCAATAACGCCGAGGCGCCAGCCAGTGGCACCGAAGTACTTGGAGTACGAATACACCAGGAGCGTGTTCTTGGGACACATCGCAAACAGCGAGACGAAATTGTCGGCGAAGGTACCGTACACATCGTCTGTCAGGAGAATCAGATCTGGGCGTTCTTCAACGATGCTGGCGATGTATTTCAGGCTTTCATCGCTCATTTTTACGGAAGGCGGATTGCTGGGGTTCACCAGGAAAAACGCCTTAACCTTGGGATCTCGCAGCTTGTCGAGTTCCTTCTTCGGGTACTGCCATCCACTTGCGGGGTCGGCATCGATCGAAACCTCGGTCAGGTGGTATTCGGCCAGTTCCGGAATTTCGATATACGGCGTGAAGATCGGCATTCCCAGTGCGATCGTGTCACCGGGATTGATCAGATGATTGACCTTCAACGAATTGAAGAGGTACGTCATCGCGGCGGTTCCGCCTTCCACGGCGTACAGGTCGAAATCGCCCAGGAACGGATGCGCGCCAATCATTTCCTTGCGGATGTACTGTTTGACGATCTTCTCGCTCAGTCGGAGCATCCGGTCGGGAACCGGATAGTTGCAGGCCAGGATCCCTTCGCACATTTCGTACAGGAAATCACCGCCATCCAGACCGAGCTGGTCGCGCACATACGATACGGCCCCGGTCAGGAACTTGACGCCGGGAACGTCCTTGTGCACGCGGGCATAAAGGTCGAACCGCTCCTCGATACCTGCGCGTCGCGGGAAACCGCCGACACCTTCTGGCAAATACGAAAATGACCTTTCCGATTCGATCATGGCGAACTGGCCGAGCTGCCAGAAACCATGTCGCGGGATGGTTGCCAGAAAATTCGGATTACCTCGCCCGGCGTTTAGCATCAGGCGATTCGATACGCTTCCTGCCAACTTGATGAGTTCGTCCTTGAGTTCGAAAGGCGACAGGCTGGCGAGCCCTGACGTATCGTGCTTGGCCATCGTGCATCTCCTGAAGGTGCTGTGCGGTATAGGGGCGTGGGAGGGACGAAAGGCTTCAACCTCTCGTCATCGTCGGATCGAATGGGGCAAAACCATGCTGGGTTGGCGCTTTCCGCCACGATCGACGTTCTCGGTTGTTACCCTAGCCGGAGAGCGAGAAATTTTCATTGGCCCAAAGAACTACGAATGGCTAGGAAAATGCGCGACGTCGCGAAATCGGGCAAGTAATCTGTAAAGATCAGGAATTGCAGATGCTGCGGAGGAGAAGGATGACGCTCAGATTTCACGAACTCTCTCCCGATGTGCGGGAGGCTCTGGAGTCCATTTGCGCCAGGCACGGATTCGTCCCCGAGGATTTCGAATTCGCGGTTGCGAACGCGCTCAATCCGGGGGAGGGGGCTGCTGCGGATATGGTGACTGTCGAACGCGTGGTCGGCGGTCAGTTGCAGAAATACAAAGGAGGCGCTGGCGGGGCTGCGACCTGGCTGGCTGCCTTTGAGGCAGACCTCGCGTCCGATTGGTTCGGCGCGCCGTTGGCCGATTAATGTCGAGTCAGATTGATGATGGTCGGGCCCCGATCAGCGTCGGGTCCCGGGGCCATCATCGCCCGTACATGCAGCAATGCGCTGCAGTGCATGGTGACAGAAGAGAGCGGGCTGCCTCAATCAAGAGTTTTCGAGGAGGGTTCAGCAAGCTCGAGCATTCGGCAGATGGCGGCCATATTGCCGACCATGGTGCGGCGATGGGTGCCCTGGTAGACGCGAACGCCCTTGATCTGGCGGAAGGGGACCGGCTTGACCGGACGGCGGGATGCGACGGTTTCGGATTGCAGCATGGCAACACCTCGTAATTTGCGTTCAGCAGAAGTCCGCACCCGTCGTCCGTAAAGGACGGGGCGGCGTTGGCAAAGCAAAAGCGGGTGACCGGGGCAGGTGGCCAGCTGCCTGGGTCCGGAGAGTCAGAAGCCTGAAGATCTGATCAGGCCAACTGCGATACCCTCCAGGGAGAACTCATCACGTCCTGCATGCAAGACGATGTTCTGGAAGTCGGGGTTCTCGGCGATCAACTCGATCGTATCGCCGCGTTTCTTCAAGCGTTTGACGGTGACGTCATCGCCCAGACGGGCGACGACAACCTTACCGTTCGCAGCTTCGCTGGCTTTCTTCACGGCAAGCAGGTCGCCATCCAGAATGCCGGCGTCGCGCATGCTCAGGCCGCGAACGCGAAGTAGATAGTCGGGGCGCTCGTCAAAGACAGAGGCATCGACTTGATACTGCCGGTCGATATGCTCGGCAGCCAGAATCGGGCTGCCAGCTGCGACACGACCGACTAATGGCAATGTCAGTTGCAGCACACCCGCCATCGGTAACGAGAACTGATCGGGTCGTTCAGAGTCGCTACGCGTCACCTTCAGGCGAATGCCTCGCGATGCGCCCGGCGTCAGCTCGATCACGCCCTTGCGCGCCAGAGCCCGCAGGTGTTCCTCGGCCGAATTGGGGGAGGAGAAGCCGAATTCGGCGGCGATCTCAGCACGAGTGGGCGGAAAGCCCGTGTTGCGGATCGTGTCGCGGATCAGGTCGAAAATCTGCTGCTGCCGGGGTGTCAGGGTCGCCATGGGTCGCAGGTCTTGTGCCGAAGCACTGTATGTTTAAACAGTATGCTGTGATTTTATACAGTATCGGGTGAAGTGCAAGCACATTTTGCGCAGCCGGCTCAACACGAGTAGTTCCGTGGGGTGAGGCCCACGGGTTTGCCACGGGTTCGGCCAGGCGTTCGCGCAGTTACAATCGGCCCGCCTTCAAGCTCCGTCAACCCCGTCCATGTCCGTACTCCTGCCTCGTATCGTTGTGCTCGCGACTGGCGGCACCATCGCCGGTTCGTCCGCTAATCCTGCCAGTAGCGCGCACTATCAGGCTGCGACAGTACCTGTATCGCAACTTGTGCAGGCAGTGCCCGCGCTGGCAGATGTGGCGCGGGTCGAAGCGGAGCAGGTGGCGCAGGTGGACAGCAAGGACATGATGTTCGATCTCTGGCGGTTGCTTGCCGCGCGAATCGGGTATTGGTCCGCGCAGGCCGATGTCGCCGGAATCGTGATCACACATGGCACTGACACGCTGGAAGAGACGGCGATGTTCCTGCATCTGACGCAGGCTTGCCCGTTGCCTGTCGTGATGACTGCGGCCATGCGCCCATCGACATCGCTTTCGGCTGACGGGCCGCTGAACCTGCTCGATGCGGTGCGCGTGGCGGCAAGCCCGGCGGCGGTTGGCAAGGGTGTGCTCGTGGTCCTGAATCAGCAGATTCATGCCGCGCGTGATGTCGTCAAGGCGCATACGTCGGCTGTCGATGCTTTCCATTCGCCAGTTGCCGGTCCGCTTGGCTTTGTGCAGGATACCTACGTCCATTTCTCGCGCACCCCGGGTCCTGGTCAGGCGCCGCGCTTGCCGGTGCCCGCTGTATGGCCGTTGGTGGAGATCGTCGCCAGCTATGCGCAGCCGGGGAGGGTAGCTATCGACGCGATGGTGGCCGCAGGCGTGCTAGGGTTCGTCGTGGCCGCGGCTGGCAACGGTTCCGTGCACGAAACGCTGACGGCCGCGCTGGTCGACGCCGCGGCATGTGGTATAGCGGTTGCGCGTAGTTCGCGTACCGGTGCTGGTCATGTGGCAATCCCCGCACCGCCGCGACCGACAGGTGGCGTATTCGTCTCGTCGGGTGACCTCAACCCCTACAAGGCGCGCGTGCTGCTGCTGCTGGCGTTGGCTGACGACCCTTCGCTGGGGCGCGATGCGGCCCGGCTTCAGGCGCTCTTCGAGCGGTACTGAGGCAGGCCGGGCGCCGAATTCTTGCGCGAAGGCCCCTTTCCGGGCTATACTCGCGGGCTACTCAACCTTGCCGCACCGGACGTGACGCCCGGGTGGCTCATCCCAAAAGGAGCGTCAATGCGTCATTACGAAATCGTATTTATCGTCCATCCGGACCAGAGTGAACAAGTGCCGGCGATGATCGAGCGTTACAAGCAGCTCGTCACGTCGCAAAACGGCCAGATTCACCGCGTGGAAGACTGGGGCCGTCGTCAAATGGCCTACATGATCCAGAAGCTGGCCAAGGCTCACTACGTTTGCCTGAACATCGAATGCGGCAAGGACACGCTGGCTGAACTCGAACACGCGTTCAAGTTCAACGACGCCGTGCTGCGTCACCTGATCGTTCAGACCAAGAAGGCCGAGACTGCTCCTTCGCCGATGATGAAGGAAGTGCAGCGCGAAGAAGCCCGCAAGGCCGCGCAAACGACCACGGAAGGCCAGCCCGCCTGAGAGCGGACTGCTATGTCGCGGTGAACCAGCTTCGGCTGATCGCCACGCTCGTCGAGCGAGAGGCGTTGCGCTATACGCCGGCCGGAGTGCCCGTCGTCAACTGCATTCTGCAGCATGCCGGCGAGGCGCTGGAGGCGGAAACGCCCCGGCAGGTGGAGTTCGCAATCGTGGCCATGGGCATTGGCGCCATTGGCCAGCAGCTTGAGCGGTTGCCGCTCGATACGCTGCTCGATTGCGAAGGCTTTCTGGCCCGCAAGCACCGCAACAGCAGGACACTGGTCTTTCACATCACTCGATGTAAAGCATTCGAAAAGGATTGAATCATGGCATTCGTCAAACGTGACAACAAGAACAAGAAGCGCTTTCAGCAACAGAACCCGCTGTTCAAGCGCAAGCGCTTCTGCCGTTTCACCGTGGCTGGCGTCGAACAGATCGACTACAAGGATCTGGACACGCTGAAGGACTTCATCGGCGACAACGGCAAGATCACGCCGGCTCGCCTGACCGGTACCAAGGCTCACTATCAGCGTCAGCTGGATACGGCCATCAAGCGCGCCCGCTTCCTGGCGCTGATGCCGTACACCGACCTGCACAAGAACTGATAGTCCCAGGACCGCAAGGAGAAATACACGATGCAAGTCATTCTGCTGGAAAAAGTCATCAACCTGGGTAGCCTGGGTGACATCGTTCGCGTGAAGGACGGTTACGCTCGTAACTTCCTGATCCCGACCAAGCGCGCACGCCGCGCAACGCAAAGCGCCATCGCCGAATTCGAAGTGAAGCGCGCCGAGCTGGAGAAGGCCGCCGCCGAAAAGCTGGCTGCCGCTCAAGCTGAAGGCGAGAAGCTGAACGGCCTGACCGTCCAGATCACCCAGAAGTCGGGTGTGGACGGCCGTCTGTTCGGTTCGGTGACCAACGCCGACATCGCTGAAGCCCTGGCTGGCCAAGGCTTCAAGCTGGAGAAGGCTCAGGTTCGCATGCCGTCCGGCCCGCTGAAGGTTGTTGGCGACCACCCGGTCAGCGTTGCTCTGCACACCGACGTGGTGGTGGATGTGACCGTGGCCGTTCTGGGCGAGCACGTCTAAGCCGTACCCCGCGAAGCAGTGCGCCAGCTCGGTTTGGCGTACGCGATGCACAAAAAGGCAGGAGCTGCGCTCCTGCCTTTTTTGTTTGCGCGGCCTTCAGCGCCGCTATAATTGCCCCCCATGAACGCGCCCGCCGCAGATCCCCAACTAGACAGTCTCAAGGTTCCACCGCATTCCATCGAGGCCGAGCAATCGGTACTTGGCGGGTTGCTGCTGGATAACGCCGCCTGGGACCGGATTGCCGACTTCATTTCCGAAGCCGATTTCTATCGTTTCGACCATCGGCTGATCTTTCAGAGCATTGCCCGCCTGATCTCGGCGACCAAGCCGGCCGACGTGATCACTGTCTTCGAGATGCTCCAGGGAGCCGGCAAGGCCGAGGAGGTCGGAGGGCTGGCTTACCTGAACTCGCTGGCGCAAAACACGCCGAGTGCGGCCAATATCCGTCGTTACGCGGAAATCGTGCGCGAACGTGCGGTGCTGCGCAAGCTCGTGACCGTCGCCGATGACATCGCGTCGGCGGCCTTCGCGCCCAAGGGGCGTGAGGTGCGCGAGCTGCTCGACGAAGCCGAGTCGAAAGTATTCGCCATTGCCGAAGAGGGCGCGCGTGGCCAGAAGGGCTTCCAGGAGATCCAGCCGCTGCTGACGCAGGTGGTCGAGCGGATCGACGAGCTTTACCACCGTGACTCCACCAGCGATGTGACCGGCGTACCCACCGGTTTCATCGACCTCGACCGCATGACCAGTGGTATGCAGGCGGGGGATCTGATCATCGTGGCGGGACGCCCCTCGATGGGTAAGACGGCATTCTCACTGAATATTGGCGAGCACGTGGCCGTCGAGCAGGGGCTGCCTGTAGCGGTCTTCTCGATGGAAATGGCGGGCGTCCAGTTGGCCATGCGTATGCTGGGCTCGGTGGGGCGCCTCGATCAGCATCGCCTGCGTACCGGTCGACTGCTCGACGAGGACTGGCCGCGCTTGACGCACTCGATTCAGCGCATGAACGACGCGCAGTTGTTCATCGATGAGACGCCGGCGCTGAATCCCATGGAGTTGCGTGCCCGTTCCCGCCGTCTGGCGCGGCAATGCGGGCAGCTTGGCCTGATCATCATCGATTACCTCCAGCTGATGTCGGGTTCGGGTAGCGGCGAGAACCGTGCCACCGAGATCTCGGAGATCTCGCGTTCGCTGAAGGGGTTGGCCAAGGAGCTCAACTGCCCGGTCATTGCCTTGTCGCAGCTGAACCGCAGTCTGGAACAGCGCCCGAACAAGCGCCCCGTGATGTCCGACTTGCGAGAGTCGGGCGCTATCGAACAGGATGCCGACGTGATTCTGTTCATCTATCGCGACGAAGTTTACAACCCGGATTCGCAAGACAAGGGCACGGCCGAGATCATCATCGGCAAGCAGCGTAACGGTCCAATCGGCACCGTTAGGCTCACGTTCCTGGGTCAATTTACGAAGTTTGACAACTTTAGCGGTGGCCCGGCGTTCTTTGACAACGACACCTGATTCGCCGTGATTACCCCGCAGGGCGGCGCATACCTGTAAAATATTGCGCTTTGATGACAGCCGCCCTCGCGCGGCTGTCATGCAATTTGCCCTGCATCCCATTTGCAAAACAACCAAGCGCGGCCCTGAGGCGCGCCACAAGGACATTTCATGTTCGGTCGATTCATGCCCACTGAGGGCAAGTTCTTCGAATATTTCAACCAGCACGCCGATTGCGCGGTGACTGCAGCCCATGAGCTGGAGGCGCTGGTCAACGACCTGCCCAACGCCGAAGCCCATGCCCGGCGCGTGCAGGCCACCGAAAAGAAGGCGGACCGCGTCACGCATGACACGATCGACCTGCTGCACAAGACGTTCATCACCCCGCTGGACCGCGACGAGATTCACAAGCTCATCACGACCATGGATGACATCCTGGACCTGATGGAGGATGTGGCCGAGACGATTTCGCTGTACGACGTGACGAGCCTGACCGACGAGGCCCGTCGTCTGGCGGCGATCTGCGTGCAGTGCTGCGATCAGGTGAAGATTGCCGTTGCGCTGCTCGAAGACATGGGCAACGCCAGTGCGATCCTGAAGACCACGCAGCAGATCGACCAGCTCGAATCCGAGGCCGATCGTGTGATGCGCTCGGCGATGTCGAAGCTGTTCCGCGAGGAAACCGACGTCAAGCGTCTGATCAAGCTGAAGGCGATCTACGAACAGCTCGAGTCCATTACCGACAAGTGCGAGGACGTGGCCAACATCATCGAAGGCATCGTCCTGGAAAACGCCTGAGGCGCGTACTCGCATGCATACTGTTCAAATGAGCTTGTGGGTGATCGGCCTGTTGGTCGCGCTTGCGCTGCTGTTCGACTTCATGAACGGCTTCCACGACGCGGCCAACTCGATCGCCACGGTGGTTTCCACGGGCGTGCTCAAGCCGCACCATGCCGTGGCCATGGCGGCCATGTGCAACGTGATCGCCATCTTTATTTTCCACCTCAAGGTGGCAGCCACAGTCGGTACCGGAACCATCGACGTCAATATCGTCGATCATTACGTGATTTTTGGTGCCTTAGTTGGGGCGATTGCCTGGAACGTGATTACCTGGCTGTATGGCATCCCTTCGTCGTCCTCGCATGCCCTGATCGGCGGGCTGGTGGGTGCCGCGGTGGCCAAGGCAGGCACGGGCGCGCTGGTCGGCAACGGCCTGCTCAAGACCGTCGCGTTTATCCTGATCTCGCCGCTGCTCGGCTTCATCCTGGGTTCGATCATGATGGTGATCGTCGGCTGGACGTTCTTCCGCACGCCGCCGTCGCGCGTGGATCGCTGGTTCCGTCGCCTGCAACTGGTGTCGGCGTCGCTCTACAGCCTGGGTCATGGCGGTAATGACGCGCAGAAGACCATCGGCATTATCTGGATGCTGTTGATTGCCAGCGGTCATGTCGCAGTGGGTGGCGCTGCACCGCCGATGTGGGTGATTGTGAGCTGCTACCTGGCCATCGGTATGGGCACGCTATTCGGCGGTTGGCGGATCGTGCGCACGATGGGTCAGAAGATCACCAAGCTGAAGCCGGTGGGTGGCTTCTGTGCGGAGACGGGCGGTGCGATCACGCTGTTCATTGCTTCCGCGCTGGGTGTGCCGGTGTCGACCACACATACGATCACCGGTGCGATCGTCGGCGTTGGCTCGGCTCAGAAGATGTCGGCCGTGCGCTGGGGCGTGGCGGGCAACATCGTGTGGGCCTGGGTCCTGACGATTCCGGCCTCGGCATTTATGTCCGCCATTGCCTGGTGGATCGGTAAGCAGATTCTGTAACGCTGGCAAGCGCGAGCGGAATCCCAGTGACAAGCCAGGCTTCGTGCCTGGCTTGTTCGTTTACCGGTTTGCGAATGCGGCAATCGGATCGTCGTCGTCGGGGGTGGGGGGGGTGTGTGGGGTGGCTGGGGCCGAAGGGACCGGGCTGGGAACCGGGGTCATATCGAGGCTGCCGGCGGCCACGACACGCCGTGCGCCGTTGTAGCGCGACGCCCAGTACGACTTGGTCATGTCTTCCAGCCGGACGGTGCCACCGGTGGCCGGGGCGTGGACAAAGCGATTCTGTCCGACGTAGATGCCGACATGAGAGTTGGCGCGCCCCGTCGTGTTGAAGAAGACAAGATCGCCCGAAGCGACATCGCGCCGATCGAGTGACGTGCCACGTTGTCCCATCTGCTCGGTGGTGCGCGGCAGGTTGACGCTGGCGGCGCGCTGGACCACGTAACGGACCAGGCCGCTGCAATCGAATCCGGAGTCAGGCGTGTTTCCGCCGTAGCGGTATGGCGTGCCAACGAGGGACATTGCCTGAATCGAGATTTCCTCGAGTCCGGCGCTGGGATCGACGATTGGCTTGCCCGGTGTGCGGGGCAGCGACGCGCCCTGACGTACAGGCGGCCCGCCGGCGCAGGCGGCGAGCAGTAGTGCTGCCGCGCACAGTGCGGAGAGTGAAAGCCGGCGAGAGGGTGAGTGAAACGGGCGCTGCGGCATCCTTCTTCTGATTCGGTTGCCGGGTCATGCGTCCATTCCCACGGTTGCCTACCAGCGCAATTGCGCGTTACGCGTGCCGGTGGTGATCTTGATGGACTTTGTCTGACCCTTGTAACTGGCCTCGATATTGTAGCTGCCTTCGGGCGCACGTATGAGGCAGCGAGGGCCGCCGGCCTTGAAATTGGCCACGGGCTGGCCTTCCAGTGTCATCTTTACGTCAACGTCGGACAGGTATTCGCCATCACCCTGGGTGAACAGGACACCTATGTTGAAGTTCTTTTCCTGAGCCGCCAGTTTCGCGCGTTCATCCGCGGCAATGCCGCCACAGACGTAGCTGACAGGGCCCATGGTGCGAATCACCATCTCGTCGGCAGCAAATGCGGGGCACAGTGCGGCCCCAATCGTCACGGCCATACCCACCAGTGTTGCCGCGATGACGCGCCTGCGCCGCGTTACGCGGGCAGTTCGCGAGAACAGCGTTCTGCTGTTCGAGAGATACCGATTGAACGCTTCCTGCTTGTCCATCGACGCCTCCGTGTTGACATGTGCACCCGGAAATCATAACCGGGCCATGTGGTCCTTGCTGTCAGCAGGACACCGACGCCGTTCGCGTTGCCACGCCCGGCAGCGTGCCGCCCGCGGTCTGGATGGCCAGAGCCGCGGGCTTGGCGTTGCAAGCTCCGATCCTACAGTACGTCAGCGGCGTGGTCGGCCAGGCGCGAGCGTTCCCCGCGCGCCAGCGTTACATGACCGCTGTGGCTCCAGCCCTTGAATCGGTCCACCACGTACGTCAGGCCGGACGAACCTTCGGTCAGGTAAGGCGTGTCGATCTGCGCGATGTTGCCCAGACAGACGATCTTCGTGCCAGGGCCCGCCCGCGTGACCAGTGTTTTCATCTGCTTCGGCGTCAGGTTCTGCGCCTCGTCGATGATCACGAACTTGTTCACGAAGGTGCGGCCGCGCATGAAGTTCATGCTCTTGACCTTGATGCGCGAACGGATCAACTCCTGCGTGGCGGCGCGGCCCCACTCGCCCGCGCTGTCGTCGCTCTTCTGCAGTACCTCGAGGTTGTCGTCGAACGCGCCCATCCAGGGCTGCATCTTCTCTTCCTCGGTGCCGGGCAGGAATCCGATATCCTCGCCCACGGGCACGGTGGCGCGCGTGACGATGATCTCGTTGTAGAGTTTCTGGTCCAGCACCTGTTCGAGGCCGGCTGCAAGCGCCAACAGCGTCTTGCCGGTGCCGGCCTGGCCGAGCAGCGTGACGAAGTCCACGTCCGCGCTCATCAGCAGGTTCAGCGCGAAGTTCTGCTCGCGATTGCGGGCCACCACGCTCCACACATTGTTCTTGTTGTGGGTGTAGTCCTTCAGCGTCTGCAGCAGGGCGGTCTTGCCGTTGATCTCCTTGACCTGCGCGTAGAGCGGCAGGCTGCCGTCCATCGGCTCCAGGTAGACGAACTGGTTGACCAGGAACGACGGCACCAGCGGCCCGGTCAGGCGATAGAACATCGTGCCCGACTTCGGGTCCTGCCAGCTTTCCACGCCCTTGCCGTGCTTGGCCCAGAAATCGTTGGGCAACTGAAGCACGCCCGAGTAGAGCAGGTCCTTGTCTTCTAGGACCTGGTCGTTGAAGTAGTCCTCGGCGGGCAGGCCCAGGGCGCGCGCCTTGATGCGCATGTTGATGTCTTTCGACACCAGCACGACCTGGCGGTCCGGGTACTGCTGCTGCAGGGCGCTCACCACCGCAAGGATCTGGTTGTCCGCCTTGCCTTGCGGCAGGCCTTCTGGCAGCTTGATGTCGTTCAGGCGCGTCTGGAAGAACAGCTTGCCCTGGGCGTCACGATTGCCGAGCCTGGCCAGCGGCAGCCCTTCGTCGAGCACACCGTCGGTGCCTCCCACGAGCTGGTCCAGCGTACGGCTGACCGTGCGCGCGTTACGCGCGACTTCGCTCATGCCTTTCTTGTGGTTGTCCAGTTCCTCGAGCGTCATCATCGGCAGATAGATGTCATGCTCTTCGAAGCGGAACAGCGACGACGGATCGTGCATCAGCACGTTGGTGTCGAGGACGAACAGCTTGCTCGGGCCGGTGGCCTTGCGCGCGCGGCGCGTGGGACTGGCGGCGGGCTGGACCAGGCTGACGGCTGGCGTCGCGGCCGGAGCCTTGGTAGATGCCGGGGTATCGGTGGTCTTGGCCCGGGTGGTGCTGCCAGCGCGCGCGGTGGCAGGCGCATTGGTGTCGCCGGTCTCGAGCAATGCCACACGCTCGAGGGCCGGCACAGGTTTCTTACCCTGCGCGACTTTGGCCTTGGGCAGTGTGACCGGGGCGAACTCGCTCGGGTCCAGCAGTTGGGCAGGCTTGGCGGGCATGGTAGGCAGCGGCATGCTTGGCTTTCCTTTCAGGGGAACAGACGGGGGCGGAATGGCTGGCGCGTCAACGCCAACGAACGGCAGAAAACCGGAAAACCGTAGAGTGAGGTTGAGGGCGTGGACAAACAAAAAAGCCGCCAGACCTGGTGGACAGGGATGGCGGCTTGCTTGCGGACCCGCGACGCGGCAGGTCCGCTACCAGCCCGGGGACTGAGCCTGCTGGGCTGGACCGATACGGCAGCGTGGCAACTGGGATCTGAACGCATTACGACCCAATCTACCCGAACGATTCCGGTTTGGCAATCAGGCGAAAACGCATCGTTGCGTCACTGTTGCATCACTGTCGCGAGGATGCCTCCGGTCACATCCCCTTGACGATCTCCAGCACTTCGTCCACGTGATTCGGCACCTTGATGCCGCGCATCTCGTGGCGCAGGACACCCTTGGCATCGAGGATGAACGTACTGCGCTCGATGCCGCGCACGTCCTTGCCATACATCTTTTTCATCTTGATGACATCGAAGAGCTGGCAGATCGCCTCGTCGGCGTCCGAGATCAGTTCGAACGGCAACTCCAGCTTGGCCTTGAAGTTCTCGTGCGACTTCATGCTGTCGCGAGAGATGCCGTAAACCGCGGCGCCAGCCTTCTCGAAATCTTCGTACTGGTCGCGGAAGTTCATCGCCTCCGTTGTGCAACCCGGCGTGTTGTCCTTCGGGTAGAAGTACAGCACCGTGGTCTTGCCGCGCTGGTCGGCAAGGCGGAAGTCCCCACCGGTGGCGGGGGCCTGGAAGTCGGGAATGGCCTTGTTGAGACTGACGGTCATGCTGTTGGCTCTCCTGGGATGGCGTGCATCATCGGTGACGGCGGCAGCCCGATGTCGGTCTCGGGCTTTGCGGCCATGGCGAGTGCAGATTGGGGCAGTTCTACGGACTTCAAGCGTGGCGTAAACCGAACCCGGCGGGAATCCCGGGCCCCGGTGGCACGCGCTGGCACGTCAGGCTGCCTGATGCCGTGCGCCGGCCAGTCAGGCAGCCGGCTCCACCAGCAGCACCGCCGCAACCTTGCGGCCCTCGGCCATGAGGATATTGTAGGTGCGGCATGCGGCCTGCAAGTCCATTGCATCCACGCCGATATGCAGGCGGGAGAGGGCGGCGGTCAGGCGCGGGTGGGGAAAGCGCAGCGTGCTGCCGGTGCCCAGCAGCACGACTTCGGGCGATTTTTGCAGCAAGGCTTCGAAATGGGCGGGTTCCAGGTCCTCGAAACGGCTGACCGGCCATGGTTCGACGCTGCCTTCGGGCATCACGAGCACCGCCGTTTCGTGCCGGATCGCATTGATTTCTATATAGCCGGGACCGTAGCCGGTCACGGTATTGAGGCTCTGGGGTTGGTCGGCGTGGAGTTTCAAGTGGGGGCCTCATGCCGTCGGGATGTGTCCGGCGAGCCACCCGGTGCAGAAGGGGGGCCGTAGCGGGAGACTGGCGACGGGTTGGTGGCAGGATCGTGCGCGCGGGAGGGCAAAACGCTCGCCGCAATGCAAGAATCCGTGCCGAAGTCTGTCATAATCCGATATCTTATAGCTTTTGCCTCCAGGTCTGCCACGCCTCGCGAGCCTCATTGCGGACGCGCCGCCAGACGCGCAGGACAATCCAGAGATTCCCAGATTCCGCTGCCGCCAGAGACCGGCAGCTTGCCCTGACATCGCCAACACCGCCGTGAAACCCATCCAGAAATCGCACAAGCTCCAGAACGTTTGCTATGACATCCGCGGCCCGGTGCTGGAAAAGGCCAAGCAAATGGAGGAAGAGGGGCACAAGATCATCAAGCTGAACATCGGCAACCTGGCGGTGTTCGGCTTCGACGCGCCGGAGGAGATCCAGCAGGACATGATGCGCAACCTGCCCAATTCGGCGGGTTATTCGGACTCCAAGGGCATCTTCGCCGCACGCAAGGCGATCATGCACTACACCCAGGAAAAGAAGATCCAGGGCGTGGGGCTGGACGACATCTATGTGGGCAACGGCGCGTCCGAGCTGATCGTGATGGCGATGAACGCGCTGCTCAACAGCGGCGACGAAATGCTGGTGCCGGCGCCCGACTACCCGCTGTGGACGGCCGCGGTGAGCTTGTCCGGCGGCACGCCGGTGCACTATGTGTGCGACGAGGCCAACGAGTGGATGCCGGATCTCGACGATATCCGCCGCAAGATCACCCCGAACACGCGCGGCATCGTCATCATCAACCCGAACAACCCCACCGGGGCACTGTATTCGGACGAACTGCTGAAGGAGATCGTGGCCATCGCGCGCGAGCACGGCCTGATCATCTTCGCCGACGAGATCTACGACAAGGTCCTGTACGACGGCAATACGCATACGTCGATCGGCTCGCTGTCCACGGACGTGCTGACCGTGACCTTCAACGGCCTGTCTAAGAACTACCGTTCGTGCGGCTACCGCGCGGGCTGGATGGTGGTGTCGGGCGACAAGCGTCCCGCGCTCGACTATATCGAAGGGCTGAACATGCTCTCGTCGATGCGCCTGTGCGCCAATGTGCCGGGCCAGTGGGCGATCCAGACGGCGCTGGGCGGGTATCAGAGCATCAACGACCTCGTGACCGAAGGCGGCCGCCTGCGCCGCCAGCGCGATCTGGCCTATGAGCTGATTACCAAGATTCCGGGCGTTACGTGCGTCAAGCCCAAGGCGGCGCTGTACCTGTTCCCGAAGCTCGACCTGTCCATGTACCCGATCCAGGACGATCAGGAGTTCATTTACGAACTGCTGCAGGAATCGAAGGTGCTGCTGGTGCAGGGTACCGGCTTCAACTGGGGCGCGCCGGACCATTTCCGGATCGTGTTCCTGCCACACGAGGAAGACCTGCGCGAGGCCATCACCCGCGTCGGCCGCTTCCTTGAAAGCTATCGCAAACGTCACGGTACGGCCTGAGCCGCCGGACGTCCCCATTTCAGAATCAAGCAAACCAGAGTCAGACGTTCATGAATCCCATCAAAGTCGGCCTTCTCGGCATCGGTACCGTCGGTAGCGGCACGTTCAACGTGCTCAAGCGCAATCAGGAGGAAATTCGTCGCCGCGCAGGCCGCGGCATCGAGATTGCGGTGGTGGCTGACCTTAACACCGAGCGCGCCCGCGAGCTGACCGGTGGGACGGTGGACGTCGTCAGCGATGCGAACGACGTGGTGACGCGTCCGGACATCGACATCGTCATCGAGCTGATCGGCGGCTACGGCATCGCCCGCGAGCTGGTGCTCAAGGCGATCGAGAACGGCAAGCACGTGGTCACCGCCAACAAGGCGCTGCTGGCCGTGCATGGCAACGAGATTTTCGAAGCCGCTCGCAAGAAGGGCGTGATCGTCGCCTTCGAGGCGGCAGTGGCAGGCGGCATTCCCATCATCAAGGCGCTGCGCGAAGGCCTGACCGCGAACCGCATCCAGTGGATCGCCGGCATCATCAACGGCACGACGAACTTCATCCTGTCCGAGATGCGCGACAAGGGTCTGGATTTCGATACCGTGCTCAAGGAAGCGCAGCAACTGGGCTACGCCGAGGCCGATCCGACCTTCGACATCGAAGGCGTCGACGCCGCGCACAAGGTCACGCTGATGAGCGCGATCGCATTCGGGATGCCGGTGCAGTTCGACCGCGCCCACGTGGAAGGCATCACCAAGCTGTCGGCCATCGATATCAAGTACGCAGAGGAACTGGGCTATCGCATCAAGCTGCTTGGTATCACCCGCCGCCGCGACGAAGGCGTGGAGCTGCGCGTGCACCCGACGCTGGTGCCGGCCTCGCGCCTGATCGCCAACGTGGAAGGCGCGATGAACGCCGTGCTGGTGCAGGGCGATGCCGTGGGCGCCACGCTGTACTACGGCAAGGGCGCCGGCGCCGAGCCGACCGCCTCGGCCGTGATTGCCGATCTGGTCGACGTGACCCGCCTGCACACCGCCGATCCGAACCACCGCGTACCGCACCTGGCATTCCAGCCGGACGAGCTGTCGAACGTGCCCGTGCTGCCGATCGACGAAGTCACCAGTTCGTACTACTTGCGCATGCGTGTGTCGGACGAGACCGGCGTGCTTGCCGAGATCACGCGCATCCTGGCCGAAGCCGGCATCAGCATCGACGCGATGCTGCAGAAGGAATCGCGCGAAGGCGAACCGCAGACCGACATCATCATCCTGACGCACCTGACGCGCGAGAAGCACGTCAATGCCGCCATTCGCAGCATCGAAGCGCTCCAGACCGTGCTGTCGCCGGTCACGCGCCTGCGCATGGAAGAACTGAACTGATAGCTGACAGACGGACCTGACTCGCCTCATGAATTACCAGTCGACGCGCGGCCATGACGTGCCGCAATCGTTCTCCGAGATCCTGCTCGGTGGCCTGGCGCCCGATGGCGGCTTGTACCTGCCCAAGCAGTACCCGCAGATCACGGCCGAGGAACTCGAAGCCTGGCGCAAGCTCCCGTACGCCGACCTGGCGTTCGAGGTGCTGTCGCGCTTCTGTGACGACATCCCCGCCGAGGACCTGCGCGCGCTGACGCGCAAGACCTACACGGCGGACGTGTACTGCAACGCGCGGGCCGGCGACAACACCGCCGACATTACGCCGTTGCGCACACTGGGCGAAGAGGGCGGCACGAAGCTGCAACTGCTGGGCCTGTCCAACGGCCCGACGCTGGCCTTCAAGGACATGGCGATGCAGTTGCTGGGCAACCTGTTCGAGTACGCGCTCAAGCGCGCAGGCCTGAAGCTGAACATCCTTGGCGCGACTTCCGGCGATACCGGCAGCGCGGCCGAATACGCGATGCGCGGCAAGGAAGGCATTCGCGTGTTCATGCTGAGCCCGCACCGCAAGATGAGCGCGTTCCAGACCGCCCAGATGTTCAGCCTGCAGGATCCAAACATCTTCAATATCGCGATCGAAGGCGTGTTCGACGACGCGCAGGACATCGTCAAGGCCGTCTCGAACGATCATGCGTTCAAGGCGCGCCAGCGCATTGGCACGGTCAACTCGATCAACTGGGCCCGTGTGGTCGCCCAGGTCGTGTACTACTTCAAGGGCTGGATGCTGGCGACCAGCGGTCCGGGACAGAAGGTGTCGTTCTGCGTGCCGTCGGGCAACTTCGGCAACGTCTGCGCTGGTCACATCGCGCGCATGATGGGCCTGCCGATCGACAAGCTCGTGGTGGCCACCAACGAGAACGACGTGCTGGACGAGTTCTTCCGCACCGGCACGTATCGCGTGCGGACCTCGGCCCAGACGTACCACACGTCGAGCCCGAGCATGGACATCTCGAAGGCATCGAACTTCGAGCGTTTCGTGTTCGATCTGCTGGGTCAGGACGCCGACAAGCTGGTGGCGCTGTTCCGCGACGTCGACACCAAGGGTGGCTTCGATCTGGCCGGCACGCCGGACTTCGCGCGCATCGGCCAGTTTGGCTTTGTGTCCGGCCGCAGCTCGCACCAGGACCGTCTGGCGACGATCCGAGACGTGAACCAACGCTATGGCGTGACGATCGACACCCATACCGCCGATGGCGTAAAGGTGGCGCGTGAGCACCTGCAGCCGGGCGTGCCAATGGTGGTACTGGAAACCGCGCTGCCGGCCAAGTTCTCCGAAACCATCCACGAGGCTTTGGGTCATGAACCGGAGCGTCCGGCTGCGTTCGACGGTATCGAGAAGCTGCCGCAACGCTTCGAGGTGATGCCGGCCGACGCGGACCGCGTGAAGGCGTATATCGCCCAGCACACCGGTTTGTGATCGAAGGGCGAATAGCCCTTATCACAGCAGGATCGGCCGGTCCGGCGCCAACTCGCTACAATCGGGTTTGCCGGGCTCCGCTGCCACGGCCCCCAGGCTTCCCGGCCCGGGGGCTGTTTCATTTGGAGCCAACCTGAATCCCATACGCATCCCATGACCCAGACTGCTGCGCGCCCTCCGATGCTGACGATGGCCCAGGCGCTCGATGCCCTGATGGCCGGCGTTCGCCCGATCACCGATTCTGAAACTGTCGATACGCTGCAGGCCAACGGCCGGGTGCTGGCGGCCGGGGTCACCAGCGCGTTGCGCGTGCCGCCTGCCGATAACACGTCGATGGACGGCTACGTGATGCGTGCCGCCGATGTGCCGGAGCCGGGCACGCGGCTGCCAGTCTCGCAACGGATACCGGCGGGCCACGTGGGCACCGAACTGGCCCCGGGTACCGCGGCGCGCATCTTTACCGGCGGCCTGATTCCGCCCGGCGCCGATGCGGTGGTGATGCAGGAGCAGTGCCAGGCCGATGGCGACGCGGTGATCGTCAATCATGTACCGGCATCGGGCGAGTGGATTCGCCGTGCTGGCGAGGATATCGAGGCCGGCAGCGAGATCCTGCCCGCCGGCACACGCCTGTCGCCGCAGGCGCTGGGCCTGGCCGCGTCGGTGGGACAGGCAAAGCTCGACGTGGTCCGCCGCGTGCGCGTGGCCGTGTTCTTTACCGGCGACGAACTGGCGATGCCCGGCGAGCCGCTCAAGCCCGGCGCGATCTACAACTCGAACCGGTTCACGCTGCGCGGTCTGCTGGAGAACCTCGGCTGCGAAGTGACCGACTTCGGTATCGTCCCGGACACGCTGGCGGCCACGCGCGATACGTTGCGCCGCGCCGCGGAGGGCAACGACCTGATCATCACGTCGGGCGGCGTATCGGTAGGCGAAGAAGACCATATCCGTCCGGCCGTTACAGCGGAAGGTCGGCTGGACCTCTGGCAGATCGCGATCAAGCCGGGCAAGCCGCTGGCCTTCGGGCAGGTGGCCAACGGCACCGAGCTGCCCGCGTTTTTCCTGGGCCTGCCGGGAAATCCCGTGTCGAGCTTCGTTACGTTCCTGCTGTTCGTGCGCCCGTTTATCCTGCGTTTGCAGGGCGTCGCGGATGTGACGCCGCGTCGTCTGCCGCTGCGTGCGGATTTCGATCTGCCGCGCGGCGACCGCCGCAACGAATTTCTGCGTGCGCGCGTCAACGATGCGGGCGGCCTCGATCTGTTTCCGAACCAGAGCTCAGGCGTGCTGACGTCCACCGTGTGGGGCGATGGCCTGATCGACAATCCGCCGAACCAGACCATCCAGCGCGGCGACGTTGTGCAGTTCATTCCATTTGCCAGTTTGCTGGCCTGATCATGCAACTAGAACTCCGATACTTCGCCAGCGTGCGCGAACAGGTGGGGCAGGGCGCCGAACGCGCCGAGGTGCCCGCCGAGGTCCGCACGGTTGGCGACCTGCGCGCATGGCTGCGCGGACGCGGCGGCGCCTGGACCGAGGCTTTGGCCGATGGCCGCGCGCTGCGCATGGCCGTGGACCATGCCGTGGCACGTGCCGACACCCAGTTGGCCGATGGCTGCGAGGTGGCCTTCTTTCCTCCCGTGACCGGAGGCTGAGATGGCGGTACGCGTTCAGCACGAGGATTTCGATCTCGGCGCGGAAGTGGTGGCGCTGCGCGCCGGCAATCCGGGCGTGGGGGCGGTGGCCAGCTTCATCGGGACGGTGCGCGATGTCAGCGAAGGCACGCGCGTCAGTACGATGGAGCTCGAGCACTATCCCGGCATGACCGAGAAGGCGCTGGAGACGATCGAAGCGGCGGCGCGCGAACGCTGGCCGCTGCTTGGCGTGACCATCGTGCATCGCGTGGGCCTGCTGCAGCCGCTGGACCAGATCGTGCTGGTTGCCGTGTCCTCGGCCCACCGTGGCGCCGCGTTTGCGGCGTGCGAGTTCATCATGGACTACCTGAAGTCCGAGGCACCGTTCTGGAAGAAGGAAGACACGCCGGAAGGCGCGCGCTGGGTCGACGCGCGGGTCTCGGACGATGCCGCGCTGCGCCGCTGGGGTATCGAATCGTTCAACGCGGATCCCGCCAATAACAAGGAAGAATGATGGGCCCGATGGGTTTCGTGGCGGTCGGCGTTGGTGCCGCCGTTGGCGCCTGGCTGCGCTGGTTTTTCTCGGTCACGTGGAACGCCATCAATCCGGCACTGCCATATGGCACGCTGGCGTCGAACCTGGTCGGAGGCTACCTGATCGGCCTGGCCGTCGCGTTCTTCGAAACCCACCCATCTTTGCCGCCAGAGTGGCGCCTGCTGGCCGTCACGGGGTTCCTCGGCGGCCTGACCACGTTTTCGACGTTCTCAAGCGAAGTCATCGCCAATCTGATGGCTGGTGACTATCGCTGGGCCATGCTCCACCTCGCGATGCATCTGGGTGGATCGCTCCTGCTGACCGCGTTCGGCATCTGGTCGTACCGGGCGCTGGCCTGATGCCGTGCGCCTTGGGCTCTGTACAGGCTCCTCGGGGTAGACCTTAGGTAACACTACGTACCGCCCGGCTATCCTCCTGCGGCGCAAGACCGTATAACATTGCCGGGCCGGATCGCCGGGTGCGCGCGGCTTCGCATGAAGCCGCTCTCCTGGCGCCTCACCGCGGTCCGCGCCACTCCGCATTTCCCCCTGTTTGGCAGTTTGCAGTTGTCTCACCGAGTCCTGGACGGGACGGCGTTCGCGCCATCCCGCCGATAACAACAAGGAGACATACCCATGCAGCAGCGCCACCTCTCGCAGTCCGCCCAATCGCACGGCCATGGCACCCGGCGTGCGCACCGCCGAAACACGATCGCTATCGCCGTCGCCACGCTTGGCGTTGCTGCGTGCGGCGGGTTCGGCACAAATGGGGGCGGCGGGAACGCCGGTCCCAACGTCAAGCCGGCATTCATATCCAGCCCCATCGGGGTCAAATCCTACGATGGCAACACGGATGACCTGCTGACAGCGGGGCTGGGCAAGGACGGACTGGCGGCCGCAGCGCCGGCGTTTGCCAATCCGAATGCGCCGACGGCCGCGGAGTTGCGCCGTAACGCGATCTGGGCCAACTACCGCGCGATCGTGGATGTCCAGGCCGCGGGCGGCTATGGCTCGCTCTACGGCCCCAATGTCGACGCCAAGGGGAACGTGACCACCGGCCAGGGCAAGGTCCCGGGTACCGAGTACATCGCATTTGCCGATGACGGCTCGGGCCGGCAAAACGTGACAGTCATGGCCCAGGTTCCGGATGGGTTCGATGTGAAGCATCCCTGCATCATTTCCGCCACTTCGTCCGGCTCGCGTGGTGTCTATGGCGGAATCGCCGTGGGCGAGTGGGGGCTCAAGCACAACTGCGCGGTGGCCTATACGGACAAGGGGACCGGCGCGGCACCGCATGACCTGGGTAGCGACACCGTGCCGCTGATCGACGGCACCCGGCAGGCCCGGGCCGGTGCCGGCACGCAGGCCCAGTTCGCGGCACAGCCCAGTGCCTCTCAAACGCTGGCGGGCTTCAATGCCAGTACCCCGCACCGGCTTGCGTTCAAGCACGCGCACTCGCAACAGAACCCGGAGGCGAACTGGGGCGCCAACACGTTGCAGGCGATCCAGTTCACGCTGTGGGCGGTCAACGACAAGTTCGGCAGGACCAATACCGATGGCACGCGGCAGGCGACGTTCACGCCAGCCAATGTGCTGGTGATCGCGTCGGCCATCTCGAATGGTGGCGGGGCGGCCATTGCAGCGGCGGAACAGGACACCGGCGGGTTGATCGACGGCGTGGCCGTCGGGGAGCCGAATGTGAACTTGCCACCGACGGCAGGCGTGGTCGTCAAGCGCGGCGGCGTGCCGGTGGCGGCGTCGGGCAAGCATCTTTACGATTACACGACGATTGCCAACCTGTACCAGCTCTGCGCCAGCCAGGATGCCAGCCTGGGCAATGCGCCATTCGCCAAAACGGCCGGACAGGCCGCGCTCAACCGATGTGCGTCACTGGCTGCCAAGAAGAAGATTGCCGGAGGCAGCACGTCCGCCCAGGCAACCTCCGCGCTGGATGCGTTGCACCGCGCCGGCTGGGAGCCCGAGTCGGATGACCTGTTCGCGTCGCTTTCGGCGCTGGAGGTCGGCAGTTCCATTTCGGTGACCTATGCCAATGCCTATGCGCGCGCCAGCGTGACGGACCGGCTCTGCCACTACAGTTTTTCCTCGCCGGGCAGCCCGCCGCAGGCCAATCCCGTCACGGCCCCGGCGGCCGCGCTGGCAGGGCTGTTCTCGACTGGCAATGGCATTCCGCCCACTACGGCGGTGACGCTGATGAACGATGCCAACCCGTCCGGGGCGATGCGTGACTTCGCGTCGATATCGCCCTCGACCAAGCTGGCGGACGGCAATGTCGACGGCGCGCTCTGCCTGCGTGGCCTGCTGGACACCCGAAACCCGGCGCTGATGACCGGTATCGGCCAGACCTATCGCACGGGCAACCTTGGCGGCCGACCGTCGGTCATCGTGCAGGGCCGCAGCGATGGCCTCCTGCCGGTGAACCACACGTCGCGGCCATATCTCGGGCTGAACAAGCACGTCGAGGGCGCCAGCAGTCGGCTCTCGTACATCGAGGTGACCAACGGCCAGCATTTCGACGGGTTTATTGATGTGATTCCCGGGTATGCCAAGCGCTATATCCCGATGCACGTCTACGTGAACCGGGCGCTCGATGCGGTCTACGCCAACCTGCGCGACGGTACGCCGCTGCCGCCGTCGCAGGTGGTGCGCACCACGCCGCGCGGGGGTGCCGATACCGACACGGTCGGCCCCCGGATCCAGCCGTCGAACGTGCCGCCGATCGCTGCCACACCCGCGGCCGGCGACGCGATCACGGTCACCGGCTCGACCGTGGACGTGCCCAACTGAGACGTGGCCGCCAGGCCCGGCGATACGCGTTACCCGTCATGCACTTGGCCGAAATTTGGTCGATGTATGACGGGTGTATCGCCGATGTCTTGAAATGTCATTCCCAAGCCCTATCTTTCGGAAGTAACGTGTCCGGCTGGGCATATGTGGCGGCAGCCAAAGCCGCCGCGGGCCTCGCATCAGGACACACTTTCCTAGAGAGAGAGGGCTCCTAATGCGAATTGACAAACTGACTACCCGGTTCCAGGAAGCGCTGGCAGAAGCGCAAAGTCTGGCGCTGGGTAATGACAATCAATACATCGAACCCCAGCATCTGCTGCGTGCGTTGCTCGCGCAGGACGATGGGGCAGCCCGTACGCTGCTGTCGCGTGCTGGCGTGAACGTGGGCGGCCTGCAGAGCGCGCTCGATGCGGCGATCCATCGCCTGCCGCAGGTTCAGGGCACGAACGAGGTCCAGGTGGGCCGCGACCTGAACAACCTGCTGAATGCCACCGAAAAGGAAGCGATCAAGCGCAACGACCAGTTCATCGCCAGTGAACTGTTCCTGCTCGCCGTGTCCGACGACAAAGGCGAGACGGGGCGGATCGCCCGCGAGAACGGCTTGTTGCGCAAGTCGCTCGAGGCCGCGATCACGGCCGTGCGCGGCGGTGATACCGTCAATAGCGCCGACGCCGAGTCGCAGCGCGAGGCGCTCAAGAAGTACACGGTCGATCTGACCGAGCGCGCGCGCGCCGGCAAGCTGGACCCCGTGATTGGCCGCGACGACGAAATCCGTCGCGCGATCCAGATCCTGCAGCGCCGTACCAAGAACAACCCCGTGCTGATCGGTGAGCCCGGCGTGGGCAAGACCGCCATCGTCGAAGGGCTGGCACAGCGCATCGTCAACGGCGAAGTGCCGGAGACGCTCAAGAACAAGCGCGTGCTCGTGCTCGACATGGCCGGGCTGCTGGCCGGCGCCAAGTATCGCGGCGAGTTCGAGGAACGCCTGAAGGCAGTGCTCAATGACGTGGCCAAGGATGAAGGCCAGACCATCGTCTTCATCGACGAGATTCACACGATGGTGGGCGCGGGCAAGGCCGAAGGTGCGATCGACGCGGGCAACATGCTCAAGCCGGCGCTGGCGCGCGGTGAACTGCATTGCATCGGCGCGACCACGCTGAACGAATACCGCAAGTACATCGAGAAGGATGCCGCGCTGGAGCGCCGCTTCCAGAAGGTGCTTGTGGATGAACCCAGCGTCGAGGCAACGATCGCCATTCTGCGTGGCCTGCAGGAGAAGTACGAACTGCACCACAAGGTGGAGATCACCGACCCGGCTATCGTGGCCGCGGCCGAGCTGTCGCACCGCTACATCACCGACCGGTTCCTGCCGGACAAGGCCATCGACCTGATCGACGAGGCTGCCGCGCGGATCAAGATGGAAATCGACTCGAAGCCCGAGGCGATGGACAAGCTCGAGCGTCGCACGATCCAGCTCAAGATCGAGCGCGAGGCGGTCAAGAAGGAAACCGACGAGGCATCGCGCAAGCGTCTGGAACTGATCGAGCAGGAAATCATCCGGCTCGAGAAGGAATACGCTGACCTGGATGAGATCTGGCGCGCCGAGAAGGGCGCCGCCCAGGGTGCGGCCGCGCTGAAGGAGGAGATCGAGAAGATCAAGCTCGATATCACCCGACTGCAGCGCGAAGGCAAGCTCGACAAGGTGGCTGAACTCCAGTACGGCAAGCTGCCGGAACTCGAGGGCAAGCTGCAGGCGGCAACCAAGGCCGAGGCCAGCGAGCAGAAACAGCAGAACAAGCTGCTGCGCACGCAGGTCGGCGCCGAGGAAATCGCCGAGGTCGTCAGCCGCGCCACGGGTATTCCGGTGGCCAAGATGATGCAGGGCGAGCGCGAGAAGCTGCTCAAGATGGAAGATCGCCTGCACCAGCGTGTGGTGGGTCAGGACGAGGCCGTGCGGCTGGTGTCCGATGCGATCCGCCGTTCGCGTGCCGGTCTGTCGGACGAGAACAAGCCGTATGGCTCGTTCCTGTTCCTCGGGCCGACGGGCGTGGGCAAGACCGAGTTGTGCAAGGCGCTGTCCGAGTTCCTGTTCGATTCGGAGGAGCACCTGATCCGCATCGACATGAGCGAATTCATGGAGAAGCACAGCGTGAGCCGGCTGATCGGCGCGCCTCCGGGCTACGTGGGCTATGACGAAGGCGGTTACCTGACCGAGGCGGTGCGTCGCAAGCCGTACGCGGTGATCCTGCTCGACGAAGTCGAGAAGGCGCACCCGGACGTGTTCAACGTGCTGCTGCAGGTGCTGGACGATGGTCGTCTGACCGACGGCCAGGGCCGTACCGTCGACTTCAAGAACACGGTGATCGTGATGACGTCGAACCTGGGTTCGCACATCATCCAGTCGATGGCGGGCGAACCGCAGGAGGCGGTGAAGGGCGCGGTATGGCAGGAGGTACGCACGCATTTCCGGCCCGAGTTCCTGAACCGGATCGACGAAGTCGTGGTGTTCCATGCGCTCGACCAGAAGAATATCGAGTCGATCGCCAAGATCCAGCTCAAGCGCCTGCAGGTCCGTCTGGCGCGCATGGACATGACGCTGGACGTGAGCGAACGGGCGCTGGAGAAGATCGCCAGCGCGGGCTACGACCCGGTGTTCGGAGCCCGGCCGCTCAAGCGCGCGATCCAGCAGCAGATCGAGAATCCGGTGGCCAAGGCCATCCTGGAAGGCCGGTTTGCCGCGAAGGATGTCGTGCCGGTGGACTACGTGGACGGCGAGTTCACGTTCGGGCGAATGGTGCATTGAGACGCGCCGACTGCTTCGACCGATCTCCAACCCGGACAGTCTGGCCGGGTTGATCAAGGGACCTCTGCGGAGGTCCCTTTTTTTCGCCACAATGGTGGCTCCTTGCAGCTTTTCTCCCACATCAGGAGCAATTCCATGGCTCACGGCGAGCACAAGTACCAGACTACGGTCGAATGGACCGGCAACCGCGGCACCGGAACGTCGGGATACCGCGCTTACGGACGCGAACACGTGATCCGGTCTGGCAACAAGCCCGAGATTCCGGGTTCCTCCGATCCCGCGTTCCTGGGCGACCCCAGCCGCTGGAACCCTGAGGAACTGCTGCTGGCATCGGTGTCGGCCTGCCACAAGCTCTGGTACCTGCACCTGTGCGCCGACGCCGGCATCGCCGTACTGGCATATGTCGATCAGGCCGAAGGCACGATGACCGACAGAACTTCGCCGGCCAAATTCACCGAGATCGTGCTGCGCCCGCAGGTCACCATCCGCGCCGGTGATGACGCGGCCAAGGCCGAACACCTGCATCACGTGGCGCACGAGAAGTGCTACATCGCCAATTCCGTCAATTTTCCGATCCTGTGCGAACCCGTCATCGTTTCGGGCTGATTTTCGCAGGCGGGCTGCTCGTCGGGGGCTGTTCTAGCGTTGCGCTGCCATCGGCGCCACCTACGCCACCTACGTCGATACGCGCCGAAGGCACCTGCCAGGTGCTTGCCGATGATGGCGGCACCGTGGTGGTCGGCTCGAACCTGCCGGGCGATCCCGCCGCGCCGGAGCCCGCCAGCGGCTACCGCAAGGGAATGCAGCCGATCCATGCCCGGTCGTATATGGTGTCGACCTCCAACGCGTACGCCAGTGCGGCGGGTTGCGCGGTGCTCAGTCGGGGTGGCACCGCCGCGGACGCCGCCGTGGCGGTGCAGGCGGTGCTGGGGCTCACGGTGCCGGAGGCCACCGGACTGGGTTCAGGCGGCTTCCTGCTCTATTACGACGCCACAACGCGGACCGTGCAGGCCTACGATGGCCGGGAGACGGCGCCGGCATCGGCTGGCGCGCACTATCTGCTTCACGTCGACGATGCCAGGGACCGGCGTTCGCCAAAGCCCGATCTTCGATCCAGCGGCCGCTCCATTGGCACACCCGGCGTGCCCCGACTGATCGAGCGCGTGCAGCGGGAGCATGGCAAGCTGCCCTGGCCGGGGCTGTTCGACGATGCCGTGACATTGGCGACGAACGGCTTCCCGATCGGCGGGCGACTGGCGCAGGCGATTGCCACGAATGCCAATGGCCTCAAGCGCGATGCCGAGGCGCGTGCGTACTTTCTCGATGCCGATGGCAAGCCGAAGGCAATCGGTACGGTTCTCAGGAATCCCGCCTACGCGCGGACGCTGCAGGCCCTGGCGAGCCAGGGTGCCGATGCGTTCTATACGGGGCCGATCGCGGAAGGCATCGTGGCGTCAATTGCGGCCACGACGGGCGCCGACGGCCGACCCATCACGCCGGGCAAGACGACATTGGTCGATCTGGCGGCTTACACGGTGAAGCGGCACGAACCGGTCTGCATGGCCTACCGCGCGTTTTGGATCTGCGGCGCGCCGCCACCCGCCGGCGGTATCACGGTGGCATCCGTGATGGGGATTCTGGAGCGCTTCGATCTGGCCGAATTCGGACCGACCGCCATCGACGGGGAAGGCGGCAAGCCAACCGTACAGGGTGTGCACCTCGTCAGCGAAGCCGAGCGGCTGGCCTATGCGGATCGTGACAAGTACGTGGCCGACCCCGATTTCGTGCCGCTGCCGGGTTGTAGCGCGGATGCGTTGCTGGGCAAACGATACCTGCGTGGACGAGCGGCGCTGATTGATCCGCATCGCTCCATGGGCACCGCCGTGGCCGGTAACCTGGGCGGCGCGCTGCTGGGCGTTGTGCCGCAGACGGAACATGGAACGAACCATTTTTCGATCGTCGACGCGCAGGGGAATGCGGTCAGCGCCACCACATCGGTCGAAGCCAGCATGGGGTCGTTCCATATGACCCACGGATTCCTGCTCAACAACCAGTTGACCGATTTCAGCGCGACGCCGGTGGACGCCAGAGGCCAGTCCGTCGCCAATCGCGTGGAGCCGGGCAAGCGTCCGCGCAGTTCGATGGCGCCGACGCTGGTATTCCGCAAGGGCGCGGATGGCTCGATCGGAGATTTCCTGATGGCGACCGGTTCGCCGGGCGGCGGGGCGATACCGCAGTACGTGGTAAAGACGCTGGTCGGGGTGCTCGACTGGGGGCTCGACGCACAGCAGTCGGCCGGTCTGGTCGACTTCGGCGCCAGTAACAGCCCAGTTACGACGCTTGGTGGCGAGCATCCGCATATCAACACGACGAACGACGGCGCCAGCGACCCGCTGGTCCAGGGACTCAAGGCACTTGGCCACCGCATCTCGCTACGGGCCCAGCCAAGTGGCGTGAACACGATACTGCGTACCCGGACGGGGGATGTCGACCGGCTGGAAGGCGGTACCGATCCACGGCGCGAGGGTGTGGTGCTGGGCGACACCGTCAGGCCCTGAAGCGGGCAGGTAGGAGGGGGATTGTACGAATCTGTGACACCAGCTTCGCCATTGTCTGGCGCTTGACTTGCGTCAAGCCGAGGGGGCGATTCGGTGGCTACTATTCAAACCGTCATGGAGATGCGGGGGCGCTCTTCATGACTTGTCTACCCGTTTCCGGAATGGAAACTTAACCCGCTGCACCTCCCGGTGCCGCGGGTTTTTCTTTTTGCGGGCCGACGCTTGTGACCCTATTCTTGACCCCGCTTTCCCGGGGCTGAATCAGGCGACGCGCAGGCTATCCACCACCTTGTGCAGAAAGCTCTCGCACGCGGTGAGCTGATCCAGCGAGACGAACTCGTCGGGCTTGTGCGCCTGCTGGATATCGCCGGGGCCGCACACCACGGCCGGAATGCCCGCGCGCTGGAACAGGCCAGCCTCGGTGCCGTAGGCCACCTTGTTGGTATCGCGGTCGGCGGTCAGCGCGCGCACGAGCTGGGTGATGGCATCGGTCTCGGCGGCATCGAGCGAAGGCGCGGCGGCGATCTTGCTGATAGCCATGCCAGCATCCGGATGCTCGTTGCGCATCTTCGGCAACAACACATCGTTCGCGTGGGCCTGGATGCGCGCCAGGATCGCTTCCGGATCCACGCCAGGAAGATTCCGAAATTCGAAGACGAATTCGCACTCGGCGGGAATGGTGTTCAGCGCGATGCCGCCCTGGATCGTGCCGGTCGAAGCGGTCGTAAACGGCACATCGAAGGCCTGATCGTAAGGGCCATTGGCCTTGAACTCGTCGGCGATATCGCGAATGAAACAGATCAGGCGCGCGGCGTACTCGATCGCATTGACGCCCTTCGGGGTCAGCGACGAGTGCGCTGCCTGGCCCTTAACGCAGCACCGGTAGGCATTGATGCCCTTGTGCGCCACGATCACGCGCATGCTGGTCGGCTCGCCGACGATGCAGCCCGAAGGGCGCACGCCACGGTCACGCAGCTCGGCCAGCAGGTACGGGGCGCCCATGCAGCCGATCTCTTCGTCGAACGACAGCGCGTAGTGGACCGGCTCGCGCAGCCTGGCATCAAGGATGGTCGGCAGCAGCGCCAGGCTCGTGCCGATGAACCCCTTCATGTCACAGGTGCCGCGACCGTAGAGCTTGCCGTCGCGTACCACCGGCTTGAACGGGTCGGTGCTCCAGTTCTGCCCGTCGACGGGCACCACGTCCGTGTGCCCGGACAGCACGATGCCGCCATTGGTGGCGCCATCGGCTGCGGGAATCGTCACGAACAGGTTGGCCTTGTCGCCCTGCGGGTTGTAGCTCAGATGCGGGCGCAGGCCCTTGGCCAGGAAGTGGTCGCGCACGGATTCGATCAGGCCCAGATTCGAATGGCGGGAAGTGGTATCCATCGATACCAGGCGCTCGGTCCATTCGAGCGCGCTGCCACGCGCGGGGGCATTGGTGGCGGCGGATCGGTTGTCGGGTTGGGCTGGCATGGGGCGTTGGAACGTCTGATTCATTGGGGGTTTGATCGTACACCTGGCCCGGCATCAGGCCAACTGGCGCAGCGTGTGCTTGATGGTTTGCGCGCGGGTAGCTACGTCGGGCATCTTTGCCTCGATGCGCAGCTTGTCCTGGCCGGCCAGCTTGATATGCCGATTCTTTTGTACGAGGTCGATGATGCGGATGGCGTCGATCGGTGGATTCGGCACGAACTGCATGCTGACCGTGGCTTCGCCTGCGTCGATCTTGCGCACGCCCAGCGGCGCCGCGGCGATACGCAGCCGGTGCGTCTCGATCAGTGCCTGCGCCTGCGAGGGCAGCCGGCCGAAGCGGTCAATCAGCTCCTCCTGGATGTCGTCGACGCGCTCGCCGGCCTCGCAGTTGGCCAGGCGCTTGTAGATCGACAGGCGTTCGTGGACATCCGCGCAGTAATCATTCGGCAGCAGGGCAGGCGTGCCGAGGTTGATCTCTGTCGTGGCGGCCAGCGGTGCCATCAGGTCCGGCTCCTTGCCGGCCTTCAGCGATTTCACGGCGGCATTGAGCATGTCCGTGTAAAGCTGGAATCCGATTTCGTGGATTTCGCCTGACTGCTTGTCGCCCAGCACTTCGCCGGCGCCACGGATTTCCAGATCGTGCATGGCCAGATAGAAGCCGGAACCCAGTTCCTCCATCTGCTGGATGGCTTCGAGCCGGCGTTGCGCCTGGCGCGTCAGCCCCTCGACATCATGCACGAGCAGATATGCATAGGCCTGGTGGTGCGAACGACCCACGCGGCCGCGCAACTGATGAAGCTGGGCCAGACCGAACTTGTCGGCGCGATGAATCAGGATGGTGTTGGCTGTCGGCACGTCGATGCCGGTTTCGATAATCGTCGTGCAGAGCAGGATGTTGTCGCGGCGCGAGACGAAGTCCCGCATCACGCGTTCGAGTTCGCGCTCGTGCATCTGGCCATGGGCCACGGCGATACGGGCTTCCGGCACCAGTTCGGCCAGCTTGGCGCGCTTGTTCTCGATCGTTTCCACTTCGTTGTGCAGGAAGTAGACCTGACCACCGCGCTTCAACTCGCGCAGGATGGCTTCGCGGATCACGCCGTCTTCTTCGCGTCGGACGAAGGTCTTGATGGCCAGTCGCTTCTGCGGCGCCGTGGCGATCACGGAAAAATCGCGCAGGCCTTCCAGAGCCATGCCCAGCGTGCGCGGGATCGGCGTGGCGGTCAGCGTCAGCACGTCGACTTCGGCGCGCAGTGTCTTCAGCGCTTCCTTCTGGCGCACGCCAAAGCGGTGTTCCTCGTCGATGATCACGAGCCCCAGGCGCTGGAACTTCACTTCGTCGGACAGCAGCTTGTGCGTGCCAATCACGATATCGACGGTGCCTTCGTTGATCTGCTTGATCGCGGCGTCGATTTCCTTTTTCGTCTTGAAACGCGACAACTCGACGATACGCACCGGCCATTCGGCAAAACGGTCGGAGAGCGTCTGGAAATGCTGCTCGGCCAGCAGCGTGGTTGGCGCGAGCATGGCGACCTGCTTGCCGCCCAGCACCGCCACGAACGCCGCGCGCAGCGCGACCTCGGTCTTGCCGAAGCCGACGTCGCCGCAGACCAGCCGGTCCATCGGCTTGCCCGACGTCATGTCGGCGATCACGGCGGCGATGGCCGCGGCCTGGTCAGGCGTTTCCTCGAAGCCGAAGCTCTCGGCAAACGCCTCGTAGTCCTTGGGCTGCAACGGGAAGGCAAAGCCCTCGCGCAGGGCGCGGCGCGCGTACAGGTTCAGCAGTTCGGCGGCCGTATCGCGGATCTGCTGCGCGGCGCGGCGTTTGGCCTTGTCCCACTGGCCCGTGCCCAGCGAATGCAGCGGGGCCGTCTCCGGATCGGCGCCCGAATAGCGCGAAATCACGTGCAACTGATGCACGGGCACATAAAGCTTGCTGCCTTTGTCGTAGTCCAGGTGCAGGAATTCCTCGTCGCCCTGACCCATGTCCAGCGTGACCAGACCCTGGTAGCGGCCAATGCCATGCTCGCTATGCACGACGGGGTCGCCGATCTTGAGTTCGGCCAGATCGCGCACCATCGCATCGACGGTACTCGCCTGTTCCTGCTTGCGCCGGCCCGAGCGGCGTGCCGTGCCGGCGTAGAGTTCGGCCTCGGTTACGAATGCCATCTGGGCCGACGGCAGCGCGAAGCCGGTCTGCAGCGGTGCCACCGCGATCGAGAAATGCGAATCCCCCGCCAGGAAGGCGGCGAAGTCGTCAACGATCATCGGGCGCAAGCCGCTTTCCGCGAACAACTGCAACAGCGTCTCGCGTCGGCCGGCGGAGTCGGCGCACATCAGCACACGCGTGGCCTTGTTGAGCAGCAGCGATTCCAGGTTGACCAGCGGATCTTCAGCGCGGCGATTGACCGATACATCGGGCAGGTGTCCGGCGAAGGCGGGCGCGTCGGCAGGCGCGGCGTCGCGCTGCAGTACCAGTCGCGCCAGCGGCTTTGCGCCGACGAAGAACTGTTCTTCCGACAGGAACAGGTCCGCTGGCGGCAGCAGCGGCCGCTCGCGGTCATGACGCATGAAGTTGTAGCGCTGGGTAGTGTCGGCCCAGAAGCGGCGAATGGCCTCGTCCACATTGCCCGAGAAGGCAAGCTGGGTGCCCTCGGGCAGATAGTCGAACAGCGTCGCGCTTTGCTCGAAGAACAACGGCAGGTAGTACTCGATACCGGCCGACGGCACGCCATTGCCGATGTCCTTGTAAATCGGTGATTTGGTCGGGTCGCCCTCGAATAGTTCGCGCCAGCGGCCCCGGAAGGCGGTGCGCGCGGTTTCATCGAGCGGGAACTCGCGGCCGGGCAGCAGGCGGACTTCCTTGACCGGATACAGGCTGCGTTGCGAGTCGGGATCGAATGCCCGGATGGTCTCGATCTCGTCGCCGAACAGGTCGATCCGGTACGGCAGGGCCGACCCCATCGGATACAGGTCAATCAGGCCGCCGCGCACGCTGTATTCGCCGGGGCGCATCACGGCGCTCACGTGCTCATAGCCGGCCAGCGTGAATTGCGCCTTCAAGGCCGCTTCGTCGAGCTTGGCCCCCTGCTTGAAGAAGAACGTGTAGGCCGCCAGGAACGCGGGTGGCGCCAGCCGATAGAGGGCGGTCGACGCCGGCACGAGCATCACGTCGCACTGACCACCCTGGATGTCGTGCAGGGTCGCCAGGCGCTCGGAGACCAGGTCCTGGTGCGGCGAGAAGCTGTCGTACGGCAGGGTTTCCCAGTCGGGCAGCAGACGCACGCGCAGTTCCGGGGCGAACCAGGGGATCTCTTCGGCCAGACGCTGCGCATCGACGGCATGGGCGCAGACGACGGCCACCATCGGCGCGCTGCGGCGATGCTGCCGCGCATAGGCGGCAACCGCGAGCGCGTCGGCGGAACCGGTCAGGCCGTTGACGGCATGACGCAGACCCGGTTTGATCAAGGGGAAGCTGGCGAACGGAAAAGCGGCGTGGTTGTCAGGCATTGGCAGCAGAGGCGCTTGAAACGACAACACCCCGCCGGCGTTTGCGAGGGCCCCTTGTTGCCCTGTGACGGGCGGGGCCCGGGCTGTTCACGGGCGAGGATCATGGTTCATGCCCACTGCATCGGCAGCGCCAGATGGCGGCGGGCGAGGGCCGTATTATAGAATGCACCCCGGCCGGTTTGCCGGCCGGTTTCCGATATTCCATTTCCCGCAAATCCGTGTCAGATCGCCGCTTTGCCCTGATTCCCTGTGCCGGTACCGGCAGTCGTGCCGGAGGCCCCATCCAGAAGCAGTACCAGACCGTGGCCGGACGGCCGATGCTTTGGTATGCACTGGCCGCCTTTTCCGCTTGCGATGCCATCAGCGCCACTGCCCTGGTGCTGGCCCCCGACGACATGCCGCTCGAGTCCCGTTTCGGCGCCGCCGCCTTTGCCGGGCTCCGCTTCGATACGGCGTTCGTGGGCGGCGATTCCCGCCATGCCTCGGTACTCGCCGGTCTCCATCATCTTGGGACCATGGGCGCAGTGGATACCGACTGGGTGCTCGTGCATGATGCGGCCCGGCCCGGCCTGACGCCCGCGATGATCGACACACTTGTGCGCGCGGTCGAGTCCGACGATGCTGCCAGCGAGCCGATCGGCGGCATTCTTGCCGTGCCGGTGCCGGACACGCTCAAGCGTGCCGACGCCGCTGCCCGCATCGGCGCTACCGTGCCGCGCGAAGGGCTGTGGCAAGCCCAGACACCGCAGATGTTCCGAATCGGCGTGCTGCGCCATGCGCTGGAGGATGCGCTGGCCGCGGGCGCGGTGGTGACCGACGAGGCGAGCGCGATCGAGCGGCTTGGACTGCATCCGCGCCTGGTCAATGGTTCGCTGCGCAACTTCAAGGTGACGTACCCCGAGGATTTCGCGCTGGCGGACGTACTGTTGCGCACTGGCACACCGACTTCCAACACGTGACAAACGTGATCCATCCAGACAAAGGAGCCGCATTGAACCCGTTCGATATCCGCATTGGCCAAGGCTATGACGTGCACGCCCTGGTGCCGGGCCGCAAGCTGATCCTCGGTGGCGTGGACATTCCGCACGACCGCGGACTGCTTGGTCATTCCGATGCCGACGCGCTGCTGCACGCCGTGACAGATGCGTTGTTCGGTGCCGCGGCACTGGGCGATATTGGTCGCCACTTTCCCGATACCGATCCGAACTTCGCTGGCGCCGACAGCCGGGTACTACTGCGTGAGGCGGCCCGCCGCGTGCGCGAAGCGGGTTACGAGATCGGCAATGTCGACGCCACGGTCATCGCGCAGAAGCCCAAGCTGGCACCGCATATCGGCGGCATGGTGGCCAATCTCGCGGAAGATCTTGGCCTGCCCGTCACGCGCTGCAACGTGAAGGCGAAGACCAACGAAAAACTGGGCTTCGAAGGAAAGGAGGAGGGGATTGTGGCGCAGGCGGCGGTACTGATCTACCGCCGCAACGGCGACGCCCAGGACTGAGCTTTGTCGCCTGAAGTCTGAAACGCGCTGTTGGCCGTCAGGCCTTCGGCGCTGTAGTTGCCGCCGCTTCTGCGGTGATCGGATAGACGTAGTCGATCAGCCGCGCCATGGCACCGTGACGCGCGCCGGCTTCCGTGCGTTTCTCGAATCCCATCTGCTGGCACAGGCGGTTGGCGGAAGCCATTTCCGGCATGGTGCGGCAGACCAGCGTCTTCGACCCGATGTCGCGCGCACGCTGGATGCAGATCTGCATCAGTCGGTGCCCCAGTCCAAGTCCCCGTGCCTGCGGGCTGACCGATAGCAGCCGCGCCTCGGGCTGCGTGAGCGTGACCATGCTGCCGTCGAGGGCCGGCACGGTTGCGTCGGGGTGGCAGAACAGCACCGCGCCGCTGATGCCGTGGTCGGTCTCCGCGACCCACCACTCCATGTCCGGGTTGTCCTTGGCGGCCAGCACGGACTGCATGCCGCGCTGGAACGACGCGCGACAGTCCTCCATGATTTCGAGCTCATATTGCCCGTAGGCATGTTGCGTGACGGCGGCGATGTCGCCCCAGTCGTAGGTCGCGGCCAGGCGAAACCGGAAGCGAGGCGAATTTTGCGAAGGCAGGGTGCTCATGGCGGTAACGATGACGTGGCCTTGGGTGGATTGTAGGCCGTCCGGTGCACAAATGCATCGGTACAACGATGTCTGATGTGTGACATTTCCACGATGCGTGCGTATTCACGTTCGCCGCGCAGCAAAGGAAAAGCCGGCGGCACCCGTGAGGGTGCGCGCCGGCTTGTATCCGTCACGCAGGTAATTCACCCGCGTACCTTTCGGATTACTCGGCAGCGATCACATTCGCGGCAGCGCCGATCACCGCAGCGATGCGGCCCACATCGCGCAGTTGCTGAGCAGTCATGCCTTGCTCGGTCTTCAGCAGCTGGTAGTGCGATTTGATGCAGAAATGGCACTTGCCGATGACCGATGCGGCCAGCGCGTACATCTCGAAGCGCCGCTTGTCCACGCCACCATGGGTGGCGTAGGCGTTCATGCGCAGGCCGGCAGGCTGGCTGGCCAGATCGGGGTCCTCGGCCATCTCGACGTAGGGATACCAGAGGTTGTTCATCCCCATCAGCGCGGCGGCCGTCAGCGCGCCGTTGACTTCTTCCGGCGACAGCACGTTCGCATTGCGGATGGCATCGACCAGGACCTTGCTCTTGGCGGCAAAAGCGGCCGCAAGCGCCACGCCAACCGCGTCGTTGCCTTCCAGCGACGAGCGTGCAATCGTGCCGTCCACGTTCAGACGGATGTCCTTTGCATAGTCAGGGATCAAATTCTTGATCGTGCTGAGGAATTCCATTTATTTCTCCTATCGTCGAGGGCTCAAAAAACCCGCGCGGGGCGGGTTTCGACGTGAAAGGGCGCTGGCCCTTCCACGCTTGATGCGCCAGTTTGCTCGAGGCGACTGGCAGGCAGGCCGATTACAGCGTGGCGCCGCCAACTGCACGGTTGCACGGGCAGAGTTCGTCCGTTTGCAGGCCGTCCAGGATACGCAGGACTTCTTCCGGGTTACGGCCGACGTTCAGGTTGTTCACCGAAACGTGCTGGATCGTGTTGTCCGGGTCGACGATGAACGTGGCGCGCAGTGCAACACCGGCGGCCTGGTCGCGCACGCCCAGTTGATCCACCAGCGAACCGGTCACGTCGGCGAATTGCCACTGGTTCAGCTTGTTCAGGTCCTTGTGTTCGCGACGCCATGCCAGCTTCACGAACTCGTTGTCGGTCGAGCCACCCAGCACGATCGCGTCACGATCGGCGAAGTCGCCGTTCAGCTTGGCGAAGGCCACGATTTCGGTCGGGCACACGAACGTAAAGTCCTTCGGGTAGAAGTAGATGACCTTCCACTTGCCTTCGAACGACTTTTCGGTGATGTCTTCAAACGCCGACTGGCCGTTCTCTTCGTGGTTGTTGAAACCGGGCTTGACGCCAACGACGTGGAAGGCTTCGAGCTTGTCACCAACGGTCTTCATACACTTCTCCTGATACGGTTGAACAGAATGAGGCGCGCATTCGCATGGCGAGTTCCCTGATGCAATGGAAATGTCACTTGTGCGAGTGCAACAAAAGGGGATTATGCGTCGTCGGAGGCGCTGCGGCCAATTGATATTCTCAAACAGCCCGATAGGCAGCGCCTAGGGGGAGAGACGAAGCACGGGGGAGTATGCCATGCACGGACGCGCAAGGCGGGGACACCGTAGAAATTCAGGGGGATCTAAAACGGGTCACGCCGCCTTCACGCTTGCCTGCTATGCGATACGGCAGGAATGTGAAGGCGGCGTGTGGCGTCAGGTGACGCGCGATGCGTGCCGTGTGATGTTATGCGGCGCTCAGCGCGGACTGCTCGCGACGTGTGCGGAAGATGATGATCGTGGCGACCAGACCGCATGCAGCGGCGAACATCAGCCACAGGCCCGGCGCGGCCTTGTTGCCCGTGGCGTGGATCAGGTAGGTCGAGATCGCCGGCGTGAAACCACCGAACAGTGCCGTGGCCAGGCTGTATGCCAGCGAGAAGCCGGCGGTGCGCACGGCGGGCGGCATGACTTCGGTCAGCGTGACGACCATTGCGCCGTTATAGCTGCCGTACAGGAATGAGAGCCACAGTTCCACCATCAGCAGGCGTTCGAACGACGGGGCAGCCACCAGCCACGATACGGCGGGGTAGGCGGTCACCAGCGTGGCGATCGTGAAGAACACCAGCAGCGGCTTGCGGCCAATGCGGTCGGACACTGCGCCCATCAGCGGCAGCCAGATGAAGTTCGACAGGCCGACGCACATCGTGACGATCAGGTTGTCCACGTCGTCGAGCTTGAGCACGGTCTTGCCGAAGGTCGGCGTGTAGGCGGTGATCATGTAGAACGACACCGTGGTCATCACCACCATCATGCAGCCGGCGATGATGATGCCCCAGTTGTCGAGCATCGAACGATAGATCTCGTTCACGCTCGGGCGATGCTTGCGCGTGCGGAACTCCTCGGTTTCCTCGAGCGAGCGGCGGATGATGAACAGGAACGGCACGATCAGGCAGCCGATCAGGAACGGCACGCGCCAGCCCCAGCTATCCATCTGCGCCGGCGCCAGCGTGGCGTGCAGGATCACGCCGAGCAGGCCCGCGAAGATCACGGCTACCTGCTGGCTGGCCGATTGCCATGCCACGTAAAAGCCTTTCTTGCCGGGCTTGGCGATCTCGGACAGATACACCGAAACTCCGCCCAGTTCCACGCCTGCGGAGAAACCCTGCAGCAGTCGTCCGAACAGGACCAGCAGCGGTGCGGCCACGCCGATCGTCGCGTACCCTGGCACAACGGCAATGAGCAGCGTGCCGGCCGCCATCAGGATCAGTGTGAGGATCAGGCCCTTGCGACGGCCGTGGTGATCGATATAGGCGCCCAGGATGATGGCGCCCAACGGTCGCATCAGGAAGCCCGCGCCGAACGTGGCCAGCGAGAGCATCAGCGATGCGAATTCATTATCTGAAGGAAAGAACGTATGAGCGATGGCTGCGGCGTAAAAGCCATAGACCATGAAGTCGTACATTTCCAGGAAGTTGCCGCTGACAACGCGGAACACGGTGCGGAATCCGTGTTGTGACTGGGTGGTGCTGGACATGGCTGTCTCTCGATCACCGCCGGTTGGCCGGCGGTATGTTTTCGGTGTGGGCAGCCAGGGCGTTTGGGGTTGCGGCAGGCGGTGCCATGGCTAGGGATGCAACGGTATGCATCGGACCTGTCGATGGGCGGAAGTTTGCGCCGAATCGCTGTCAATCGCCTGTCAACAAGCTTACAAAACCCTATCGTTTGCTGTCGAAAACCTGTCAATGCGCCGCATCGAATACATTCGCGGCGATTTTCGCGAGATGGCGCTCAGGCGCGCCGGAAGATTGCGCTGACCACCAGCCCGGACTTGGGCGCCGGACGGTTGGCAAGGACCAGCCTGCCGCCGTTGCGCTGCAGGATGCGGTTGACGATGGACATGCCCAGGCCGGCCCCCTTGGCCTCGCTGCGGGCCGCGTCGAGCCGGTAGAACGGGCGCGTCAGCAGCGACAGTTCTTCGTCCGGCACACCCATGCCGTTGTCCGCCACGACCAGCACCGCATCCTTGTCCTCGACGCGCGTGGAGATCTCCACTTCGGCCATGCCGGTCTCTTCGTCCTTGGCGTAGCGCCGCGCGTTCTCCACGAGGTTGTCGAGAATGCGCTGGATCTCCATGCGGTTGGCCATGGCCATCACCGGGCCGTTCGATCGCACGTGGATGCGCACGTCGTCATGTGCGGCATAGACGCCGACTGACTCCTGCACGAGCGTCGATAGATCGACCGGTTCCACGACTTCCTGCCCCGGCCGGGCATAGTTCAGGAACTGGCCGATGATCGCGTCCATCTGTTCGATGTCGGCGATCATCGCGTCGCGGGTGATGTTGTCCACGGGGGACATTTCGGTTTCCAGCCGCAGGCGGGTGAGCGGCGTGCGCAGATCGTGCGAGATGCCTGCCAGCATCACCACGCGGTCGTCGTCGAGCTGACGCAGGTCGTGCACCATCTGGTTGAAGCTGCGGTTGGCCTGCGCCACTTCGCTAGCGCCCTGTTCGCGCAGCGGCGGTGGATCGCCACCGGACCCGATCTGGCGCGCGGCGTTGGCTAGTCGTTTGAGCGGATAGTTGACGCGCGCGGTGATGAATGCCGCGCCGATGATCGACAGCATCAGTGCCGCGATACTCCACCAGAGCCACTGGATGCCTGGCACGCGCTCGAATCGTTCGGGGCTGATGGCGACCCAGTAGTCGTCGCCTTCGATTTCGAAGCTGACCCACACGCCGGGGATGTCGTTGACCGTGGTCGCGATGACAGTGTCTTCGCCCAGGCGGCCGCGAATCTCCTGTTGGACGAGCTGCGTCAGGAACGGGTTGGCCGTGGGCGCCGCGAAGTCATCGTCCTTCTCGCGCGGATAGACCTTGATGCCCTCGTTCTGGACGAGGTCGAGCAAAAGGAACCGGCGACGAGCCGGGTCCGAGTAGAGCAGGGCCGCGCGGGTGAGCTTGACCACGCTGACTACCTGCATGGCGATCTGCTGGGCACGCGGTGCGCGTTCGAAGAGCCGGTAGCTCTGGAACCAGATACCCAGCGAGATCGCCAGCAACAGGGCGATCAGCATGAAGGTTCGCCAGAAGAGCGAACCAAAGAACCGCGTTGCGGTACGGCCGAGAGCGGTCGCCACGTTGAAGCTGTGAGGTGCGACCGGAATTACTTCACGCCATCGGGGATAAAGACATAACCCAAGCCCCAGACCGTCTGGATGAAGCGCGGGTTACCCGGATCTGGCTCGATCAGCTTGCGCAGGCGAGAGATCTGCACGTCCAGGCTGCGGTCGAAGACTTCGTATTCGCGGCCGCGTGCCATTTCCATGAGCTTCTCGCGCGACAGCGGCTGGCGCGGGTGGCGCGCGAAAACCTTGAGCACCGAGAACTCGCCCGTGGTGAGCGTGATTTCCTCGTCGTTCTTGGTCAGCGTGCGCGTGGCCAGGTTGAGCACGAAATCGCCAAAGGCGAACGTTTCCGGGGTTTCCGACGGGGCGCCAGGCACTTCGGCCGGACCCTTGCGGCGCAGCACCGCGTGAATCCGCGCGATCAGTTCACGCGGGTTGAAAGGCTTGGGCAGATAGTCGTCCGCGCCCATTTCCAGGCCGACGATACGGTCCACGTCCTCGCCCTTGGCGGTGAGCATGATGATCGGGGTCTGGTCGTTGGCGCCTCGCAGGCGGCGGCAGATGGAAAGGCCGTCCTCGCCCGGCATCATCAGGTCCAGCACCAGCAGGTCGAAACGTTCGCGCAGCCAGAGCTTATTCATGGCCGTGGCGTTTTCCGCCACGAGGACCGTGAAGCCCTGCTCGCCGAGATAGCGGCGTAGAAGATCGCGCAGGCGCGGGTCGTCGTCCACGACGAGAATCTTGTGGCTGGTATTTTCCATGGCGGTATCTTAGCGACTATCGCTTTCGCTCAAAATGGCTTAACAAAACGTTACATACTTTACCCTGTGGTATGGCGGCGTGCACCTTTTGTGCATTTACACTCCGCAAACCGTATTCCTGATGCCGATTTTCGGTCCAATTCCAGGAGCGGCCACCACGGGCATCCAACGCCCCTTGCTGACGGCAGGGGCCACGCAGCCTCCCCCCAGTTGATGCTGGATGGCAGGCAGTCGGGGTGCCGTCGAAACCGCCATTATCCAATGAAAGTGAAGCGAATCCGGCCTGGGCATACCCTGCGGTGCGCGACGTACGCGCGAGCAGCATGTCTGGCTGGCCTGACCCTGCTGATTACGGCTGCATCCGACGTGGCGCTGGCCCAGTCGGCGGGTATGGCACATCTGCTTCACACATCGAAAGGCCAGTCCTCATCCAGCGCCCAGGTCGGCAACGGCCAGGCCTCGGAGCGGGGTCGCTCGTCCGCTCGGCGGCCCGACAAGGCCGAGTCCGAACGGGATATGGCCGACCGCGCCACGCGGCAGGGTCAGCGCGGTGGCAATCCCCGCCTGTCGCCTGACGAGCGCAAGACGTTACGCAAGAATCTCTACGATCTCAGCCGCGAGATGTACCAAGGCGGCTGAGAAACCGCTTCTGGGCGATCCTGGCGTCGTTGCGCGGCCTTGCCGCACCACGCCCCCGAAGCCCAGTCCGCTCAGTCCACTCAGTCTTTCACCCGGAAATGCCGCAGGAAGTCCACGAAGACTTCAGCAGCCTGTTGCGCATCTTCCTCTGTGATCGTCTCGAGCGGGTTGTGGCTGATACCGCCATTGCCGCATCGGACGAACAGCATCGCCACATCGATGATGCGGTGCATCATCATCGCATCGTGGCCCGCGCCTGAAGGCAGTTCGAACACTTCATGGCCACGCTTTTTCAGCACTGCACCGAATTGATCCATCAGCCAGCGCGCGCAGGGCGCATTGTTGACCGGCGTCACGCGCTCCACGCTGGCCTGCAGGCCGCGCTTTGCGGCAATCCGCTCGATCCCGGCGACGATATCGGCGATGGCGGCCTCGCGAATGCCGTCTTCACCGGCGCGGATGTCCATCGAGAACACGCACGCGGCCGGAATCACGTTGCTTGACCCGTTCGGCACCTGAAGCTGGCCCACCGTGCCCACCAGCGTCGGCACCTGGGCGCAGCGCGACTCCACAAGCAGGATCATCTCTGCGGCACCCGTCGCGGCATCGCGGCGCATATCCATCGGCGTGGTGCCAGCGTGGCTGGCCAGGCCCTCCACACGTACCTGGAAGCGGCTGCTTCCGGCAATCTGGGTCACGATGCCGAGCGGCAATCCGCGATTGAGCAGCACCGGGCCCTGTTCGATATGGACTTCGACAAAGCCAGCCAGTGTCGACGGATCGACCGCCGCAGCGCGCAAGGCGTCGATGTCGCCGGCGCCGGGCAGGCCGGAGTCGGCCAGGGCCTCGCGCATCGTCGCGCCATCCACGTCAGCGCGGTCGAGCAGCGCAGGGTCGAAGCGTCCCGCCAGCACGCTACTGGCCAGAAAGCTGGTCTTGAAACGCAGGCCTTCTTCCTCGGCAAATCCAACCACTTCGAAGTGATAGGGCAGGCGAATGCCGGCATCGCGCAGCGCGCCAACGACGGCAATTGGCAGCAGGATGCCGAGCCTGCCGTCATAGCGGCCGCCATTGCGCACCGTGTCGAAGTGCGAGCCCGTCATCAGCACCTTCGGATTGGCCGCGGCCGGATCGGCGGCGTAACGGCCAATCACGTTGCCGATCGCGTCGATCCGTACCGTCATGCCGGCATCCTCCATCCACCGTGCCAACTGCGCTTGTGCCTGGCGGTGGGCGGGCGTCAGATAGGCGCAGGTCAGGCCATCCTTCATATCCGAGAAGCGGGCAAGGGCTTCAGCGCGTTCGAGGATCGACTGGCCGAGGGAAGGTGTGGCGGTGGTCATGGCGTCAACGACAGTAGGGCAGAAAGGCAGAAAAGCAGAAAAGCGGAACGAAGCCGGGGGTTAGCCATTCTTCAGCCAGGTTTTCCAGGCAATCCAGAGCTTGCGCATCGGCGTCAGATCAATGCGCTGGTTCAGGACCTGGAAGTCGCTGGCTTCGATTTCGTCCAGAAGGGCGTGCTGAATGGCCGCGAAGGCCAGTTGGGCACGCTGGGATCGACGATCGGCGCGCGGCAATGCGGCCAGTGCCTCGCCATACAGCGTGCGGGCTTTTGTGGCCTGTTCCCGCATCAGCGCGACAAAGCGGTCCGAATGGCGCGACTGCAGGATGTCCGCGGCGGGCACTTCGAAGCGTTGCAGCGTATCGACAGGAATATAGATACGGCCATGGCGCGCGTCGCCACCGACATCCTTCACGATGCGCACCCGCTGCAAGGACAGCCCGAGCTGTTCCGCGGCATCGAGCGTGCGCGGGTCGGTGTGGCCAAGCACGCGGGCCGTCAGCTTGCCGAACGTGCCGCCCGAGGCCTGGCAGTATCGAACCAGTCCGATCTCGTCCAGATAGCGCGATTGCGCCAGATCCATCTCGGTGGCGGCGAGCATCTCGGCCATTTCGGCCTGCGGCAGCGCATCCAGATGCGGCTGAAGCGCCTGGCTGACCGGGTGGGCTGCTCCCCCGTCGTACAGGCGGCGCAATTCCGCGCGCCACCAGTCCAGGCGCTGGTGGGCTACGCCGGCGTCATGGTTCTCGTTGACGATGGCATCGAGTTCCTGGCGCCAGGCTTGCAGCGCGGTCAGGGCGTTGCGGCGGTCGGAGGGGAGGAGGAGGCTACTGTAGTAGAAGCTGGAGCCGCTCTGGGCGGCCTTGTCCTGGCAATACTGATCGGGCGTCACGCCAATCTCTTTGAATGTGGGGCGGCGGGGGCGGCGCCAAAGGCGCGGATTGTAGCACCGGGAGAAGCCGCCGGCGCCTTCAGGCGCCCGCTGACGCTTGCTGCGGACCTTTCGTCGCACGATACGCCTGTTCGTCATCCGCCGTTTGACGCACTCGAGGGTGATCAGTATATTACTGACCGGCCAGTTATTAATTTCTTCCCTTGGCCCCAGGCATCCGCGCAGATGCCTGAAAGTTATCCCAAAGACGCATTCCAGAGAGTCGCTCGCCGTCAGGCGAGGGCCACCGGCTGCACCCGTTCCACCGACCAGATATCGCTTGTCCATGCCAGTGCATTACGCCGGGCCGGAAGTTGCGGCCGTAGACGCTGAAGTTCGTTCTCTTGCGCCGCTGCCGGAACACCGGCGCGGACGCCGTGCCGCCCGGCCCATCGCCGCGGGGCTGGCCGTGCTTGCGTTTTCGACTGCCTTGATGCTGGCTGGCTGCGGCAAGCAGGCGGAGTCGATTGAGTACGTGCGGCCGGTTCGGTTGCTGCAACTGAACCCGGCAGCCGGCAAGACGGCCTTTGAATTCTCGGGCGAGGTGCGCCCGCGCGTGGAGTCGCGCCTGGGATTCCGCGTGGGCGGAAAGATCGCCGCCCGTCTGGTGGACGTGGGTGCCACCGTGCGCAAGGGGCAGCCGCTGGCCAGGCTTGATCCGACCGATCTGGGGCTGGCGGAAGCCGGCGCGCGTGCGCAGTACGACGCGGCCAAGACCGACCGAGATCTCGCGGCGTCCGATCTCAAACGCTACAACGAACTCGCGGCCAAGGGATTTATCAGTGCCGCCGAGCAGCACCGCCGTCAGGCCACCTACGATTCGGCCGCTTCGAAGCTGGAGCAGGCCCAGGCCAATCTGCGCAACCAGTCGAACCAGACCGGCTATGCGGTGCTGACCGCCGACGCCGATGGCGTGGTGACCGCGATCGACACCGAGGTGGGGCAGGTCGTTACACCGGGCCAGCCGGTGATCCGTGTGGCGCAGACGGCCGAAAAGGAAGTGGCGATCGGCCTGCCGGAAGATCAGGTCGACATGCTGCGTGGCATTACGGAAGTCACGATTCGCACCTGGTCGGAACCGGATCGCGTGCTGCCGGGACGGGTTCGCGAGATTTCCGCAGCTGCCGATACGGTGACGCGGACGTACCCGACGCGCGTCAGCGTGCCGAATCCGCCGGCTGACCTACGCATCGGCATGACCGCCGTGGTGACCTTTGTCCGGTCCGGCGACAGCGCCGCGATTCGCATTCCGCTGACGGCCCTGCTGCAGAACCAGGGCAGCAATCAGGTCTGGGTCTATCAACCGGATTCCGGCGGCAAGGGCACCGGTGGCACGGTCAACCCGGTGCCCGTGATGCTTGGCAACGCCGACGGCAACCTGATCGAAGTGCGAAGCGGCTTGAAGCCGGGTCAGGTCATCGTCACGGCGGGTGTGCACCTGCTCAGGCCGGGGCAGAAGGTCAGACCGATGCAGAGCATTGCTCCGGCACAGCCGGCCTCGAATCCTGGCGCGCCGCTGGCCGCGCTGGATAGCCGCCTGGGCTGAGGGCGGCGCATGGAACATTCCCGCTTCAACCTGTCGCGCTGGGCGCTTGAGCACCAGCCGCTGACCCGCTACCTGCTCGTTGTGCTGCTGCTGGGCGGCCTGTTGGCCTTCTTCCAGCTAGGGCAGGATGAAGATCCGCCGTTCACGTTCCGCGTGATGGTCGTGCAGGCGCTCTGGCCTGGCGCTACCGCCGAGCAGATCGCCGTGCAGGTGACCGACAAGATCGAACGCCAGCTTCAGGAAGTGCCATACGCGGACAAGATCCGCAGTTTCTCGAAGCCGGGCGAGACCACGGTGATCTTCCAGCTGGCTGACAACGCGCCGGCTAAGGACACCGCGCAGATCTGGTACACGGTGCGCAAGAAGATTGGCGACATCCAGCCGACGCTGCCGCAGGGCGTGCGTGGGCCGTTCTTCAATGATGAGTTCGGCGATGTGTACGGCTCGATCTATGCGCTCTCGGCCGACGGCTTCACTTACAAGGAACTGCGCGAGTACGCGGATCTCGTGCGGCAGGAGATGCTGCGCATCCCCGCCGTGGCCAAGGTGTCCCTGCTGGGGCTGCAGGACGAGAAGCTCTATGTCGAGTTCAATCAGGCCCGCTTCGCGCAGCTTGGGCTGGACATCAACGCGATCGCCAACCAGATTGCCGAGCAGAACAATCCCACGGGTAGTGGTGTCCTCGTGACGCCGACCGACAACCTGCAGGTCCGCATCACCGGGCAGCTTGGCGGGGTGGCAGACCTGAAGAACCTGGTCCTGCGGGGGCCGAACGGCATCGCCAATATTCGGCTGGGCGACATCGCGCACGTCTATCGCGGGTATGTCGATCCCCCGGTGAGCCGGATGCGTTTCAACGGCAAGGATGTGATCGGCCTGGGTATTTCGATGGAGAAGGGCGGGGACATCATCGCGCTGGGCAAGGAACTGCGCCGCGTGGTCGATGGCCTGCGCAACCAGTTGCCGGTCGGCATCGAGATGGATCAGGTCCAGGATCAGCCGCAGGCCGTGAAGCACTCGGTGGGCGAGTTCGTGCGGGTGCTGATCGAGGCCGTTGTGATCGTGCTGGGTGTGAGCTTCGTCTCGCTCGGGCTCCATACGCGGCCGTTACGGCTCGACGTACGTCCCGGACTCGTGGTGGCGCTGACGATTCCGCTGGTGCTGGCCGTGACGTTCCTGTTCATGAACATATTCGGCATCGGGCTCCACAAGATATCGCTTGGCGCCCTGATCATCGCGCTGGGCCTGCTGGTGGACGACGCGATCATCGCGGTCGAAATGATGGTGCGCAAGCTGGAGGAAGGCTTCTCCAAGATGGAGGCCGCCACGTTTGCCTACACCTCCACGGCAATGCCGATGCTGACCGGCACGCTGATTACGGCGGCAGGCTTCCTGCCCGTGGGGCTGGCGCGCTCGACCGTTGGCGAATACACGTTCGCGATCTTTGCTGTGACGGCGCTGGCGTTGGTGCTGTCCTGGCTGGCGGCGGTCTACTTCACACCGTACCTGGGCTATTTGCTGCTCAAGACGCGCCCGAGCGACGGCGGCCATCACGAGGTGTTCGATACGCCGTTCTACGCCCGCTTCCGCGCGCTGGTGAACTGGTGCGTCACGTGGCGCAAGACCGTGATCGTGGTCACGCTGGCGGCGTTCGCGCTGGGGCTGTTCGCGTTCAAGTTCGTCGAGAAGCAGTTCTTTCCCGATTCGAGCCGCCCCGAGTTGATGGTTGAACTCTGGATGCCGGAAGGCACGAGCTTTGTGCAGACCGAAGCCGAAGCCAAGCGCTTCGAAGTGGCGATGCGGCGCGACAAGGCCGTGGGCAGCCTGACCACGTTCATAGGTACCGGCGCGCCGCGCTTCTACCTGCCGCTGGACCAGATCCTGCCGCAATCGAACGTGGCGCAGCTGATCGTGATGCCGGCGGACGCGGAGCAGCGCGACGTGCTGCGCAAGCGCATCGAGCAGGTGCTGGCCACGGAGTTCCCGCAACTCCGGGGCCGCGTGAAGCTGCTGCCGAACGGACCGCCCGTTGCTTACCCGGTGCAGTTCCGGGTGATTGGTCCGGATGCCGCCGGGGTGCGCAAGGCGGCGGATCAGGTGCGGGCCATCATGGCAGCCAATCCGAACACGGTCGGCGTCAATGACAACTGGAACGAGAACGTGAAGATGCTGCGTCTCGAGCTTGACCAGGACAAGGCACGCGCGCTCGGTGTGACCACCAATGCGATTGCCCGCGCCACGCAGGCGGTGCTGACCGGCGTGCCGGTCGGCCAGTATCGCGACGCGGACAAGCTGATCGATATCGTCATGCGCACGCCGAAAAGCGAGCGCGACACGATGTCGGACCTGAACAACATCCTGGTGCCGACCAGCACGGGCCGCGCCGTTCCGCTGACGCAGGTGGCGCGCGTGACGCTGAAGTCGGAGCCCGGCGTGCTCTGGCGCGAGAATCGCGACTTCGGCGTTACCGTGCAGTCCGACATCGTCGATGGCATCCAGGGCCCGACCGTGACCGCGCAGATCGATCCGAAGCTCGACGCGATCCGCGCTACCCTGCCGCCCGGCTACCGCATCGCGATCGCGGGTGCGCAGGAGGAAAGCGGCAAGGCTGGCGCATCGATCGCCGCGCAACTGCCGCTGTGCATCTTCCTGATCTTCACGCTGCTGATGCTGCAGTTGCACAGCTTCTCGCGGTCGGTGATGGTGTTCCTGACCGGCCCGCTGGGTCTGATTGGCGCGGCGGCGACGCTGTTGCTCCTGCACGCGCCGATGGGGTTTGTCGCCCAGTTGGGCATTACCGCGCTGCTGGGCATGATCATCCGCAATTCGGTGATTCTGGTTGATCAGATCGAGCAGGACATCAAGGCGGGCATTCCGCCATGGCAGGCCATCGTCGAGTCAGCGGTGCGCCGGGCCCGCCCGATCATGCTGACAGCCGCAGCGGCGGTGCTGGCGATGATTCCCCTGTCGCGCTCGACGTTCTGGGGGCCGATGGCTGCCGCGATCATGGGTGGCCTGATCGTCGCCACGGTGCTGACACTGTTGTTCCTGCCCGCGCTGTACGCGGCGTGGTTCCGCGTCCGGCCGCCGGAAGGCGGGCAAGGGGTGATGACGAACTGAGGGTTTGGGGCTGGCAGCAGGCTGCTACGGCCTGCGCTTCTTCCATTCGTAGTCGGGCGGCGGGTCAGCCGCGCCCGGCTTGCCGACCGAGTTCGGATTTTCCGAGCAGAGCGTGACGAAGCTGACCGGCTCGCCGGCAAACTGGCGACGACGCAGCGCCTCCGCGAACTGCAGCGCATCCTTAAGGGCGTCACCGGGGAACGATTGCGCGTGCGGGGCCAGACCGTCGGCGGTGGCCTCGGTCCAGTAGATCATGTACATACCGGGAGCATCTCCAGCTTCGGTGGGCCCGACAGTGGGTCCGCGATGCCGGCATGTTAGCGCGCGAGGAGATAAGGCGCGAGGCTTCAATGCGCGAGGAGCCTGATCAGGCCAGCCAGGCGCGAATGACCAGCGCGCTGCCCGAAAGCAGCACGATCACGTTCACCACGCGAAGGAACTGCTCGCGCGACATGCGCAGCGTAATCTGGCGCCCGGCCCACAGCCCAACGATCATCGCTGGCGCCAATGCCACCGCGAGCTTCAGCAGTTCCGCGTCCGCATAAACGCCCGCCAGCAGGAACAGCACCAACCGTGTCAGTGTGGACAATCCAATCAAGGTCGATTGGGTGACGCGCATGGCGTCCTTGTCGAGCCGGCTCGACAGATAGATCGCGTATAGAAAGCCACCGCTACCGAACATTGCGGAGCAGATGCCACCGACCAACCCGAACGGCACGGCGGCGGATGAGGGAAGTCGCGTGGCCGGCCGCTTGCCGAGCAACGACCAGATCGCATACGCCGTGACGAAGACACCCAGCACGGCGGGCAGCAGGTCGGCGCGTATCCGCAGCAGCAGTGCCGCGCCGATCAGGCTGCCGATGAGCAGGCACGGCACCAGCCGCCGCAACTCGGTACGATCGGCGGCGTGTCCGTCGCGTGCCAGGTTTAGAAGTGCCGCCGAGCAGTCCATTAACGCCAGCAGTGGCACGATCTGCGCGACGGGCATCACATAGGCCAGCACAGGTGCTGCCACCAGCGCCGTGCCGAATCCGGCAATGCCGAAGATGACGTACGCCACGGCCAACGCGGCGCTCATGGTGGCATAGGGGGGCAGGGAAACGTCGGGAAGCAGGGCGGACAGGTCCATCGGCGAGGCGGGGATTGGGAGAGGATTCAGCGTAGCGCCGGGCGACGTGCCGATCGATCGCAAATGCCGCACGCTGCCATCGCAAATCGGCATGGCAGCCAGAGTCCATGAAGGGCGTGGCAAACTCTCGCTCATGACGCCCTCCCTGAAGCAGTTGCGCTATTTCGTCGAGATTGTGGACGCCGGCAATTTCAGCCTGGCGGCCGAACGGCTGTTTATCGCCCAGTCGGCGCTGAGCCGGCAGATCCGTGACATGGAAGCGGCGCTGCAGGTGGAATTGCTGGTGCGCAAGCCTCGGCATGTGGAGCCGACGGCGGCGGGGCAGGCGTTCTACGAATCGGCGCGCCGCATTCTGTCCGACCTCGCCGGCGCAGCCGTGCAGGCCCGCCAAGTGCAGCGTGGTGGGGCCGATGCGATACGCCTGCTCCATTCGAGTTCGGTCGTGCTGACGCCGCAGCGTTGCGGCTGGTTGCATCGCTGGCAGTCCGACCATCCCGCCGTCCGCTTTGAAGTTGCCCAGGCATCGTCGGAGCAGCAATCGGTCGACATCGAGGAGGGCCGTGCCGACCTCGGGCTGGCGCGTGATCCGGTGCTACGTCGTTACCCGAACATCCAGATCGATCCGATGGCCGGAGAGCGGCTGGTCGTGGCTGTCTGCGCCGACCATCCAATGTCGCGACGGGAATCGCTGACGCTGAGTGCCTTGCGAGAGATGCCGTTTGTCTCGCTGCCGCACCCAGAGCGGGGCGGGCTCAGCTACCGCGTGGCGCAGCTTTGCCAGGCGAGCGGCTTCTATCCCACGGCGGCCGGTGCGATTTCCCGCAAGCTTTCGCAGCTATCGCTCGTAGCGGCAGGCTTTGGCGTAGCCGTGGTGCCGGAATCGATGCAGTGGTTCGGGCCCGATGGCGTCCGGTTTGTGCCATTGTCCGATGCGGGCGCGACGACACGTGTGGTACTGCTCTCCCGCCGGGATGCGCCCGAGCCGGTGGCGGCGCTCCGTACGCTGGCGCTGTCCGCCGGCGATGCCTGAGCCCGTCAGGCCAGTTCGAATACGACGTCCTGGGCGCCTTCCCACAGCACCTTGGTGCCCAGGGCGCGCAGGTTTTCCTTGCCCTCGACGATGGTCAGGAAGTGGTTGCCCGCCAATTGCCCCAGCTTGCTGGCGAAGCAGCAGCTCCCGTAGGCCAGGATGATCTCCGTCTCGCTGTAGCCGCCTGGGTAGAACAGGATGTCCCCCACGGACGGATGGCTCGTGTGGTTCTCGAAGTCGACACCGAGCCTGAACTCGCCCAGCGGAATCCAGCAGCCCTCGCCACTCCAGCGTACGTGGATCAGCTTCTGCCGATAGGGCAGCAGTTTCAGGAACGCGGCAACGGTCTGCGGCGCATCGGGGTTGGTATCGGCGATAAAGGTGTAGCCGGCGGCGGAGATGCGGAGTCGGGTCATGATGTGATTGCCGTGATGGGAGCGGTTGGCGCCATCCGCTTCACCGACGAGGATCGGGGAGCGGTCTGGCACCAGCTTAGTTCAGGCGATCGCCGTCATCAATGTTTCGGCCACGGCAATCAGGCTGCGGTCGCTCCCCATGGGGCCAATCAGGGATAGTCCCAGTGGCGCGCCGTCGCGCCCGGATAGCGGCAGGCTGAGTTGAGGGAATCCGGTCAGCGGGGTCAGGCATAGCGTATGCGCCGCGGTGGTCCGGTAGTCTTCGAGTGCTTCCATCGGTGTCGTACGCAGTGGCGCGATGTCCGGCATCGTCGGTAGCAACAGGATGCCGTCTTGACCCAGCAGACGGCCCAGGTGAGCCGTGAACTCCCGGCGCACGGCGCTCGATTTCTCGAACTGCGCTGCCGTTACCTCCTTGCTGAACGCGAATCGGCCGGCGACATCGGGCCCCAGCTGCAGGCCATAGTTCTCGATCAGTGCGCCGTCCGCCCGCCACGCCTCCCAGCCTTGCACGTAGCGAAAGGCCCAGTACAGGTCCGACAGCGGACGATCGGCCACGTCAACAGGCGAGGCTTTACCGAGCACGGCCTCGATGCGAGCGGCGACGGGTGCAAGCGCCTTGCGCGCCTCGGGCGTTGGCAGTTCGAACAGGTCGGCTGCCAGCAACAGCCTGGCCTGGCTGGGCAGCGGATTGGCATCCGCACCTAGCAGGACGTCGGCCACGCGCGCGAAGGTGGCGATATCCCGGGCGAAGAAGCCGCACGTATCCAGTGTTTCGCACAGTGGCATGCAGTGAGTCAGCGATATCCGGCCATGTGACGGACGGATGCCGAACAGACCGCAATGACTGGCCGGTGCGCGGACCGAGCCACCGGTGTCGGTGCCGAGCGCGAAGTCGCACAGCTTGTTCGACACAGCGGATGCCGAGCCTGACGACGAACCGCCCGTAATGCGATCGGGCGCCGTGCCGTTGTACGGGCCGCCGTAGTGATGGTTCTGTCCGTTCATCGAGAACGCGAGCTCGTCCGTATGGACCTTGCCGACGAACGCCGCGCCTGCGTCGAGTAGTTTCTGGACGGTGGGCGCTGTCGTGGTCTTGATGCCAGAGCGTGCTAGCACATGCGGATTGCCGCCGCCCGTGGGGTAGCCGGAGACGTCGAAGAGGTCCTTGACGGCGAACGTCAGGCCGTGAAGCGGGCCGCTGGCCGCGTTGGGCACGGGGGCATCGGGGTATGGCAGAAAGGCGCGCGAGGGATGGGTGGCCAGGCTCATGGGTGCGATTTCCTTGGAATTGATCAAACGGTTTCAGGCGACGCATTCGCTGGCAGCGGGCGTGGTAACCCGCACACAGCTGACGCGATGTCCGTTGCCGAGCGATACGGCTTTCGGTATCGCCGACAGGCAGGCCGCACTGGCCTGCGCGCAGCGTGGTGCGAACGTGCAGCCGGGCGGCAGCGCGGCCAGGTCAGGCGGCGCGCCACCGATCGTCGCGAGGCGTTCGCCACGGCCCATGCCATGCTGTCGGCTTTGCAGCAAGGCGATCGTGTACGGATGGCGCGCATCACGCATCAGGGTGCGGATGGGGCCTTCCTCGACAATGCGTCCGCCATACATCACGGCGACGCGATCGGCGATTTCCACGGCGGCGCCGATATCGTGGGTGACAAAGATGATCGACAGGCCGAGCTCGCGCTGCAGTTCGCGCAGCAGTATCAGTACCTGGATCTGCACCGTGGCATCGAGTGCCGTCGTGGGCTCGTCGGCCAGCAGGATCCTGGGCTGTGCGGACAGCGCCAGCGCGATCATCGCGCGCTGACGCATGCCGCCCGACATCTCATGCGGATAGGCTGCCAGGCGTCGTTCCGGGCTGGGAATGCGCACGGATTCCAGCGCCTTGAGTGCCAGCGCACGCGCTTCCGATGTCGATACCCTACGGTGTGTGCGGATGCATTCGACAATCTGTTGCCCAACCGTGTAGACGGGGTCCAGCGCCAGGAGTGGCTCCTGAAACACCATGGCGACGGTGCCGCCGCGCAGGCGGGCCAGCGCGCGTTTGTCGAGATCCAGCACGGACTGGCCGTCGACCTGAATCTCGCCGGATATCGTCGTGCGGCGTGGCGGGTGCAAACGCATCAAGGCGCGTAGCGTGACGCTCTTGCCAGAGCCCGACTCGCCGATCAGCGCCACGGCTTCGCCCGGCGCTACTTCCAGCGATACACCGTTGACGGCCTGGATCGTCTTGCCGCCGCTTGCAAAGGACACACGCAGATCTCGCACGGAGACTGCGGGTGGATGGGAATGGAGGGGGTCGGTGGACATCGGTGTCTCCGCGAGTTCAGGGCGTGGCGGCATGCAGGTTCGTCGTCAGCCGGCGCAGCGGCAGCGAGTGGCCGCCGTCTGGCATGGCCATCAGGCATGACACCGGATGGCCGCTGAGCGCGTCGGTGAGGACAGGCTCGCGCCGTTCGCAAATGGGCTCGGCACGCACGCAGCGCGGATGGAAGCTGCAGCCCGATGGCGGATTGATCGGGTTGGGCGGATCGCCAGCCAACGGCGCGGCCAGCGTGCGCTGGTCGGGATCCATCGAAGGCATCGATGTCAGCAGTGCCCGCGTATAGGGATGGGCCGGGTTGGCATAGACGGATTCGGTTGCGCCGATCTCCACGACCTTGCCCAGATACATGACCATGACGCGGTCGCAAAGGTAGCGAATCACATTGAGGTCGTGGCTGATGAACACGTAGGTCAGGTTGAACTCGGCCTTGAGGTCCATCAGCAGGTTCAGTACCTGGGCTTCCACGGACTTGTCGAGGGCGGACACGGCTTCGTCAAGAATGACAAGGCGGGGCCGTGGCGCCAGCGCACGCGCAATGTTCACGCGCTGGCGCTGTCCGCCCGACAGTTCGTGCGGATAGCGGCCGGCGAATCGCTTCGGCTCCAGTCCCACGCGCTCCAGCAGGTAGCGGGCGCGTTCCGTGGCTTCCCGTGCGGAAACGCCGTGGACACGTGGCGTGAACGCAATCGATTCCTCGATAGTCAGTCGTGGATTGAGCGACGAGTAGCTGTCCTGGAATACCATCTGCACCTGACTGCGGAACGCCTTCATCGGCAATTGCCGGGAATCAACGCCCTGTGCATCGAAGATCAGTTCGCCGCTGTCCTGCGGCGTGAGTTGCATCAGCAGGCGTGCCGTGGTGGACTTGCCGCAGCCCGATTCCCCGACCACGCCAAGTGTTTCGCCCTTGAGGACATCGAAGCTCACGCCGTCCACGGCACGCACGACACCGCCCTTGCGCAGCGGGACGGGGGACTTCAGCGGAAAGTGCTTGACCAGCTGGCGTGCGATGAGCAGCGGCTGCGCCCGGCCGCCGACATCATTGGGGGCGGTAGGCAGGGGTACATGCGTTTCAACCATGCTCACTCCTTGATTTCCATGGCCGAGCGAATGCCATCGGCCAGCAGGTTGAACGAGATCGAGGTCAGGAAGATCATCGCGCCGGGCAACGCGGCCACCCATGGCTGGGTGTAGATGGCGGTGCGCAGGGTGTTCAGCATCAGGCCCCATTCGGGCTCTGGTGGCTTGACGCCAAGCCCCAGGAACGAGAGCCCGGAGGCCAGGATCATCGAGACCGAGATCAGGCTCGTGGCATAAACGAAGATTGGACCGAGCACGTTGTTGAGGACGTGCACGCGCACGATCGTCAGCGACGATGCGCCCGAGGCGCGGGCGGCATCGACGAATTCCCGGTTGCGTACCTGCGTGGTCACGCTTTCGGCGACGCGCACGATCTGCGGCACGAACACGATGGTCAACGATAACAATGCGTTGCCAACCCCGGCGCCCAGTGTGCCGGATAGCGCAATGGCCAGCAGTACCGACGGAAACGCATAGAGGATGTCGGTGAGCCGCATGATGACGGTGTTCGTCCAGCCACCCGCATAACCGGCGACGATGCCGATCGTGCTGCCGATCAGGAAGGCGAGCAGTACCGGCGTGATACCCATGAACAGCGACAACCGCCCGCCAAGCATCAGGCGCGACAGCATGTCGCGGCCCAGTTCATCGGTACCAAGCAGGTGACCGTCGAAGCCGATCGGCTTCAATCGCTTGAGAATCGACGACGCATAGGGGTCGGCAGGCATCAGCGCCGGCGCGAAGATCGCCGTCAGGACAAGTACGATCAGGATCAGCGCGGCCAGCATCGCGAGCTTGTTGCGCAGCAGCCGGCGGCAGACCGTGGTCCAGTATCCGGGCGAACGCTCCACGGGTAGCGGTGCCACGGCCTTGTTCAGTGTCATTTCCATCGTGGCGTCCTCAGTTGCGTTGGATACGGGGGTCGAACAACGTCTGCAATGCATCGACCAGCAGGTTCAGCATTACGAAGAACACTGCCAGGACGAGAATCGTGCCCTGCAACAACGGGAAATCGCGCTGGAAAATGGCGGAATTCAGCAGGAAACCGGTGCCCGGCCAGGAGAACACCGTTTCGATCAGGATCGAGCCACCGAGCAGATAGCCCAGTTGCAGGCCCATGATCGAGAGCGCCGTCGGCGTCACGTTCTTGACCACGTGACGGAATACGGCAACGTCCGACAATCCGCGCGCGCGCAGGCCGACAATGAACTCGTTGGACAGGATCTCGGCCACCAGTGCGCGGATGGTGCGGGCCACGATGCCCATCGGAATCACCGACATTGTGACCGCGGGCAGCAGCATGTACTGGATGTGTTCCCAATCCCAACTCCAGTCGCCCGATCCATTGGGGCCGGCGCCGGTGGCCGGCAGCCATCCCAGCAGCACGGAGAACGCAATCACCAGCACCATGCCGAGCCAGTAATGCGGAATGCTGACGCCCAGCACCGACAGGAACGACGCCACACGATCGGGAACCGAATCGCGCAGGTAGCCGGCCACGAAGCCGAACAGGCAGCCGAACGTGAAGCCGATCAGCGTGGCGACGGCGGCCAGGCGCACGGAGTTGACAACGGCAACCGACACCTCGCTCATCACTGGCCGGTTCGTGGCGATCGACGTACCGAGGTCCCCATGCAGCGCGCGCAGCAGCCAATGGAGAAATTGCTCGAGAAACGGCTTGTCGAACCCGTACAGCGCGGTCAGTTGTCGCCGCAGATCCTCGGATGCATCGGGCGGCAGCACCGATACAAGGGGATCGCCGGGGGCAATGTGGACCAGCGAGAAGCAGAGCAGGGCGACCCCAAGCAGGATCGGCAGGGCATATGCGATGCGGCGAAGCAGGTAAGTCATGGTCTATGGCCGGCTTGGGAACAGGCAAATACGTTGGCGCGGGAAAGTGCCCCCTTCCGCGGAGGAGGGCACTGCGGCGAGTCCGTCAATCGATCGACATCGTCGCGATATCGATGAACCAGCTCTGCGGCTGCACCACCCCCTTGACCTTCCGGGAAATCGCGCGCGGGCCCACATCGTGGGCGATCAGCACGAATGGCGCTTCTTCGACGATGCGTGCGTGGAGTTTTGCCAGCGCGGCGTCTCGTTCTTTTTCGCCAAACGAGGTGCGCGCGGTCTCGATCAGCTTGTCAAACTCCGCGTTGCCGAAGTAGCCCCAGTTGTTCGAGACCGGCGGCTGCGTCTTCGTGCTGACGAAGCGGACCATGGCAAAGAAAGGGTCCATCGCCGCAAAGCTCACGTTGATCGCGTTGGCACCATGCGCGCTCGCGTCCTTCGCGCCAATGCGCCAGTTCGTGAACAGCGTGTTCCATTCGACGACGTCGAAGTCCACGTCGAAGAAGCACTCCTTGAGGTTTTGCTGTACGTACTCGTTCATGGGCAGCGGCTGCATCTGGCCGGAACCCGATGCGGATACCTGGACCTTTACCTTCACCGGCTTGGCGGCGGAGTACCCGGCCTCTGTCATCAGCTTGCGCGCGGCGGCGGGGTCGTACTTGATGGTGAATGCCGGATTGCCCCACCACGGGTTTCCGGCTTCGACGATGCCCTTGGCCTCGGCCATGTAGCCGCCGAGCAGTGTCTTCAGGCCGGCGCGATTCACGCAAAGGTTCGCGGCCTGGCGCACGCGCTTGTCGAGCCACGGGGAATTCGGTGCGAATGACAATTGCCATGGCCACATGTGCGGCTGCGCGTTGGCGTACACATCGAAGCCACGGCTCTTGATTTGCGCGATGGCATCAGGTGCCGGGGCCTCGATCCAGTCCACCTGGCCTGACAGCAGTGCCGCGGTGCGTGCATTGGCCTCGGGCATCGGCAGCATCACGACCTTGTCGATCTTCGGCACCCGCTTGCTGTCCCAGTAGGCGGGGTTCTTGGCAAGCTCCAGGCGTTCGCGCGGGACGAAGCGGGTCATCTTGAATGGCCCCGTACCCGATGCGTCCGCTGCAAAGGCCACCCATGCCTGCTTGCTGCGCTCCGCTGGGTCGGTCACGGAGGCAGGGACCGCCGCGTACTTCTTCTCCCACTGGGACGGCGATGCCATGAACAGGTTCGACACGTTGTACGGCAGGAACGAATCCGGCTCTGACGTGACGAGTTGCACGGTCATGTCATCGATCTTCTTCGCGCTACGCAACGTGGGCATGCGCGAAGCGGTGACGCCGACCTGGCTGGGGTCGAACTGCTTCGCGGTCTTGTCGAGCACCTTGTTGACGTTCCAGACCACGGCATCGGCATTGAACGGCGAGCCGTCGTGAAACTTCACGCCTGGGCGCAGCTTGAACGTCCATTCGGTCTTGTTCTTGTCGTCGACCTTCCATTCGGTTGCCAGATCGGGAATCAGCAGGCTCGGGCCGTTGCTCTTGGACAGGTCCCACTGGGTGAGTGCGTCATACATCGGGATGCCAGTGAACCGGTTGCCTTCGAAACCCTGGTCAGGCTGGCCGAGCGTACGCGGGATGTCGGCGGCCGTCATGCCGATGCGGAGCACCTTCTCGGCCATCGCGGCGCCGGGCAGGGCCAGCAGCGACAACGTGACGGCGGCGGAGACGGTGCGAATCGCGGCGGAAAGGCCTTTTGAATGGGAGGACGTGGAGTGGGTCACGGGCGGGGCTCCTGAAACGGAATGGGCTGTGGATGGACATTGCTCCGTCAAGCAATTGATGTGCCAGTGACCATGCACCATCGATGGGTGGTCATGGCCGAGACTGTCCGCACCTGTCAGTGGTCTGCTTCTTGCTCGTACCCGGGTCGATGTTCACTCACTGCAGACAACACAGACATGGATTCGCAATTCACTCCTCGCATCAATGGCGCACGCCTGTGGCAATCGCTGATGGATCTGGGCGCGGTCGGCGCCACGCCTAAGGGTGGCGTATGCCGTATTGCACTGACCGAAGACGACCGAAAGGGCCGCGACCTCGTGGCGAGCTGGTGCCGCGAGGCTGGGCTCGACGTGCGCGTGGACGAGATCGGCAATGTGTTCGCACGACGTGCCGGCACAGAGCCCACCGCACCAGCGGTGGCCACGGGAAGCCATATCGATACCCAACCGTCCGGCGGCAAGTTCGACGGCAATTTCGGCGTGCTGGCGGGTCTGGAAGTGATGCGCACGCTCAACGATCTGGGCATTGGCACACGTGCACCGCTGGAGGTGGCGATCTGGACCAACGAGGAAGGCACGCGCTTTACGCCCGTGATGATGGGCTCGGGCGTATTCGCAGGCGTTTTCGATGCGGAGTTCGCCAGACGGCAGCAAGACCGAGACGGCGTGAGCGTTGGCGATGCGCTCGCAGCCATCGGCTATCGCGGCACGCAGCGTGCGGGTGAAGTGCCCGGTGGCATGTATGCGGCCTACTTCGAGGCGCATATCGAGCAGGGGCCAGTCCTGGAGGCCGCTGGCCTACCGATTGGCGTGGTATCCGGGGCACTTGGGCAGCAATGGTACGACGTGACCGTCACCGGCCAGGATGCGCATGCAGGCCCGACGCCGCTGGCCTTGCGTCACGACGCGCTGCTGGCTTCGGCGCGCATGATCGAGGCGGTGAATCGCATCGCGCGCGACGAAGCCCCGCATGGCCGCGGCACGGTGGGCTTCCTGGAAGTCATGCCGAACTCGCGCAACGTGATACCAGGGCGCGTGGATTTCTCTGTGGATGTTCGCCATCTCTCGCAAGATGGCCTTGACCGGATGGACGCAGCGATGCGCGCGGCGTTCGCCGGTATTGCCGATGCGACGGCCGTGGACGTGGAAATCCGGCAGGTGGTCAAGTTCGAACCCTGCCTGTTCGCGCCGGCGTGCGTCGATAGCGTTCGCCGCGCGGCGGCTGGGTTGGATCTGCCGCACATGGATGTGGTCAGCGGCGCCGGACACGATGCGGTGTACGTGACACAGCGCGCACCCACCGGCATGATCTTCGTACCGTGCAAGGACGGCATCAGCCATAACGAGCTGGAGGATGCGCTGCCCGAGCATATCGAGGCTGGCGCCAACGTCCTGCTGCGGGCCATGCTGGAGCACGCGCGATAAGCACCTGCTGGCTCAGTGGGCGATCGATCGCGAGATCGCCCACGCGCATTCGACCACCAGCGGGCCAAGCTTCTTCTGCGCGTCGGCCATGGTCCAGCGGCTGGCTGGTGGCGAAACATGGACCGCCCCCACTGCCTCGCCACGGCTGTTCACTACCGGTGCGGCAATTCCCATGTCGCCCAGGAACAGTTCCTCCTCGTTGCACGCGTAACCGACCGTGCGGCACGCCACGACGCGCTCGAAGATGGTCTCCACCTCGGTCAGCGTGGCCGGCGTGCGTGGCGCGCGCGCGGACGCTTCAAGCATCGCTCGTACGCGTTCGTCCGGCAGCGTGCTCAGGTAGGCGCGTCCCGAGCTTGTGCAGTACATCGGAATCCGCATGCCCACCGGCGTCAGCACTGGCATGTGCTTGGCGGTCACGAGCTGCGCCATGTAGACCATCTCCAGGCCGACAGGCTCGGTCAGGTTGGCGGTCTCGCCGCTGGCATTGGCCAGTTGCGAGAGGTAGGGGCTGGCGATCGGAATCAGCGCGTCCGCGGCAACGTAGTTGTAGCCGATCTCCATCACCCTGGGCGTCAGCCGGAAACGCCTCGTCTGGGGATGCTTGTCGACGTACCCGAGCCGCTCCAGCGTGTGGATCGTGCGCTGGGCGGAGCTTTTGGTCATGCCTGTCAGTGCCGCCAGCTCGGCCAACGTCAGCGTGCGATGCACGGCGCTGAATGCACGCAGCACGTCGAGGCCCTTTTCAAGGGACTGGTTGAACAGCGGATCGGGGCGTTCTTTGTCGTCGGTGGTCATGGTCTTCGACCTGGAGTTGGCACCATCGGCGTGACCCGCTGCACCACGATGTAGATGTATTGCACCAAGATGCGGTCGAATCGATTATCGATTTCAGGCCGATTGCTCATGATACGCGAGCCGTTCTATCTGCGAAGCTGCTTGGTGTTTACCCCTACAATTTCTCGGGTTGTGCTCAGTGAAATATCACACTAGTATCACTGCAACATCAAACAGATTCCGATCTGCCGTGGCGAATCCCATCCGACTGGTCGGCGCAGCCGACGCCGAACCCACAATCCCGACCCTCGCCCAGAGCGGGGCGGCCATGCGCGAACACGCATACACCGAGATCAAGCGTCGCATCATCTCGTGCGAGTTCCGGCCCGGCGAGCCGCTGAACGAGGCCCAGGTGGCCGCGTTGCTCGGTCTCGGTCGTACTCCCGTGCATCAGGCGCTGCATCGCCTGGAAGTGGAAGGGCTGGTATCGATCCTGCCGCGCAAGGGCGTGCTGGTGACGCCGCTGTCGCTCAATGAAGTGCTCGACATGATCGAAGTGCGCGCGACCAATGAGGTGCTGTGCGCCACCTTGGCATGCGAGCGCGGTCACGACAGCGATTTCAAGGCGATGCGCGACATCGTCGACCGCTCGCCCGAACTGGTCGCCAGGCGCGATATCCCCGCGCTGGCCGCGCTGGACCTGAAGTTCCACACGGCGATGTCAGCCGCCTCGCGCAACCGCGTGCTGGCCGATCTGCTGCGCGGCCTGCACGAGAAGCAGGCGCGTTTCTGGTTCCTCTCGCTTTCGGATCCGCAGCACCTGGAGAACGTCTACCAGGAGCATCTGGAGATCGTCGACGCCTTGGAGCGGCGCGACATACCGGCGGTGCGCGAGGCCATCCGCGAACATATCGACGAATTCCGGAAGAACATCATCCGGACACTCTGACCGACCCTTTTCCCCTCGTAACAAGGTAGTACGCAATGCCGACACTGCAACTTCAGGTAGCCGGCGGGGGCGCGCTCGCCCTCGACATCGAACGATTGATCATCGCTGGCTGGACTGGCCGCGACATGGACGCCGTCCAGCACCATATCGACGAACTCAAGGCGCTCGGCGTCAAGCCGCCCGCAACCGTGCCGACGTTCTATCCGCTGGCCGCCTCGCTGCTGACCACCGACGACGTGCTCGAAGTGCCGCGCGATGATTCCTCGGGCGAAACCGAGTTCGTGCTGCTGCAGGGCGCAGACGGGCTCTATATCGGCATCGGTTCCGATCACACCGATCGCAAGGTCGAGGCCTATGACGTGACGGTGTCGAAGCAGATGTGCGCCAAGCCGATGGGCCGCGAAGTCTGGCGTTTTGACGAGGTGGCCGACCACTGGGACGTGCTGGAAATGCGTTGCTGGCGCGTGCGCGATGGTCAGCGCTCGCTGTATCAGGAGGGCAAGGTGACACGCCTGCTGGACCCGCGTGACCTGATCCAGCGCCTGACCGGCGAGGCGCAACTGCCCGTGGGCACCGCAATGTTCTGCGGCACGCAGGCAGTGATCGGCGATCTGGGCCATGGCGAAGCGTTTGAAGTGGAACTGCACGACCCCGTGCGCAACCGCACGCTGCGCCATGCATATCGCGTGGAATCACTGGCGGTGGCCGAATGAGCGCGCCGACCATAGCTCAACTGGCCGCAGCGCTGGCTGCAGGCCGCACCACGAGCGTGGCGCTGACCGAGGCTGCGCTGGCTAATATCGCCCGGCATCGGCAGGCGGGCGGATCGGCCTTCATGACGGTCGATGCAGAAGGCGCGCTGGCCCAGGCACGTGCAGCCGATCAGGCGCGCAGCGCGGGCCTTGTGGCCTCGCCGCTGGCCGGGCTGCCGATCTCGATCAAGGACCTGTTCGACGTTCGCGGTCAGGTCACGCGTGCCGGATCGAAGGCCCTCGACGGCGGTGCGCCGGCGCAGGCTGACTCGCCCGCCGTGGCGCGACTGCGTGCCGCTGGGGCGGTGCTGATCGGCCGTACCAATATGAGCGAGTTCGCGTTCTCGGGCCTGGGGCTGAATCCGCACTACGGCACGCCGCGCACGCCGTTCGACCCCGAGCGTGTTGCCGGTGGATCGACATCGGGTGGCGCGGTGAGCGTGGCCGAAGATATGGCTGTGGCTGCGCTCGGCACCGATACCGGCGGCTCGATCCGCATTCCGTCGGCATTCTGCGGCTTGACTGGTTTCAAGCCGACGGCGCGTCGCGTTCCGCTGGACGGCGCAGTACCGCTGTCGACGTCGCTCGACTCCGCCGGCCCGCTGGCGCGCTCGGTTGCCTGTTGTGCGGCGATGGATGCGGTGCTGAGCGGCGAGACGCTGGATACCGGCGCGGCGGACCTGCGTGGACTGCGCTTCTACGTGACGCGTGATTTCGTCTGCGATGGTCTCGACCCGGAAGTGGCGCAGGCGTTTGAAGCCGCACTGGCTAGGCTGTCAGCCCAGGGCGCGACGATCGTCCCGTTCGACTTCCCCGAACTGCGCCGCCTGCCGGAGATCAATGGCGGTGGAGGCCTGACCGCGGCTGAGTCGTGGGCCTGGCATCGCACGTTGCTGGCGGCCAAGGGTGACCAGTACGACCAGCGAGTGGCACAGCGCATTCGCCGGGGCGAGAAGCAGTCGGCGGCGGATTACATCGACCTGCTGGCCGCGCGATGCGCAATGCAGCAGCGTGCCGCCGTTTTGCTGCGCGACGCCGATGCGTGGCTGATGCCGACCGTGGCCGTACGCCCGCCGCGTCTCGATGCCCTCGAACGCGATGAAGACTTCTTCGCGGTCAACGGCCTGGTACTTCGCAATGCAAGCGTGATCAATTTCCTCGACGGCTGCGCGGCGACGCTGCCAGCCGGCGAAGGCATTGGCCTCGGCGTGTGCGGCCTGCATGGCAGTGACGCGCGCGTGTTGCAGGTGGCCGCGGCCATCGAACGCGCCTTCGATTGATGCGCTGATCGTTCTTTCCGCCGGATCCCACGGCTAGCACAACGCAAGACCGAGAGGGCCGCGCCAACGCAGCGCGGCCCCGCCCACCACACCCAAGGAGTAGTCACAGATGTCCATCGTGATGAGCGGCGCCCCTGGCGCCCCGGAGAGCCTGCCTGCCGCGGAACTGGCTCAGCAACGCAACGAGGCGTATCGCAAGATTACCGTGCGCCTGATCCCTTTCCTGGTCTTCCTGTTCATCCTGGCCTGGATCGACCGCGTCAACGTCGGCTTTGCCAAGCTGCAGATGCTGCAGGACTTGCAGTTCAGCGAGGCCGTGTACGGGCTGGGCGCGGGGATTTTCTTCATCGGCTACTTTCTGTTCGAGGTGCCGAGCAACCTGCTGCTCGAGAAGATCGGCGCCCGCAAGACGCTGGCGCGCATCACGATCCTCTGGGGCCTGGCGTCGATGGCGATGATCTTCGTGAAGACGCCGATGCAGTTCTATACGCTGCGCTTCGTGCTCGGCGTCTTCGAGGCGGGCTTCTTCCCGGGCGTGGTGCTGTACCTGACGTACTGGTTCCCGGCCGCGCGTCGCGCACGTATCAATGGCCTGTTCATGACGTCGTTCGCAATAGCCGGAGTGGTGGGCGGCCCGCTGGCCGGCTTCATCATGAGCGCAATGGACGGTGTGGATGGCCTGGCCAACTGGCAATGGCTGTTCGTGATCGAAGGGATTCCTTCGGTGCTGGCCGGTATCGCAGTGCTGATGTACCTGCCTGAAAAACCGGTCAACGCGAAGTGGCTGACGCAGCAGGAGCAGACCATCGTCACGCGCGACGTGGAAGCCGAGGCGCGTGACCCCAACAAGCACTCGTCCCTCAAGGACGCCTTCGCCAATGCACGTGTGTGGATCTGCGCGGCGATTTACTTCTGCGTCGTCAGCGGCAACGCCACCATCGCATTCTGGTCGCCGTCGATCATCAAGGAGCTCGGCGTACAGGGCAACCTGCAGATCGGTCTGGTCTCCGCGATCCCGTTTGTGGCCGGCACCATCGCCATGGTCCTCAACGGCATTCACTCGGACCGCACCGGCGAACGCCGCATGCACTGCGCGATGGCAACGCTGGTGGCAGCAGTGGGCCTGACGCTGACCGGCTTCCTGCTTCACAGCGCCGTGCTGGCCCTGATCGCGCTGACGATCGCCTCCATCGGCATCCTGGCCGCCTTCCCGGTGTTCTGGTCGCTGCCGTCGGCATTCCTTGCCGGCACCGCAGCCGCAGGCGGCATCGCGCTGATCAACTCGATCGGCAACCTGGCCGGCTTCGTGGCGCCGTACATGATCGGCTGGTTCAAGACCAGCACCGGCCAACTGGCCGGCGGCCTGTACTTCGTGGCCGCACTGGAAGCCTGCGCGACGGTACTGGTGATCGCTTTCATCCGCGCCCGCCACTGATCACGGCGCGGGATGCCCGCAGGGCGGGCAGGGGACTGGATTCCCCTGCCGCCTTGCGTTACAATCCGCTTCCTTATTGCGCCGCAGGCAGAAGTTACGCCGGCGGCACGGACGGTGTCCCGGCGCCTAGTCGCCGCAAGCAAGAAAAGGCGGGCAGTTCCAGCCGCCTTTTTTGCTTTGTTGACCACCGTCCAAGGACCGCGAGGGTGGCGAAATTGGTAGACGCACCAGGTTTAGGTCCTGACGCCAGCAATGGTGTAGGGGTTCGAGTCCCCTCCCTCGCACCACGATTTCGTTATAAATCAATGGCTTAACTGGAGGGTACTGGCAAAAATTTAGCCAGTTTTTGCCGGTTTCGCTGTCGATTTGCCAGCAAATTTGCCAGCATTTCCGGCGAACTTCTTCACGGCCCGATTCCCGGCCTCGGCATCTGCCGACGGCATCCAGCGGCCATACACGCGGGCGATCATCGTCCAGTCTGCGTGCCCCATCTGCTTTGCCACCCACATCGGGTGCTCTCCAGCCGACAGCATCATCGAGGCGTAGGTATGGCGGGTCTGGTACGGGTTCCGGTACCGGACGCCAGCGCGCTTCAGGGCCGACTGCCAGATGCGCCACACTTGGTGCGATCCTGAGAATCGCGCGCCGGCGGATGTCTTGAAGACCGGGCCGTCCAGCTCAGTTAGGAAGGTCAGCGGTTTCTGTGCCTCCAGCGCGGCAGCGGCCGGTGCCAGCAAGCGGATGTCGCGGCGGCCGGCATTCGTCTTCGGAAATTCCACTTCCCCCTTCGCCTCTCGCGTCAGCGCCCGCCGGACTCGAACGTAGCCCCCGACGAAGTCGATGTCAGACCAGTTCAGGGCGATGAATTCTGACGTGCGCATGCCAGTCCACAGTGCGAACTGGATCATGTTGCGGTGGCCAGCGCTCAGCTTCTCCAACACGGCCGCCTGCTCGGCGGGCGACAGTGGATCGACCTCTTCGCCGGACTCGCCCTCAACGGGGCGCTCGGCTCGGGCATAGGTGTAGCCGGCGAGGGGATTTGCATCAATGATCTCGTCGGCAGCCGCATCGCCCAGGGCGGAGCGCATGCAGCTCTGGATATTGGACAGCCGCTTGTTGGAGACCTTCTTTTCCTTCTCGTCGTCGATCCCAGCCAGCCAGTCGCGAATCGCGGCACGCTTCAGATCGGATAAGGGTAGCTTGCCGAACTTCGGGATCACCCATCGATTCACGATCAGCTCATAGCCCTTGTAGGTGGAGGCCTTGAGCTCGACCTTTTTTCGCTTCAGCCAGGCATCGAAGTAGGACTCGACGGTGAGGGCGTCGCCTGGACGCTCGGCGAGCTCCGCGGCGTGCTTCGACTGGGGGAAGGTCTCCGCGTAGTTGAACTCGCCTTTCTCGATCGCATGCATGATCGCGGCGCGGAACTGCTCTAGCTTTCGAGTATTGGCAGGCGAGGGCTTCGTCCGGATACGCTCACGGCAGCGCTTCCCCTTGTAAGGGAAGGTGATTTCATAGCTGGAGTCTGAAACGATAGCGACTCCTGTCCCTTTTCGACCCATTTTTCGTATCCTTCCAGGTCCATCAGAATCTTCTTCGAGCCAGGGGCATAGCGCCAGACTCCGCCCTCGGGCCAGATGCCCTTGCATTTCCGCGTGTAGACAGCTGCGGCCGTGAGGCCGGTCAGCTCGCAGAACTTGGCGATTGTTACAAAGCGTACCATGGCGTCCTATCTCAGCCCCCAGTGGCGGGCGGTCAGTTCGATGATTCGTTGTGCTGCTTCAGCCATGCGTCCATCACTTGATCGAGTGTCGGCGGATGCCGGTAATTCCCGGGGGTAGGTTGGTAGCGTTCGGCTCGCCCTGGTTATCGAGGAAGTCCGCCCCGGCCTGGCCTGTCACCTTCAGGTAATCGACCTCGACCTTCGCGCTATCGACCAGGACGCGGGCCACGTCGGCCACGGCGCGTGCTCTGTCGATCTCCATCGGGTTGTCACGGTTCCGGAGATCCGACAGGGTTGCGAGAAGGTGCTCGCGTACGGTGGCAATGTTGTTCGTGCTCATGATTGATTCCTTCAGAACTCTGTAGTGAGCTGCCCGGAGGACGTGATTTGCATGACGTCAACCGGCTCGTCGTAGCACTGCACACACTCCTGTGCTTCTTTGAGCGTGATGGTGTAGTCCTCGATCCGCTCGAAAATTGTTCCTGGGTTTGACACGACAGCGAAGCGGGCGCACGGCGGGGCGTTTTTGGCTCTCATTTGCATGTCTCCTTTGCCTCGCGGGCAATACGGTTGACCTGGCGGGTGATAGCGCCTTTGAGTTGCACCAGCTTGGCCAGCTCCGGCGACTTGCTTCTGGGGTGGTTGCGGCGCGCCATCTCGGCTTGGCTCACAAGTTCCAGCGCATCCAGGGTGATCAGCGCAGCGTCCGCTGTGCGCCGGCCTGGCAGAAATGCGACCACGTGCTTTGGCGGGATCGGGCCATTGGCGGCTTCCCACACCAGGCGATGCACTGCGACCCAGCGGCGTGCAGGGTAGATGTCAGGATCGTCAGTAACCTTGCGCTCGAGGTAGCCGTCCTTGCTGATACGCTCACTACCGATCGGCACGTAGTTGTGCGACTCCTTCGCACTGCGCCCCTTCTTGAACTGAGTTCGCCGGCAATTTGGATGCTTCCCTGTGCTGCCTTTGACGCCCTTGTTCCACGAGGCCTGTCCTTTCACGAAGCGCGAAGCCGCGCCACGCTGCCCATCCAGGCGGCCTGCTTCGGGTCCGGCCAGGTACTCGGCAGATTTGCGGAGCCCCATGGCGATCGCCTTGCTGTAGACGGAGTACGTGGGCCGGCCGAGCGCGGCGGCAATGGCAGTGGTAGGGCTGTCAGCATAGTGCTCACTTAGGACCGCGAGCTCGACCTCCGACCAGGGTTTGCGCTTCACCATCACGCAGCTCCCGCACCGGACGGATCACGCATGGAGGGGGAGTCAGGCATCGGCATCCAGTGCGTGATGTCGCCCTCGCAAACCTGCACTGACGAGTAGTCGCCCCAGTTGTCGATTTGTTCGTACCAGCCGCCTTGCAGGTAGTAGGTATCGGTGGCCTCGTCGTATTCCGTGCAGCTGTCATCAGCGTCTATGTTCGCCTCGACCGTCTTGTCCGCTACGTACCTGGCCCGGATGGTGCGTGGCTTGCTAGCACGATTGATGTAGGTCGCAAGCACTTGCTGGCCGGGGTGCGGCATGATCTGGGCGACGGAGATCCAGTCAGGCTTCGCAGCGGGCGTCTTGGCGGCGGTGAACACCTCGCCTTGGACGGAAGGCTCTTGGTATTCCTGATCGGTGAAGAACTTGCCCTGCAGCGCCAGCTTGGCGATGCTGCCGTCCTCCACGGTCGCCGTGCCTGCTTCGTCGCACAAGAAGTTCTGAGGCTCCCCAGAAACTGTGTCCCAAGCGGTATCGTCAGCGATGTTGAAGTGGCTACCGTTGGCATAGAACCGCAGCGCATCGAGGATGCCTTCCGGCACTGTTGGCGCCGGTGTAGCGAGCGCCAAGCATTCGCGCACGGCGGCGATATAGGACAGAGCGGCTTCCGGTGTCTGCGCGCGCCTGAAATGGATCATGCCGGCCTGCATGATCTGCTCATCCGTCAGGCTCCCCGGTTGGCGGGTGGTGGTGTCGGTCATGCTGTGGCTCCGATGGCAATGGGGGTGGGCAGGAGGCCGCGCAGGGCGGCGGCGCGAGCGAGCATCTCGTCGTATGCGGCCTTGGCGATGTCCTCGTGGGCGGGCCACTCGCCGTCGTAGGTGTGGCCTTCGGCAAGACTTGCGGCCTCGCGCTCGATCAGCGCGGCAGCGTCACCGATGACGCTGGCCACGTTGGTGGTGATGGGAAGGAGGCGATCGTGTAGGCGCGCAGCGTCGATCGCCGCCGGGACAGCGTAGGTGTGCATGGAGTCGATGGCGAGCTTGTTCACCAGCGAGCCGTCTTCCCCAAGCTCGCAGAGGTAGTCGGCGGGGTCGAGCGAGGAGCCCTTGCGCATCATGCAGCGCGCTATATCGGCCTCCGTGGCGTCGCGCAGGGTCAGGCGCTGGCCGGGGCAGACGTCGTGCCACCAGCCGAGCTTCTCGCGCGGAATGGTTCGCTCCATCTCCTTACGGGTCTTCAGCTTCACCTGGTGAATGTTGGCGGTGGCGTTCATGCTGCTGCGGCCTCCGTGCTGGCCAGCGCGGTACGGTGCGCGTCGTACTTGCGGATCACCCAGGCAATGGCGTAAAGGTTCCACATGACGTGGAAGGTGTACCGAGTGGGAACGCTTTCCGTGTCTGCGAACGGATAGTGCCGCTGCCCCTTTGCGTCGGTGAAGCAGAAGTCATAGATCAGCCGGTGCGCATCGTACGGGCTCGTGGTGCTGGTCACCTCAGTCCACACCTCTTGCCGCAAATCGGACTTGATCTCCCGGACCAGTTCTGCTGGGTATGTGCATTCGCCAGTATCGATGCCCAAGTAGCTATCGATTTGCTCGTGCACCATTTTCCTGAAGGCGCTCTCGTCCAGTTCCTCGATTCTGTTGGGGTGCCGGCCGTTGGCATCCGACGCCAGCAGCTTCTCGATCCAGTACTGCGGGTTGACGTAGAGCTTGTTGGGATCGCCGCGGTCATCGGTTCGGAAGAACTCGAACATGTCGGAAAGGCGCGAGAAGACGTAGGTTCCGCAGTCGCCGCGGATGCAAAGCGCGCCAGGCCACGTCAGGATCTCAAACCAGTAGGCGCTGGAGCCTGGCGCCTTGAATTTCAGGTGACGGTTGTTGCCGTCGTCGCGGATCACCGTCATCTGGTGCTCGGCGACGTCGCGCTCGAAGCGTTGTTGTGTGCAGGTCATTGTTGGTTCTCTGATGTGCCGGTGAGGGGGCATTCCTCAAGGAGGTCGTCGGGCGTTTCAATGCTGTGGATCTGCGTCGGTAGTTCAACCTGTTCGGCGGCACGGATACCCCAAATGTCCAGGAGCCCGCTGAATTGGTGGCCTGCGCCACGATTCATGTGCCGGTTGCCTCCGCCGCCCATAGTCATCGTGTTGCGCAAGCGCGTCAGAGCACCCGTGTTGACGGCGGTGTAGTAGTCGCGGTACTGCCCGGACGCTACCCGGCGGTTGCTTCGTCGCAGGTTGGTCTTGATGTCGCGAAAGATCTTCGCAACCGTCGACTCGCTCACGCCAATCTCAGAGGCGAAGTCGGGCGCGTTGAGCTCGCGACCCGCTATGAGGGCGCTGAGCACCTTCGCGCGGGTGGTTTGTGAAATCGCCAGTCGCAAGGATCGCTCCATTAGTTCGGCTGACGGCCGGCAGCATCGCAGCCCTTCGGCGCATGCTTCCACCACTGATCGGGTTTGCCGCCGGCGCCGTAGTCGAAGGGGGTGAACACCTGGCCGAGTTGGCCTCTGTCTCGCAGGAAGCCCCACACCTTCACGTCCTTGGCAGGTACGATGAAGAGCGACCAAACCTCGCGCGGCGTATGGACGCCGATCAACGGCCCCGGGCAGAGAATCACGCGGTGGAACGTGTCTCCGGTCAAGAAATTGAACCGGTGGACCTTTCGGGTGCCGCTGCGGGTAGCCTCGTAGTACCAACCGAGCAGGATGAATGACATGGCCCAGCGCCACGGATGATCATGTAGGCCACGGTCGGGGTCGGAGCCGACGAAACGGTGCAGGTAGAAGCGGATCCCGAAGAACGCGCACACGAAGTAGCGTTCCAAGTAGGGGCGGTTTGCTTCGCTGATGATCTTGCAGGGGCGTGTGGCCGAGTAGGCGAGCAATAGACGGCGAATCATCGGTAGAGTCTCCCGTGGATCTGTTTGATGGTTTCGAACTCGGCGGCGGTTACGTTCACCACCTGGCTGCGTTTGCGGCGTTCCTTCAGGTTGCGGATCAGATCGATCTCGGCAGACTTGAGGGCGCTCGTGTCGATCAACCGTAGGACGCGATCTAGCATCGTGTCCGCGTCGACTGTGGTGTTCTTTGCTTGGTGTCGCATCCAGCGATAGTTGATGTAGGCGCCGTAAGCCATGGCGGCGATTAGCGCAAGGTAGGTCAGGGCTGAGGCGATAGCTGCGTTCATGAGGCCCTCCGCTCAGGCTTCCTGTAGGCCTTGGTAAGGTCGAAATCAACGGCGTGGCCGCGACTGCGGATCACCTTGGCCAGACGAGATCTGGCGACGTGACTGGCGGAGGCTTGCCTGGCTAGCCCGAAGTAGCTGTTTGCGGCTTCAAAGACTTCGCGCGATGGCATCTGAGCGAGGCGCTGGGCTCCGATCCTCATCGTCCTGGGGCGTGTATGACGCTCCCACGGGCGAATGACCTGCCCAACGAAGTCAATGCCACGAGAAACCGGCTGAAGGATCGTCTTCGATGGGTTCAGGTGGGCATCCAGGCGACGCGGAAGGAACGCATCTACCTCGGCGTGTGCCGCGTTCAGCCATTGGGGCGACTCGTTCAGGATCACGAAGTCATCCACGTAGCGGATATAGTGCCGAGCGCCAATCCGGTGCTTCACATGCTGGTCCAGCACATTCAGGTACACGTTGGCGAAGAACTGGCTGCTGAGGTTCCCGATAGGCAATCCGCGATGAGCCGGCTGGTTCAGCAGGCTCTTGTGAGCCGGAACCAGCGCCAGCAGCGATTCGGGAGCCTGCATCAAGACGCCTGGGCGCGGGTCGTGCATAAGCACCTGGTCAGCGAGGTCCATCCACCACGGCTCGTGGATCCGTGCGGCCAACTCAGCGCGCAACACCGTCTTGTCGATGCTCACGAAGAAATTGGCGAGATCGCACTTCAGGTACCAAGCCGGGTGTACCCAATTCTGCGTGATGCTTCGCACTTTTGCCTCGAGACGCTCGGCCGCATACAGCGTGCCGCGCCCGGGAATGCATGCGCAACTATCCGCGATGAACGAGGCATGGAAACGCGGAGCGATCTGGTTGTAGAGCAGGTGGTGCACGACACGGTCCCGGAAGTCTGCCGCCCACACCTCGCGCGGCTTGGGTCGGGTTACGACGAAGCAAATGGAACGGCCGGGCTTGTAGCTGCCATCCATCAGCTCGTCATGGAGATCGCGCAGGTTGCGCTCGAGACGTTGCTCGAACACGAGTGCGCTGTGGGTGTTGCGCTTGCGGCGGCGGCAGTCGAAGTACGCTGCCACCAGCTGCTCGAAAGAAGCGCGGTCCGCACCGCTTTGATCTGCGGACGGCCCGAGCGCGAAACTCGTTGTTCTTGTGGTTGTTGTTCTGGTTGCCATTGCCGAAGTTCTGGTTCCACGCGTTGTTGGAGTTGCTCTCGGACTGCGTCTGTTCGTGCTATCCACGTCGCCTCACCGAAGGCCTGAGCCGATCAACGAGGAAACTGCGCCGGACCAGACCTGGTGACTCCCAGCGGTATCCGTGATGCGCCTGTCGGTGGCCTTGTGAGCCAGCGGCACGACCAGATTAAAAATCGCACGGGCGAGACGGCCTTGACCGTCAGGCAACAGGCGACGATGCGGACTTCTTTCGCCAGCCATTGGCCTGCTTCCCGATGCTCGTCGTGATCGACACGGCCTTTGCGTACTGCGGCCGGGAGATCAGGCGCTTGTCCACGGACAGGCGCAGGAGCAGCTCCACCACCTGAAGGCGCTCGACCAGGTCGAGCAGCGGCTGCGACTTGTCGCGGTACACATTCCCGCGGCAGATCAGCACCGTGATCTCCACGATCTCGTCGCGGATCTTCCCGCCCAGCGAGACCTTGTAGTCGCGCGGCATGCTGCGTGTAATGTCCGTGATGATGTCGAGGAGGTCGTACGCCGCCTTGTAGATGGGGAGGTCGGTATGCAGAGCCATGGCTAAATGACTAAATGATCAAAGGGGCAATCTGCGGACGGCCCGAGCGCGAAACTCGTTGTTCTTGAGGTCGTAGTACTGGCTGCCAGCGCCGAAGTACTGGCGCCACGCGTGGTTGGAGGTGCTCTCGGACTGCGTGCCGGACCAGTACCAGGCGCTCTTGAATTGCTCGCCGAGGTTGGCGTACAGGAGGGACTGCTCGCGGCGGTTCGGCAGTTCGCCACCGATCGATGCAGCCCATTCCTTGGCCTGCTCCCACGTCTTGTCCTCGACCTCCCCAGGTAGCAGTACCAGGTGATAGCCTTCCTCGCCGTCCTTGCCCAGGATCAGCCCGGCATAGCGCTCGCCGACACGAAGCTGGCTGAGGGCGATCGGCTGGGGTAGGGCTTCAGCCTGTGCTGCGCCATTGATTACGCGCGCCAACCAGGCGTCGACCACGGCGGCCTTGGGGATGGTGACCAGTGCGCCGGCCACTTCTACGGATACGGACTCTGCGACTTGCGTCATTGCTTGCTCCACGATTAGAGGTAAGGGAAAGCCGCTTCGCGGCCAAATGACTGAATTACTGAACCTTCATCCTGCGGACGGCCCGAGCGCGAAACTCGTTGTACTTGCGGCTGCTGACCTGGCCGCCACCGCCGAAGTCCTGGAACCACGCGTTGCCGGAGTTGCTCTCGGACTGCGTCGAAGTCCAGTAGTAGGACTCGTCGTCAAGTGCCTCAGCACCGCCTGCTTGGAAGGCAGCTATGGCCGTCTGCGCTGGCGAATCTGCCGTGTATGGGTAGCCGGCCGGCACGCTGCTGGGGTTGTCGCCGGCGCGCCATACATAGTTGCCCTCGGTAGACGGTTTCAGGTTGCGGTAGACCAGCTCGAGCTCGTCACGAGCGGGCAGGTACCAGTCGTTGAAGCCGTCTATGCCGAGGCCGATGGCCCACAGGGCGATGGCGCTGCCAGCGACGCCCATGGCGATCGTGTTGGCATTGCCGTCGAAGAAGCTGCGGGCGTCCTCCACGCGCTTCGTAGTGGCGTTCCAGGCCGCGCCTTCGTGCTCGCCGCCATCCTTGGGCGCCACGATTAGGATGTACAAGCTATCGGCCTGGCGGATCTGGCCGACATAGAAGCCGCCACCCACCGGATCACCGGCTTTCAGTGCATTGGCGTCAGCTTGGCTGATGGTGGTAATCATGGCGGCGCGGGAGAGTTCGGTCACAGCGTTCATTGCGGTCCTCATGTGGTTGAGTGGGCGCTGCATTGGGTCGGGTACTTGCGGCGAGGGGAGGTCTCGGAGGCATCCCGCGGTGTTTAGAGACTTGGGGCTGTCTATGCCGCTTTCCCCGGTTGATCGTTCAGGCCGCTTCGGCCAGAGGGAAAAGGGTGGGCATGTCGTCAAGCTGGTCCACCTGGTGGCCGTTGATGTCCGAATGCACGATTACGCCGTCGAATCGAACCCATCGCACGCGGGTTTCACCATTGGGGCCGGCACCGCGGAACAGGTGGGTGGGACTGGCAATGATCTGCGAGCGCTCATCGGGGTCATCAGGGCTCGCCACGCTCAGCGGTACCGCACGCTTGATGTAGTCGAGTTCAAGGCGGTCCATTTCCTGAACATCGCCTTTCCGTGCCGCGCGGGCGGCCTTCCGCTTGATTTCGTCGATAGTCATGGCGAACTCCGTTACATGCGCATGGGTTGGAGCAGGCCGCGCCAGGAGCCGTCCTGCAGGAGGTATGAAAGGGGCGGGCCGTCCTTAGGCTGTGCCCATGAGAGCGACACGTCATCGGTCTTTACTTGACCGAGAAGGCGCATCAGTTGCGCGCCGACGAAGGAGGCATCGAGGTGTGACTCCTCGCTGAGCTGCTTCAACTCCAGATCCGCCTCGACAGACTGAGAGTCGCCGGAGATCGCGAGAGAGCAGAAATTCCCGTCTTGCTCGATGCGGATGATCCCGCCGACGCTATCGAAGGTCCGGTGGAGCGGGCATACCTTCGTCAGGTCGTCGCGGCTGAACGTGACGAACTGATTGGGGTTCGGAAGCAGGCGCTTCCAGTCGATGTACCTACCCGGTGCCAGGGTGCAGATAATCTGGATGCCGCTCTGACTGGCGAGGAGGTGCCCCTTGTAGACCTCGAAGTGATCCGCGCCGATGTTGCAAAGGATCGCGGCTGACGCATCGGGAATAGCGATACCGAAGGCTGGCACGCCAGCACCGAACTCGGGCGGCGTGATCGGCACGATGTTGGTCGCCAGCATGAGGCCATCACAACCGACCAGGTGCGCGGACTGTCCGTCGTACTCCAGCCAGAGGTTGCGCAGGATTGGCTTGTCGATACGGCCTTGTGCAGCAACCGCGAACGACACCGTGCCGATCTTGTCTGTCAGATCCGGGGAGTCGAAGGAGGCTTCTGGCTCGCCTTCCAGCTTCGGCATGGGGAAAATGTCCCCCGGCAACGTAGGCACACTCATCCGTGTGCGGCCGGCGCGTGCCACCACCTTTCCCTTCTCGACGCTGAAGGTGATGGACGCCGCGCCAAGGCTGCAGATCGCGTTGAGCTTGTCGGCCGGCAGGCAGAGATCCACATCCTCGTCGACGTCCGCATCAGCAGCCGCACTGACCGTGATATATCCGGTCGTGCCGATCAGGCGGATGCCACCAGTATCCGCGCGGCTAACCACGCGAATATGGGTGAAGACGGGAAGTGGCGACTTCGGCAGAGCAGCCTGGGCCGCCGCCTTGAATGCATCGCTCAGTGCTTTTCCAGTAATGGAGAACATCTGTGTATCCGTGGTGAGGGTGATCAGTGGAGGCGAACCAGAACCGGAGCGCCGTTGACCCAGCGGCCGGTGACTTTGAAGCCTTCGGCGCGGCGGGCACGCACGTACTCTTCCCAAGTGATGTTGGAATTCATGACTTGCTCCAGGTAGTGGGCGTGGTGGCAGCGGCGTCGTCATTCGCCCAGGCATAGAGGCCGGACAGAGCAATGACGCCGAAGGCAACGGCGAACCAGAAGGCGATGGCGCGGAGGAGCTTCACGCTTGGCCTCCCGTTGCATTCGCTAATGCGGCGTCGATCTGCTGAAGAACGGCGTCGTATGACTGGACGGCCGCTTTTCCGAGGTCGTCTTCAACCTCGCCGGTCTCGAAGCTCATATGGCCGGCAAACACGCATGCGCGGTCCTCAGCGATCATCACGCGCGCGGCAACTAGGGCATCGAACATGTCCGGCGCGGCGGCAGCCAGAGTGATGTTGCCCTCGATCTCGTCATCGGTCAGACCAATAGTCTTGACGGCCAGCACGTGCTTGTTGCGGCCAGCCCAGACGACTGGGTATTTGCTGGCGGGCCTGATGTTGCGGTGCCAGGGGCCCGGGGTGTGCTTGGCGATCATGCTGCGCTCCCGGTGGCCCGCGCGAGGACGGCGGCGCGCTCGTGGTAGCGGGTGGTGCCTTCACCGTCGACGCCGTCTCTCGCGTTGCGCTCGCCCCAAACCGACGTCTGGGTGACGGACATGATTTGCAGGCCGTTCTGAATGATCCGGTGGGCGTGCTGCAGCTCGCGCAGCAACTCTTCATTGCGGTTGGCCAGCACAGCCTGGCGCAGGGAGGCTTGATCGGGTGTCATGGCTCAGACCCACCCACGCGAGGACGCAAAAGCGAACGCCACGACTACCCCGAGCGCCCACAACATGATTCCGATAGGTACGAGCAGGTCCATCCCTCTATCTCCTGTACACGGCTATGCGCCGCCGACAGAGGGAACTATACACCAACGAATAGATTTAGCAATACGGGAATGAATAGATTTGTGCGCTATGTCCCCTCGAGGCGTTTGGCCCTCGCGAGTCGACGTGCCAAGTCGGTCAGATGCTCGACCGACAATAGGTCGTCTTCCGAGTAGGCGCCGTTCACGAAGGCTTTATAGGTGCCGTCATCCTGGCGGAACAGGTGGATTGAGTCGTCTTGCTTGGCGCGCGGCATTGCGCTGGCGCGGTCAATTCGCCCCGACCGGCGCTTGTGCTCGGCGAGGCTGACTACGTTGCTCATGTGACCCCTCATACACAGGCATTCTTAGCGGCCTGAAGTTCTGAGGTACTCACTTAACTCGAATGAGGTATGACAATAACCCCACGTCCGTCGGATGCAGTGGGTTCAGCCGTTTTGGTGGCCAATGGCTCTGCCGGTGCGGGCGAAAAAAAACCCGCCAGCGCGGGTTTTTCCTAGTGATGGGGGGTGTCAACGGCTTTTTGCCCGTTTGTTGCTAACTGGCACGGGGTCTGGCTCTCCGCCCGCAACCGTCTTCCTCGCAGAGGATGCGATCTGATCGTAGTTGGTTGTATAGACCCGGCTATCGAACACGCTGTAATCACCTTTTTCCTTCGCCTCCTGGAGGAGGCCCAGCAGCTTTGTCAGTGCGGAATCTGGTAGCTGAAGGATGAGATCGTAGGCGGCCTCAGTCTGAGCATCGCGAACGCGATTCACGACGGTTTCCAACTTGAGAGAGCCTTGCGTCATCGGCGGTTCGTCAGATGGGCCCTCTGCCAGCCATGTGGCCGGCACGTCTAGAGCCGCTGCGATCTTTTTAACCGTTCCGAGCTCCGGGGTGTCGGTCTGTCCCTTGAGGATGCGATTGATCGTCGGCTGGGGGACGCCTGTCATCCGGGCGAGAGCGCTCTGGCTCTTCACCTTCCGGACCTGCATCAGTCGATCAAGGCGGGTTGCGATTGTCATATTTCACGATATACGGCCACGAATAGCGATGGTCAAACGACTATTCATGTGCGCATTGACAAGCTATGCGGCAACGTATAGATTGGCGGTATGGATAAGACCCACCAAGTCAAGCTTGCCGAACTGAAGGCTCACACCGGGATGAGTGAGGTTGCGCTTAGCCGTCGCCTCAAGATTTCCCAGCCGACGGTCAATCGGATCCTGAACGGCCAAGGGGACTGCAAGGGCAGCACCCTGGTCGCGATTGATCGGTTGTATTCCGAGGTGTTTGTGCAGCCTGTCGCAGTGGCGTGATGTTCGGCGTCAATTGCCGGTCTGGCCGTCTTCCAGTGCTTGTGCGATGCGTTCCAGTCGCGCGAGCAGCTCACGCACATCGCGAATGCAGTCATGAAGTGCTGGGCGTTGATCTGCAGGCTGGCGGCGACCGCGGTGGGGTTTGCCTTTCCCAGTCGCGAGCCATTGGGCAGACACGCCAAGGGCGCGCGCGATCGCTTCAGTGTGCCGGCTCCCGGTCGCGTTGCGATTCGGGTCTGCCAGGTACTGGATTGACTGGTATTCGACGCCGACGCGCTGAGCAAGAGCGCGCCGAGAGGTCGGCGGCTCTGTCTGTTGCATTGCCCAGCGGAGGCGTTCGGCATACGTGTACATGCGGTCGAGTGTGTCATTGGCTCTGTGCAGATGTGTCTGTGTTTTGCCGGCAGAAGCTTTTGCCGGGCCGGGCGATGTAGCGCTGCCTGGTGAAAAAATTTTCGGTCTCGCTCAACCGGTAATTCAACCTGTAATTCGATGATTTCTAACTATCGAGGCAACACAAATGAGAACGCTCGACAGCCTTGAAAGCCGCGCCCAGCCTAGCAATGGAGGTGAATCCGGCCATGCTATGGCGGTAGCGGCCCGCTTTCTGCCGGCCGATCTGATTGCCCGATGCGCAAGCTACCGAGATGCCTGCTTGATTGCCTGGCAGTGCCGCTCCAACCCAAACCTGCAGAAGCGCTCGTTGGCAGAGCTCTGCGGTCTGTACGCGCCTCACGTGACTGACTTCTTCAATGAGGAAGGCATGGACGCGAAAGGCTCGAAGCGCCGTGAACTACCCGCAGAGAAGATCGCCGACGTCGAGCGGGTGCTCGGCAATCGAGCGATCAGCCAATACCTGGCACGCCGCGGGATGCTCACTCTGATGGAAGAAGTAATCGCCGCGAGGACACATGGATGAATGCGAAACGCTGCGTAAGGCCCGGGGGGCGGTGCAGGACGCAGTGAAGAAGCACGGAAGTGACAGGGAAAAGCTGCTCAAGGCATTGGAAGAAGCGGCCAACGAGGACCCTGAGATGCGCAAGGCTTTCGAGATTGTCGGATTCCTAGACCACCAGGCTGAAGAGAACACCAAACATTGACGGCAGGGTTAGGGCGCTGGCCGGTCCGGAGAGGAAGGAAAAGGGATATGCAGAGTAAAGCGGAGAAGGCGGAGCGGATGGCCGGCGGTGGCCGGCACATCGGCACAGCGAAATACGCAATCAGTTCTGGCGTTGTGATGCGGCTTGATTCTCGGCAACAACCAGTGCCTTGCCGGCCTCTGCATGTAGTGCCTGCAGGCTCTGCAGCGGGAGGGCAAACGCAAGCCAGCCAAGTCCAGGATGCCGCAATTGCAGGAGCGCGCCGCCGACAAAAGCTTCGCTAGACATCCACCAGCGTGGATCTGCGATGGCTTGAACGGTTTCACCCGCCTGCGGGTCTTGGGTTCTCACTGGTGGCCGCAAGGATTCTCGGACCTGGGCAAGAGCAGCGATGTAGTCGGACAGATCGGACGCGGTGAATCGGGTGGTTTGGCCTTTGTGCGTGATTTCCACCTCTTGCGAGCCATCTGGCATTTCGTACGTAGCAGCAGTGATTTCCATGCGTATCCCTTTCGTTGATTTTCGGTTGCACCGTGAGACGTCACCAATTATCCACGACTGCGGGTACGCGCCAATTTCCAGCCCCTCCGGGGCCAATTTCGGAGCGATCCGGTGATTCACGAACTCATGCCACGCGCTGAGCTGCGCAAGCAGGGCGCCGAAGCCTTCCGCAAGGGGAAGGCCGAAGACGACAACCCTCACTGGCCGGCCGGTACCGATGCCCACCTGGAGTGGAACGCCGGTTTCAAGGACGAGCAGTACAGACCCACCCAGCACGCGTAGGAGAGGGCATGCACACGCAAGTCGCTCACACCAGCATCCGCAACTACGACCGCATGCGGTCTTCCGGCCAGTTGGGCCGAATCCAGCAGGAAATCATGGCTGCCATTGACGTCTGGCCGCGCGACTACTCCCTGAAGGAGATCGCCGAGTCCACGGGCCTTGCCATCAACACCGTGAGCGGCCGTGTCAATGAACTGCGGAAGGGCGGCCAGCTCGAGCAGGCGCCCCAGCGCGCGTGCAAGGTCACAGGCAACAAGGTCCGCCCAGTGCGTCGAAAGCACCCGCAAGGGGACCTGTTCTGATGCAGGTGGTCATCATTGCGAACGGCAAGGCCGTCCGCGTCAATCCTGAACTGCGCCCGGACCTCCTGTGTCACGGGCAGCAGTGCTATCTCCGCTTCCCGGGCATCTGCCGGAACAACCCGGACACAGTCGTGCCGGCGCACTCCAACCAGCTGATTCACGGCAAAGGTAAGGGCATCAAGGCGGACGACCGCATGACGGTGCCGGCCTGCTACTGGTGCCACTACGAGCTCGACCAGGGGAAGCGCTTCACCAAGCTGCAGAAGATTGCCCGCTGGGATCTCGGATACGACCGCTGGGCACCGTATCGCCTGTACATGTACGGCGTGCCGGCGGCGCGCATCGAGGAGGCCGCATGACGCCGACGGATCAAGAGTTCACACACCAGCCTGAGTCCGGCCAATACGGTGACTGCCAGCGCGCGGTAATTGCGTCTCTGCTCGACTTGCCGCGCGAAGAGGTACCGCATTTCTATCGCGACGAAGTCGAAGGCGGTAAGCCGTTCTGGGAGGCGGTGGCTGATTTCTGTGTGTCGCACGGTTACGTGTTCATGATGATTCCGACTGTGCCTGACATCTGGGCAAACCATCCCGTCTACCACGCGATCAGCGGGCCGTCGCCACGCGGAAACGGCTTGTTCCATACGGTCGTAGGCTGCAACGGTCAGGTAGTTTTCGACCCGCACCCCTCACGCGCAGGACTGGCGGGCGACCCATCCGGATGGCGCTTTGAGTTCCTCGTGAGGTGCGGTATGCATGGCCAGGAGGCGGCATGAGCACCATCATCATGTCCCGGTGCTGGGATCTGGAGATGCCGCCGACCCAGAAGTCGGTGCTGATCTCGCTCGCGGACAACGCCAACGACCAGGGGGTTTGCTGGCCGTCGATCCCGACCATCTCCCGCCGTACCTGTTTCTCGGAGCGCGCCGTCCAGAACGCCATCAAATGGCTGGAGCGCTACAAGCTGCTCAAGGCTGACCGTTCGAACGGCCGCCACACCAGCTACACGCTGACCCCGGGGGACTACCTCATGGAAACCCCCGCAGCAGATGCACCCGCGCAGCAGATGCGCGGGCGCAGGAAAGTCACCGGCGCAGGAGATGCACCAACCCCCGCAGGAAATGCCGGGGTACCCCCGCAGCAGGTGCGCCAACCCCCGCAGCAGGTGCCGTCTAACCGTAAAGAACCACCAACTGAACCGTCAGGGAACCGTCAACGCGCGCCCGCCAAGAAGGCAAAAGCCGAAAAGCAACCAGCCGGGTTTGACGCCATGTGGGCGATCTACCCCCGGAAGGAGGGCAAGGCCGATGCCGAGAAGGCGTTCCGCAAGCTTTCGCCGGACGCGGCGCTGCTCGCCGTGATCCTGGCAGCCGTCGAGCGGCAGAAGGCGGGTGCCAACTGGCGCGAGGAGGGCGGCAAGTTCATTCCCCACTGCTCGACCTGGCTGAACGGCCAGCGGTGGCTCGACGAGGGCGTGACGGTGGCCGAGGCCGCACCGGAGGATGCCGCCGACTGGTGGCAGAGCGCCACCGGCATCGAGGCGAAGGGGGCGGCCTGCTGGCGTGCCCGGAAGCCCGGCGAGGAATTCCAGCGCTACAAGGTCGGCGTGCTCAAGGCGGCAGGCGACGGTCCGTGGCGCCAGGCGCTGCTGGCCGACCTGCTGCGGACCAAGAGCACGTCGTACGCCGCGGTGCACGAATTTTTCTACGGCCATCCGCCAGTGGAGGGCCAAGCGTGACGGGCATACATGGGAGGTCGGGTCGTGCGAACGGACGAGGCGTGGCGGCACGAGTGCGAGGTTCTGTGGCTGTCGCGTCGGCCGGGGCAGGATATAGCGGACTACCTGCGCAAGGTCGAGAGCAAACGGGGGCGACCGGCGGCGGACAAGTTGGCCTCGGACGTGCGAGCGGCCCGGCGGCCAAACCGAGCAAGTACGGAAACACCAAGGTCATCTACGAAGGGATGAAGTTCGATAGTCGGCGGGAACTTACGCGCTGGCTTCACTTGGTGGCCCTTCAGAAGGCAGGCGAGCTCAGCGAGCTGGAGCGGCAGGTGGTGTTTGTGCTTGCACCAGCAGTAGTGATCCAAGGAAAGAGGCGACCGGCCCTGCGGTACGTGGCGGACTTCGTGTACACGGACGCCGGCGGGAACACCGTCACCGAGGACGTCAAGGGAAAGATCACCGAGGGATACCGCATCAAGCGGCACCTGATGGCGGTGCGAGGAATTCAGATCAAGGAGGTCAAGTGAACGAGATCAAAGTGAGTGAGTCGTCGGTGGATGAGCAGCGTTTTCGCGCCGTCCTTGATCAGGACCAGATGCTTGGCTTGGTGGCAGCGGCGGTGGCAAACATGGTGGGGGTTGACCTGGGCGCAGGGAATGTCGCAATTCGGATGCTCCACATCACCACCAGCGGCGGCGGCCTGAACACGACCAAGTACGGCGCGGTCTGCGAGATTGTGGTGGACCGCCTTCCGCGAGCCGCGGAAGGTACGGCGTGACTACCGCCGACATCTGCGATGTGTTCGTCTGCTTGGCAGTGCTCACTGTTGTCTGCTCGATCGACTAGGGGATGTTCAGATGAAATGGACGGATGAAGATAAGGAAAAACTGCGTAGTCTGGTGCTCACTCGGGCGTCCTGGCACATCATCGGGGCGCACCTGAACCGGTCGGGGGCGGCTGCCCAGCTCAAGGCTGCGGAATTGGGGCTGGGTCCGAAGCCACGTAGCGGTAACCGGTCTCCAGTCTGGGCCCTGATCGTCCGGATTTGCTCGGACGGCCGGCCCCGCACCGTGCACGAGCTGGTGCAGCTCACGGGCGCCACCCGGGTTTGTATTGACCGCCTCATGAAGGACCGGCACGAAGTCGGGCAGGCACACACAGCGGGCTGGATCCATAGGCTTCGGGGCCCGGCGGCACCGGTATGGCTGCCAGTGCCAGGAAAAAACGTGGCAAGACCTCGTGCGCGCTCCCATGCCGAGCGCCAGCGCGATCGTGTGCGCCGGATGAAGGAGGACGACCCGTTGGCCTATAAGGCGCTCATCGACCGAGCTACCGTCCGCCGGCGGTTCCGGAGGGGAACTGTGACACAGCAGCACGCAGTGATCCAGGCGATGTTTGGCATGGGAGCACCGGCATGATGGAGCGGAAGAAGGGCGGTCACCTATCGCAGCTGGCGGCCAGGTGGTGCGGGAACCCGGAATTCCGCCGAATGGTTGCCAGCAGGACAGGTAAGGCATGCGAGACAGCCGACGACGCCAAGGCCTACATCCTAGAGCGGTGCGGTATCGAGTCCCGCGCCCAGATCGACCACGTTCCGGCCGCAGAGGCCAAGTTTCACGCCAGCGTTCGGCTGCCATGGGTGCGCTGGCAGCAGGGAGCGCGGCGTTGATCCTTCCCAGCTACATGTACAGGCTAACCCCGGAGGAGATCGCCATTCGCCGGGAAGCAGAGAGGGCGCGAGCTGACAAGGCTTGTGGTGATTGCGCAAACCGGTCGCCTTTTGTCGATCAGACCGGTGAGCGCATGCGGGAGTGCAAGTTCAAGCGACGGGAGTACGGCAGAAGATGCGATCTATTTCAACGGGGACAGGAATGACGGACCAGGAACTGCACGCGCATTGCTTGAACTGGGCTTACTGGTGCCAGACACGCCGCTACTTCGCGCCCCCATTGCCAAAGAACATCCTGGCGCGCTTCCAGCCTGTTGATCGCGTCGCGACTGAGCCGGATGGCCCGATGGACCCAGATATGGCGTTCTTCAATATGGCTGTGCATGCGCTGGCAGCCGACGAGCCAGACGAGGCGGCCTGCTTCACGATTTTCTATTACCACCAGATGCGGAACATCAAGGCCGTCGCCGCGCAGATGAACATCGGTAGACGCACGTTCTACGACAGAATGAAGCGATTCGGGCGCCGCGCCCACACTCTGACTGCCAGCATCAAGCGGATCCACCGCGAGCACATGGCCGCCGGCGCCATCGAGGTGATGCCCACGGACTAAAAAAGTGTGCGGAAAAATCCGCACAAAATAGGCCCGCACACTTTTCCGTTTTTTTGTATGATTTTTGAAAGGCTGAATCACTGCCTCCAAAGCCCGCACGGTGAAGACCGGCGGGCTTTTTGCGTTCTGGAGCCCGCCATGTTCCTACCAATCTACTGCCTACTGCTTTGGGGCACATGGGCACATGCCGTCGGGTTTGTTCCCGTCATTCCCATTGTCCCTGAGAGGTAACCATGGCAATCACTTACAGCTCCATTTCCACATGGTCGCGCGTCTGCGCCGCGCTCCGCGTCTTTGTCGTGTCGGTCGCCACCGTAGTGGTCGACTTCGCCCGCTATGTTGCGCACAACGTGGCTGGCTGGGTGCGCCGCGCCGCCGGCCGCACGTATCTGGCGCTTGCTGAGCGTCTGCCGCTGGCTGGCCTGAACGCCCGCGAGTCGTTTCACCTGCGCGCCGCCAAGCGTGGCCGCCCGACGGTGATGCCGCGCTGGCGCATGTGCGCATCGGTTTAAGCCTTTCAGCTGTGCCTGGCTCCTGCGGGAGCCTCCTCAGCGAAGCGGAAGAGTGCCGGCGAGGCTGGGCAATTGGGCGCTGCACGCGCCAACGGCTTGTCCGCTTCGCTGAGGTTTGTGATGGTTGTCTCCTCTCAGGCTTCGCCTGGGTTTGCGCTCCCGACTGGGGGCGCCTTCTTATTTGTCATGATTGACATCTCGGTACGGTTCGACGTCAAGGCGCTGAACAAGCAACTGGATGCCTTTGCCAGTAAGCAGCTCCGATTTGCCACGGCGCAGGCCATCAATACTGTCGCCAAGAATCTGCAGGCAGCGGAACGCGAAAATATGGCGAAGGTGCTGGATCGGCCAACGCCTTTCACGCTGAACGCGGTGAGCGTCAAGCTAGCCACAAAGGCCAGCCTGACTGCGATGGTGTATGTCAAGGACATCGCGGCCGCATACCTGCTCCCGTATGAAGAAGGTGGTCGGAACAAGCTCAATGCCCGCGCGCTGATCAAGCCGGTTGGCCAGAAAGTCAATCAATACGGCAACCTGCCGCGCACGACGGTCAAGCGCTTGGCCTCGAAAAAGAATGTCTTCGTGGGGAAGGTCAAGACCACGGCAGGCGAGGTGGACGGTGTGTGGCAGCGATCGAAGGCGGTTCGCGGTAAGAAGGCTGGCCTGAAGCTACTGATCAAGTTCCAGGATGCGCACGAGGCAACCGCCAGGCTTGGGTATCAAGACCTGGCACGCAAGGTGGTCGGTGCATCGTTCAAGCGCGAGCTTAGCGCTGCGCTGGCGCGGGCGATGGCCACCGCTAGGAAGTGATGCAAGGCTTACCGGGTCCTTCCCGGGGCCCCCTACAACGGGGGCAATTGCGCACCGCGATATTTCTCTAGCTACGCAGTTTTCAAATTTGGGTAACAGGTAACAAGCCGAGCATGAATCAGAGCGAGTTTGCCGCCCTCCACGGGGTCAGCCGGAAAACGGTCACGAAGTGGAAAGAGCGCGGCTGGCTTGTGTTTGCGGGCGATGAGGTGGACGTCGACGCCTCCAATGCGCTCCTGAAAAAGTACCGCCGGGATGGTGCTGATTCTGTTACCCAAGCGCCCAAAGGTAACACCCAAGGTAACAAGCCGGCGCCGGTGCGAAAGCGTGTTACCCCTGCCGATGCGGAGGTAACAATCCGCGAAGGCGAGACTGCTGCGACCGCTGCTGAGCGCGTCCTCGTCGCGACCGGCGCCGAAATGGACTTCGACGAAGCCCGGCGTGTGAAGGAGAACTACCTCGCGCTGCAGGCGCAGCTCGAGTATGACCGCGACGCCGGCCTGGTCGTGGCGGTTGCCGATGTGGCTAAGGCCGTCGGTGACGAGTACGCGAAGGTGCGGACGCGGTTGCTGGCGATTCCCGCCGAGCACGCGCCGCGGCTTCAGCGCCTGAAGACCGTGATCGAGGTCCAGGATGCCCTGCACGAAATCATTGTCGAAGCGCTCGAGGAATTGACCAGAGATGGTGACAGCCCCGCCTAGCGCGCGGCGTTACGCCTCCGGGTACCGGACTCTCCTACATGAGCTGCTGGCGGCGCGCCGGCGCAACATTCAACCGCCGCCGCGGCTGACGCTCAGCCAGTGGGCAGCGAAATATGCCGTCCTGTCGCGCGAGACCAGCGCCCAGACCGGACGCTTCCGTGCCTTCCCGTATCAGAACGGGATCATGGACGCAGTGACCGATCCGACGGTCGAGATGATCTCGGTTCAGAAGTCGGCCCGGGTTGGCTATACGAAGATCCTCGACCACGTCGCCGGGTACTTCATCCATCAGGATCCTTCGCCGATGCTGGTGGTCCAGCCACGCGTTGAAGATGCTGAGGACTACAGCACGACCGAAATCGAGCCGATGCTGCGCGACACGCCGGCCATTGCTGAGATCGTCGGAGATCTGAAAAAGAAGGATGCGAAGCAGAAGATCCTGAAGAGGGTCTTCCGGAATGGCTCGTCGATCTCGTTCGTCGGCGCGAATAGCCCGGGTGGCTTCCGCCGTATCACGGCGCGCATCGTCTCATTCGACGAGGTGGACGGCTACCCCGTCCAGGGGGCTGGTAAGGAAGGTGACCAGATCAAGCTGGGCATCAAGCGGACTGAGTCGTTCTGGAACCGCAAGATCATCCTTGGCAGCACGCCGACGGTGAAGGGTTTCAGCCGGATCGAAAAGAGCTTCGAGAACAGCGACCAGCGGCGCTACCACGTGCCGTGCCCGCACTGCGGCGAGTACCAGGTGCTCGAATGGGGTGGTCCGGATACTCCCCATGGGATGAAGTGGGACAAGGACGAAAACGGCGTTGGCTTGCCGGACACCGTCTACTACGTCTGCCGGCACAACGGCTGCATCATTCAGGACGCTGACAAGCCGGAGATGGTTGAGCGCGGCGAGTGGCGTGCTTCAAAGCCATTCAACGGGCACGCCGGGTTTCATATCTGGGCGGGCTACAGCCTGTTCCCGAATGCCTCGTGGCGGAACCTGGTGGCCGAGTGGCTCGAGGTGAAAGACGATCCGCTCGCGCGACAGACGTTCATCAACCTGGTGCTGGGCGAGACCTACGAGGACCGGGGCGATAAGGCGCTGAAGGAAGACAGGCTGGCGGCCCGCGGCGAGGTCTGGCCGGCTGAGGTGCCGGACGGTGTCGCGGTGGTCACGGTCGGCGTCGATACCCAGGATGACCGGTTCGAGCTTGAGGTGATCGGCTGGGGGCGGAATGAGGAAAGCTGGTCGATTGCCTACGAGGTGATCGAGGGCGACATGGAAACGCCGGGCCCGTGGGATCGGCTGGATGCGTATCTCAAGCGGGTCTGGTACCGCGCCGACGGCCGGGGCTTCGAGGCCATGGCCGTCTGTATCGACTCCGGTGGTCACCATACGCAGGCCGTCTATGAGTTTTCGAAGGCGCGACTGGGCCGTAAGGTCTGGGCGATCAAGGGCGAGTCGGCGGTGGGCGGCAAGCGCAGTCCGGTCTGGCCGACCAAGAAGCCGACGCGCCGCTCGAAGGCATCGTTTCGACCGGTCATCGTTGGCGTCAATGCGGCGAAAGACTCCATCCGGTCGCGCCTGCATCTGGAGAAGGCGGGACCCGGGTATATGCACTTCCCGGCGGATCGAGACATCAACTACTTTGCCCAGCTGACGGCCGAACGCTCGATCGTGAAGATCGCCAATGGCCAGAAGTACCGGGTGTGGGAATTGCCTCCGGGCCGTGCTAATGAGGCGCTGGACTGTCGCGTCTATGGCTATGCCGCACTGTGCGGGCTGTTTCATCTGGGGTTGAAGCTGAACCAGCGGGCCGATGACGTTGCCGCACCCGTGGTGATTGAGCTTCCGGAGCCGACGGCTGAGGTCGATGCGGCTGTTGAGGAAAAGCCGGCTTGGGTGCCGGGCCTGCAAGCGGCACCAGCTGTGATCACGCAGCCCGTCAAGAAGTCACTCGCCAGTCGTCTGGCATAGATAGGGAGTCTGTTTTGGCATTTGACCCGAGTTCGAGCATCTTCGCCGGCATGTCCACGGCCGCGCTACAGACTGCTCTGGCCAATGCCCAGCAGGCATACCTTGACCTGTCGACTGGCGCAAAAGTCGCAACGGCGTCCTACGCCCAGGGAGACGGTACCAAGTCGGTGACCTACACGCAGGCAAACGTCGGCGCCTTGGTAGCCCTGATCAAGGAGCTGCAGGCGCAGCTCGGCATCATTCAACGTGGGCGCCGCCCTGTTCGATTCAACTTCCGCTAATGGACAATACAGTTCAGATTCTTGACTCGTCGGGTAAGCCGATCGAGCAGAGGCGGAATCGCGCTTCGATGCTGGCAGGCCCGGGAAACATTCCGTACGATGCCGCTGACATCTACGGCGGCCACATGGCCGAGTGGCGGCCGTATCTGTGGTCGCCGGACGGCGAGCTCAACATGTACCGCGACCGGATCGTGTCGCGTGTACGCGATCTGGTACGCAATGACGGTTGGGCCTCCGCCGCCGTCACCCGCACCCTCGACAACGTCATCGGGGCCGACTTTCGGCCTATCTCCAAGCCGGACTATCTGGCGCTTCAGGCCTATAGCGGGATCAAGGGGTTTGATCACGTCTGGGCGGACGAGTTTGGCCAGGCCGTGGAGGCCAGCTGGCGCACCTGGGCAAATGACCCGGGCCGGTTCTGTGACGCTCAGCGCAACCTTACCGTTGCGCAGTTGATGCGACTGGCGTTCCGCCACAAGGTGGTCGACGGCGATGCACTGGCCATGCTTCTGTGGCTGCCGGAACGCGTCGGTCCCGGGCGTGCGCAGTATGCAACGACGCTGCAGGTTATCGACCCGGATCGCCTGTCGAATCCGCAGCAGCGATTCGACCAGCAGGTCATGCGCGGCGGTGTCGAGGTCGACGAATACGGGGCGGCGGTCGCTTATCACATCCGCCGCGCGCACCAGGGCGACTGGTTCAATGCGGCGCAGGCAGTGCATTGGGACCGCATCCCGCGTGAGACGGACTGGGGGCGGCCGATCATCGTCCACGACTACGATCACGACCGCGCGGCGCAGCATCGGGGCGGAGCCGGCATCCTGACGCCGGTATTGCAGAGGCTCAAGATGCTGATTAAGTACGACGGCACAGAGCTCGACGCTGCAATCATCAATGCGATCTTCGGCGCGTACATCCAGAGCCCGTTCGATCCAGCCCTCGTGGAAGAGGCGCTAGGGGATGGAAAGGAACTGAACGCCTACCAGCAGGAGCGCGTGGCCTTCCACAAGGAGCGGAAGATCACCCTCGGCGAGGCCAGGATGCCGATCCTGTTTCCGGGCGAGAGCATCAATACCGTGTCGGCGCAGCGCCCGAACAGCAACTTTGCGGAGTTCGAGGCGGCAATGCTGCGCAACGTGGCGGCCGGCACCGGTACATCCACGCAACAGATCAGCCAGAACTGGTCGGACGTTAACTATTCCTCCTACCGGGCGGCGATGCTCGAGGCATGGAAGACCTTCGGCCGGCGTCGCAGCGACTTCGCCCATGGGTTCGGGCAGCCGATCTATGGCGCTTTCATGGAGGAGGCGATGGAGGTTGACAACCTGCCGCTGCCTGCCGGCGCGCCGAGTTTCATGGAGTGCCGGGTCGCCTATGCGCGTGCGAAGTGGATGGGCCCCGGCCGCGGGTACGTGGACCCGGTCAAGGAAAAGCAGGGCGCCATTCTTGGTATGGATGCCTGCCTGTCGACCCTCGAGGACGAGGCGGCGGAGCTGGCCGGCGCAGACTGGCGCGAAAAGGTCGGGCAGCGCGCTATCGAAATCGCACGTTTCAAGGATCACGGCATCCCGCTGCCCAAGTGGGCGGCTGGCGAAGATGCATCGCAAGCCATCACGGAGCCCAGCGCGGCATGAACCATACTTTGTCCCGGCTCGGTCAGCGGATGTTCAATACGCCGATCGCCATCCACCCGCGAAAGGCCGAAATCGTCATGGCCGCTCTGGCCGACCGGCTCGGCGTCGGGCAGATCATGCGGATGGATGGCGCGCATCTCGTGCCTATGGCGATCGAGGACGACGAATATGGGTTTGCGGAGCCCGGTCGGAACCCTCGCAAGGGCTACGACGTGGTGGGCGGGATAGCCATCGTCGAGGTTCAGGGAACGCTGGTGCAGAAGCTGGGTACCCTTCGTCCGTACAGCGGCATGACTGGCTACGACGGCATTCGGCAGAACTTCCTGATGGCGCTGATGGACCCCGAGGTGGAGGCGATCGCGCTTGACATCGACTCCCCAGGCGGAGAGGTTGCCGGCTGTTTTGATCTCGTTGACACCATCTACGGCGCGCGCGGGAAGAAGCCGATCTGGTCGATCCTGAATGAATCGGCCTATTCGGCCGGCTACGCGATCGCCAGCGCAGCCGACCGGGTGCTGGTGCCGCGCACCGGCGGCGTCGGCAGCATCGGCGTGATCTGCGCGCACGTGGATCTGTCGAAGGCGCTCACATCCGCCGGTGTGAAGGTGACCTTCATTACCTATGGGGACCGCAAGGCGGACGGCCATGCGGAAATCCCGCTGTCCGAGGAGGCGCTGGCGCGATTCCAGGCGGACATTGATTCGATGGGTGATCTATTCGTGAGTACGGTCGCCCGCAACCGGAATATCTCGGCCGCCACGGTTCGAGATACGCAAGCCGCGACTTACCTGGGCGCCGACGGCGTCGAGCTTGGACTCGCGGATGAAGTGGCGGCCCCTGATGCCGCGTTTCGTGCCTTGCTGAGCGCACTGGCCTAAACCAATCTCATAGGACATCTGTATGAAACTCTCGAAGCTCGCGAGCGCAATGCCGTTCGCACACTTCCTCGGCCTGCCCGCTGCATCGGCTGCGAGCGAGCAAGAACAAGACGACGATGAGTGCGAACAGCGCGCCGACGAGTCCGATGAGGACTACGCGAAGCGCATGGAAGAGCTCGATGAGAAGGAAAAAGCCGAAGAAGAACGGCGCAAGGAAGAAGCCAATCGCGCCAAAGGCGAAGGTGATGACGATGACGGCGCCGACATGGAAGACGGCGACGAAGAGGACAAGAAGGACGACAAGGAAGAGGGTAAGCGAGCTGGTCGCGCGAAGGGCGCGCGTCAGCGCGAGCGTATTCGCTGCGCCCGCATCATTGCCGCTGGGATCAAATCCGGTCGAATCAACCAGGCCGCCGCGTTTGCCTTCGATACATCGCTCACGGCAGCACAAGCAATTGCGGCGCTCAGTGCAAGCGAGCTCGACAAGCCGCGCGGTCGCGCGGGGTTGGGTGAGCGTATGGCCGGCGTGAAAGTCCCGAACGTTGGTGCCAATGGCGGCGCCCAGGCGCTGGACCCCAACGACCCGGCGGTCAAGGCAGCAGCAATCGTAGCAGCTGGCAAGAAGCGCCGCGGCGAAGTTTAACCCCCCAGTCACTAGAGGATCACCACCATGACTCTGACGGTCAACTCCCTGGGGGACAATCCCCAGCAACCCGGCATTTATGCCGAAACATACATCCCGGATCAGCTGATCGCGGGCAATATGAAGCTGGTGACCGCGAACGGTGTTCTCGGTGCTGGCACCCTGCAGCGGGGCGCCATTCTCGGCCAGCAAACCGGTACCGTTGTATCGGCGGCCGGCACCAACACTGGCAACGGCACGATCGGCTCGATCACGAAGGGTGCGGCGGTTCAGGCCGGTCTCTACACGCTCGTCGCAACCAGCTCGACCAATTTCACGGTTGCAGGCCCAGATGGCCTGGCGCTGCCCAACGCGACGGTTGGTACTCCCTATGTGGGCGCGGACCTCAATTTCACGATCACCGCTGGCGGCACGGCTTTCGCGGCGGGTGACGAATTCACGATCACAGTTCCGTCGGGCAACTACGTTCTCTCGAAGACGACCGCACAGGACGGCAGCCAGATCCCGTGCGCAATCCTCGCCGACTACGCAGACGCGAGCGGCGGTGCAGTGGCCATCGGCGTGTATCTGATGGGTGAGTTCAACGTGAACGCAATCCAGCCGGATGCAAGCTGGGGCGCGAACTCGTCCGCCTGGGGCCCGACGCTGACGCAGATGCTGCGTCAGTACGGCATCTTCCTGAAATCGGTTCAGACCGCAACCGACCCCACCTAACCGGACCTCCTCCATAGAGAGCCCCGCTTCGGCGGGGTTTTTCTTTTGGTGGGTATCGAACGCTATCGGAGCCCTGAATGACTACCACGAACAACACGTTCATTTACGACACCAATACCCTGATTCAGGTAGTGCCGAACCTGAAGCGGGCGCAGAAGTTTCTGCTCGACAAGTTCTTCCCGAACATTGTCATGTCGGATTCGGAATTTGTCTCGATCGACGTCGACGTCGGTATCCGCCGCATGGCGCCGTTCGTCTCGCCGCTGGTCGAAGGCAAGCTGGTTGAGCAACGCCGCATCCAGACCAACGTCTTCAAGCCGGCCTACATCAAGGACAAGCGCGCCCCGGATCTGCGCAGGCCTGTACGTCGCATGATCGGCGAGCGGATCGGCGGCGACCTCACCGGCGCTGAGCGTGAAATGGCCAATCTCGAATTCGAGATGAGCGACCAGATCGACATGGTCGATCGACGCCTCGAATGGATGGCTGCCTCAGCTCTGAACGGGGCGACCGTCACGATCGCGGGCGATGGCTTCCCGACCGTTGTCGTCGACTTCGGTCGTGATCCGGCGCTCTCGATTGCCCTGTCTGGCGCCAACCAATGGGGTCAGACCGGCGTCGTACCGTCCAGCAGCATCGAGAACTGGGGCCACCTGATGCTCAAGAAGTCCGGTGGTGTGGCGACTGACCTGGTGTTCACCACCACGCCCTGGGAGCTGTTCATTCAGGATCCGATCGTCAAGCAGACGATTTGGTATCCGGGCAACGGCGGGCAGGGCAATACCGTCAATGTCGGCGCGCAGATCCAGCGCGGCGCCCAATACAAGGGCCGCTGGGGTCAGTATGACCTCTGGGTCTACAACGACTGGTACGTCGACCCCGTGACCAACGTGGAAACGCCGATGCTGGCAGACGGTACCGTGCTCATGAGCGGCGCCGACCTGATGGGCACTCGGTCGTTCGGCCAGATCATGGATCCCGCCTTCAACTACGCGTCGCTGCCGTACGCGCCGAAGACCTGGGTGGAGAATGACCCGGCCCAGCGCGTCATTCTGATGCAGTCCTCTCCGATCGTGATCCCGAGCCGTGTCAATGCGTCGCTGTCCGCGACCGTCTGCGCTGCGGTGGTGAACTGATGGCTAAGGCGATCACAGCAATCGTGGCGCCAGGCAAGACCGTCTATACCGAGGCGGTCTCGGCGAAGGTCTGGGACGCGGAGGCGAAGCGGGAAGTCGACGTCGTCAAGGCCGGTGCCCCCAAAGGGCCGGGCGAGACCGTTTCGCTGCCGGAAAACGAGGTCAAGCGCCTGCGCGCGCTGGGCTTCCTCTTGCCGCAGGACGCGACCCCGGTCCCTACCGCGCCAGGGCCGTCCTTCGAGGTCACCGAAGGGCCGCAGGTCAAGGTTGAGGTGGCCTAAGTGACAGTGAACTGGGACGCGCTGGTGCTCGGGCCATTGATGGGTGTTTTCGGGGAATCGGTGACATACAGGCCCGCCGCAGGCGGATCGTTTGTCGTCGCCGGTGTCTTTGATGACGCCTATCTGAAGGAAGTGATGTTCGAGGACACGACCACGGGTGTGACCGAAATCAGTGCGGTGCTCGGTATCCAGCTCTCCCAGTTCGCAGCTACTCCGGTCCAGAACGACCAGTTGTCGGTGGTGAGCGTAAACACGACGTATGTAGTGCGCGAGGCTCGCCCCGACAGCCACGGCGGCATGAAGTTGCTGCTCAGCAAGGTGAGCTCGCCATGACCACCTCGGCTGACCTGCGCGGCCTGTTCGTGGCCGCGTTGAAGGGGGCGACGAACGCAGGCCAGGCGGTGTATTCACCATTCGACTGGCCGACGGCGCAGGCGGCCTATCCGTTGATCCTGGTGCATGCCAGGAAGGAGCGGAAGGTATCGCTGGGGCCAAATGCTCCTGAGTTCGATGTCTACACCACCATCGAGATCATCGCGCGCACGAAATCGCCGGCTCTGGTCGGCGACGCTGGGTCGGCATCGGCGCTGGCCGCAGCAGAAGTGCTGAAGGCCCAGATCGAAACGGCCCTGATCAACAACCCTGCGATTTGGGCGGATCCGGCAGGTGGTCAGCGCATCGAGCAGTTCACGTCGGTGGATTCCGAGCTGAATACGAGTTCCGAAGGCGAGATGCCGATGGCCGAGCTCGTGATGCAGATTGAGGTGAAGTTCTATCAGGGTCCCGAGATTTTCTACCCGATCGCGACAGTGCCTCTGCAGACCGTGAATATCCACGTCGACACGGCGGCACCGTTCGATCCAAATGGAACCTACGCGAATCCGCCGTTCCCGGCCGCTGTAAACCCCGCGCCGCGCACCTCCGGGCCGGATGGCCGCGATGAGGGTGCGCTGAATATCACGCTTCCCCAATAGGAGCACACCCCATGAAGGTCTACCCGAGTCCCGGGCTCTCCGTGCGAGACCCGGCCACGATGAATTTGCTCGACGAGAACGGTCTGGAGGTTTCCGATGGAGACCTGCACTGGGATCGGATGCTTCGAGACAAGGACGTAACGCTGACGCCGGCGGCGAAGGCCAAGCCCACTACTGGGGGTGACAAACAATGACGATTCCGTTCAAGCAGATTCCGTCGAATCTCCGTGTTCCACTGTTCTACGCGGAGGTCGACAATAGCCAGGCGAACACCGCGACGGCCAATCAGCGGGCGCTGATCATCGGTCAGATTACTTCGGCCGGTGCTGCGACGCCGAATGTTCCGGTTATTTCGCAGGGCATCGCTGATGCCAAGAGTCAAGGCGGCCAGGGCTCGATGCTCGCGCAGATGACGTACACCTATCGCCAGAACGACAATTTTGGCGAGGTGTGGTACCTGCCGCTGGCAGATGATCCGTCGTCTGTTGCGGCTGCCGGGTCGATCGCCTTCACCTCCGCGCCGACGGCAAACGGCGCGCTCTCGCTGTATATCGGCGGGATGCTGGTCACGACGGCAGTCACCTCGGCCATGACGACGGCGCAGGTCGCGACGGCTGTCGCCGCGGCGATCAATGCGATCAACGATCTGGCGGTGACTGCGACGGCGACCACATCGACCGTCAACATCACGGCGAAGAACAAGGGACTAGCCGGCAACGACATCGACATCCGCGTGAACTATCGCGGCATTCCGGGTGGTGAAGTTACACCGGTGGGCCTCGCGTTCACCATCACGGCAATGACTGGCGGTGCTACCAATCCGAGTCTGACGACCGGCCTGGCGAACTTGCAGAGCATGCCGTTCGATTTCATCGTCTGCCCATACACCGACACCACATCGCTCGCTTCGCTGCAGGCGTTCCTGAATGACACCACCGGCCGCTGGTCGTGGAGTGTCCAGGTGTACGGCCACTGCTTCTTCGCCTACCGCGGCACCTCGGCGGCGCTGACGACGTTCGGCCTGGCGCGCAACAACCAGCACGAGTCGTGCATGGGCTTCTACGACAGCCCGACGCCGGTCTGGAAGTGGGCTGCGGCTTTCGCCGCAGCGTCGGCGGTCAGCCTGCGTGCAGATCCGGGCGTTCCGCTTCAGACTGTCGTCCTGTCGGACGTGCTGGCGCCTCCGCTCGCCTCGCAGTTCTCGCTGTCGCAGCGCAATACGAACCTGTACGACGGAATCTCGACCTTCACGGTTGGCACGGACGGCACGGTACGGATCGAAAACGCCATCACGACCTACCAGCAAAACGCGTTTGGCCAGCCAGACAACTCGTATCTTGAAGTCGAGACGATGTTCCTGCTGACCTACGTGCTGCGCTACATGGCAACGCTGGTCACGTCGAAGTACGCGCGTGTGAAGCTGGCGGCGGATGGCACTCGATTCGCACCGGGTTCGAACATCGTGACCCCGAGCATCATCAAGGCGGACCTCATCGCAGCGTATCAGACGCTGGAATACAACGGCTTCGTCCAGAACAGCCAGGCATTCGCCCAAGCCATCATCGTCCAGCAAAACTCTAGCAACCCCAACCGGGTGGACGTGCTCTGGCCTGGAACGCTGATCAACCAGTTGCGGATCTTTGCGCTGCTCGCCCAGTTCCGTCTTAGCTAAGACACCTCCCAGTCAAACCATATAGGCCGCCTCCGGGCGGTCTTTCTATTTGGAGACCGCTATGGCGGATACAACCAATCGTCTGGCCGGGATTGCGTTCATCACGGTCGATGGCCAGAACTACATGCTGCAGGCGGACCTGACGTACCGCGTCTCGAAGGTAGAGCGCGAGTCTCTGGTCGGTCAAGACACAGTTCACGGCTACAGCGAGAAACCGTCGACGGGCATGATCTCGGCGACGCTGCGCGATGCAAAGAATTTGAGCGTGGCGGCGATCAACGCGATGACCAACTCCACGGTCGTTCTGCAGCTCGCAAACGGCAAGACGATTATCGGCCGCCAAATGTGGACCGTCGACGTGCAGGAAGTGAAGACTGCTGAAGCGACGCTCGACGTGAAGTGGGAAGGCCCCAGCGTAACAGAGGCTTGATATGCAACCTGAAGAAAAGATCCTGATTCTCCGCAAGCCAGTATCGATCGGCTCTGGTGAAAACGCCGTTATCTACGACAAGCTGACATTGCGCGAGCCCACTGCCGGTGAACTCGACAAGGCTATGGCCGCGTCGACGAACATCGGCATCGGCATCCTGCTTATCAGCCAGGTTGCCGCCATCCCGAGGGCCGCCGTCGAGAAACTCTGCCAACGTGATTTCACGGAGGCGAACGAATACCTCGGGGGTTTTACCGACGATGGCCCGACGGATGCGGCAGCGTAGTTGCTGAAGTCACGCATTTTTTCCGCTGGGGGCCAGAGGATGCGTGGCGGCTCAGTCTGTCTCGTTTGCAGTGGTGGAACGAACAGGCTGTACGAATCAAAAAGCTGATGGAGCAATAAATGGCAGCGGCATCGACGTTTTCAGTGACGATCAGCGCGGTCGACAAGGCTACGGCGTCGATTCGCAAGATCAAGGCGTCGATCGCCACCGCCACGAAGCCGGCGACTGACCTCAAGGCGTCTTTTGCGTCCTTGAGCAAGGAAGCCGGCCTCGATCGCGTGGCCAAGGGCATGAAGTCCATCGGAAACGCTGCCCAGAGCGCCGCGCGTCATGTGGCCTCCATGGTCCCTGCGCTGGCCTCTGTCGCCGGCATCGCATCGGCTGCCGGCATTGCCGCACTGGCCACGGAATTTGGCCGCGCCGGCGCGGAGATCAAGCGTACGTCAGCGGTCCTTGGCGTGTCGACCGGCGACCTCCAGGCGTACCGCGGCGCGGCGAAGCTCGCCGGCCTGTCGGCAGAAGACATGACAGGCAGCCTGAAGTCCCTCGGGACCACGATCGAGGACGCGACATTCGGGCGTAATCAGGATGCGCTTGTGATGATGCACAAGTTCGGCATCAGCCTTCACAAGACTAAGGATGGCGCAGTCGACGCGACGCGCGCGCTCAGGGACGTTTCCAACGCCATCGTCGCGCAGAAGGGCAACGTTCAGGCGCAATCGCTCATTGCGAGGGCATTCGGCGTTGAGGCGCTATTGCCGATGCTGCAGAAGGGCGGGGTCGGCATCGATGAATTGGTGGATAAGGCTCGAAAGTTGGGTCTTGTCCTGAGTGGTGAGCAACTGGACAAGGGCGAGCGGTTTAACCAGAACCTGCTGAAGCTGGAGGCTTCCGCTACCCGGCTGAAGAATTCCTTTGGCGAGTCCATGGCGCCAGCCGTCGAGCGCGTGATCAATGCTGTCGGCCGCCTGGTCGACAAATACGGCCAGGTCGTGGCGACCAAGATCGCCGAGTACGTCGAGCGGTTCGCTGTGTGGCTCGATCACGTCGATTGGGAAAAGACGGCGGATTCCGTTGGAAAGTTCGTGGATGCAATCGGCGGCGTGAAGGGCATCGCTATCGCCATCGCGGCGATCTCGTTCGCGGGGCCGATTGCTGGCGTTCTGAGCCTGATCTCGAATCTTGCGCTCCTGACCACGGCCACGGTTCCGGCTGCAATAGGCTCGCTGGGCGCGCTTGGCACGGCCGCTGTCGCTGCGCTCGCTGCATGGGGTGGGCTCAAGGTCGCAAAGGCGGCCGGCCTGCCCGATACGGACCAAAATAAGGGCGCTGCCGATGTAAAGGCCGGCAACTGGTGGGCGGCATCCGCCAGCCTGCCGGCTCTCGATTTCCTGAATGCGGGCATCAATCGCCTGTCGGGCAAGTCGAACTCGGAAATCGCGTATGGCTTGAGCGGCGGCAAGTCGACCACGGAATCGAAGGATCTGTTCTCAAAGTTGGAGTCGCAGTACGGGCTGCCAGCCGGCCTTCTGGATAGCGTCTGGAACACGGAGTCCTCGCGCGGCCAGAGGTTGAATTCGCCGGCAGGCGCAAAGGGTCACTTCCAGTTCATGGATGCAACGGCTCGGCAGTATGGCGTTGCGGATCCGTATGACCTGAAGCAATCCGCGACGGGCGCTGCGCGCATGTACAGCGATCTGCTGAAGGCGAATGGAGGCGACCTGGACAAGGCGCTAGCTGGGTACAACTGGGGGCAGGGCAACGTCAATTCCAAGGGCTTGCAGAACGCCCCCAAGGAAACGCGGGACTACATCGCCAAGGTTCGCTCGCAGATGGGCGGCGGATCCCTATACGCAGGGCAATCGACGCCGATTGTAGCGGCGAACCAGCCTGGCGGCGCGCCTGTCTCGGGTGGTGGCGATGCTGGCAAGGTGCAAGTTGAGATCGTACTGGCTAATGCCCCGGCTGGGACCAGGGCGTCTGCCAAGACGTCTGGGAATGTGAGCGCATCCGTGCGAATCGGGAATGCCAACGTAACAGGGCCGTCCGTATGAGCTTTTCAGCAAAGATCGGCAATGCCGTCGGCAGTATTGGCGGCGTTGCGAAGGCGGCCAGCGACCTTGCGAGTCTGTTTAATGGCGGAAGCGGCTACTGGAGCCAGCTTCGCCCGGCGAGCTACAACGGCGTGCCATTCGCTGTGCTTGCGGAAAGTGGCACGTTTGGCCGGCGCTCTGTCGTACATGAGTACCCGAACAAGGAGACTCGCCCGTGGGTAGAGGATCTGGGGATCCAGACCAGCGTAATGCGGGTGACCGGGTTTCTGGTTGAGAATAGCCTTGTTTATGGTGGCGGCTCGGTCTTACTTCAGCGCAATAGGCTGCTGAATCAGATCACCGGGTTCAAGAACGGCAAGACAAACGCCACTGGCTTGGGAACGCTTGTCCACCCAACCTGGGGGACGATCAAAGCGAACTGCATGGAGGTGGAGTTTGGCACCTCATGGGACCGCGGCCGCGTTGTCGAGGTGCGGTTCGTATTCGTCCTTGGCGGGGATCGTCGTTACCCGCAGGCGCAAAAGCCGACAGCTAGCGCAGTCTCGGACGCTGCGTCGGCGCTCAATGCGGCGTCGCTACTGAGTTTCGTCAAGGGAATCGCAAGCGCGGTCATTGCCGGCGCCCAGGTAATCCAGTCGGCCGTGTCGACGGTGATTGGATGGTATCAGGCGGTCACCACGCTAATTCACGACGTCAAGCGGTTCTGGAACTCCATTTCCACGCTGGCCGGCAATTTCGGTCGGTTGTTCGGGGGAGGGAATACCGGCTATGCGGGCGCAAACCAGAGCGCCGCAAGCACGGCGACGGCCGCGAGCCTGATCTCGGCCGATACGGTGAACCGTGCTGCGGTGGCGACTGCTGGAAGCGCTCTCACTGCGGCGGCGTCCAACGTGGGCACGGACCAAACGACGTTCGCGAATGCTGCCCAAGGCGTAGTGGCCGCTTTGGCTGCGTCGGCTGCGTCGCCGGCCGACGCGATTCGGCTGCTATCCAGTTTGCTGACGTACGTCCCCACACCTGTCGTCGGCTCGTCACAGGTGGCAGTCGCTCAGACGACGATGCAGAACTGCTGCGCGGATCTGTTCAGGCGGGCAACAGTGGCCCAGATTGCGACCTCGGCGACATCGTACCAACCGACATCGGCGGACGATGCATCAGCGACGCGCGACAGCATTACAGCGCTGCTCGACAACGAGATCACCATCGCGGCGAACCAGGGTGAAGACGGTGTCTATATGGCGCTCAGGGCCCTACGTCAATCGGTTGTCGCTGACCTGGACGCGCGCGGCTCTGGCCTGGCCTCGGTCGCAGCCTTCAGTTTCGGAAACACGATGCCCGCACTGACCTTGGCGAACCGGCTGTACCGGGACGCAACGAGGAGCGATGAATTGGTCGCGCAGGCCAACCCTGTGCATCCGGCATTTATGCAAACGACTTTCCGGGCGCTGGCTGAGTGAATGGTTAGTTAAGGCGCCTCGTGCTCGACTGAAGGTGCCCATTCACGCATTTGGACGTAATCATGAAGCGCTTCAGCTTCAGCGTGCCGTCCGGGCCAGCGACCAGTCGATCTACCTCGCCCGCAGGCAGGAACGTTGTTGACGTGCACAGATCATTTGCCGGCACGAAAGGCTTTTCGACCCGTGGAATCGGCTCGGCCGGGCGCGGTGCGGGGGCTGTCGTGTTGTAGGTGGACCCGCCAGAATCACTATCAACCATGGTGGGTACGGTGTCTTCAGCATGAGTTGCTATGGGCGCGCAAATCAGGGCGGCGCATAGCAAAGCGAGCCTTTTCATTTTCGTTAACCTCGGCTAAGAGTGGATTGATACCCCATGACAGACGACGAAATCCTGCTGTCCATCGGGGATTATATGCTCGCGGGCTGGACGAGCCTGCGCTGCACTCGGGGGATTGAAAGATTTCCCAGCGACTTCGAGTTGGGCATGACAGAGTTATTTCCTGGCCAAGCCAACGACTTTGTGGTCCAGCCTGGCGATGAGTTTGTCCTAACGATCGGCGGCGATTCGGTGGTGACCGGCTATATCGATCGTGTCGTACCCAGCATCAACGCGAACATGCATGAGATTCGCGTAATGGGCCGGGGGAAGTGTCAGGACATTCTGGATTGTGCGGCTGAGTGGCCGAGCGGGCAGATCAGCAGTTGCACGGCGCTGGACATCGCCACCAAGCTGGCCGAGCCGTTCGGCATCACCGTCAAATGCGACATTGATGGACTGACAATTATCCCGCAGCAAAACATCCTGCTGGGAGAAACGGCTTACGAGATCATCGAACGGTCGGCGCGATTCAGCCAATTGCTCGTATATGAAGACCGCTATGGCGACCTCATTCTTACCCAAGCCAGCGACACAGCCATGGCAAGCGGCGTGGAGGAGGGGGTGAATCTGGAGAGCGCGTCTGTCGAGCGCTCGATGGATCAGCGATATTCCGATATTGGCTGCGCAATGAGCGGAACGAACAACCTTATGGACCTCAACGCGGTCAACCAGCCGATTTACCACGCGCTTGACGGAAACGTCAGTCGCTATCGCCCGCGAATCATCATTTCCGAGGCTGGGGAACTGGGTTGGGCCGTCGGAAAGCAGCGGGCCGACTGGGAAATCGCGCGACGCGCCGGCCGGTCGGAAGTCGTCCGCCTGGTGGTTGACAACTGGCGCGATGTGGACGGCAACCTATGGGAGCCAAACCGTCTGATTGATGTGCTAATCCCTTCGCTGAAGGTATCTGCCAACCAGGGTGGCACGATTCCAATGCGCTACCTCATTGCCGAGGTGACGTATCACCTGGGCCTCGACGGTACGCACGCCGAATTGACGCTGATGAAGCCGCAGGCATTCAGGCCTGAGCCGATCCTGATCCAGAAGCAATTCTCCGACGTAACCGGCCCAGTCTCCCAGCAATGATGGACATTCATGGAATCGTTGAGCGAGTATCGAGGCGGATTCTTCTCTCGCTCGCCCGTGCGCTGGTGACGACGGTCAATGACTCCGGCGGCGTCCAGATGATGCAGGTCAAGCTGAATGCGCTGGAGACGCGCGATAACACGCCGCGCGTCGGCGAGTTCGGGCATGCATCGAATCCGCCAGTCGGATCAGATGCCATTGTCGTATTTCTCGGCGGCGATCGGTCCAACGGCGTCGTTCTCGGGACAGTGCATCAGCCGTCCAGACCGACAGGCCTGGCGCCGGGTGAGTCGATGCTCTACAGCCAGGACGGCAAGCGCGTCTATCTAACAGCCTCCGGAGGAATCGTGGTTGAGGCGAAGAATCAGGCGGTAACGGTCAACAATGCAACGACGGTCACGATCAACGCATCTGCGAAGGTCCGCATGGTGACGCCTCGCTTTGAGTGCACAGGCGACATCGTCGATAACTGCGACACCACGGGCCGAAGCATGGCGGCAGATCGAGTGATTTACGACTCCCACGAGCACGACATTCACAACGTCCAGCCTGGTAGCAGCACGGTTACATCAAATCCGCCGAATCAACCGCAATGAACGATACGACGACGATCTGGGGCACCGCCAACAGCCGCGGCGATTGGCAGATGTCCGGTGCGCTTCTGACGACTGGGAACGACTTAGAAACGGCGCTCCTCATCTCCCTATTTACAGATCGAGTCGCCGAGCCGGAAGACGTGATTCCAGACGGCTCAAACGACCCGCGCGGATGGTGGGGCGACGAGTTCGGCACGGTCAAGATCGGCTCGCGGCTTTGGTTGCTGGACCGATCGAAGCAGACGCAGGAAACGTTGCAGCGCGCCTATGACTACATCGTCGAGGCGCTGCAATGGATGATCGACGACGGCGTTGTGGCGAAGTTCGATGTCTACGTCGAGTGGACGGCGGCGGGTGAGTTGGGCGCGCAGGTCGTCGCATACAAACAGGATGGTTCCACGGTCGCGAAAGCGTACTCGTGGGCATGGCAAGGACTTAACTGATGCCTTTCGCTCGGCCATTATTGACCGACCTGCAGACACAAGTCGCGTCCGACATTGCGTCCAGCGTCCCTGGTTCGGATCCGCTGCTCCAAATCGCGAACCTTAGGATCACAGGCAAAGCGCAGGCCGGCCTTGCGCATCTTCACTACGGTTATCTCGACTGGATTGCAAAGCAGGCGGTCCCGTGGACGGCGACCGACGAGTATCTCGAAGCCTGGGGCGCACTGAAGAACGTCTATCGCAAGCCGGCGACGGCGGCGACCGGGAGCATCACGTTCCCTGGTTCGTCCGGCACGATCCCGGCTGGCACGACCATTGTTCGGGGCGATGGTGTGACCTACACGGCTAATGCCAGTGCAACGGTATCAGGCACGTCGGTGACCGTGGCTGTTACTGCGACTGTGGCTGGATCATCCGGCAATTGCGCCTCCGGCACTGCCATGACGCTCGGCACCGCCATTACCGGCATTCAGTCGGGTGGCGCGGCAGTGGCGGCCTTCACCGGCGGCGCGGACGTCGAGAACAATACGGCGTTCGGTGCGCGCGTGATCGCGGCGTTTCAGGTTTCGCCGCAAGGCGGCGCGAAAGGCGACTATCAAACGTGGACGTTGGCCATTCCGGGCGTCACCCGGGCATGGGTGGCGCCGAATGGGTTTGGCACCGGTACGGTTGTCGTCTATTTCATGATGGACAACTCGGAATCTGCGTATAGCGGGTTCCCTCAGGGCACGAACGGCGTTTCGCAGTATGACCAGGGCCCAGGCGGTGTGCCGCGCGGGGTGGTTGCGACCGGCGATCAGCTCACGGTCGCAAATGCGCTGATCTCATTGCAGCCTGTGACGGCTCTCGTCTACGCCTGTGCGCCGATCGCGAATGCGATCAACTTCACCATCAGTGGTCTGTCGTCGTCCAGCACGACGACTCGCAACGCGATTGCGGCGGCAATCTCCGGCGTGTTTTTGGCGAATGGCGCCCCAGGCGGAACGATCAATCTATCTGCGATTGAATCGGCTATTGCTGCCATTCCTGGTACGGCAGGGTTTGTCATCACCTCGCCAACCGGGAACATAGCTAACGCGGCCGGTAATCTTCCGGTTCTCGGCACTGTGACCTATGTATGAGGTGAGAAATGCTCGCACCCAATCTCACCTCAGCTGACTACCTGCGCGCGTTTCAGGCATTGATGCCGCGTGGTCGCGTGTGGCCTCGCGATCCCGATGCGATTCAGACACAGGTCTTTGCCGGTTTGACGCAGGTCTACGGCCGGCAGACCGCACGATCAAACTACCTGCTTGTCGACGCCTTTCCCGCGACCACGTACGAGCTGCTGCCTGAGTGGGAGTCGACGCTCGGGCTACCCGATCCGTGCGCCGGCGAGTCGCCAACCGTCCAGCAACGAAGGGCGCAAGTCGTCGCACGGCTCGCAAACAGTGGAGGCCAGTCCGCAGCGTATTACATCGGTTTCGCGGCCAAGCTGGGCTATGGGATCACGATCACCAATTTTGCGCCGTTCCGCTGCGGGCAAAGCACGTGTGGCCAGCAACTCGGCAATAGCGACTGGTTTTTCACGTGGTCAGTGAATGCGCCGCTGAATACGGTCGTTCGCTTCGCGGCCGGCCAATCCGCAGCCGGCGAGCCACTCGGTAGCTGGAATAACACCGTCCTCCAGTGTGAGCTGAACGCCATTGCGCCGGCGCATACGGTTCTGCAGTTCCGTTACTCGTAAGGAAATTCATGTATCAGATTGATAACTCGACTGCGGCAACGACGCAGCCGGCGTCGACCGCCGCCGGAACGGCGGGCTTCTTCACCGACGGCAACCCGGCGACGAGCACGCCCGCGACGATCCTTCCGGCCGAGTGGCTGAACTCGGTGATGATGGAGCTCGTCAACGTTGTGAGCGGTGGCGGCGTTACGCCGACAAAGAACCAGTTCAACAACGTCCTCTCGGCGATCAAGCGGATCGGGCAAAACACGATCGTCCTGGCCGACACTGGAGCTGCGAACGCCTACACTGCCACAAACTCGACCCCCCTGGTGGTGGGTACATGGGTCGATGGTGTTTTGCAGGCGGTGAAAATCGCGCATGCAAACACCGGCGCCTCGACCTATTCACCGGATGGTCTGACTGCAATTCCAATCTATGGACTCGGCCTGCAGCCGCTGCAAGGTGGCGAGCTGGCGCTCAATGGCACGGCAATTCTCATGCGCCTGACCATCCCGGGCGTCAACTCTGGCAATTCAATCTGCGTGCTCATGGAGTGCGCGGGCGGTGCGCAGCAGGTCGCGCCCGCCACGCAGAGCCAGCATGCGATGCAGTTGGGCCAGGCAACTGGGCGGCTGCTCAATATTCAGTACTTCACAAGCAGTGGCACTTATACGCCTAGTCCTGGAACAACCAGCATCATTGTTGAAGCGGTTGGCGGCGGCGGGGCGGGAGGAGGGGCTACGAGTGCTGCCAGCAACGTTTCCGCTGGTGGTAGCGGGTCAGCTGGAGGATGGGGATATAAGCGCATCACAAGTGGATTTAGCGGTGCATCTGTAACCATCGGCGCAAAAGGAACTGGCGTTGCGGGTGCCGCTGGCGGCAATGGCACCACTACCTCTTTTGGCGCGTTCCTGAGCGTCCTCGGCGGAGGCGGTGGTGGCGCAGGAGTTGCCGCTGCGGTCGTGGGCATTGCTGGATCAGTCGGCGCTGCTTCGGGTGTTGGTGCGGGCGCAGATGTTGGCGCATCAGGTCAAGTAGGGAATCCTGGTGTCATTCTTTCGCCAACCTCCGGTTTTGGTGGAGTTGGAGCTGTGTCGAGATTTGGTTCTGGTGGCCTAGTTGCGGGACTGAATGGGACTGGTGTAACTGCCGGAGGGAATGCCTCTGGGTTCGGCGCATCTGGTAGCGGTGCAATCGGCGTGAATAATGGTGCGACGGCCGCCGGCGGGAACGGCGCCCCTGGCTTGATAATCGTCTATGAGTACGCCTAATATGAAAAAATACGCTCGAATTTCTGGCGAAATTGTCGCTGAACTGTTCTCGACGGATGACGACATCGCGACGATGTTTCACCCGTCGCTCGTTTGGGTGGATGCGACAACTGCAGCCCCGGCTCCGCAGGTCGGCTGGTCTTATGCGGACGGCGTCTTCTCGGCCCCTGACGGCCCAACGCTTGCACAGGTGCAGACGGCGCAGATTGCCATCATCGAGGCGGCCTATCAAGTTGCCATTCAGCAGCCTGTCAGCTACATGAGCACAACGTTCCAAGCGGATCTGGAGAGTCAGGACGTACTGGCTAGGTCCCTAGTGCCCGGCGCTGTCCCTTCCGGCTTCTTTTGGCTGGATGCCAACAACAGCCAGGTGCCCATGACCTTCGCCCAGTTGCAGGGGCTTGCCGGCGCGATGCTAGCGCAGGGTCAGGCAGCGTTCTCAAAGAAGACAGGGCTGAAGCAACAGATCAGGGCCGCAACGAGCATTTTTGCGGCACAATCCATCGTGTGGAGCTAACCATTGAGCCTGGCGGAGCTGCTGTGTAGGAGGAATATCAACCTTGCAAATTAGTTGAATTATCATCAAGCCTTTCCAAGGCGGAATCCCGATGTCAAATAACTTCAATCTGCTGCGATTGCTGTTCAGTGTAGCTGTGGTGCTGTCACACTGCGCGCCGTTGCTCAATATGCCGTCGCCGTTGATCGAGCGCTATCTCGGGGATTTCATCGGGCTGAGCTTCGGAGGATATGCTGTGCATGGCTTTTTCGCCATTAGCGGCTATCTCATCACGAAAAGCTATTTGCGGAATCCGAATCTTGCTGCGTTCGCGGCAAACCGTTCGCTGCGGCTGGTTCCGGCGCTTGTCGTCGCCGTCCCGATTGGGTGGCTTCTAGCCGCGAAGAGTGACTACTTTGCAGGCAACATCTCCAGCTTGGTCAATGGCAGCTTGTGGACATTGAGCTGGGAGGCGGCATGCTACGTCGCTGCAGGGTTGCTGGGAGCCGTAGGTGTACTGACGCGGCGAGCGTTGCCGGCATTTTTTGCTGCCGCCGTGCTCGTCTACATCACCCACATGGCCGACTCTGACACGTTCCGAATTGGCGTCTCGATGCTGATGCTGTTTCTCGTTGGCGGCTATGTGGCTGTGATGGGCGACGAGATCCCGCTCCAGCGACTCGGTATCGTAGCGCTGCTCGTGCACACGGCCATTGTCATTCAGCCGGTGCGCGAGGCCTTGATGCAGGGCTGGGCGAGTTTTGAATTTGCCTTTGGCCCGAAGTTTAGCGATCGCCAGATCCTGACGTTCGTGCATCTGGCGACTTACCCGTTTATCGTGCTGTGGATCGGGATGGGGTTGCCGCGACTGGTGAAGCTGAAGACCGATCTTTCGTATGGGGTCTATATCTACGCGTGGCCCCTGCAGCAGGCCGCAGTGTATTGGATGAGGGAAACGGGGCATCCTATCGGTCATCCGCTCATGCTGTTCGGGATAGTGCTGCTGCCGCTGTTCCTGCTGTCGTACCTGTCGTGGATGCTGATCGAGCGACCCGCCCTAGGCATGAAGCGCCGTTCGGCGTTTGCCCAGACAGCGCAAAGCGCCGTTCGATAGGGTATCCACTACGCACTCTTGAGCCGCCTCCGGGCGGCTTTTTCATGCCCGCCAATCGAGCGGGCTTTTCTCATTCCGGGGTCTACATGGCAGCAGAACCAATCAGCGGCAGCGCCGCAGGAGTAGCAGCTGGCTCAGCTATCGCGAAGTATTTCGGCCTGCAGCTCGGTGCCGGAGCGGTTGCCGCAGCGCTGGGATTTCTCGTGCTGTGGCCGAAGACTGCAAAGGAGGGTTTTGCCAGGCTCGTGTCGTCAATCATTGCCTCTATGGTCTTCGGGCCGGCGCTGGTCGCGTTCGTCTACTCCCGCTACCCGGACATCTTCGCATCCGCGCGCGCGCTGGCAGTGGCCGCCGGCGTCAACCCGCAGTTCGGGATTCTGTATGCCTGTGCGCCGTTGTTGGTGATCGCTGGGTTGCCAGCGTGGTGGATTCTTGGCGCGGTGCTGCGCTGGTTCGACAAGCGTCGAGACAAGGACATCGTGGAGATGGCGGAAGACGTCAAGGACGCGGTGGCAGGGGTGAAGAATGGCTGATGCGCTGATCACTGCGGCGCAACTTCGCGCAATCATGCCGCTGGCTGGCGCTCGAGCGGACGTCTTCGCGCCGCACTTGTCTGCCTCCATGCTGCAGTTCGAGATCAACACGCCAACGCGCGCGGCCGCGTTCCTTGCCCAGACTGGGCACGAATCCGGTCAACTGCGCTTGCTGCGTGAGATCTGGGGCCCGACGCCGGCGCAGCGTCGGTATGAGGGCAGGGCTGACCTTGGCAACACCGAGCCAGGCGACGGGAAGCTCTTTATGGGGCGGGGGCTGATCCAGATCACCGGGCGCAAGAATTACGTGCTGTGCGGCTTCGGCCTGCACCTCGACCTGATCGGCCAGCCTCAACTGCTCGAGCAGCCCGAATACGCCGCCGCATCCGCCGCCTGGTACTGGCATGTCAACAACCTGAACCGGTTCGCCGATGCAGCCGACTTTGTCGGTCTGACCCGCGCCATCAATGGCGGCATCAACGGCATTTCCGACCGGCGCGCGCTCTGGGCCAGCGCCAAGACTGCATTGGGGGTCAACTCATGAGCAAAGCAAAGATCGTCCGCGACACCGAGGGCCGGTTCTACGGCATCAAGTGGCGCTGCCCTGGCTGTGACCTTGCGGACGGCTACGGCGTGCACATCCTGCCGGTGAGCTGGCTGCCGCCTGGCGAGACGGAAGAGTCGTCGCACAACGCGGGAAAGCCCCGCTGGTCGTTCAACGGCGATTTCGAGAAGCCAGTGTTCGGCCCGAGCGTGCTGAGCTCGTGGAATGAATGGCAGGGCGATGACGTGCCGCGGAAGAAGCATATCTGCCACTCGTTCGTCGGATGCAACGGCGCGCAGCCCGGACAAATCGTATTCCTCAGTGACTGCACGCACGCCCTCGCCGGTCAGACGGTCGAGCTGCCCGAACTCGACTGATTCAACGCATCCCCATCTGAGCCCCGCCGCGTGCGGGGCTTTTGCTTTTCTGGAGGGCCACATGGCCATCACCGATACCCACGAAGAGAAAGAGACGCTGGCCGTCGACGTGCTGCTGCCAGGCCACGAGGCGCGCACCACCACGCCGCTGTTCCTGCATTCAAAGAAGGCGCTGATCGTGCGCGAGGGCGGGCGTTGCTACATCTGCGGGAAGGCGGCCGAGCAGTCAGGCCATCCACTTGAGGCGCACCACCACCCGATCGAGCGATCGCTGTCCAACATGATCGACTGGTCCACGGTGGCCGGGCTCGCCAAGATCGGCGCACTGGGCCCGCACGCCGCGGCGTTCGATTGGAGCAAGTTCGATCCGGCCGATCCGTACACGTTCGTCGACGACATGACAGTGAACGGGCTGCTGCTCTGCAAGGAACACCACACCGGCAAGGACGCCGGCATTCACGACATGCCTTTCCCGCTCTGGATCGCTCAGAAGTACGCGCGAGAAGGCTACCAGTTCAGCCCCACGGAGGTGATCCACCATGCTGACCATTCTTGAAGCTATCGGCGCCGCGCTGAAGGCGATCTTTGCCACGCCCGAGCGCATTTTCGTAGCTGCCGTGCTGGTCATCCTCGCGCTTTCCGGGGGCGCCGTGCTGACATACCGGCACGAGCGCGACGCTGCGCGCGCCGAGCTGTCGCAGGCTCAGACCGATCTCGGCAAGGCGCAGGCGGACAACCGTGAGTTGACGGGGATGATCGGTACGCAGAACGCCGCGGTGGCTGATTTGCAGGCTCAGGCCAAGCTGCGGCAGTACCAGGCGGCCAAGGCCGATTCCGACGCCCAGGCCGCGCAGTCCAAGTACACCCTGCTGGCCGGCAAGATCCAGGCGCAAGCCGCCGGCGCGGACCAGTGCGCATCGCTGCACGGGCTGCGTATGACTTTCGTGAAGGAGCGCCCATGATCCGCGCGCTGATTCTGTGTCTGCTGCTGGCAGGTTGCGCGGCTGCGCCCCAAGTGGTCGAGAAACCGGTGGAGGTGAGGGTGCCGGTCGCCGTGCCATGCAAGGCGCCGGGGATCCCTGAGCCGGACTGGCCACTGGCCAAGGTACCGGAGACAGCCAGCGACTTCGAGTGGTTTAAGGCGTCGCTGGCCGAGCTGGCCCTGCGCGCCGGGTATGAGGCACGTCTGAAGGCCGCTGTCGCCGCATGCCAATGATCCGCCTCGTCGTTGTCGCGCTGCTTTCCGCCCTGCTGGCCAGTTGCGCCGCGCTCGACTGCGCCGGCGAGGCCGAGCGCGGCGGCTATTTAGCCGGATGCAATGCAGAGATTCGATACTAGGAGTGCCCATGTTCTTCGTTATATTCCCCGTCGCCGGCTTGGCCTCTGTTCTATTCGCCGCGCTGGTGTGGCTCTTCGCGCCGTTCATCGCGCTGGCATGCCGCCCCGATGGAAACCTACCCGGCGTGCTGCAGCTCTGTCAGACGTTCGACGCTACCCTGGACGAGGGCTGGAAGGGCGGCTATTTCGGCCAGTTATCGGCCTCACCTACGGGCATTACCCTCTGGTGGTATCGGTCTCGCTGGCTGCAGCGAAACCCCGGATATAGCCTGGACTTCAGCATTCTGGGCATGCCGTTCATACAGACTCAGTGGACCGTGGTGCGCTGTGACGGCGTGAATTTCTATGCTAAGGGGCCGGGCGGCGCGTTCTGCCTTGAGGGTGTCAATCGCTGGGGGCTGCACTACAAATTCGGCTGGAAGGCTTGGAACATGTACGACCCGCAGGCCAAGACGTGGAAGGCCGCGCCGGAATGGCGAGACGGGATCATTCCGATCTGCTTCACGGTGTCGCGGTAAGCGCTCAATCTCGCCGCGGCAACTCGCGCCGGATCTTCTCTATCACCCGCCGGTGCTTATCCACCGCCTCTTCCCAAGTCAGCGAGTTGTAGCACCTGGTCATGCCGCCGCTGATCGTGGTGCGGAAGACCGGCGGCTCGTCATTGCGGAGGCTGGCCCAGCCCGAGAAGTAGGTCCAGACGTCGATGGCGTGCTCCGGCAGGATGTCCTTGATCTGCCAGGCCTTGCCCTCGAAGCTCTCCCAGCGCGCGTGCACGCCGTGGTCGTAGACCCGCACGGGCCGGCCGGCCGCGTCCAGGATGTAGTAGCGGTCGTAGGCCGGATCGATCGGGCAGGGCTCGTATCCGGAGGCTGGAGCCGGTGGCCGAGGGGCGGCAGATAGGCGTGGCATGGGCAACTCTGATACTGGTTATTTATACAGTATCATGGCAAATCGAGCGTGATGGTTGTTAGGCGAAGACAACTCAGATGTAAGAGATTCCTAATTCACTATTTTTCCTACGACATGGCATACTCGCGCAAAAATTTCAACGGGAGAGTGCTGTGCCGGAGTTTGTTGTCAATAGTGAAAAGGACGCCTTCGACCTCTTAAAGAAGGCGCTAAATGAGCAGCTCGGCGACGACTTCCATCTCCGGTTCCAGGACTGGCCGCGCGTGCAGGTGACCCTGAAGGGCCCTGAGTATCACAGCACGATCACTCCAAGCCTGATGCAGGGCTTGCTTGATCTGCAACATGGCATCAATAGGACATATGCGCAGTTGGTGCTTGAGCAGCCGGATGCGAAGAAGCTCAAAGAGACTGACAGGCAGGAACTCGAGTTCAAGGCCAAGGTCGAGGAGGGCAGTTCTCTCGTCACCGTTGATCTGTCGGATTTCGCCCAGAAGCTAGTTACTGAGTTGGTGGGGAAAATGGAACCTTCGCACATCGTAATCTTGGGGGTGGTGGGTGCAACGCTATGGGCCGCGACCACGATGTACAAGCACTACGCAAATACGCAGGTGAAGAAGAAGGAGATCGATGCTGATGCTGACAAATTGGTCCAGCTTTCGCATGAGGAAACTGCGCGCCTTGAGTTGGTGACAAAGGCTCTTGCCCAGCAGCCACGGCTAGTCGCTGTTGAGCAGAATGCATCTGCTACTAGCATGGCGCTCCTGAAGGGTATTTCGGATGCTGATGCCATCGATCTGAATGGGGTACAGCTTACCCAGGCAGAGGCTCGCCGAGTCCTGTCCACGGCGCGCAGCACATCCAACGAGATTCAAATCAATGGCAACTACCGAATCCTGGCGGTTGATGCGAGCAAGGAAGACGAATTTCGGATTAAGGTTCGATTCCTAGCCGATGGCCGGGAGTTCTGGGCGAAGTTCCGTGACGATAGCCTGGATCGCGAGCACCTGCGCGCGCTCCAGGAGGCTGAATGGGGGAAGGCGCCGGTTTATCTCAGCGTGAATGCGACGGAGCTGCGAGGAGAGGTCACCACGGCGACTATCGTCTCGGCCACGCAGCAGCCTGTGAAGCTGGCCAGCGACGATCATTGATCGCGGTCTGATTTGCCAGCTTTTTGCCAGCATCTTCCAGAGAGCCGCATAAATTAGCCAAGTTGCGGGGGTTCGAGTCCCCTCCCTCGCACCAAGTTACTTCAAAAGTTACTCGTCAGTAACTTTCAAACTCCCCGCCAAGTCACGCCACTAACGCCGCAATCCTAAGTCCAGCAAGGCCTGGCGGGAACTTGGCGCGTTGTCGCATCACCTGCCACACATCACTCCACGGCACTGTGGAATCACCCCGCGCTCCCCGAAATTTCCGCGCGAACTCTCCGTGGTGTTGCTATGGCATCCATCCAAAAGATTGCGAACGGCTGGCGAGCGCAGGTCTATGTCAAGGGCCAGCGATATGACCGGACGTTCCCAGCAAGGCAGCGGCCCAGCAATGGGCCGTCACGCGCGAGGCTGCGCTACGCGCGATCGGCGCTGGCCAGGGAAGCGAGACGCACACCGTAGGACCCTTCGTGAGCGTGGCAGCGTCGGCGATTGTATGTGCCGCGACAAGTCGCTATTTCTCTGAAAGCTGTCGATGGCGACGCCTGATGACCCTGCACTGCCTCGAACCGCCGTTCCTGTTCGGGAACCGGCAACATTGGTCGGATGCGCCCATGCTCGCTAGCATTTTAGAGGTCATATGCGAGCGGACGGAGCGCGATCTCCTTGCGGTCGTGGGCGGAACGATACAGTGAGCGCATCCGTAACTGTTTGACCTTGCCAACTTTCTGGATTGGGCTTCCTCGGCCTTCTCCAGTTCCCCCGTCAAGACGTGCATGGACATTTGCTGCATTGCGGCGCGCTGTCTCCATCGCCCCAATGATTAAGTAGCGCCAACTGCGGCAGCGCCAGTCTAGCAATACGAAAGGTTGATTGATCTATCGGCCGGTTTGCACGAATACTCAGCCAAAGTTAGTTCATCCCGCATCCCCATGGTGAAGTGGAGACAGGAACCATGACATTTGGCACCGCACAGATTGGATCGACGTCGCGCTATCGCACGAGCATCATGGTATCGGGCCACGCCATCACGGCCGATGAGCCCCGTGCGCTCGGCGGGCAGGGGGTTGGCCCGGCACCCTATGACCTATTGCTGGCAAGCTTGGGAGCGTGTACTGCCATCACGCTCAGGATGTATGCCGAGCGCAAGGGCTGGCATTTGGAGTCGCTGGAGGTCTCCATGCGGCTTGTCGGATCGGACGCGCTCCGTATCGAGCGGACGCTTGTCATGAAGGGCTTGGAAGAGAGCCAGAGACTGCGCATGGCGGAAATTGCCGAGCGTACGCCCGTCACGAAGACGCTGCGGTCCGGGTTGCCGATCGACACGCGCCTGGCTTAATGCCGGCGCGTTTCAGGTCGGCCGCTTTCAAGCATTCCCACACTGGCTGGCAACGAACCCGCCGGACGCTGGGCGGAAGAGGAGAGCGCTCATATGATCCAGCAGAATACAGGCGGAGTCGGGTCGCGCAGACATCAGATGTTTCCCGTTCTGACGCCGATTCAGGTTGAGGCGGCTAGCCGATTCGCAAGCGGTCCGCCGCGCGTGTTCGCATCGGGTGAAACTGTCTTTGCCACGGGGGACAGGAACGTACCGGTTTGGCTCGTGCTGGATGGTTCCATTGATGTTCTGCGCCGCAATGGTCTGGACGAGAGCGCGCCCATCACTACCCATCGCGCGGGGCAGTTTACTGGAGAGGTCAGTCAGATCGATGGCCGTGCGTCGCTTGCGCTGGCGCAGGCGGGTCCGGACGGCGCCACGCTGCTGCCATTCGATCCACCGCACTTGCGCGCGCTGATGATCGGATCGGCGGAGGTTGGCGAAATCGTCATGCGCGCATTGATCCTGCGGCGCGTCAGCCTGATCGAGCATGGTGGCTCGGGTACGATTTTGATTGGTGCGTCAGATGATTCGCACCTTCTGCGCCTGCAGGGATTCCTGACCCGTGGCGGCTACCCCAATCACATCATGGATCCTCGGATCGATGGCGATGGGCGTAGCTTCGTCGAGCGGATGGCGCTTCTTCCTACCGACATGCCGCTGGTGGTCTGCCCCGGTGGCGCCGTATTGAAGCGGCCGGACGAGCGTGAACTGGCGGCCTGTCTCGGCATCCTCCCCAAGATCGAGCAGCGGAAAATCTACGACGTTGCCGTCGTGGGTGCGGGGCCGGCCGGGTTGGCTGCTGCGGTCTATGGCGCTTCGGAGGGCCTCTCGGTGATCGTTCTTGACGAGCGCACCATGGGCGGGCAGGCCGGAGCGTCGGCGCGAATCGAAAACTATCTTGGTTTTCCTACCGGAATATCGGGACAGGCGCTCGCAGGCCGCGCATTCACGCAGGCCCTGAAGTTCGGGGCCGAGGTGGCCATCCCCGTGAGTGTGGGGCGGCTGGATCGCGATGGGGATCGGCTGACGCTGGGGCTCTCCGATGACTCGACAGTGGCAGCGCGCACTGTCGTGATCGCTTCAGGTGCTGCCTACCGGCAACCAGACATCACCGGCCTCAGGCATTTCGAAGGCGCCGGGGTCTCCTATTGGGCATCCCCGATCGAAGCGCGCTTGTGTGCAGGCAAGGAAATCGCCCTTGTCGGCGGCGGCAACTCGGCGGGTCAGGCGATCGTGTTTCTTGCTCCGCACGTGAAGCGGCTTCACGTATTCGTGCGGCGAGACCTGTCGGAGACGATGTCGCGCTACCTCATCGATCGTATCTCTGCGCTGTCCAACGTTGACATTCATGTCGGCACGGATCTGATCGGGCTCGCACCCCATGGCGAGACGCTTGCCAGCGCCACAGTGCGCGATCGCGCCAGCGCGGCGTTGAGGCAATACGAAATCTGCCATCTCTTCCTGTTCATCGGCGCGACACCGCATACCTGCTGGCTCAACGGTTCATTAGCGATGGACGACAAGGGCTTCATCTTGACTGGTGGATCGACGTCTTCGCTCGAGACCAGCATGCCCGGAGTCTTTGCCATCGGTGACGTCCGAGCGGGCTCGACCAAGCGAGTGGCTGCCGCAGTCGGCGATGGGGCTGCCGCCATTTCACAGATCCACGATTACCTCAGCAAGCAGGCCAAGGAGGCGGCGTGAAAACTTGTGACCATACGGATACGATCCGTGACGTTGTACCAAGTGCCCGGGGTTGCGAAGAGTGTCTGAATGTGGGCAGCACGTGGGTGCATCTTCGGCTGTGCCGGTCGTGCGGTCACGTTGGCTGCTGCGACAACTCTCCCCTCAGGCACGCCCGTGCGCATTACGAGAAAACCGGACATCCAATCATCGAGGTGCGGATTTCGGTGAAGGTGATCAGCGGTTTCGGCGAACGTGATCAGGGAAGGAAGGTGGTACTGCGCGGTCAGGAGATTGTAGCGTAGGTGATCACGATGCCCGTTTCTTGACGTCGGTAGCC